>Ga0180438_10012441_pt1 | contig 10119 bp, 9 predicted proteins | sample SS_ome_12_FD_132455 | JGI IMG/M metagenome (GOLD analysis project Ga0180438, IMG submission 132455) | Hypersaline lake sediment archaeal communities from the Salton Sea, California, USA - SS_3_D_2 metaG | ecosystem: Environmental > Aquatic > Non-marine Saline and Alkaline > Hypersaline >...
AAAACGCACAAGAACCATATACTTGGATCACGCCGCCACCACTGCTGTTGACTCCAGGGTGGTGGAGGCCATGATACCCTATTTTACCGCGCACTATGGCAACGCCTCCAGCATCTATAGCCTGGGGCGCGAGACCCACAAGGCGATGGATCAAGCCCGTCGCACGGTGGCCGACATCCTGGGCTGCAAACCCGAGGAGGTCATCTTTACCAGTTGTGGCTCCGAAAGCGACAACCTGGCTCTCCGAGGAGTCAGCCTGGCCCAACGGGAGGCCGGCAAGGGCGGTCACATCATCACCAGCCCCATCGAGCACCACGCCATCGGCCACACCTGCGAGCAACTGCAGAAGCACTTTGGCTTCGAGGTGACCTATGTGCCGGTGGATCAGCACGGCGTGGTGGACCCCGACGAGGTAGGCCGGGCCATCCGTGACGACACCGTGCTCATCAGCATCATGTATGCCAACAACGAGGTGGGCACCATCGAGCCCATCGCCGAGATTGGGCAGATCGCCAGGGAGAAGGGCATTCCCTTCCATACGGACGCTGTGCAGGCGGGCGGCACTCTTGATCTCGACGTGGACAAACTGAACGTTGATCTCCTCTCCCTCTCGGCCCACAAGTTCTACGGCCCCAAGGGTGTGGGGGTGCTGTACGTGCGCAGCGGTACGCCGCTCTTGCCCACGCAGACCGGAGGCGGCCACGAGCGCAGCCGGCGGGCTGGCACCGAGAACGTGGCCTACATCGTCGGCCTGGCCACGGCCCTGCGACTGGCCTACGATCATGTAGAAAGCAACAATCAGCGCATTGCCGCTTTGCGCGACCGACTCGTTGACGAGATCACAGCCGAGATACCCGACGTACAACTGACCGGGCATCCCACCCACCGTTTGCCCAACAACGCCAGTTTCGTCTTTGAGTACATAGAGGGCGAGGCCATCCTCCTCAACCTAGACCTGGTTGGCATCTGCGCCTCCAGCGGTTCGGCCTGCACCACCGGCGAGTCGGAGCCTTCCTTCGTGCTGACGGCTATGGGCATCCCGCCGGAGATCGCCCACGGCAGCCTGCGTCTGACCCTGGGACGGGAGAACACCGAGGCCGACGTGGACTATGTGATGGGCGTCCTACCGGGCATCGTGGAGAAGCTGCGGATGATGAGCCCGCTGTACGCGGCCCAGTAGAACCCGGAGGTTACATGCCTCTTTCTGATTTAGATCATACCAACAAGCGCGTGCTCATGTTCGGGGGGAAAGGGGGTGTGGGCAAGACGACCTGTTCGGCCACCACAGCCCTCCACTATGCCTCCATGGGCAGGAAAACCCTGATCATCTCCAGCGACCTCACTCCTTCCCTCTCCGATATATTTGAGATGGAGGTAGGGCCTACAGAGAAGCTGGTGAGGGGCATAGAGAACCTTTATGCCCTGGAAATCAGCCCCGACGAAGTGATGAAAAGGTGGAAGGAAAAGTTTGGCCCGGAGATATACGAAGCGGCTTCCACCTTGATTGATATGGAAGATGAAGGGGGTAGAGAGGCTGAAAGAGTTGGAGAAGGTGCTGTTCCGGTAGAGTTCAGTCACCCTGGCGAAGGTTGCGAATAGTTCTAAAACCTTTGCCAGGGTTTCCATTCAAACAGGCGAGGCAAGGAGATGGAATATTCAGAACTGGTCATCGAACACTTTCAGAACCCCCGCAACGTGGGGGTCATTGAGGACGCCGACGGGGTAGGCAAGGTGGGCAGCCCCGTCTGCGGCGACCTGATGGAAATCTACATCAGGGTTGAAAACAGCCACATCACAGACATCAAGTTTCGTACCTTTGGCTGCGGGGCAGCTATCGCTTCTGGCTCCATGGCCAGTGAGATCATCAAGGGCAAGACCTTGGCCGAAGCTGAGGCCCTCACTGACGAAGACGTAGCCAAAGCCTTGGGTGGCCTGCCAGAGAAGAAAATGCACTGCTCTAACCTGGCTGCCAGCACCTTGCACAAGGCTATCGAAGATTATCACAACAAGCGTAATGAGAGCAAGGGATAAAGGGCGGGTCGTAGTGGCCATGAGCGGCGGGGTAGACAGTTCTACAGCGGCTGCCTTGCTGGTCGAGGAGGGCTACGAGGTTATTGGTGTTATGATGCGCCTCTGGGCAGAAGAGGACCAAGAGGGCGCAGCCGCCAATCGCTGTTGTTCCCCAGAGGCAGTGGAGGACGCGCGCCACGTCTGCCAGATCCTGGACATACCTTTCTATCTCATTAACTATGAGAAGGATTTCAAACACTACGTCGTTGATTACTTTATCAGTGAGTACGGCAGCGGCCGCACCCCTAATCCCTGCTTGGCCTGCAACCGTCACGTCAAGTTTGACCTTTTGCTCCGCCGCGCCCTGTCGCTGGACGCCCAGTACCTGGCCACCGGCCACTACGCTCGCGTCAGGCAGGCCGACGGCCGCTACCAATTGCTGAAAGGCGTTGATAGCCAGAAAGACCAGTCGTATGCCTTGTACATGCTGGGCCAGGAGGAATTGGCTCACCTTCTCTTCCCGCTAGGTGACCACACCAAGGACGGGGTGCGGGCCATGGCCCTTGAGAGGGGGCTGCCGATAGCGGAAAAGGCCGAAAGCCAGGAACTCTGCTTTGTCCATGACGATTACCGCCGCTTCCTGCGCACCCACGCACCGGAAGCCATCAAGCCAGGCCCCATCGTGGACACGGCTGGACGGATCATCGGCCAGCACAAGGGACTGCCTTTCTACACCATTGGCCAGAGGGAGGGAATGGGCATAGCCGCCCCAGAGGCCCTTTACGTTTTGGAGATGGACGCCGCGCGCAACACTATCGTTGCCGGCACCAAGGCAGAACTGGGCCGACGTGAGTTGATCGCTCAACAGGTCAGTTTCGTCTCAGGAAGAATGCCGGCAAGCTCGGTGAAGGTCACCGCCAAAATTCGCTACAAAGCCGTGGAGGCAAAAGCCACCCTCACCCCCCTTGATCAAAACACAGTCGCTCTGACCTTTGTCGAGCCCCAGCGAGATATCACGCCAGGCCAAGGGGTAGTCTTTTACCAGGGTGAGGTCGTCCTCGGCGGAGGCATCATCGCCCAGGTCCCCCCTTTGTCCACAAAAATCCGGAGGGCGTAAAATTGTCACTTTCATCCCCCGCCCTGGTTCTATCCATTGTTATAGCCAGCGTCTATGGAGCTTTGTTCCACGTGTGGAAAGGCAAGACTGTTCAAGACCTTCTCATTTACCTGGCAGCAGGGCTGGTCGGCTTTGGGCTGGGCCAACTGGTGGGCAATACCCTGGGCCTGGGAATCTTTATGATCGGCCAGGTCCACGTTGTCGAGGCCAGTTTGACTTGCTGGCTTGTTTTGTTTATTGCCAAGTGGCTGAAAATGTGATATAATCTTAATGATACCCTCTGATCTTTTGCGTAGGCCCTATAGGAGGAGAGGAATGGTGAGTGAACAGCCTAAAAGCGAAAAAGGTCCGGAAGCCAGGACCCCAATGGACCCACGGGCCAAAACAATGATCGTCATCGTCTCCATTGCCGTCGTGGTCATAGTGGCTCTTTTAGTGGTAGCAGGGTTTTTACTCTATTCACGGCCCCAGGTAACCACCTTCCTGCGTGATATTGCCCTCATCATCCTGGCTTTCGAGACACTGGTGGTGATATTCTTCCTTGGAGTGATGACCGTTCTGCTGATTTACGTGATCCTGACCCTGGAGAGGGAGATAAAACCAGTGCTCAATGCTACCAGTGAGACCGTTTACACGGTACGGGGTACGACCACCTTCATTAGTGATACTGTGGTTTCGCCTATAATGAGCGTGGCCAGCATGTTGGGGGCGTTCAAGGGTGCGGCCCAGGCTATTGCTGGCCTGCGCCCCAAAGGCCGGGGCAAGCGGGTATCAGATGGATCCTGATTGAGGTTAATCATTTGGCTTTTCAATCCATGAGCATGCATAAAGCAAGAAGGAGGGAATGACAATGGCTGAAAGAGATAGTGGGTTGGAGTTCTTTGCCGGATTTGTTATCGGCGGATTGGTAGGAGCAGCCGTCGCCCTGATCCTGGCTCCTCAATCTGGTGAGGAAACCAGGGCTCAGATCAGAGAGAGGGGCATCGAGCTCAGAGATCGAGCTGGGGAGTTGGCTGTTGAAGCTCGCCAGAGGGCCGAAGAGCTCTCCGAGGAGGCCCGCCAGAGGGCCGAGGATCTGTCTGCGGAAACCAGAAAGAGAGTTGAAGAGATCATCGCCGACGCCAGGGCGCGCCTCGAGGAAGCTATTGAGGAGGGCAAGAAGGCAGCCGCCAAAAGGAAGGACGAACTCCTGGCTAAAGCCAAGAGGCCGGCTGAGGTCAAGGCTGAGACGGAGGCGTAACACACCCTCAGGCGAGTCGCACTACCGCTCCCTGGAGAATCTTTGCGATTCCCGACTCCCAAAAAGGCAGGGGAAAACGTCCCTGCCTTTTTCTTTGCCTATTGAGTAATCCTATTGTGAGACCAGAGCGATGGCCTGGGGCAGCAGGGGCAAAAGGTCGCCAGCTACCATTCCTGCAGCGCCTATTTCCTTTCGTACCAGGTCACCTGCCAGGCCATGTGTGTACGCTCCCGTTACTGCCGCGGCAAAGGGCGACAACCCCTGGGCCAGGAAACCCACGATAGCTCCCGCCAGCACATCTCCGCTGCCAGCGGTAGCCAGGCCTGGGTTGGCAAATGGGATAATGACCGTTTGCCCCTCAGGCGCGGCGACGAGGGTATAAGCCCCTTTAAGGGTCACCACTTGTCTCCACCGCTTGGCCATTTCCCGCCCTGCCTCTATCCTGTTGGCCTCGACCTCACTCACTTTGCAACCCACCAATCTGGCCATCTCACCAGGGTGAGGGGTGAGCACATTGGGCCCCCTAAGACATTTCCACCAGTTTGGCCTGTCTGCCAAAGCGTTCAGGCCATCGGCATCAATGACCGATGGGGGCAGGACCCCCTTTTCCCCTTCCACCTCTTCTTCACCAGTCACCAGGAACCCGACACGAGGTTTCTTGCCAAGCCATCCCCCGGCCAAAAACCTTTGCACAAACTCGATCGTTTTCTCATCGCGTCCCAGACCAGGCCCCAGCAGAAGGGCATTGTAGCCGGAAGCCCTCTCACTGAGGATTTTCATAGCCTCCGGTACGATAGCGCCCATGTCGTGAGGCAGCAGAAGGAAGGTGGCCTCGCTGAGTTTGGAAGCCAGGACGGGATGGAGGTTCGCGGGCAGAGCCAGAGTGACCAGACCAGTGCCCACCCGCGTGGCTGCGGCGCTGGCTAAATAGGCTGCTCCCGTATAGTTGACAGAGCCAGCTACCACCAGAGCCTTGCCAAAGGTGCCCTTATGGGCTCCCAAGGGACGTTTGGGTAGCAGTTCGCTGACCATTTGTGGGGTGGCCAATTCAATGGACACAGCATCGGCCAGAGAGGGCGGGATGTCAATGTCAGCCACGAGAAGCTGGCCCAGATATTCCGCGCCAGGAAAGAGAAATTGGCCCACCTTGGGAAAGCCAAAAGTCACCGTCAGGTCAGCCGGTATGGTGACTGGGTCAACGGCTCCGTTATCGCAATTCATCCCACTGGGTACATCTACGGCAACGATGAAGGGGGAAGGGGGAAGCGATGAAGAGGATGGAAAGGAAGGAGAGACAAACGATTCTTTGCCTTTCTCCACCCTTCTTTTCCCGACTTTCTCCTTGGCAGTCCCCAGGACATCCTTCAGCAGACCCTCTATCGGCCTGGAAACCCCTGTGCCCAGAAGGGCATCCACGATCACATCGGCCTCGCGCAGCAACCTTCTCAATGCTTCCAGATTGGGGTCATCCTCGGCTCTGGTTGCGGCGATGCCTCGCTCCTGGGTGAGAGCGTAGTGATCGTCGTCTTCCAACTGTCGTTTCCCGATGTACAACTTGACCCTGTGGCCAGCATCATGGAGGTAGCGAGCCGCCACCAGCCCATCGCCGCCGTTGTTGCCCGGACCGACTAACACCAGAACCTGTCTGTCTCCTGGTCCCATCCGCCGGTCCTGCTGACAGGCCTCAGCTACAGCTCGGCCGGCGTTTTCCATCATCGTGGCAAAGGACAGCCCCCCGGCGTCGGCCGCCTTCTCAATACGGCGCATTTCGTCTGTGGTCACTACTTTCATGCTGACTCTCCCTCCTCTGGAGGTGTATTGTACACTCACTCGAGTTGACTGTCAAGCCCTCCCCGCAACCTTGCCAGTCGTGGCCCACTCCCCACCATCCGATTCAGTGAGATGGAAGGGGCTTGACTTTCCTCGGTAGCAGTGATAATATAAAGTCAAAACGGTGCTCTTGTTGAAGTGGCCTGTTCAGGGTCTCTCAATGTTAAGGGATATTGGAAAATCAGAAAGAACTGCTTTGCTCGATTATCACCTTCATTCTACCTGCTCTACCGATAGCATCTCGACGATCGCACAGTATTGCCGCCGTGCCGCCGAGCAAAGGTTTATAGAGATTGGCTTCTGCGAGCACGCCGATTTCGACCCTCGTGACTACAGTTGTGATTTTTTCGACTATGCTCTCTTCCGCCGCCAGATCGAGGCTCAACGCGAGAGCTACGGAGATTCCCTGGCCATAAGGGCCGCCGTGGAGGTCACCTATCAGGCTTCCCGCGAGGAGGAAATCAGCGAGTTCTTGAAAGGCAAGGAACTGGACTATGTCATCGGCTCAGTTCACCTGGTGGAGGATGGCCAGGAGTGGGCCATGGTCTCGGAAGAGGGGAGGTGTGAGCGCTACTTTGCGCAGCGTTCCGTGCGCGAGGCTTACCAGCCCTACTTCGCCGAGGTGCGCCGGGCAGTGGAGAGTGGCCTTTTTGACTTGATCGGCCACCTTGACCTGGTCAAACGCTATGGGGTGCGATGCTATGGCCCCTTTGAGCTCTCCCTCTTCGCCGATGATGTCCGTCAAATCCTGAGGCTGGCTGTGGAAAGAGGAATGGGCCTGGAGCTCAACACTTCAGGTCTGCGCCAGGCCCCGCATGAGACCTACCCTGGATTGGAAGTGCTGAGGTGGTACAGGGAACTGGGAGGGCGAATCCTGACCATAGGCTCCGATGCCCACCTGGCAAAGGATTTGGGGAAGGGCATCAGTGATGCCTTTGATCTGGCCCGCGAAGCGGGTTTTGAGGCCATCACCCTCTTTGAGAAGCGAAAACCACGATGGCTGAGCATAACCTAAGCTGAAACACAACCGGCCAAGAGTGACTGTTTAGAACCTATTCGAAAAATCCGCTCCGGCCCCCGTCCCCTGGGGGGTGCCTGCCCCAAGGACAGGGTAGGGAGCACTCTTCAGATAAGCTTTGAGCGGGGTGGTACGATGGCACAGATCAACTACTTCGTACCAGGCGAGACCGTTGATGCTGAGCGGCTTCTGGCTCACTATGTCCAGCCCATTCCCGTAGGCGTGGCGACGGCCTACCTGGAAACATACTCTTCACCGGGCCAAATCGTCCTCGATCCCTTCTGCCAGAGTCCCACCCTTGTGACCGAAGTTGCCGCAATCGGGCGCAAGGTCATCGCCGCCAACTTTAACCCGGTCTTGGCTTTGCTGGTACGGGCACAATTGAGCTTGCCGGAACCCCGGGAGCTTGACGCTGCCACCACTCGCCTGGGCGACAGCCTGAAGCTGGGGGTGCCCCTCCGTGAGCACCTTGACGGTCTCTACGCCACAAGCTGTCCCCAGTGCCGCCAGACCACGATAGCTGACTATTTCCTTTGGGACCGCGAGGTCGGCGAGCCGGTCGAAAAGGGGTATCGCTGCCAGGCGTGCGGAAGCGTAGGCCAGGCTCCGGTGGAGCCTGGTGAGCGCGAGGCCTTGGGGCGCATTGAGAGGCGAGGTTTTCACTATCACTACGTCCTGGACCGCCTGGCCCGGCCAGGTGACGAAGGTCGGAGGGTAGGCCAGAAGCTTTTAGAGCTTTACACGCCACGCAATCTGTACGCCCTGACCAACCTGCTGATTAAAATAGAGGCCCTCTTCACCGATTCCCCTCTGCACCAGACCCTGAAGCTGTTGCTCCTGGCCTGTCTGGATTCCTGCAGCAGCCTTTACGCTTCCCCTCAGGCCTGGCTCCGTCCCCGCCGTCTCCACCCTCCGCCACGCTTTGTTGAACGCAACGTCTGGCGGGCCTTCGAGGAGGCCCGAGTCCAGTTGAGCCAGCTTTCACCCTCCCCTGCTGTGCAACTGGCTGCTGGCGTGACCCAGATCACCACCCCCGATCTCCTGTCCCTCTCTGAAACCGACGGCCAGCCGCCTAACGCCCTGGTCGCGCCCCTTACTGTGCGGCGGCTGAGTCAGGTGCTCCCTGAAGACAGCGTCTCCTTGATCCTCACTACCCCGCCGCGTCTAGACCCTGTCTTCTGGTCCCTTTCCTACCTCTGGAGTGGTTGGCTTTTCGGACGGGAGGAAACGAAGGCACTGAAGCCCCTGTTGAAACGAAAGAAAACCGATTGGGACTGGTATCAACGGGTCATGAACTCAACCTTGCGGGCTTTGCGCAAGGCTTTGCAGGCTTGGGGACGACTGGCGCTGGTCTTTCCTACCGAAAGGCCAGCTTTCGTGGAGGCTCTTTTTATGGCTGCTAGCCTGGCAGGTTTCGAGCCAGAGGGGATATCCTGCCAGCCAGGCGAGGTGCCAGCTAGGACGATGGGTTCCTATCAACTCTCCTTCACTAAAGGAGAGGAGCCCATGAGCACCTTGCCCCCTGAGGATAGAACCAACCTGGCCAATGAACACCAGCGAGAGGTCTCCATTGCTATGCAGGATGTGCTGCGCCAACGGGGCGAACCTTTGACCTACGAATGGCTACACCTGGCCGCTTACCGCCACCTGAGCGCAAAAGGCTATCTGCGTCGAGCAACGGCCGTATCATCAGAAGAGGGCTTCTCACCCCTCGACTTTGTGGCCCGGCAGGTGGAGACTGTGCTGGAAGGAGTGGAGGGTGGGGCTATCGCGCGCTGGGAGGAGGCCAAGGAGGCAGAGATCTGGCCGCAACTATGGTGGCTGCGCGAGCCGGGCAAAGTCAGCCCACCACTGAGCGACCGAGTGGAGGAGGTTGTGTGGGAAGTCTTGTGCGAGAAGTCCACTCTGAACGCTAAGACATTGGCGGTGGCCATTTGCGCGCGCTTCCCCGATCTCCTGACGCCAGAGGCAGAGCTTATCGAGGCCTGCCTGAGATCGTACGCACAGGAGATCGGCCCGGATCGCTGGCAGTTGCGGCCGGAGGATCAACCGGAGAACAGAGAAAGACAGCGAGGGCAAGGGGTGGCCAATTTGGTGAAACTGGGGCAGCGTCTGGGCTACGGTGTCAGGCTAAGCCGGGCTGGGCACAAGGGGTCCTGGGGGGAAGAGACGCTGATGGAGCTCTTGGGAAACCAGGCCCTAGGTGTCGAGCTCCCCTCACCCTTTGATGTCGTTTGGTACGAGGAGGAAGCAATCCGGCATGCCTTCGTCCTGCTCAGCATGGCTACACTGGGCCTTATCCCTTGGCACGAGGATGATGTGGAGGAAGACATCAACCGCTACCTTGTGATCCCGGAAGAGAGGGAGGATCTGGCGAGCTTTAGGCTGGACCGGTCCCCCTGGTTGCGTCGGGCTATGGTCACCGGGCGCTGGCAATTCATCAAGTACAGGCACTTAGAGCAACTCGTCAGCGGCGCGGAGATTGGCCGCCACGATCTAAAGAAGATCATCGGCCTGCGGCCTATCATCGAACAGGACGAAGCCCAAATTCCTCTCTTTTGACAAGGTCCTTGCGGGCAATTCAACCTTCGGGGGCATCGGCCCAGGGATAAACCTCAGTCCCCTGGGCGGCGGCGCGGATGGCCGGATCATCTGAATAATGCCCGCGCCGCTCTGGGGGAATCAGTTCCGCGACGCGACGCATGATCTCGTGGCCGATTTCCTCCAACTGCTGGCGACGCGGCCGTCCTCGACCTGTCGCGCGGAAAGGGCCAAATAGCTTCCCAATCCGCACCGTGACGCGGGCGCGCCGCCCCCTACGGAGGCGCGGGAAGACATCGGGTAAACCATCAAACCCCATAGGCAGCATCCGCGCGCCTGTCCGAACGGCCAAAAAGGCCGCCC
>Ga0180438_10012442_pt1 | contig 10119 bp, 10 predicted proteins | sample SS_ome_12_FD_132455 | JGI IMG/M metagenome (GOLD analysis project Ga0180438, IMG submission 132455) | Hypersaline lake sediment archaeal communities from the Salton Sea, California, USA - SS_3_D_2 metaG | ecosystem: Environmental > Aquatic > Non-marine Saline and Alkaline > Hypersaline >...
CCCAGGATTCGTCAAGGAAGGTACCCACAAGGCGTTCGAGCAACGACTGAGAATCTTTGAGAAAAGGACCATCGATGGATCTACGTTTTATAGCCCGGTTGCGTGGCGTGACGACACCGGACGATGCGACATCTGCGGACAGTTCATGTGGATCGAAAACGACGATCCCGATGACATCGAGCGAGAAGGTCGCTGGAAGCTGGACTGCGATGGTAATCGACTGGTTCATCCGAACCATGACCTGGATGACATCTGTCAATCGGAAGATGCTCACGAGTGGCAGGAAAGCGTCAACGAAGTGGCGTACGTTGCGGAGCGGCTCGACGGTCTTGTACTACCCCTCAAGAAGAAGGACTGCTGGGACTTGCCCGACAAGCAGTACCGAGAAGTCGTGCTGGAACCCTCGACGACGATCAAGCGAGTCGCCAAGTCACTCCTGTCTATGGCTACCACCGCCATCCAAGGAATCACATGGTTGCGAGAACTCTCAGACGGGTTCCAGTACCAGCAAGAGATAGACCCCGAACAACCCAAGCGTGCCTGCAAGGTGTGCGGCGGGGTCGGACAGTGCGAGCAATGGTTCCATGAGGGTGAGGAAATATCCTCTCCTGATACGAACGACATGCAAGAGAATCCGCTCGCCTACGAGAAGAAACTTGCCCAGTGCAAGATTTGTGAAGGATCGGGTGAGATCGATAACTACGTCAAAACGACGAAGGAAATTCGATGCCCGAAGGAACAAGCCGTCAGAGACTTGCTGGAAGAAAACGAGGACCAAGGTCGTCTCGTCATCTTCGCAGGATTCCGAGGCTCTATTGACCGCGTAGTCCGCATCTGCCAAAAGCAGCAGTGGGACGTAGTACGCGTGGATGGGCGTGGCTGGAAAGTGTTCAAGGCGGACGGCACCCCGGTGTCGCCCCGCGAGTCCAAGCCCCTCGATTACTGGGCCGACCTGGACAACAACCCTCGCGTTGTGTTCGTGGCGCACCCTGAGTCGGGCGGTATGGGGCTGACACTGACCGAGTCGCGAATGGCTGTGTTCTACAGCAACGACTTCAAACCGGAGTCGCGTATGCAGGCCGAGGATCGTATCCACCGTCCAGGTATCGATGAGAACCTGGGAGCTACGATTGTTGACCTGTTCCATCTTGGCAGCGACCGAAAGGTGCTGAACGTGTTGCGCGACAATCGTCGCCTCGAAGAAATGACCCTCGGAGAACTACAGGAACTCGAACTATGATCTGTGCAATCATGTGCCTTGACAACTTGTCCGCCACCTTCTACAGCTATGAGGAAGACCCAGGAACGTCCGATGCCGCCCTCGCCATCCTGATGAATGACTTTGATGACCTTCTGCCAGACAACGTCTGCATGGCGATCACAGTCAACGGCGACGGCGACGTGGTCCTCATGGAGCGGATCGATGAGCAGGGGTCGATGCCTCTCTGCTACAACGTGATGAAAGCGTACTGCCAGACCTACGGCGTGGGCATGGCACTCCCCGAATACGTTGGCCCCTACACCCTCGAAGCCGCCAAACGGGCGCATGAGGATTGTGGGGATTATATGACCATCATCCCCGCAATGGAAGAAGGTGAGGTTTGCTGTGAGAGTTAGAGATTTGGTTGACGAGTTGACATTCTGCGATGAGGATGCTATACTTGTAGTAGAGATCAACGGCGTCGCCCACGAGATCCACGAAGTGCAAGAAGACTCCCAGGGGGTCACCTTGTTTGTTGACACCGACCAAGAAGAGCGAGAACTTCGATGACCGTATACTGTCCTGCCTGCCATTCCCAAGACCTGGAACTGATGTTCAACATGGGCTACCAGCCAATGTCGTTGGTGGCATTGCAGGACAGGCCCGGAGCATCCGATGCCCTGGAGCGGTACCCGATTCGCTTGGCGATCTGCAACCAGTGCAGCCACGTCCACAACATCGACTTCAACCCCAACTACACCAACTACACCAACGGCTGCCGCATGTTCAACAACGGAGCACTGTGGCAGTCGCACATGAAGTACGTGCAGCGGCGGGTGGAGTGTATGTTGGTCGATACCCTCATCGAGATCGGGGCGGGCGATTGCTCGTTCCTGGATGCTGTGGATACTGACGCTGTGAAGATCGCGATTGACCCTGCTCACGCCTCTGCCGTAGCGGCACAAGAACTGGGCATCCACCACGTACGTGAGAAGTTCTGTGCAGACGAGCACATTCCGGAGGGCGCCGACGAAGTCGGGATCGTCATGCGGCACTTGCTCGAACACATGGAAGAGCCTCGTGACTTCATCGAAGAGATCGCGATCCGAGCCCAAGACCGGGCCGACTCAGTGCGGCTGTTCATCGAAGTTCCGAACTGCGAGCTTGCTCTGCAACGTCTGCGAATCGAAGACTGGACGTACGAACACGTTCAGCACTTCACCTACCGAAGTATGCACAAGATGCTCGAACATTGCGGCTGCACCGACATCGGTGTCCGACGAAGCTACGGCGATGAAGTCCTGATCGCGACCGGCACGCTCTGGCCTGCCTCGCGACAAGACACAAAGAACATCGTCGAGGGATACAAGCGGGTCGAACAGAACCTTGAAGACTACTCCCTGATGATGCAGGACGGTGTCAAGGATGGCAGCGTGGCCTTCTGGGGCGGGGCTGGCAAGTCCGCCATGTTCATCCGGATGTTGAAGCTTCCGGAAAACGCCTTGGTGGTGGACTCGCACGACGAGAAGTGGGGCTTGTATGTCCCTGGCACAGAGATCGAAATCCAGCCACCCTGCAAGTTGCGGGAAGGCGAGCCACGAACGGTTATCGCCACCACGTCCTGGCGGGCCGACGACATCGCCGAAGAGATTCGGACCTACGACTACCCGGTGAAGCAACTACTGAAATTCGAGAACGGAACCTTAACGGAGGTTGACCTTGGCAACTAAGAAACGTAAGAAGCAATTACGGCAGCAGAAGATCAAGCAGAAGCAGCGCGCACAGAAGCTGCCCTACGTCCAGTTCCCCAAGGACTTTCGTGAGGGTATCCCCGTGTGCCGCCGCGACCGCTGGATCAAGGGCGTCCTGGACCGCGACCCGCTCATCTGGGATGCGATCATCCACTACCTGTCGTTCTTCGAGGTTAACCACTACCGTGCGTACCACACCGAGGCGCTCAAGATCCTGGGCGAGTTCGTTGAACTGACCTACCTCGCTCTGATGACTGAAGACTTCCACCCGAAGCAAGGTGAGCAGGCGGTCATCCTCGTGCAGTTGGGCCACTTGTTCCAGCACATTGTCGCCGTGACCGGCTACGAGACGAACGATGGCACGCTCAAGAACATGATGTTGAAGAAGGACAATCTGGTCAAGGTCTTGTTCCTGCTCAACCCGCGTTGCGAGTTCCAACTGGACCAGCACAAGCTGTTCGATACCAACCCAGCCCTCGTGTCGATCTGGTATTCGATCTACATGGCAGGCATCAGCACGCCGACCAAACGGATCCAGCAGAACATCTATCGCCACCTGGAACAGATGGACGAGCGATACCAAGTCGCCTCCCATCGCCAGACCGCGACCTACTTCACATGCACGTACCACAACCCAGAAGCCGCCCTCCGATGCAAGAGCATCATCAACGCGGCGATCCAGAAGGCGGGCGTGCCGACGTTTGAGAATACCCCCAACCCTGACGCTGAGAAGAGGCACATTGCGATTATCACCAACCGCTGGCACCGGAACCACGCTGTCTACAAGTCAGCCGGTCCTCTGGTGGAGCAGTTGAAGGACAAGTATCGCCTGTCCCTGATCTGGACCGGGCCGCACTATCCCGACACAATCGTGAACGAATACTTCGAGAGCGTCAGCCAGTGCTACTTCGACCAGAACGGTGGCTTGGTCATCCCAGATGAACTGTTGAAGAACGACTTCGACATGGCGTACTTCCCTGACATCGGGATGTCCGACGAATCCATCTGGCTGTCGAACGCACAAGTTGCTCCGATACAAGCCGTGGGCTATGGGCACCCCGACTCTACGGGTGCAAACAACCGCATGGACTACTTCATCTGTGGAGACGTTGAAAAGGATGCGGACGATGCGTACTCCGAGACACGGGTGTGCATCCCCGGCTTGGCACAAGAACCCGCGTGGCCGACTGCTCCCCTTGAGCACAACCACATTGACGACGACATCATCCGAATCAATTGCGTGTGGGGTCCGGACAAGTACAACCGGACGCTGCTGGATGTCCTCGCCATGATCAACAAGGAAGTCATGCGGCGGACGGGGACCACCCCGACCCACGAGTTCCACTTGTTCGCCAGCCCTGGCGCCAACCGCTACGCCGCTCTGCCGTCCTTCGCGGGCGAAGTGGCCGCCCTGTTGCCGAACGCCCGGCTGCACACCGAGTGGGAATACTACGACTACATGCGGGAAATGCAGAAGCACGACTTTGCTCTGAACAGCTTCCCGTTTGGTTGCTACAACGTCCTGATCGAATCGCTGTGGGCTGGCATCCCGTTTGCCACGCTCGTAGGGGACCGGTTCTACAACCGGGCAGGCATGTGGCTGAACGAACGCGTTGGTATGGAGTACAACAACTTCAACCAGCCGATGGAGTTGATCACCCACATGGCTGATCTGATCCTGGATCCAGGTGCTATCAAAGCTCAGCGCGAGCATCTGGCAAGCATCGACTTGAAGGAACGGTTGTTCACCCTCAAGGATAACTACTTCCTGAAGGCGATTGACTACATCTTTGAGAATCACCCCTTTACTGAAACGAAGATCATCGGAGACGACGAATGACCAAGTTGAACGAAGACCAAGTGCGAGGCATCAAGAACGACCTGTCGGCAAAGCTGCTCACCCAGCAGCAAATTGCCGAGAAGTATGGGTGCTCTCGCTCGAACATCAGCGACATCGCTTGCGGGCGGGTCCACAAGGAAGTGCGGGCTGAGTTGGAAATGGATGAGCAGGAAGCCCAGATGTTCAAACTCAAGTCAGAAATCGAGCATCTTCGTGAAGAGCGGAACAGCTACAAGCGTCAGCTTCGTGGTGCCGCCAAGACCCAGGGCTTGTTCCAAGCCATCGTCGATGAACTGGATGGGAGTGGGTGCATCAAGCCGATGCGTGGCCTGCCCTCGGCTCGAACCGAGTTCAAACCAACCAAGAACCAGACCGTCGAGCATCTGGTGATGCACCTATCGGATGGACACCATGACCAGATCGTTACCCCCGACGACACGGGCGGGTTGGAAACATACAACTTCCCAATTAGCATGTGTCGCGCGGAGCGGTATGTTGACGCCACACTCAAGTGGACCCAGCAGACGCTCGCTCCACAGTTCTACTTCCCGTCCCTCACCGTACTTGCCTACGGTGACCACACGTCCGGTGAGATTCATGGAGCAGTACCGCGATCCTATTTCCGCAACGCTTTCAAGAATGCGATTGCTATCGGGCAGTTGCACAGCCTGATGTACCGCGACTTGGCTCCCTACTTCGAGCAAGTCAACATCGTGTACGTCCCTGGCAACCACGGTCGCCGCTCCCGCAAGAAGGACTACTTAGGTGCCCACGACAACTGGGATTACCTGATCGCCAAGACGGCGGAACTGTACTTGCAGGACATCGACAACATCAACTTCGTTATCCCGAACTCGTTTTCCGCGAACGTGAACATCGGCGGTGTAGGCTTCCATGTGTTCCACGGCGACGACGTACGATCCAGCCTGGGCATTCCTTGGTACGGACTGGAGAAGCGTCGCCACCGGCTGATGGCGCTTGAGAACGTCCGAGAAGGTGTTCCGATCCGATACTACTGCTGTGGCCACTTCCACCGCCCCGGCAGCACGACCGAAGTCAACGGTGAAATGTTGATCAACGGTGCGTGGCCCGCGAGCGACGCCTATGCGTACAACTCGCTTGGTGGATTCACCGAACCTTCGCAATTGATTCACGGCGTGAATCCGAAGTACGGTATTACGTGGCGGCTTCCGGTGAAGCTGCGTTGTGAGTACGAGAAATCCGGCCCGCGTCGTTACCGCATTGACATGATGGACGAAGTGAGCCAACTCTGATTGGAGGACAGAATGACTCGAAAGATTAGTATGGAATCGTTGGCAGCAGTAGGAATCACGGGCGGCCTCGCGGTCGCCCTGATCCTGGGGATCATCGCCTTGGTCCTAGCACTCAACCTGGGCATCTTCGCCCTGCTTGGCGTGCTCATTGCCTACGTGTGGAACACGTTCGTTGTACCGAGCGTAGACGCTGATTTGCCTACCCTGTTGTGGTGGCAGGCGTCGCTCATACTGCTGGCTCTTCGAGTGGTGACTGGCGTCATCATGCCGAACCGCAGTAGTTAGGTGCCGGGAGGGCACGATCCATTGACCCGCCTATGGAGGATTTCCTATGGCAGATGTTATCGCATCGGTCTTGTCCGCGACGAAGTCGATTAGCCGTGAGGCCAATCACCACGTCTATAAGGAACTGACCGACCTACAAACCCTGACGACCGACCCCGCGTTGGCGTCACCCTACTTGCTGGCGTCAGCCGTCTCGACTGTCTCGAAGACGACGAACGCGTCCAGTGGTAACTTCACCCTCACGCTGAACTTCCCGAAGGCTGGCGTGTCGGTCACCACTGCGAACATTGCGTACAACGCTGCTGCCGCCGCCATCCAGACCGCTATCGACAACGCCCTGAACGGCGAAGTCATTGCAGCGACCTATTCGGCTGGCGACGTGGACGCCGCTGTCACGGGCAACGTCTCGGCTAACGCCTTGACTGTTACCGCGAACGGCACCACGGTCAACGGTTACAACCTGATTGTGACCACCAGCAATGTCGATCTGGATGCGTACGAAATGACCGTGACCCAGAACACGGTCGGCACGCTCAACCGCCCAGCGGAAGCCTGCTTACAATTCCTGGGAGTTCTCTCGCCGAGCGGCACGCTGCCCTATCAGGGTAAAGCGACTGTCGAAGCGAGTGAGTACGCCCTCGGCGACAACCCGTTCTCAGTCTCGCCTGCACTGCAAGCGGCACTGGCGCAGGACGTGATCGTCAATGAGGACAAGGTGATCGGTGCAGCGATTCGAGAGGCACTACCGTGCGTTGAGAACCGCTAAGAAAGCTGACAGGAATTAGACGCGATCAGGAAGATCACGAAGCGGGGGATCCTTCGGGATTCCCCGCTTTTCTCTTGACAACACGAAATGGTGTGGTATACTTTAGATAGTAGAACCCATCCTTACTTGGAGACAGAATGAATGAAGCGTTTAGTTTTCGCAACAGTGCTTATTATCGCCGCTCTGATTATCGGTTCGCAACTGAAAGCGCAAGAACCGACACCAGCCATCCCACCTATCCAATGTGTCCGGGTGTTGGTGGAGGACCGGGACGGTCGGAGCGGAGGGACGGGAGCCTTAGTGGCCAGCGATCTAGTGGTGACCGCCAACCACGTTGTGAAGGACCGCAAACGAAACAATGAGTGCGAGATCCTGTTCCCGAACTGGGAACTCGTGCCGGGCCGAGTGATCGGCGTCGATACCAAGCTGGACCTTGCCCTGATCCGTATGAACAGGTCTGTGAGTTATAGACCGTATGGGTTTGCCAAACCTGCCAAGGTCGGAACTCCCTTACTGGTGATGGGGTATGGCTACGGGCCATTCCGAGCCGACTGGGGACAGCTAGGCACCAAGACCTGGGGACCGTGGCTTCAAGTGGTTCAAGCCCGTGCCCGCAGCGGTGACAGTGGCGGCCCGGTGGTAGATGCCCTGGGCAGATTTCACGGGACTCTGTGGGGCAGCGACAAGAAAGGCACGATGTTTACGCCCGCTGACACTGTCCTCAAGTTTATGAAGAAGCACGTCAAGATCATCGAGCCGATGGTGCCGGTCAACCCTTATGACCCGCCGAACCCGAACAACCCACTCGGCCCCCATGTGCCAGACAACGATCTGGACGACGACAACGACTACGACCTGTCGCGATACTGGCGTCGCGGGCGGGTCCGCAGGTTCTGGAATCGTATGCCATCCCCGTTCGCTGACTCCATTCTCCGGAGGGCTTTCGCATGACAGGTTTAATGCCTCCGTACGCCGTAGTGGCCTGTTTTGAAATGAGTGAGTTCGCGGCAGAAGTCGTGGACGCCTACGACAACCTGATCTGCTGCTGCCCCGAATGGGAGCAAGCACAAATGATCGCAGACGCCTTGAATGGAGAACTGTAATGCACCCAGCAGGGAACATGTATATCCGAACCATGTGTGCCGCCCGCAACGAGTTGACCGCACTGGTCAACGATGATGCCCGCGACCCCGCCCGCTTGCTGGAACTCGCCCAAGAGTGCCGCAAGTACAAGAAGATATTCGACGACGCGATGAAAGAAGCGCAAGAGGAAGGACGCTGACATTGAGATTCAGAAAGAACGCACATTACATTGATACCGAAACCTGTGGCTTCCACGGGCTTGCTACGCTCATCCAGTGGGCGTACGAGGACGGTGACGTTCACTTGCACGAGTTGTGGCGTGTGCCGGTCCAGGACACCCTGGATCTGATCGAACGGTTCACCGAGGGTACGTGTGTATTCTTCAACGCCACTTACGACTGGTTCCACTTGTGCAAGGTCTACACCATGTGGCGGGTCTTGAAGAAGTGGCACGGTCCCGACGCGATCCCAGCCGATATTCCCGTTCGGGATCTCGCCGATGCGGAGAAAGAAGCCCGTGACGGCCCCTGTCTAAAGGCTAAGGACATGGTGTGCCTGATGCTGCATTCCCGAAAGGGAAAATTCCAGTCGCTGATGGATCGCCACGACGTGAAGGTCACCAAGGTTCCGGCCTGTCTGGCACACCCGCTGGCCAACGAATTGGAGAACAGGATCGAACTGGATGGGATCCTATTCGCCAAAAAGAAGAACAAGAACGCTCCGAAGTGGGGCGTCTACGACCGGATCAAGAAGGGCAAGGATGACGAGATCGATCCGCACTTCAAGGATGTCGTGCTCAAGTTCAAACCCGCCCGTGCCCTGAAGTATCTCGCCGAGCACTGTCTGAAGCTGGACCCTGAGTTCCACTCGTTCAAGGACGTGTACCCAGAGACGACGTACAAGCTCGCTGAGCTTGGCTACGCCCCGTTCGCTCTCGGTGCCTGCCCGCGAGGCGAGAACGATGACTGGAAGGTCGTGGACAAGCACGGGAAGACTGTGGGTCGGGCGTGGCCTAAGCTGATCCATGAGCACATTGCCCACTGGCAGCACAACGAAGAGGCTCGGCGGTACGCCCGCGACGACGTTGTCTACACCCGGCTGATCGACGAATACTTCGAGTTCCCAGAGAAGAGCGACAACGACTCGGTGCTCGCCGGGATGGTCGCGGCTGTCCGCTGGCATGGTTTCACCATCGATACCGAGGCTGTCCACAAGCTGCTGGACAAAGCACAGAAGGTGTTCGAGGCGTCGCCCGTGAACCCGAACAAGCCCACCGAGGTGAAGCATTACATTCGGGAAGTCATGGATGAGACTGAGGCGGTCCTTATTGACAAGAGCACGAAGAAAGCCAACCTGGAGAAGATACGTGATAAACAGATCGTGGAGCGAGAGGCACTTGATCCCGAACTCACAAAAGACATGGAGTGCGTACATTGCGGAGGCACTCGGATTCAGATCGGAGACGATGGAACCGAATCAGATTGCTCTCATTGCGAAGGTTCAGGAATTGAGCCGGGAGGTGAGTTGTGTATTAAGTGTCTCGGTGATGGATGCGTGCGATGCGATAATCGCGGTTTTATCCTCTTTGGGCCGACCAAAGCTTCGCGCAGAGCAGATGAAATCCTGCACATCAAAGCTGCGGCCAAAGAAATCGATCTCTACGAGAAGCTGCTCCGAGCGGGGAGGTTTCACGCCTCGTTCAAAGTTATCGGTACTCTCTCCAGCCGTATGGCGGGAGGCGACGGACTAAACGCCCAGGGCATCAAAGGCTCTGAGGCTACACGTAGTGCCTTCCCGCTCATGTGGGAGGGGATGCAACTGATGGGAGGGGACTTCGATGGCTTTGAAGTCACACTTGCCGACGCTGTCTTCCAAGATAGCAATCTCCGGAAAGATCTTCTCGCGGGCAAATCTATCCA
>Ga0180438_10012443_pt1 | contig 10119 bp, 5 predicted proteins | sample SS_ome_12_FD_132455 | JGI IMG/M metagenome (GOLD analysis project Ga0180438, IMG submission 132455) | Hypersaline lake sediment archaeal communities from the Salton Sea, California, USA - SS_3_D_2 metaG | ecosystem: Environmental > Aquatic > Non-marine Saline and Alkaline > Hypersaline >...
GAAATCCGCCATCTTCAAAATTAATCCATCGGTACAGTTGATACTGGGCTTGTCCGGAGCTGAGAAGAGCTCCCAAAGTAATAATAAGAAAAACTCTTCTTAACGGAAAAAAACGCATGGAAGTCATGATAATCTCCGCTTTTGAAATCCCCATATAAAATATTATTACAAAAAAGTAGTGTTTTATCCGTATTTTCTCTACCAGATTTAATAATAGTGTGGCAGGATATTTTGTCAAATTGGAAATTAATCTTTATCTATTTATAAGGTAATTCTTGAACAGATCATACCGTTAATTATTTAATGATTATATAAACAACGTCTCCCGCATCCACATCTCCGTCTTCGTTTACATCGTGGGGATAGGGGCTTTTTGCAAGAAGGTAATTTACAATATCCTGGGCAGATGGGGTATCGTCGGGTCCCAATCTTATATCCCCTTCCTCCCAACTGTTCCAGGGTATGGAAAACCAGGGACTATGATTTTGAAAGGGACATGTAACCCGATCGTACAATGCCCTCACTCTCCAGTGAAAAATCGTATTTTCAGAAGTGTCTCTATATGCCATAAAAGTCGCCTCACTGGAAAGATCGATCCAGCTTGGGGAGGTTATAGTGTTATTTCCATCAAAAGGAGTTCCCAAATTCTTGTATTCAAATTCCGCTTTTACCTTTATCCTGCCGAAAGGCGATTTTACGTTGTATAAAAACTTACAACCGTTAACTTCTGATCCCACCATACGCCCTTTCCTGATAAAATCATGCCGGTTTACTTGTGATAGAAGAAGCTTGGCGCCGTTCCCGCCTCCACCGAAGTATACCGAAGCCTGCCCGATCTTGTCTGAAGCAGGCTTATACCCGGGCATCCCGATAATGACATCTGCATAACCATCGCCGTTGACATCTCCAGCTCCAGACACGCAACGTCCAAGGTGTGCATCGTTCTGGTAGTAAAAATATGTACGATCCGGGGCGCCGGAGGGACCCAGGGACGATCCCAGGTAAACATGAGCTGATCCGCCGTTCGGAAAATCCGTATGATAGGGAGGAACGAAAAGGAACATTCTTGTGTCGTACAGGTATGCGCCAACAATGATATCCGAATAACCGTCGCCATTGGCATCCCCCAATGTTGCTACAGAGTATCCATACCGCGAATCCTCCTGGTTGGATTCTCCTGTCCAAAAAGGAGTGGTTCCGGAAATTCCATTTGGTCCCCCTTTATATACAAACGCAGCGCCCTGGTTGGTGATACTATTGTTGTAGTAGGGCGCCCCTACAATGATATCCGAGTATCCGTCGCCGTTTACATCCCCGGCTGAACTCACGGATTGTCCGTAAACGGCGCTTGCCTGGTTGGCTTCTCCAATCCATTTATATTGTAACCCAAGACCCTTGTAGGAACCGTGAAACACGTAGGCTCTTCCTTCATCTGTTTCTCCGTTTGTGTATCCTGTTGCCCCGATGATCACATCCGCATACCCATCGCAATTCACATCCCCTGCGGAAGCAACGCTGTGCCCGAAAAAAGCCCCATCCTGATCGCATACGTATTCCCAATTTGGATCCATGCTCAAGGCATAGGAATTGCCGTGATAAACAAGAGCCCTTCCCTTTGCGCTTGAATAAGAAGACGCTCCCACGATCACATCCGAATAGCCGTCCCCGTTCACATCCCCGGCTGAAGCAACCCTTCTTCCGAACTGGTCGCCTTCTTCGCCCATCTCTTCGATCCACACAGGCGACGCTGCGGTTCCGGAATCGCCACCAAGATATACTAATGCCCTTCCCTTGAAATTATTATACCCGGGAGCGCCAATAATGATGTCATCATATCCGTCTGCATTCACATCCCCTGCAGAGGCAACGCATGCGCCGAAATAGGCGTTTTCAGAGCCGCCTTCAAGTGTGCGCATAGCAAAAGAGTATGGTGCATCATTGGCTTGCCCTAAAAATACCCATACCTTGCCCTCGTTTGTTTGCCCGTTATCAAAAAGCGAAGCGCCCACGATTATATCTGAACATCCGTCGCTGTTTACATCCCCGGCAGAAGCCACGCTCATGCCATAATCGCTGTTTGCCTGGGATTAGGATTCTGTCCAGCATGCTGCGCTTTCGGGCGGCTTGGGTTTGCCGTAATACAGGTAGCAACGCCCTTCCTTGTCTTCGCCGTTGTCATAATAGGGCGCGCCCACAATCACATCAGAGTATCCGTCGCCGTTGATATCTCCCGCCGTGGAAACCGAATACCCGAATTCCGCATAAGCCTGGTTCGATCTTTCAATCCTGTCGTAATAGGTTTTTAATCCGGCTTTACTGCCCCGATAAATATAGGCTGCTCCTTCCCAAGTAAGATTTTTGCTACTCTCATAAAAGTGGGCTCCCACAATGACGTCTCCGTAACCGTCGCCGTCCATATCCCCTGCCGTGGAAACCGCGTTGCCAAAAAACGTTGATTCTTTATTGGGCTCGATAATCAGATCGGGATTTTCGCTCAAACCTGAGGAGGATCCATGAAAAATCAAGGCGCCCCCTTCACCCGACTGCCCGTTTTCATAACCGTTCATTCCCACGATCACATCCGAGAAACCGTCGCCGTTTACATCCCCAGCTGTTGAAACCGAAGTTCCGCAATAATAATACTCCTGATCGGGCTCATATTTCCATTCATAATTCATGCCGGTTTCCCCTCCACGGAAAACAAAAGCCGCACCTTCGCTTTGTTGGCCGTTTTCATATATAACTGCTCCTACTATCACATCCGCATATCCGTCGTTATTCACATCTCCCGCGGTTTTTACAGAACACCCAAATCGAGAGTCCGCATCAAACGTTGTAAGTTTATCGAAAGCAGTTGTCACAATTCCCTGTTCGCTTCCTTTATAAATGAAAACTCTTCCCGAATTATCAGAGATATCATAATACTCGGCTCCCACAATCACATCGGAGTAACCGTCGGCGTTAACATCTCCTGCTGTGGATACGGAGCACCCGAAATTACACCCCACCTGGTTGCCTTCCAATGTTGTAAGCGTGCTTCCCAAGCCCGTCTGGCTTCCGTAAAAGACCAGGGCAGCGCCCTCCCCAGCCTGGTCCACGGAGTAGTTCCTTGCGCCTATGATAACATCCGAGAAACCGTCGCCATTAACATCTCCTGCTGTGGATACGGAATATCCCAGGTGGGCATCGAGCACATTGCTTTCATACTCCCAATCGCTGGATGAACCGGGACCATTCGGGCTGCCATAATACACATAAGCCTTGCCCTCGTCATTCATGCCATTATCATAAGTGGAGGCTCCCACGATAAGATCCGAGTACCCGTCGCCATTCACATCCCCTGCCGTGCAAACCGAAACCCCGAATACTGCTCCTTCTTTATCCGATTCCGCAATCCATGGCGCAGGAGTGCTCAATAGATAATCAATCTGAACGGGATACACGGCTTTGTTGTCTTGGATTTCTATCAGGAGACCGGAATCTTCTAATTTTGTATTTAGTGACAGTATATTTCCTTCAGCATCTATTGCCCGGATTCCGGATAATTCAACAGCGGTGTTTTTATTTTGTTGGAAAATGATCGCACTATTATTGGCTTTTTGGGGTATCAGGTTTCCTTCTAAGGAAAAAAGGATGCCAAGGGGAGCAGAACCCTCGGGGCTTTTTTGAATGAGCAGGTTATGTTTGATCCCGGACCTGGTGTTTTCATAGGTTTCATTTATTCCTTCCCGCAAGTATTTAATTATATTCCGTTCTGATTCTAGTCTTGGTTTGTAAAGAGGGCTCGGTTTCCCCCTTCCTATGGCTGAAAGGGAAAATCCAAGAATCCAGGAAGGCGAAGACTCTGTTCTGCGTATGACTTTAATTTCATCGGGGTAAAAATAAAGCCTTAAATCCTGTTTCCTGTTCACCATGTGATAACCCGGACCTTCGCCGGGAATGGCGCAGGTATTCTGCCAGCTTGCCTCGTATTCCAAATCGCGGATATTTCCCATGGCTTTTTGTAACCAATCGGATGCCTCCGGTTTTTCCCCGCTTTGATGAGAGATTTCTTCCAAACCGAAAACAGGATAAACCGTGTTCATGATGAGTGTAAAGATGAGAAAAATGAAGGTATAATTGCGTAGCCGCATGTTCGCCCCCTTTGGATTCCATGAAAGGAAAGACACTATTTATTCAGGCTGGAGCACCAAGGTCGATGCTCAATCGAATATTTGAAGTTTTTATCATGCAGATAATAGATTGGCAAGGAATTTTTCCGGGCGGAAACAATTGGGAGTTACTTTTTTCTTCATTTCCTTCATGCCCCTTTCCCGCCGACGGCGGGATTACGCCTCAGGCGGAATTCATGGTAATAAATGCATTCAGATATGCATTCCCGGATTTTTCAGGGATTCACCAGGAAATCGACCACATCAGCAGCATCTATTATTGTATCGCTGTTCACGTCGCGGGCATAGTGGTGTCTTGCCAGGAGATAATTCACAATATCCTGCACAGTGGGTTTGTCGTCGGGTCCCATGCGAAGATCCGCTTCCTGGGCTCCGTTCCATGGGATTTGAAGCCATCTGCCGTGGGGTTGGTACGGCGATGTTGTAGGATGATACAGGGTGCGGCATCGCCAGTGAAACAGGCTGTTTTCAAACGAGGGTTGAAAACTCTGGCTCCAGGGGGCTGATGTAATAAATATCCAGGAAAGCCCTATATCCGTACTAGTCCCATCCAGGGGTGTTCCGAATAATTTGGTTTCCCACTCCATTTTGGCTTTTGTCCTGCCAAAGGAAGTCAACACTCTTGTTTCAAGGCTGTACCTGGGGATTTCGGTTCTTGAAAGACGGCTGACCCTGTCGGTCTTATTATAGTTCGATTGCCTTAACTCCACGTCGCGCCCGTTTCCGCCCCCTCCCAAATAGATCACAGCCCTGCCCACCTTGTCAGTGGTGACTTTATGCCCCGGCGCCCCGATAATCACATCGCAGTATCCGTCGCCGTTCACGTCCCCGGCTCCCGCAACGCATCGCCCGAAGTGTTGATTGGAATTCCTGGGAGCGGCATACCAATCGTATGATGTATCGAGTCCCGAATCCGAGCCAAGGTAAATATAAGCTGCTCCTGCATCCGTAAAAGTAAAGGGAAAGGGATTCTCTACTTCCAGATCAAAAGAATAGGCGCCAATAATCACGTCTGAAAACCCGTCCCCGTTTACATCCCCTGCGCCCGCCACACAATGTCCGTATAATGAGAATTCCTGTGTTCCTTCGCCCTTCCACGACCACGTGGTTCCAGAGATTCCATCGGCGCTTCCGTAATATACAAATGCGCCGCCCACATTGCTCGCTCCATTATTGTAATTGGGCGCGCCAATAATGACATCCGAATACCCGTCGCCGTTCACATCGCCTGCCCCTGCTACCGTGGTTCCAAACGTGGCGCTTGTTTGATCGATCTCCGCTGTCCAGTGATTATATGTTGTAATGCCATTGTAAGAACCGTAAAACAGGTATGCCCTTCCCTCGCTCGTTTCTCCGTTGGAATAGCCATAAGCGCCCACAATCACATCCGAATATCCGTCACCGTTCACGTCTCCCGCGCTTGCCACACTGTTGCCCAGGTATCCGCCAGCCTGATCTCCCTTATAGACAAATTGATTGGAATAAGGAACACCGGAAGAATCCCCGAGGAGCACATAAACAGCGCCTTTGCACTCCCCGTTGGGGTAATTGGGAATGCCGATGATAATATCGAGATACCCGTCGCCATTCACATCCCCGGCACCGGCAACGCTTTCCCCAAAACGGCAGTTTTCGGTTGCCAAGCCATAGGACCAATCGAAACCCGCGCCGATTCCTGATGCGCTTCCGTAACAAATTCGCGCCAAACCCGCGTTATTGTTATATCCGGGAGCGCCCATAATGATATCGTCGTACCCGTCGCCGTTAACATCCCCTGTCGAAGCCACTGAGTATCCAAACTGGTAATTTTCCTCGTTGCTTTCCAGGGTTCGGGCTGCTGTGGTTTCAGGCGCGTCATTGGACCTTCCGTGATAGATAAACACCCTTCCTTCGTTTGTTTCGCCATTATCAAAATAGGGTGCGCCGATTATAATATCCGCGTACCCGTCGCCGTTCACATCCCCTGCGCCAGCCATAGTTGTTCCGAGCTCTGTATCCGCCTGGCTTCCGACCACTTCCCACGCGTATCCTTTTGAAAGGGATTTTGGTTCCCCGTAGTAAAGGAAGCATTTTCCTTCATTATCCTCCGGGGAGTCGTAATTTGGTGCGCCCACAATAATATCCGAATACCCGTCGCCGTTTACATCTCCTGCAGTGGCAACGGATTGACCATAATTCGCGCCAACTTGTCCTGACTCCACAACCCAGTCCGGGAGCGAAAGCAAACCTAGCTTGCTGCCCAGGTAAACATAAGCGATACCTTCATAGTCTTGTTCATTGGAATAGAAAAAAGCCCCGACAATGACGTCACCGTATCCGTCGCCGTTCATATCGCCTGCCGTGAAAACCGAGGTTCCGAAATTGGCATTCGCCCAGTTGGGTTCGAGTGTAACATTGGGAGAAGCGCTGAGTCCGGTTTGTTTTCCGTAAAAAACCAGGGCTGCGCCTTCTGCAGTTTCTCCCTTATCATATCCCGGAGCGCCCACGATCACATCCGCGTATCCATCGCCATTCACATCTCCTGCCGTAGAGACCGACCATCCCTGGTAATCGTTCTTTGTGTCTCCGGGGTCGGACCATGCCGGGGATGCAGCCAAGCCAGAGGCGCCCCCGAAATAAACATACGCCATTCCCTGTTTGTCGCTTCCGTTGTTATAATAACGCGCGCCCACAATAATGTCCGAATAATCGTCATTGTTCACATCGCCTGCAAAGCAGACCGAATACCCAAAGTGGGCGCCAGCCTGCCCCCCGCTTTTGCTCCAGGAGGCTGATGTTGCAATTCCATCGTCCTTCCCTGAATAAACAAACGCCATGCCTTCCTCGGACAAGGTGTCCTGGTAGGTGTAAGCCCCGATAATAATATCCGAGTATCCGTCTTTATCAACATCGCCTGCTGTTGACACAGAGCATCCGAAATTCGAAGAAGCTTGATCCGATTCCAGGATCACGGGCACATTTCCCAAGCCTGATGCGCTTCCGTAGAATATAAAGGCGCCACCTTCCTCAGTTTGCCCGTTGGAGTATTTGGGCGCGCCTATAATCACATCGGAAAAACCGTCACCGTTTATATCCCCTGCTGTGGAAACCGATCTTCCCAGCTCGGCTTTTTCATTATTACTTTCATATTGCCAACTGCTGGAGCTCTCGGGTCCTGAAGCGCTTCCCAGGTAAACATATACCCTGCCTTCGTCCGTTTCGCCGTTATCATACTTGGGCGCGCCTATGATGAGATCCGAATATCCGTCTCCGTTTACATCCCCGGCTGTGGCAACGCTATCACCGAAGTTTATTTTTTGAATGTCCGGTTCCGCAGTCCAGGGCGGGGGAGTGTCCAGGAGAAATTCCAGCTGGATCGGATACGCGGCTTTTTCATCTTCCACAGAAATCAGGATCCCGGATTCTTCCGGGTTCGTGGCAAGGGGAAGATTATTGCCTTTGGCATCTTTTGCCTGGATTCCGGATAATTGCATGCGGTTTTTTTTATTTTGTTGAAATACATAATGGGTGTTATTTTTTTTTGTTGCTGTAAAGTCCCCGGAAAAAGCCATAAGCAGCTTGAGCGATCCGGAGCCTTTCGGGCTTTTTTGTATCGAGATCATTTGTTTTATTCCTTCTTGCGTGTTTTCGTATGTTTCAACCAGCTCGCGCCTTATATAATCGATCCTGTTTCCCTTTGTTTTTAGGGTTGGTTTGGAAAGGGGAAAGAGATAGTTCCGCCCCATGGAAACGAGGCTTCCCTCCAAAATCAACGAAGGATTGGTTTCGGTGCGGCGGATGGCTTTGAATCCCTCCGGAAAAAAATAAAGCCTCAGGTTCTGTTTGCGGTTCGCCATGTGATATCCTGCCTTGCCTCCCAAAATAGCGCAGCTATCCTGCCAGCTTGCCTCGTATTCCATTTCGCGTATATTCGTGATAGCCTGGTTGTGCCATTCGGAGAAATCCGCATTCATTGGGCTCGAGGCATGATTTGTCTTAGAACCTTGTTCCGGAAAAATCATAAGGGTTTGAAAAATAACAAATAATAACACAGAGAGTCTGAAATATTTCATAATATGCTCCTTTTGAGATTGGGATTCTCATAATGGAGAATCAATATTTCTCCTGTTAAGAAGGATATACTTAAACTCATAAAGATATCAAAAGATTATGAAAATTGGCAAGTAATTTTTTTCATGAACATAAGATCGCAAGAATTTTCAATCCCTCTTGACAGAGGGATAAAACAGAACATATTTAACAACCAACATCAGGGGACATTTCATGTATATAAATCTGTTGTTTATCGACGATCCGGTTTCTAATCCGGCGCGTTTGTCTGGGAAAAAGGAGAAAACCGTGAACAAAACTATCCTTGGTCTGGGGGCGATGATATTGTTGATGGCGAGTAATTCTCGAGCAGAGCCGCGCGTAGAAAAGAATATAGTCTACGGGATGTATTCGGGATTGGCACTCCTCATGGATGTTCATTATCCTGAAACACCGAATCAATGCGGCGTATTATTTGTTGCAGGGAGCGGGTGGCAGGCGTCCCTTGGATATAATTCACCAGGGCTCAAGGAAAAAACCTCCCAGGTTGGGTTGTGGGTTCCGCCTTTGCTGCGCGCCGGATATACTGTTTTTACGATCAATCACCGCGCTGCTCCCCGGTTTCATTATCCTGCTGCGCTCAAGGACGTGCAGCGGGCAGTGCGCTTTATTCGTCATCATGCAAAGGATTATGGAATTGATCCGGCTCATATCGGTGGCGTAGCCGGATCATCCGGCGCGCACTTGGTTTGCCTTGCCGCCATGCTTGGTGCTCCTGGAATTGCGGACGATCCCGATCCTGTGAACCGCGAACCCGCCACTTTGCAGTGCCTTGCCTTACGGGCTGCGCCCATCGATATGAGCAAAATGGCAGGCAACGCGGATCCTGAAGGAATCGCCTATGTTGTTTCGTTCATGGGGATGTTTCCTTCGAAGGCTCGGGCAATTGCCAAAATCTATACCGAGGCGTCTCCCATTTTACACGTCGCTCCCAAGGCTCCCCCGGTTCTTCTTATTCATGGTAATGCGGATAAGACAGTGCCGTTTCAACAATCGGTTGCCATGGAAAAGGCGCTGCGCAGTGTCAATGTTCCTGTCAAACTGCTTTGCATCCCGGGGGGTGGTCATGGTCCTGATTTCGAGGCGGAAGGAAATCCCCCCTCCTCGTGGCCCGATTTCCTAAGTGAAACAGTTCGGTGGCTTGATCGTTATTTGAAGCCTTCACATCCCGACAAATCAGACAACTAGCCTCAACTTTATTTTCTCTTATATGGGTATAGAACGAAAAAAGGAGAGGGAGGAATAAAAATAGCAAGGAGATTTTTTTTGAGGGAAAAAGATTTATGAGGGATTTTGAGAAAATGCTTTGAGATTTTGATAAAACTCTTCTTTTTCGGTTGGCGTGGAAAAGGCGTGACTTGGCATAACACCGACTTTATCGTTAGAGAAGTGTACAATGATGAATTCCCCTGTTTTCTGAATGTCCTTAATGGCGTCCCATGTGTATTTTTCTTCCCCGCTGCCGGTTTTATAAATACAACAATCCTCTGTTATCTCCATTGTTATGGGTTCTAATAATTCAGGTGAAACCTTTACGAATCTTCCTTTTTTTTTCAGGATAAATATTTCAAAAAGTACCGAAACCAGGAAAAAAAGCACAAAAATACCGATAAGCATATCTCTAAAATGAGAACCTTTTTTAGTAAACCAGATAAGCATAATGACGGAACATACAATAGGAATTTCGGTAAATAAATACCGGGATATGCCGGTTTTATTTTTTTCGGGAGGTATCAGGAGCATTGAAGCTTTTGCCCAATCCTTTTTTGTCATCTTGAATGTGATCTTCATTCCTGTGCACCCCTTAGTTTTAAGAGATATAAAAGGTCAGCGCTATCCAGCTTCCCGTCACTGTTGA
>Ga0180438_10012446_pt1 | contig 10118 bp, 12 predicted proteins | sample SS_ome_12_FD_132455 | JGI IMG/M metagenome (GOLD analysis project Ga0180438, IMG submission 132455) | Hypersaline lake sediment archaeal communities from the Salton Sea, California, USA - SS_3_D_2 metaG | ecosystem: Environmental > Aquatic > Non-marine Saline and Alkaline > Hypersaline >...
AACGGGCTAAACCTGTTGTTTGCGCGGCTTTAAGCCAAATCCAAATTTTGCCCGCGCCCGGGTCAACGCCTCCATATGTAACTTGTGTTGGCTCATCAACTGAGTTTATCTTGATAGATGCATCCGCATCCGAAACGTCAAATTCGGGCTTTGCTGTAAACCAAACTTTGGTAACGTCTGTAAGGTCAAACGGGTTGCCCTCTTTATCGGTTAGCTCAACCGTAAAAGAGATATCATCCCCCTCAACAAAGTTCCCCTCGGTAATATCGTATTCCGCGGTCATTTCTAATCATCCTCGCAAACGGTTACCGAAACGTCCAAATCATCTTCATAAATAACCGAGATATTCAAAGCATCCTCATCAACCGTAACCGCAATTTCTAAATCCGGGTCAATTACAACCTCCGCGGTGCAAACCTCCAACGGAACAATTTTGAAGTATGGAGGGGTAATGTAACCGCGTGTTACTAGGCTCACTAGATTCATTACGGTTCCCTCACAAAAGTATAGGTTTCAAGAATGATACCGTTATACGTTGCGGTTATCGTGTAAGTCTCAAGTAGGCCGGTTGTCCCTCCCGCGGGGCTTGTTGCTTTTGCGGCTTCCGCGTTAGCTTTCGTGTCATAAATCCTCAACCGCGCGGAGATAGCTTGACCGCTTCCGCTCGGGTCGGGCACAACCATATCAATCAAGCTGTTTTCGTGTAGCAAGCCCAATGCCCGCTTTAGCATCAAGTAAAGGTTGTCAAACGAATCAATGGTTACATCATAATCCCCGACCCAATGTTGACCATTGTTGTTGCTAGAGTAATAAACCTCCGCGCGCCAGAAACCAAGCGCATCTGGAGTAAACGCAAATTTGTATTCACCTAAAGAATCAATCTCCGAAATGCTAAACGGAAACCCTATTTGTTGCTCCGCTTCCTTGTAAATGAAAACGTTGAAATCCCCCGAGGAAAGCCCGGAGATTTTCGTTGACCCGTTGAGTCCCCAAATTGAGAACTGGTCAACCGCTTCCGTATTGATAGCAACTTGCCGCATTACAATCCGATTACTTCCTTAGCAACTTGAATTCCTTGCAAACGCCTCCCGCGCAAAAGCTTAGGGTCGAAATTGAGGGAGCCCCCGCCCAACTTATGCTTTGGGATAAACAAGCGGATTTTGACCTTGCGTTTACCCTCCGCTTTTTCGTGGCCAACATCAACCAAAGCGTTGACCATTTCCGCAAGCTCAACATCCCGCAAATAGATTTCGCTTGACATTAAATCAACGATGCGGAGCCCAACGGTAAGAGCGGTTATCTTTGTTCCCGCCCAATTATCCCGCGGGTCTTTTTTCCCGGTTACCGCGGGTCCGGTCAACACAACGTCTATTTCATCGCAACCGGCTTTGATTGCAGACTTGAGCGGGGTTACACAACGGTAACCTCCATCAATCCACAAATCATCATTGATGCGAATACCGAGCAAGAATGGTTCAAAGCCGGATGATGCGGCAACCCATTTCCAAAGCTCTTTGGTTTCCTCAGTTGCTTCCCAATAATTGCCCGCGCCATACGAGCAACAACCAATCCGCACGATGCGCCCCGATGCTTGCGCCCGCTCATCCTTTACATGCTTCTTAATCAATTCTTGTAATGCTTTCGAGTTATAAAACGCATCCCGTGAAATCAACCCCGCAAGCTTGCCAAAGAACCAACGCTTATAAATAGCTTTGTCTCCCTTGATACCCAACCAAATATCATCAAGTGCGGCAACCGCTTTATCAAACTCACCTAACGGGAATTGCGAAATCATACCAGCTTGCAAAGCCCCAACGGAAACGCCAGAAACAAAGTCATACTCATAACCGTTTTCTGCTAACACAGTAAGAACGCCTTGCGTGAAAGCTCCCTTGCTACCTCCGCCGCTCATTACTAATCCGCGCATTTCTAATACTCCGATGCGTTATACCTAAACAGCATAACGGTTGCGCTTACCTCAACATCATTTGTCGGTTGCGCGTTCTTAATGACATTCATTGTCATTGTCCAATTTTGAGAAATCCATTCAACCAAGTAAGCATCAATCTCAAACATCCCCCTTACACTTGTCATCAAAACAGGTTTAATCAAATACATTGAAGGCGCCGCAAAATCAGCTAACATGCATTTGGTATGTGTCGTTGTATCATCCCCCTCAACGAAACGACTAACAACACCGGACTCTTTGTTTACCTTCCAATCTCCCATACTACTAGGAAGCGGAACCGCTTTGCTAAAGTCGATATCGTGCGTTCCGTTTGGGTTACCCTCTGAATCGTATGAAGGGAGGATGTAATGCAGCCCAGGGTAAACTTCATAAAGAACGCTATTCCCTTGATTGCTTTCATTAACGACAACCGAGGTTGCGGGGAAATTCAAACAAACAGAAAACTCATCATCGCAACTGAAATCTTCAATCGGGCGCCAATTGATTTCTCCATCGTGTAAATAAACGGGCTCCGCAAATTGAACTGTAATAGGCTCGGTTTTAGGGAACGTTTCGCTTGCCGGAATCTTTACCTTGATTCGCGTTCCTCCCCCTCGGACAATAGAGGGAGTAATTTGGTCCCCCGCCCCTGTATACCAAGTGTAAGTGCGAGGGGGCGCGGGACTCGGAGCAACAATTTGCTTGTTGTCTTGCTTGTCCGTTCTGAGGTTTTTTATGTCAACGCTAACGGGCATTTTATCACGATTGCTTTACACCTTGCACGCTTGCTTGGAAGTAATCCCCCGCGGAGCTTAAATCATCCTGAATTGTGATTGTAACGTTATCATCCGTTCCCGCCTTCAAAACAATCCCCCCGCCCAAACTGATAAAACAACTAATCGTATCCTTACTTGATATATCTAAGTTGAACCCTCCCGGGGTTGCACTGTGTAAGAAATCCTCATTTTGATTTACAAGTAATAAATCACCTTCATTCCCGTTTGACTTAACGCTTAACTTAACGCCATTTGTTAGAGTGTTTATCGCTCCGAAATCATCCGCACCAAATACCAAAGAGTTTGACACGATTACTAGCACAACCGCATTAAGGGCAATATCATCATCTGCATCCGCAACGTATGTAAAAGGAACCGCGGTTGTTGAACCGTCAACCAACAAGCTCGGGCTTCCCCCGGTTTCTTTCAAACGCTCAGAAACCCACAACCCCGCATCCGAAACCCCAACCGGCAACGCAATTGGATTCCCAAACGAATCATAAAGGGTTGCTTGAATAGCATTCCCCTCATTCATTCTCAAATACTGAAAAGATGAATCAGCCTTTTGTGCGATTTTTGCAACCGAGGCTTGAACCCAATCCGTTCCATCCTCTATCGCTTTCAAGGCGTAAGCGGTCCCGCCTTGCAAGGTATGGAGAAATGATGCTAACGAAAGGTTCATACCGCTATTGTCCTAGTGCGGCTTGTTTCAAAAACACCGCTATAAGAAATCGCATCCGTAACAGTTGCAATCACGGATTGCGGGCTTCCTGTATCCCAAACTTTCCATTCCATTTGACTTACAACAACTCCGCTCCAAGTGATATTAAGCTCAACTATCTTTTCCGCCTTTGTTCCGTCCGTATACCAAATGATAGCCGTTGGGAAAATCGTTCCCGTTACCTCCCTGTAAGCTCCGCTTGCAAAACCCTCCGCGGGTCCATTGTCGATAAAGTGGATTAGTTGCCTTAACGTTTTGTGCGCTTCCTCGGTTAAAGCTCCCGTTCCCGCAATCAACTCTGTAAGTGTTTTAGGGGTAGGGTTTGATACATCCTTAAACGACATATCATCCCCGTTGCGAAACACCGCAACGTTTTCATCCCGGTAAGTTTCATCTTGGAGATAAATCCCCGCCGCTTCAATTGCATCCTCGTTAGGGTTAATAGGCACCGGGTCCCCGAAAGGCCCATCTTGGTTATCCTGCCCCCCTTGGGAAGCGGACTCCCGCTTGATGAGTTGAACCCTATCTTGCCCGATGCCCATTAACCCTACCTAGCCTTACGCGGCTTTCCGATAGAGGTATTGCGGGTTGACCTCTAAGTCGGTTGCGTTCACAGCGCAACCAACTAAGACAACGTGGTTACCGGCCGAAACCGAGCCCGCGCCTTGAACCAATCCGCCCGAGTCCCCAACAAAGTAACGGTCCCCCGCGGAAGCGGCGGAAATAACCCCAACCGCAACACCGCGCCGCACACAAGTTCCGGTCCCGCTAGCAGAGATTCCCCCGCTTTCCTCAACAACCGCCATACAATCAACCCGGGAGCTATCCGAGGCTTGACACTTGCGGTATTGATTGTTGACCGTCCCAACCTCGATTGGGTCGCCTTGCGCAAGGGCTTCTTGCGCGGTCAACTCATCCTCCAACCTATCCGCGGGTTGGGCCGGATGGGAGTGAAGGGTTGTAGACCCGCCCCCGGTAAGCTCATTGAGGTTTGCCGCGGTAACGTTTGCCGATACCGCAACCCCGTTGATTTCAAACAAGCTCGGGAGCCCCTTGACCCGCGCGCCCGTTGCGGTCTTTTCGAGGGTCGTTCCGTTGATTTGGAACTGCAACGCCGCGGGGGGACCGGACCCGTCAAACTCAAGACAGGGATTCGTTGCCGCAAGGTCAACGGAAATGGTCCCGCCCGAAATGTCGATACCATCCCCCTCAACAAGCGGGATATCGGAGAACTGCGTAAACGCAAGGGAGTCCGTATCAATGACATCGGAGCCCTCATCTGTGGTGCAGAACCAAAGGGTATTCCCGTAAGTGGTTCCTTGGTCAACGGGAACCAACGAACCGGATGCACCGTCCCCGGTGTCAAAGTCCGCGGGTCGGGTCCAAGCTCCCGTGTGAACCTCCCAAATACCGTTTTCGGATGCGGGAGTTTGCGCGGTCAAAAGGATGCGGTCCCCATCAGACCAAGATGTAACCCCGTCAATGTTTGTCGGGAGTCCCCCCGTTGATGGGACGTGCGTATCCGCATCATCAAGGGCTTTCACTTGCCCCTTGGGATGGAGCCCCGCGGCAACGGTGTCAACGTATTCCTTGGAAGCGGCGCCGGTCGCACTAGGAACCGCGGGCAAGCCGGTAACCTCATTACCGCCCATAACGATATCGCCTCCGAGGGTAAGCCCTCCGAATTCAGCGGTATCGGTCGTTGCCATTTCCTCGGGTCCGGGGTCGCCAGCAAAAAGCGGTTTCCGTAATGCCATTTTTCCTTACTCCTTTCGAGTCAATCCGTTGCGGGCTTCCCCCGCGTTAACCAAGTGGTTTTCCTGTTTCGGGGTCAATCATAGTGATTGCCCCGCTTTCATCATCGTAAGTTGCGTTTTGAAAGTCGATTCCGTATTCATCGTTGAGGGAAAGCATAAATTTGCGGGCTTCCGACTTCCAATCCTTTGCCTCCCTATCATGCAAGGAAGCATCCGCACGCAAAGCCCTTACGGTCAATGCCATTTCCATTTCAAACTTTTGCGCTTTCAACTCGGTTAATTGCTTTTTGAGTTGTGCGTTTTGCATACGCCCGTAAAGCATTTCAACCCGGTATAAGTGCTCCGGTTTGAGAACCAACTTTGATTCCTGTTTCAGAACGGCAATTGACTTGCGTTCCTCGGATTCTGATTCGGGAACGGGCGGGGGCTCCGGTTGGCTTTCCGGTTGCTCCGGCGCCGCTTCCTCGGGCTCAACCTCAACGCTTGAACCGGGATTTACTTGAATGGTTTTCTTTACGGGTTTTTGTCGCTTGCTCATATTCCGTTCCTTATGCCGCTAACAGTTTGGTCATACCGATTTCAATGTTTAAGAAAAACACGTTATCGGCAATTGCTTGTCCAACGTTTTGCTTGTAACCCGGGCGCGGATAGTCCCCAACCTCCCCGAGTAAATCCACAAAGTAAAAATCATTCGGGACTAACCCCGAGTATAAGTCAAATACCATACCGTGCCTTTGAACCACGCAATCAAGGGTTCCGGTCTTTTCGATTATCATTCCGAACGCTGGCATTTTTGCTCTATCTGTCGGGTCGCATTTCCTAACCACTAAAGCACCGTCAATCATTCCATCGTAGATAAAAACCAAATCTCCAACTTGCTCCGAGGATGAACACTTAGCATCAAAGTATTTCCTCACATAATGAAGTGTGTTTGATTGTCTCATTCATCAACGCTAGTCTTTATGCCATTGCCTCAACAACCGACCGGCAATGACCGTGCAACGGGGGCATCGGTATACCGGCTTGTGCTAGATTGTCGGATTGTTCTGTTAAACTCCCCGTTCCCGCGATAGCCCTAACAGCTTCCGCGTTTGCTGGCCAAGGATGAGCGTTCTTAAACGCCTCGGGGGAATCCGCTTCCGCAACCGCTTCTAGGTGTTTCATACCTTGAGCAACCGTGAAAACGCGCCCGTTCATTTCTTGGCAAATTTCGGTTGTCCTTTCGTCCATTACCGCGGAGAAAACGTAACGCTCAATTCCCGCATCGTGCATTGATGCAACGCCCGAGTAAACGCGCGCCCGTTGCGCAACGTTTGAAACAACGATTTGGTTATACTGGTCAATACGACCGGCAAACCGGGCGGGAACTGTTGATTCGTAAGTTGATGGTCCCCCGGTCCTAGCAAACTCTTTTTTCAACGCGCTATCAAGTTGCTTTGCCGCATCCTTTGGCGCAAGCCCTGTTTCAACTCCGGCTTGATAACCAACCTCCGCAATCCGCTCCGATAAATGCGTTGAATAAAAATCACCAATCCAATAAGGCCCATTTTCCGATAGAGCCCCAACAACCTCAGTATCAATTTTGTTCATTACAAAATCTGTCTTATTGACTTTGCTTGCGGCTTTTTTAGCCGTTCTATAAAACGAATCTGTCAACGCCTTAAAGCGCTTCATTTCCTTTGCGGTCATTACCTTTGAAAGCTCGGAGGTAAGAACCGCTAAAGCCGCTGTTAGACCGGCCGCACTTGTCTTAGCCCCCGACATTTTCTTGACCGCTTTTTTGCGCGCGGCGTTTGACTTCTTTTCCCAAGAATCTCCCATTACCTTATCCATTGCGCGCACAAGGTCTTTAAGCACCGCTTCCGTGCCTTTCGCCTTTTCCGCGCGTTCAAGGATTTCGATAAAGGAAAGCATCAACTGAGCCCCCGCCCCCAACTATGCACCAAATCATCAACCCAATCCGCACCGCTCCGCTCAACGGTTTGGGATGCGCTCCCATCCGGGGGAATTTGTGCGTTCTGAGCTTGCGCAAATTGAATGGTAAAGGGAACGTCCAAATCAATGCCCTCGGGCATCGGTCCTAAGTCCCCCTCAAAGATATCTTGCATAAGGGTATCCGCGCGGCGCGGGGTCATACCTCCGCTTTTTTCCGCCGCTTGCATAGCCTTATAAAGAATCTCGTTATCGGTGATATTAGGCGTTCTGCTTTTGAAGATGAACCAACGGTAACCCTCATCAAGCATCAACCGATTCATCTTGTTATCAACGGGCTCCCGCTCGGGAGCAAACACTTGCTCATCCCCAACGCGCACGCTTTCCCGTGCGGTTGCTCGGGTATAGTCTTGCGCCCGCCCAACAAGCAAGGGGGGCAAACGGAAAGCTTGCCTTACCTTGTCTTGATTGTTGCCATCATACTTTTGATACAACTCATCCGAAACTTGCGCGTTTCGTAATTCCTTAACCTTGATTTTTGCCGCGGTAACTTGACCCGCAAACCTTTCATCCTCACTTGACTCCGCTTCAATGATGATGATTTTTGCAAAGTTGGGGTCCGATGAAACTTGACTTTCAATCAACTCGGTTAAGCGGGCAACGGTCGCATCGGTAAAGTTGCCGTTCTCAACCATCAAAAACATGCTTGGAACGTGGTTATTACTGAGGGTAAAAAAGTTGACTTCCTCAGAACGCCTTGACCCGATGATTGAAACATACCGGCCGATATACCGAGGAATCCCATAAACGGAACGCGCCGAGTAAATCTTAAAATGGATTATCTCGGTTGCTTCCCTGTCAATTGGAATACTTCCCGCTGTGACAACCTCCCCGGTCGTTTTGTCAATCGTGCGCGGGTCGCCAAATTCCTTGAACCAAACTTTCGGGGCTCCGGTTGAATCGACTTGCACGAAACGCCTAAAGCGTTTGCGCTTGTCGATTTGTTCAATCGCATACCCCTTATCCGGTCGAATCACTGAAACTTGGTAAGGCGTAACCGTATCATCAAGTTTACTCAATCGCATCAAATACGATTGAACGTGATTTATCTCAACAAGCTTTTTCTCGCTTGTCCGCACAACTTCAAAGTAACCGTTTCCGGTTAGCTCCAAATCGCGCCGCATCCGTTTCCGGGTTTCGGTAAAAGATGGGTCAACGCAAACAGTATCAAGCCAACCCTCAAGTTGGATAGATTCCAACTCAATAGCGGCTTGATTCTTTTCCTTTTCTTCCTCACGGATTTTGCGCGGTCGGTAAGTATGACCGAAACCGGCAACGTTGTTGACCATTGCGTCAACACATTCCCGCAAGATATTTGATTCTTCCTCTAGGACAACCAACCCCAATAAATCGAACGGGGGGCTAATCAATTGTTCGTGGGAATAAACATCCGTTTGCGGGTTGATGTTGCTCGTTTTACCATCCGCATCCCGTTGGATAACATTAGTGCGCCCCCGAGCATCAACACCATTAGGCTTGTCTTTTTTCTTTGCGGGAGCTTGCCGCTTTACTTGAATGACCTTGACGGTCATTTTCCGCTTTTCAATGCTCCCATCCTCCGCTTTAACCTCCGCTTCAAAAGGCGTTGAGGTAGTAACGGAGTTTCCATTTTCGATTACTGTTGTTTTATCATCGGGCATAGTATCAACCAACCTATCCCCCTCCCGGTCAACTAGGGGCTAACCGGGAGGGGGCTTGTTGTTGTTTTCGTGAGTTACCGCGGGCGCCCCTCTAAGCGGTCCCGCGGCTTACTCATACGCAACCCAATGAATGACCTCGGTTGCGGCGTTGACATCCGCATCCGCCCCGATGGTAAACCCGCGGGAAGGGTCCGCACCGTCATCAAGCTCCAATTGCTCAACCAAGGTGATACCATCCGAGGTAATGTAACTGAACACAGGGGGAGCCCCTTGAACCATCTTGAGCCCAGAATCAGCGGGCATCGTGTCGTTGTGTTCAAGGGTAACCAACTCATCAACGTTGATGAGTTGAACCTTGCGCGGGGTAAACTCGGGAATGCTCACCTTGATAAGCGCCCCCGTTCCCGTAACCTTGCCGGTCTTCATTCTGGAACCTACGTTGCTTCCCATTTCAATGCCTCCATCTGTTTCCGCCCGCGGATAGGACTCCAACCTTTTTGCGGGCTCGTTTACGTTTCCGGCGCCTTAAAGCCGTTCTGATAGCAATGTCCATTGCATCAAGTAAGTCTTTCAATTTAGCGTTAGGAAAATTCAATAACTGTTCTTCAAACTCCCCGCCTTTTTCTGATTTATGATGGAAAATTTCCCCGCGTTCATAGCGCACCGCTAGTTGTTGCCCGCGGGTCAACTTATCCTTTTCTGTATAAATAGGGATAGCGGGAATATGCGCCGTTTTTTCTTTCCCGCGTAAAGACTTAACCTTTGATTTCTGAAAAGCGTTTGCCTCGATTCCAACCGCAACGCCCCCTTGACCGGAAATTTTTTCCCATTCAAAGAGGATTTGCGCATCCTGTTTATCGAGTGATAAACGCTCGGTATAGTAACGCAACAAATAGATGTTGAGCGTTGCTCTATTAACACCGATTGTAGCGGTTGCAAATTTAGCGTGTTGCTCATCTTCCCCGATTGCTAAGTCAACACCAATAAACTTGACTAAGTTGTCGGGCAATTCTTCATAGTGTCTAAAGAACCTTTCATCAAAATATGTCCCCTGAATACCCGCGGGGTTTTGCATCATCTGGGAATTGAAAAAGACCCTTCCCATTGACTCCCGTAATTGATGCAAGAATTCGGTTGTGAAAATATCCGGGAGGTTGCTTTCGTCCGTTTCTGGATTCAACGCGGGGATGATTTGAACGCTACCTTTGAAACGCGGGTCATTCTTCATCAAGTGGTTATACAAATCATCGGGATGGTAGCGAGTCCCCGAAACGTGAAACTCGG
>Ga0180438_10012447_pt1 | contig 10118 bp, 7 predicted proteins | sample SS_ome_12_FD_132455 | JGI IMG/M metagenome (GOLD analysis project Ga0180438, IMG submission 132455) | Hypersaline lake sediment archaeal communities from the Salton Sea, California, USA - SS_3_D_2 metaG | ecosystem: Environmental > Aquatic > Non-marine Saline and Alkaline > Hypersaline >...
GGGCGGCGGAGTACGTGAGGCCTGATGTTTGCACCGTTGGAGGGCTGACCGGCGCCAAGAAGATAGCGGCGATAGCCGAGGCCAGCTACGTCGGGGTAGTTCCCCACAACCCCCTAAGCAGGGTGAGTACCGCAGCCTGTCTGCAACTCGCAGCTTGTATACCAAATTTCGTTATCCTAGAATATCCGAGGTATGAGACAATGCCTGTGAAGGACTTGGTAAAGACCGATCTCAGGCTTGAGGACGGGTACCTAGATATACCAGACGCTCCAGGAATCGGCGTAGAGCTTGACGACGACGTCCTCGAAAAGTTCCCATACAGACCGAGGACCCCCCAGACCATGCTGAGAAAGGACGGCTCCATAGTGGATTGTTACATAAAACCATCATTTTTCAGTGAAGATAAAAAAACGAAGACGCGTGAGTGAATGATCAATTCTGTTCAAGATGCTCGCACCCATCAATGAATCCGATCCCGTTAGACTCGCACTCGCTGTAGCTGGAGATGCCCCGAACCGCTAATACATACAGATACGAAACAGCTTTTTCTATACTTCGCGCGCGCGAAAATTCTGTGCACAGCACATCAAATGGTGTACGTGAAAATGGTGCATTAATTTCAGTATCGGGGATTATCAAGAAATTGATGTGTGGAAACCTCCATCTACCGAAGGGGTTTCTGAATGTAGGCCTACCCACACATTGAACGAATTTGTTTCAATCCTTAAGTAAAGATTAATCCCATATTTTTAATGCTAAAATTTCAGTGATCTCCCCGTTTTAGCAGGAGCCAATTCCACCTTATACTTTAGATTTCAGCCCTCTCACGCGATTTTGGACCACCAGAAAATACGAGCGAGTGTTCCTCATCTCCCCTTTTTTTATTTCAGCACCTTCTTGCGCTCTGGAGGCGCCCTAGCGAGCTGGAAGCATCTTCGCTCCACACTTGGGACATTGGGTATCCAAGCAGGGGGTGCCCCTAACATGTGGGGCTCTGTGACCACAACTAGGGCAGACGCATTCGCTAGTCCCGCCTGTCCATTGCCTCCTACCTCCTCTGCCTTGACCGCGCCCTCTTCCACTCAAGATTCTCACCTTTCTAATATACCGGTGGATGGTCTCTTAAATGGCGCGCACAAACAAGCGTGTGTACACGCCACGACCAGCAACGAATCCTAAGTCCCAGAAAATCCTGTTTCACGCCTTTTTGGCAGTATCTGGAGTTTTCTGGGTCTTTTTCGACGAAAGATCTTGTTGTGAAGTTATGGTGCGCCCAAAAATTGAAGACTAGAGTGCATGTTAGGGAAATAACAACTTCTATCGAGCGATTCATTATTTATAGTTATTTTTATGTGCGCTCAGTTAGTCACGAAAATTTGCACTCGAGAAAAATATAATATATATTAGAACTACACCCTTATTGTGGCTCCAATCGAAAATAAAGCAAGATGTCCCATTTGTGGATTATTTATGAGAAGTTTCAGGACTTATTATTGGCGAGATATGAAACTATCCTTCCCTTACAATATCTATCGCTGTGAAAAACACGGGATATATTCGAAATGCAACGACGAATATGAATAAGTAAATTTCTCCACTTTACAAATGAACGTGGAAAAGGAATCTTTACCTAATAATGTGGATGAGCAATGGTTTGATCCCACCATCGTTAACATGAAATGTCCCGTCTGTGGTGAGAAATGGATTCAATATGACGAGTTTCCTTCTCGCTCATATGGTGGAGTTGTTTTTTGTCCAAATAACCATTCTGTTGAAAAAGAGATGGCTTTAATCCGTGAGAGCATTAATTAATATTTTTTAATTAATGCTTTCTTTTTAGATATTCATGTATTGATTTTGCTGCTTTTCTTCCTTCTCCTAATGCTTGGATGACTGTAGCTCCTCCACTGATTGCATCTCCGCCAGCGAAAACACCCTCTACTCTTGTTTGAAGATTCTCATCTACTAGAATTCCACCTTTTTTATTTACTTCCAGCCCTCTAGCCCTTTCAAGGAAAAGCCTATTGGGTAGTGTTCCAATAGCCTCAATAACAGTATCAAAATTTACTACGAATTCACTTCCAGGCACAGGATACGGTTTACGCCTGCCAGTCTCATCCGGGTCCCCGAGCCTCATTCTAATCAGTTGAACTCCTTTTACCCATCCATTTTCACCCAGAATCCTCACAGGGTTGACCAGTTCCATGAGGTCTAAACCTTCTTCGAGAGCATGCTGTACCTCTTCTATTCTAGCAGGTGACTCTTTCCTACTACGACGGTATATCATTGAGACCTTTGAGCCCATTCTAATCGAACATCGGGCAGCGTCCATAGCAACATTTCCCGCTCCAATAACAGCTACTCTGTCGCCTACGACGATTGGCGTGTCATATTCATCAGGAAACATATACGCCTTCATTAGATTCGTGCGTATCAAAAATTCATTTGCTGAATATAGTCCGTTTAGTTCTTCTCCAGGAATCCTAAGAAATCTTGGTGCTCCAGCTCCTGTGCAGACGAATATTGCGTCATATTCCTCACGCAACTCTTTGAAGCTCAAGTTTTGTCCAATAATGGTGTTTAGTTTAATGTCTACGCCGATCTTATTCAGGTAAGAAAGCTCTTCGTCTACAACTTTTTTTGGCAGACGAAATTCTGGAATACCATACTGCAGAACTCCACCCGCTTTATGAAGAGCCTCAAATAATGTTACTTGATATCCATTTTTACGTAGATCCACTGAACAGCTTATCCCACTTGGGCCAGAACCAATCACAGCTACTTTTTCAGGTTTCTCGTTGATAGTAAAAGCTTCTTCGACTCCATTCTCCATAGCCCAATCGCCGAGAAACGATTCCAGCTTACCGATATTTACCGGAGAACCTATATTCCCTAGGGTGCATGCCCCTTCACATTGATTTTCTTGGGGACATACACGTCCTGCAATAGCTGGAATGGGATTACACTTCTTTATTGTAAGGAAGGCCTCTCTGAAACAACCTTCAGATAACTCTTTCAAGAATTGTTTCACATCGACCTCTACGGGGCAATTACCTATACACGGTGGCTTACCGCACTGAAGACATCTCTTGGCCTCTTCTATGGCCTGTTCTGGAGAATATCCGAGCGGGACCTCATGAAAATTAGTTATCCTCGTCTCAACTGGCTGCTCTGGCATCGGAACGCGATTTTTCCTAATATCTTTCACCAATTATTCCCCCTTTACCAAATATCTCTCCTTTGCCGTTTCCTCTGCCTTTTTGAACATACCCAAACGGTTTATGACTTCATCAAAGTCAACTTTATGAGCATCAAACATTGGGCCATCTATGCAAGTCAACTTCATCTCTCCATCTATAAACACCCTACAAGATCCACACATTCCCGTCGCATCAACCATAATCTGACGGAGGACTACCTTAGCAGGTACATCAAATCTCTTCGTGATCTTAGCTAGATCCTTCATTGTAGCGATATCTCCACAAGCGAATACGATATCTACCCGTCCTTCGCATAATAAATCCTCAAGAATGTCTAAATAGTGACCCTTCCTTCCATATGAGCCATCATAAGTGGTAATATAGTACTCATCACTGACTGACCTAAGTTCTTCCTCAAGATATACATCCTCTTTCGAGGGAAAAGAAACCATTGATATTACATGATTACCTTCTATTCTCCTCAAAGCATTGCAGTGCGCCCAATTTTCGGCATAACCACATACTAAATCAGCGCCCCATACGATGTTTCCATATTTTTTAATCGGAGTTGCATTACCCATGGGGCCTATTACAGCATGGAAAGAATTGCCCACTTGGTAGTCGAATAATTCAAGGCTAGTCTTTCCTAGTTTCTTTATTAGCATCGTAAGCTTTCCATTCACAGCTTTCTGTACTGACATGGGAATGCGCTCCCCATTTTCATGAGTCATTAGAACCACAAATTGACCTGGACGTATTCTTTCAGATACGTTAGGCGCTTCTACTTCGATTAGATAATCAGAAGAATTCATAGATTCTTTTTTCGTTATACGAAATTCGGTCTCAATCAATCTTATATCTCCCACTATTATTATGCAGAACTACGTAAAAAAATATATATTTATAATATATACTCAATCAATAAACAGCACGCGCGCACTCACACCGCGCGCACAAAAACTTAAAAAGTGACAGACCCATCTCGGGCGAGGCGCAAGCATACGGTTAAAAGGGAGATCTACACCGACACTATTCTCGTCCTCGGAGCGGTGCAGTTCGTTGAGGCTTTAGCTTTCTTCCTCCCTCAATCATTCTATCCTATGTACATCACGTCGCTGGGTGCATCGGTGGCCTCAGTTGGGGTCTTCATCTCTGCGTTCACGCTGGCCTCCGCTGTGTTCTCCCCCGTTATCGGGAGGTTTTCCGATAAAGTTGGCAGGAGGAGGGTGATTCTGTGGGGGCTTGTGGGGGATGTCGTCTTCGGCATGCTAACTGGCCTGGCTCCGTCATGGCTCTGGCTCCTCGCGGTGAGGCTTCTCAACGGAGCTCTCAGCGCAGCGGCCACGCTTCCCACGGAGGCCCTCATCATCGACTCTGTTCCAGCTGAGAGGCGAGGGGAGACGGTGGGCTTCACGTCCGCTTGCGCCATGGCGGGGAGGTGGACGGGCCCCGTCTTCGGGGGTGTGGTCCAGTGGTTATCGAGGACCCTGGGTTTGAGCCTTGCGGACAGCTATAGGGTACCCTACTTCGTGGACTCCATCCTCGCGGCAGCTGTGCTGGTTTTAGTGGCGTGGAAGGTCAGGGACATCGATGCTGGGAAGACTGAGAAGACGGCGTTCAAAGAAGAGAAGAACAGGATGGCCTTTACCCCCTCTATGAAGGCTATGATGTTCTTCGCCTTCACCTACGGGGGCGCCATAGGGCTGACAATGCCGCTGACCGCGCTCCTGTACTCCGACAAATTCGGTGTAGAGCCTCTCGCCATCGGCGCAATCATAAGCGCGACGGGCCTCATCGGCCTAGCTTCGAGTTGGCTGGCTGGCCGCGTCTCCGACTCGCTTGGCAGAAAACCTGTCCTTGCCCTGGGTGAAGGGGTGGGGCGCCTCATGGGGTTCTTACTTCCGTTGATGCCCAGCATTAACCTCACGGCGTTCTGCCACTTCTTCAGGAAGACCGGGTTCAGCGTCAGCAGACCCGCCATGGACGCTCTAAAGGCGGACGTTGCCCCGCTGGAGCACAGGGGGGAGTACTTCGGGTACTATCAGATGGCGTACAGGGTGGGTGACATTGTCTTCCCCGTTGTAGGCACGTACCTCTACGCCGTTCTCTTCTTGTCGAGGTTCAGTATAGGGGGTGTGACCATTCCAGGTTATGCTGTGCCCTATTTCCTTAGCTCCTGCATTGGCCTTGCAGGGCTGCTGGCAGCCCTTGTCTTCGTTGAACTGGAGAAGAATGCTTGAGGCGTCGGACTGAGCCTGTGCGAGGGCATTTACGGCGCGCGCTAGGCCCTTCCAACGGGTACGATCTCATAGGCGCGCGACTCAATGGATCTAAACAACTTTATCGCGCGCGAAACGATACAAAATTTTACTCTCTAGGTGCGCAGGCAAAAAGGAGGAAAAAGCGGTGTTCACAGTAGTGGAGAGCCTTATCAGCGGTACTGTAGGTCCCGCCTCCTCTCCTCACTGCTCGAACCCTTGATCTCCGATCCGTCAGACCTCTTCTGCCCCATCTGTCGCGCCATCTCGGCGTAGCTCGGGGAGAGGTCGTACTCCGGCACCATGGAGAATCCCGTGGGCAGCGATCCGGTACCGGGCTGCTCAAGGCCAAAGGCAAGGTCTCTGATCTTGTCTTTGGGCACGGCGAAGATCAGCTCGTCGTCTTGGGCTCCGGCACGCCCCCGGTCCCCTCTACAGGGAATGGCGGCCTGACATTTCCCTGTCAGCAGAGCTGGCACTACCGCGTAGACGCAGGCGGCGTGGCCTCCCAGTACTGTGGCGACGTCTCGACCGTCGTGGTATGCTATCCCAAGTAGGAGTCTCGTGAGCTGCGCGGAGTTGCAGTATATCACAGCGACATCCGGCTCGAAGATTGCGGTCGTCAGAGGTGCGGCGACGATACCAACGTACTTCCCGGTCTCCAGCCTCGGAAACTCCCGTGCCCAGTTGGCGCCGGCCTCATGAGAGGCGACTCCATCAGGGTAGCGGTTGTTTCCATCAAGAAAGTACTGCGGGGGCTCGGCGAGGCCGAACCCGATGACGGGCTCGGGGCACCACATGTCCTCGAAGAGCTGGGCTACGCACTCCCCGTATTTCCTTGACAGTGCGAAGGCCTGGCACGTGGAGAGGCACTTCCCGTAGTCGACGGTGGGGCGCTTCGCCATCTCAGGCACTTCGTCCCTGTCCTCTAGCATCTTGACCGCCAAGGGATGGCTCGACGGCCAGATCTGCTCCACGATCCGCTTCCCGTACTCGTTAAACTCACCCAGTGTAACCACCATTTGACCCTTTGTCCTCTATCCCATAAATATTCAGCACCCTCAAAGGCCCTGGGCAAGGGAGTGAAGGTGCGCGCTTAGACTAGCTGGAGCGCGTGAGAGAATAATTCATCTTTCCACTCGCTTGTGACATTCATTACATGTTTCGTGCGCGCGCCCTAGAGATACCTGTCGAACCATCTGAGAATATGACGGAGCCTCTGTATCCTGTGGCTAGGCTTTCCCACCCTACTCAATCCATGGCTGTTGTTGGCGAACCTTATGTACTCTACGTCCCGTTTCAACCGCTTAAGTGCGTAGTAAAGTTGTTCTCCCTCTGGGAGGGGACACCGGTGGTCGAATTCTGAGTGGATTATCAAGAGTGGGGTAGTCATCTTGTCAGCGTACGTGATTGGGGAGTGCTTAAGGTACTTCTCCGGTATCTCCCAGGGCTCTTGGTACTGACCTATCCCCGAGTAACCCCAGCTCACATCGCTGTACCCGACCTGACTGTACCAGTTGCAGACCGAGCGCATGGTGACCGCCGCCTTAAATCTGTCAGTATGGCCCACGGTCCAGTTGGTCATGAAACCACCGAAGCTTCCTCCTGCGACGCCCAACCTCTCCCCGTCTATATAGTCGTAGTTCTCAAGGACATAGTCCACAGCCTCCATGAGGTCATTAAAATCCCTGCCTCCCCATGTCCCTTCAGCGACACCTGCAAACTCCTCACCGTAGCCAATGCTGTCCCTGGGGTTCGTGTAGACTACAGCGTATCCATTCTTTGCCAATAACTGGAACTCGTGCTCCGCGGTGCCAAGCTTAAATCCGTATGCTCCGTGAGGGCCTCCATGTATCTCAAGGATCATGGGATACTTAGCGCCCGGCTGGTATCCATGTGGCTTCACTATCCACCCCTGTACTTTAACCCCGTCACTTGCAGTGAACCAGAACTCCTCGGGAGGGCTTATCATCCACCTTTCCATTATCTCGGAGTTAAAGCATGTAAGGCGCCGCTGACCAGAGTCATCATAGATGTATAACTCGCTGGGCCAACACGCGTCGGAGGCGTCGAAGGCGAACACAGTTGCATCGCTGTTCATGCTGAAGGAGTTTACGGTCATATTTCCCTCAGTGAACTGTGTCACGGTACCAATTTTCAAGTCTAGCCTATAGATATGGTAGCTACCTTGATTTGGTGCCCTAAAGAAGATGTAGCGAGGGTGCACCCAATCTATACTGGAACCATAGGCGCCGACTGTCCTGTCGAAGGCCTCTGTTAGATTTCTGCTCTCACCGCCTCCAATTGGTATAACCCATATATCCGTGTTCAGGTAGCGGGGATGAGCAATGTCATCAGGCTTACGCCCCGTGTACAGCAACTGCTCCCCATTGGGGGACCAAGACACCGAGTTGATGATCGAGTTGCCATTTGTTACCTTACGTGGTTTACCCCCAGAGGGTAATATGTAGATGTCCCGCATCCTAGAGTAGTCACCGTCCTCCGGGTTCGCCACGTAAACGATACTATTACCATCCGGTGCCCAGCTTGGGGATAGCACGTCGTAGGGGCCGCTGGTTATCTGCTTCTTTGTCCCATTCTTAAGATCCAGAATAAAGACGTGAGACCGAGTGTAAGGGTAGTACCCCTGACCGTCCATCTTATACCTGAGCTTTGTGATCCACATGACATCATCCACATATTCCTCAGGGGTTTCTGTCGGCTCCTCGACCCTGCTAAGGTACAATAACCTCCCGCCATCAGGGGAGAACCTCAAGTTACTAACAGATCCCTCAACAACTGGTCTTGCCTCACCTCCCATAGCTGGCATCGCCCAAAGCCGGCTCTTCTTTACTCCCCCTTTGACTCTATCGGAGGAGAAGTAGATAATCCTACCATCCGGGGACCACATAGGCGATGTGTCGCTTCCATCACAATAGGTCAGCTGTTTCACTTCCCCACCCGATGAGGGAACTACCCACACATGGGACTCATAGCCATCCTCGTTCATATCCACAATAGACCTAACGAAAAGGATCAAGCTGCCGTCGGGAGAGATCTGAGGGAACGACACGGGGGAACCGTGGGGAAGAGGCCCCACATCATATTTCTCAAGCTTTAACATACAGTAGGAAAGAGGCCATCTCGAGTATTTATCGAATCTCATCCAGAAAAAGTTAGTTACGTTAGTCTATGGTAATTTATAATGAGATCTCCCCCGCAATCTTCAACACTATCCAAGGTTGCGCACGCAAAGGAGGCTTCTCCTTCCGAGTTGAAGTGGATGGCTTCGCGCGCGTGAACATAGATTGAGGCTAGCCTTCTCCACGTATCTTGTACAATTCCTCGGAGGCTAGCCTCGCAGCTACAGCGCAGACCCCCGGACACTTGTCCAACCCCTCATTCCGATACCACCACTCGGCGTCTTCGTCCTTGAAAAAGTCGATGCTGCGTCCGAAGAGCTGCTCCTGTATCTCCATGCACTTCACCGTTCCGTACTTTTCCTTAAACCGGTCGAAGATGCTTGAAGCAGCTCTCATAGTGTCCACATACCCGTCGAAGTCGTCAAGCCTAGTGGTGCCCGTCTCCAGCCCAATCGCCATTAGAGCCCCTATGAGCGCCCCGCAGGTCTCGCCCTTCCTTGCGACGCCAGCTGACAGCGCTGTGCTAGACTTGAACGCGGCAGTGAACGCACTATCGTTATCAATGATCCTCATGTGCGTCTGCAGTGCGTGAAGGACACACCTAGCGCATCCCTCGTAGGCACGGTTGTTGTCGTAGGCGGCCTTGGCTACCCGGTCCAGTATTTTCGCCTTCGACCCAGCTTTATCGCTACGGGTGTCGTATCTCGCAGTTTCTCCAGGGTAATGATTCTTCGACATACAGATCTACCTTTAGGTTCTCGATTGACTTTTTAAACAAGCGTCCAAATTTCAGCCACGTGCTTTTTTATGGTGACGCGCGCGCATCTAAAAAATTGTCGAGCCAGCGCCTAGTTACTTCTACACGCGCAGGTTAGTAATAGAATTTTTTTCAGCTACAATAGTAGTTATAGTTCTACCAACGTCCGAAAAACGACGTATCTTCTCGCTAATGGCGTTTTTAACGACTTCCATGTTTTCACACAAGATCGCGCGCGTCCCCTTTTCTTTCCTTCTCGATCTAGATCCCTACAAGCGACCTATTTACCAATAATCGGCAACTATTTTATCAATATAACCCAAACATTAAACATGGTCAAGGCAGCGACCTTGGAAAACGTTGGAAAGCTCAGGGTTGTTGAATACCCGGAGCCTGATGTCCAGTTAAACGGATTCTTAATGCAGATGGAGATCTGCGGTGTCTGCGGAACAGACATACACCTATATGACGGCAAAATGAAGGTTCCCCACCCTGTCATACTGGGCCACGAGTTCGTCGGCGTAATAGAGGAGATAGGTGATCAAGCTCGCGGCCACGAGGTCCGAGGACAGCCTCTTGAGGAGGGCGATAGGGTCGTCGTCGTACCAGGCACCAATCGGTTCTGCGGCAACTGCTATTTCTGCAACTTCATGCCCCACAAACCCACTCTCTGCACAGGCAGGAAGGTGATGGGAGTAAATACCACGAGCGCTGAGCCGCCCCATCTCCTAGGCGGCTGGGCCGAGAAGATATACGTCGA
>Ga0180438_10012448_pt1 | contig 10117 bp, 8 predicted proteins | sample SS_ome_12_FD_132455 | JGI IMG/M metagenome (GOLD analysis project Ga0180438, IMG submission 132455) | Hypersaline lake sediment archaeal communities from the Salton Sea, California, USA - SS_3_D_2 metaG | ecosystem: Environmental > Aquatic > Non-marine Saline and Alkaline > Hypersaline >...
AAATTGCAACAGAATTCACACGGACTTGAAGACGAGTAGTCAGAATTGAAATGCGCCCGGCAGAAAGTACCGACCATTTGCACGCCGGCATGGAATTAATGCGTTGCGATCCTTCAATAGTAAATATTCAGTCCGTCACTTCCACCTGCGACAGGCCGTCGACCAGCATGTTATAAACCATAATCGCTTCGCCGTTATACATGCGGATACATCCACGCGAGCCTGCCATGCCGATCTGGTCGGGGTCTTTCGTGCCGTGGATACCAAATCCTTCCCGGCCCTTGGCTTCTCCTCGGAGACCTTCGAGCGCCATCCATCTCGAACCCAGCGGGTAGTTCGGATCCTCCGGCTGGTAGAGTTTGCCCGTGTCCGGATCTCGCCACACAGTCGCATAAGCCTTTCCGCCGGGCCGCAGACGCCAGAGGCCCGTTGGGGTTTCGCGGCCGGGCTTGCCCAGACCTACGGTGAAGCTGCGAACGTAAGTATTCTGGAGATACAGGTCCATCTTGAAAGTCGAACGGGATACCTTTGCATGGAACGGGCCGTGGATCACCTTGATAGACTGACCGGCCTGCAGTTTGAGAGGGTCAGAGATTCTATTGATTTCCATAAGGATTTCATAGGGCACTTTGTGTTTCCTGCCGATCGTCTCGAATACTTCGCCCGGCCTCACCCGGTAGGTTTCGCAAAGTGGATCGCCGGGCAGAATGTTCCTGCTGAACAGCCATCTGTTGGAAAGCTCGGAGAGCTGCGCTTTGACATATTCCTTCTGCTTTGTGCTTAGCGGCATCCGTAGCGTCTGGTTGAGGATTTGACGCGCTTCGAGAAAGCCGCTTGAGCCCTGGTTGATCAGAGCCGCCGCCTCGGCTATCAGCGTATCCGCTTCCGGATTAGGCTCGGTCGATGAAAACGTTTCCACTTTGATGGCAACTGCCGGCAAATTTGGCTCGGGTTCGGTCATGTTCACCACCTCCGGCAGCGGTTCCGGTTCTATGTCCTCAGTTGCGGATAAAGTAGCTATATTAGGTTCGAACAGTTCCGGCTCAAAGGCCACAATCGTATTATTTGTGTCCGGCACATCGGCGCCCATATTGGGATCGATACCAGAGTTGTTCTCAGGAGCTTTGCTCTTATCTTCGGCATCGGCGCCGAACGGGCCGTACATGAAGGCAATTACAACGACTACGGTGAGCAGGGCCAAAACTGTGTATGTCCGGTTTCGGGCTTTTTTTCTGGCCTGGGGGCCGTAAGGATGGCGAGCCATGCTATTTTCCTTTCAGGTTCTGATCGGGCTGTAAGCGAAATTGCAGCTTAGGCCCGTCTATTTAAAATATGTTACTTGTTCATCTGTTACGAGCATATCGACCGACTCATCATGATCGGCGGTCGGTATCGAATCGAAAAACTGTTCTTCGAAGCCGAAGCAGCATCTTGCAGCTTTTAGTTCGGGGTGGGCGAAGAACCTGTCGTAATAGGCTCCTCCCCGCCCGAGACGATGTCCCTCCCTGTCGACTCCCAACATGGGCGCCACAACCAGGTCGATCTCGCCAAACGGCACGGGCACCCCAGAAATAGGATTGCGCATGCCGGAGGCTGAAGTGGAAAAACCTGTCTCAAGGGAGTTTATCTGTACTGCTATCATGTGTCTTTGCTGCCAGGATATCTTCGGTACAGCTACTATCTTTCCAAGCTGCCATGCGTGAAGTATGACCTCGGATGTGTCCACTTCATGCGGCAGGGATACGAACATCATCACCGTCGAGGCTTCCTGGAAATGCGCTGTCGAGACCAAATTCTGGCACGCCTTTCGGCTTTTTTCGTTTCTCTGCTCGGGACTAATCGCGAGCAGACAATCCATTATCTTGCGGCGCAACTGAGCCTTGTCCATTTCTACGATTATCCTTAATCTACGGCGTTGTCTCCAACAGGTTCTGCATTTTGTAGCAAGGTTTGCAGCTTTTGTAAATACTGTTTTATATCTTTTTCGCGTCCGCTTTCTTTAGGCACGTAATATTTCTTCTCGAATCCCCGAGGAAGATACCTCTGCGGCACGTAACCGCCTTTGAAATTGTGCGGATATTTATATTCGGCTCCGAATCCGGCCTTTTTCGCAGCCTGATAATGACTGTCCTTAAGATGCTTTGGCACCTGCTGGATCGGCTCGCTTTTTACATCAGCCGCCGCCTTCCAGATAGCACAAGCCGAGGCGTTCGATTTCGGCGCACACGCAACATAGATCGCGGCCTGCGCCAGATGCAACTGAGCTTCCGGCAGGCCGACAAATTCGGATATCTGAACCGCCGCCGCTGCCAGCACCGTCGCCATCGGGTCTGCATTTCCCACGTCTTCAGCGGCACAGACTGCTATCCGCCGGGCGATGAAACGCGTATCTTCACCGCCCGCCAACATCCTGGCGAGCCAGTATACGGTGGCATCGGGATCAGAACCGCGCATGCTTTTCTGCAACGCGCTCGCCAGGTCGTAGTGCGTATCGCCCGTGCCGTTATAATCTATCGTCTTTTGTTGTATCGACTGGGTGGCGACTTCGAGATTAAATTTTATTCTTTGTTTGCCGCCGCCGCTGGTGTCATTTTTGGATTTACGAGCTGCCTGAGATAAGACAGCGATTTCGAGAGCCGTCAGGGCCTTTCTTGCGTCTCCGTCACTCATCACGGCAAGGAATTTCAGGGCCTTGTCATCTGCTTCGATATCGAACCGGCCCAGTCCGCGCTCGGGATCGGCAATCGCCGTTTTGAGCAACTGCAGGAGGTCCTTTTCGCTTAAAGGCTCGAAGCGGAACACCGTGCTGCGGGAAATCAGAGGCGAGTTGACCGAAAAATATGGATTTTCAGTAGTGGCGCCTATGAGAATCAGCACGCCCGCTTCTACGTCGTCGAGCAGAACGTCCTGCTGAGCGCGGTTGAAGCGATGTATCTCATCGATAAACAGCACCGTTCTGACGTTGCCGGTTGCGAGGCTGTCGCGGGCATCGGCGATTATCTGCCGAACGTCTTTTACACTTGCCGCAGGGGCGCTGAGATAGTGGAATTTGGCCCTCGTGTGATTTGCGATTACCGTTGCCAGCGAGGTCTTGCCTACGCCGGGCGGTCCGTAGAAAATAAGACTGGTGAGCCTGTCTGCTTCGAGCATTCTTGTGAGCAGTTTGTCCGGGCCGAGGAAATGGCTTTGGCCGAGAAACTCGGCCGGATTCCTCGGTCTCATTCTGGCCGCCAGCGGTGCCGCCCGGGCCAGGTTGGCCTTCTCGGAAATCCCAAACAGAGATTGTCTTGTGCCGCTGCGATCCATCCGGAGCATTATATTCCGAGCCAGACGGGTTGTCGAAGCCAAAATTTCATGCTTTTTTAGTACTGATATCGCCGCTTTCTCATCTACGTTTCCGGCGATTGGCAGTCTTTATAGGTCTTTTAGGTAAAATATTATAGGCCCAAAACAATCTTTTAATGAAGTTGGGTATAGAATGCCGAATACATAAGAGGTGCCGTGACAAGACTGATAAAGGCCTTTTTTGCTGATTTTTCTTAACAAGGAGTACATGTAAAAAATTTTTGGAAAAATTGGTATTTTCTTGATCTGAGCCAATGAGACATGTAGACTTTTCGTTCGGCAAGGGTTCTATGGGGTTTAATATATATGCGTCACGATGAAACATGGAAGAGAATTAAATGGATTTTTGTCACACACTCTTGTTGCGGTAAGGTAAGTATTTTGAAGAGCAACTAATTTTGTGGACTTGTAGGAAAGGAGTATCTTATGGTACGGAAAAGAATGTTGTTGAGTGTGATGGTGGTGGGAATGCTTTGCTCGGTGAGTTTTGCGCTGGCCCCAATGGGACCGCCAATGGCCGGGCTGGAGCAAGGTGCGTACGTTGTTGGAGCTGGTTATGCCTATAGTGACATGACTCTGGAGATTGCAGGTAGCGGCATTACCAGTGAGGGTGAAGCAGTTATCAATGACCTGCAGAACAACTTGTACTTCATTACGATGGGTTATGGCGTCTCAAATGACTGGAGTATTTACGGAGGCATTGGATTGGCCAACGCCGAGTTCCCAGGCGATGGTGGTGCGCCCGACTTTGAGGGCGATGATTGTTTTGCATTTGGCATCGGGACCAAGAAGACACTTGCCGAAGACGGCGACACTAAGTGGGGCGTTCTTGCTCAGTATACGCAGGGTAAGAGTGAAGATAATGTGAGGACAACCAATAGTGGCACTTGGGGCAATCAGGCAATTTCTGTTCCCCCCGGAGGGGCTAGCGTTACCCCGACCAAACTCGAGTGGTACGAGGTTCAGCTTGCCATGGGTCCGACGGTTCCGCTCTCCGAAGATATGTGTATTTACGGCGGGCCTTTCCTGCACTTTGTTGATGCCGACCTCGAACTCAGAGGATCTCGAACCCAGTATGATCTCCAGCAGAAGCTTCAGTTGGGCGCCTATATCGGCACATTGATCAGCCTGGGCGATCCGAATGCTTCACTGATGGCCGAATTCCTCTATACCGGCGAAGGCTGGGCCTGGGGTGTCGGCGCTATGTTCAAATGCCCGTAATAAGTGTATGATCGCGCTGAACTAAGCGGTTGTATAAGTCAACGAAATAGCAAGGGCTGCGAGCCAATCCAATGGCTCGCAGCTTGGTAGTTGGCTCATGGGGAGTGGTGTTTTCTTTTGCACGTCAGGTACAAAAAAGCAGGAAGAAGCTTATTTTTCAGTTTTGTCTTGCGTTTGTGTGACGATGATCTTCTTAGGTGGTGGTTAACGATATCAGTATTGATAGTACGGTTTATTGGCACCTTTGAGCAACAAGAAGATAGTTAACCATGCAGGATTCTTTACAAGGAGATTATCCCGAAGACGAAATGGTCTTCAGCATTGGCGCTTCCTGCAAATTCTAACGTTAAAGTCATCGAAGCTGTCATAATTTAAGCATGATAAAGGCCGGCGCCTCATCTCAGCGGGTGAGGTGTCGGCCTTTTTCTTTACACATGCCGGCGGAGGAAGGGTAAAGATTTGAAAAAAAACGTTTTTTTGTTGACAGGTACTTCAAGTGCGCGCTAAATGTGCGCATGTTTGATTTCTCAAGGGGAGAATGATACTATGAAGATTGTAAGAGTTGTTTCTACATGTAATCTTTTGGGAAGCTTCTGCCGCGAGATGGTTGTTGCCGTTCTGCTGCTATCTGTGATTGCCGGATCGGCGACAGCGGGCGATATCCCAAGAGGCGACCACGGCGCCGCAACCATGGATTACCAGATCAGCGAGCTGGACAAGCTCTTGCCTGCGAGCAACCTCCGCAAGGCTCCTCAGGGCTTTGATCCGGTTGTGTGGGAGGCGTTTATTCCCGCAGATAATGCGCTGACTGCGGAGCGCGTCAAGCTCGGCCACAAACTCTACTTTGACAAGCGCCTGTCGGCCGACGGCACCGTTTCGTGCGCAACCTGTCATGACGTTACTCGGGGATTCACGGATCAGTTGGCGACTTCGGAAGGAATCGAAGACCAAATAGGACGCCGGAACGCGCCGACGACGCTGAACGTAGCGCTGCTGCAAACGGTATTTCTTGACGGCCGTTCGCCAACCCTCGAACACCAGGCCAAATTGCCTATAATCAATCCCATAGAAATGGGTATGACCGACGGTTCTGCTGCGGTTAACGCGATTAAAGACGATCCGGAGTACCAGGCTGCTTTCGGGAAAGCCTACGGACGGCCGGTAAATTACGACGACATAGGCCGGGCGATCGCCGCTTTCGAGCGCACGCTGATCTTCATTGATTCGCCTTTCCGGCATTTCCTTGCGGGCGACGAAAGAGCCATTTCCGCCGAAGCTAAACAGGGCTGGGTGCTGTTTAACGAAAAGGGACGCTGTGTGACGTGCCATCCCATCAACACGTCGAATCCGCTTGGCACCGACAACCGTTTCCATAACGTAGGCGTCTCTGCCCGGCACCAGGACTTTAGTGGGCTGGCGAAGCAGGCCCTGAAAGCATTGCAGCAGGACTCATCGGAAGAAAAGCTCGATGAGCTGGCGCTCTCGACGGATATGAGCGAGCTGGGCAGGTTCATGGTCACGAAAAACCGCTCGGATATCGGCGCTTTTCGCACCTCGCTTTTGTTGAACGTCGGGATTACGCCGCCGTATATGCACGATGGATCGATAGCAACGCTCTGGGATGTAATGGACCACTACAACAAGGGCGGCGAGGCTAATCTGTTCCTCGACGGGGGAATTGAGCCTCTGGCATTGACTGAAGAAGAGATAGATCAGATCGTTGAGTTTCTCTTTACCCTTACCGACGAGCGATTCACTGAGCAAAACAAGCGGCAGTTCGAGGAACAGAAAAAGCAATCCCGAAAGAAACGTCCCCTGCGTGACAACGAAATGGCGTTTCGCTTGAAGCTTGCTTTTGAGAAGTAATCGCCGGCTGCCGAGAGATTATAAGGAGCGAGCCATGAATCCCAAGTATAAAAGTATCGAAACAAAATATCGCGAGCAACGCGAGAGCTTTTTTCGCGGTCTGAACAATCTGGACCGACGGTCTTTCCTGAAGGTCTCAGCCGCGGCTATGGGCGCGGCAGCCGCTTCCGGCGTTGTTTCCTGCCCGTCGTTCCAGTCGGTAACTGTTGCCGGACAGGACTCTGCGTCGCAGCGCAATACGCCGTTTCGCTTTGCCTATATCTCAGACTCCCACCTCTACGAAAAGAAGATCAACGACCGCTTCGCCAGAGCGCTGCTTCGGGCCGTGGAGGATATTAACAGCCTTGATCCTCAGCCGGACTTTGTTTTTTACGGCGGCGACCTGGCACAGCTCGGCCAGGCCTCGGAACTTGATTTCGGCGCGCAGATTCTCAAAGAAGTCAAAGCGCCGATAAAGATGATGGTCGGCGAGCACGACTGGTATCTCGATATGGGCGAAAAGTGGCGAGAGCTTTTTGGCAAGCCGACCTACTCGTGGGACCACAAGGGAGTCCATCTTATTACACTCAACAGCGTAGTCGAAGAGGATTTCTGGACTGCTCGCGGGATGAGCAGCATGGAGCGAATGATGACCGTGGCGGGCCTGGACAACGGCGTCCAGAGCCCATTCTCTGTCGGCGAGCCGCAACGCGAGTGGCTTAAAAACGATCTGGCAGATTACTCCGACGATACGCCGATCATTGTATTCTCACATTCTCCTCTGTACAAGTTGTACAAGAAATGGAACTTCTGGACCGACGACGCTGAGGATGTACAGGCAACCCTGAAGCGCTTCAAAAGCGTTGTGGTGATTCACGGCCATACGCACCAGTTACTGACCAACAGGATCGGGAACATCCATTTTCACGGCATGTTATCGACCGCCTGGCCGTGGCCGTACGCTCCCGAAGGAATGCCGGAGCTGACTATCGAGATGAACCGTCCGGATCCGTTCAACCCGAACGACGGCTGCGGCGACGGCGAAGTGCAGGTTTACGCCGACGGGCTCGTCGACAAGGTATACAATCTCTGGAATCGAAAACAGATTACTCTCAGCAAGGCGTACATGATCAGTTGGGGCAGCAAGGGCGTACCGCCGAGACCGAATCGCCCGAGCTATTAGAATGAACAAGGAGACTGTTATGCGTAAGATATCTACAGTGGCTCATGTGAGATTTGTGATGCTTTGTGCAGTTTGTGCTCTCATGGCCGTCATGCTTATGTCATGCAGGGACGAGGCTGAGGTTACGACGTGTGACGGCACCGGTAAAGCTATGGTCGCCGAAGATGCGACCGGGCAGGAGCTGGCCGATTCATTGATGGCTCAGTGGAAGCGGGATCATCCGGACGCCGACTGGGTTGAGCAGGAAAAGGAGCGGCACGAGCTTAAACCTCCCGCCGATAATTCCGCCTTGCTGAAGGGTGGCCAGTCGGAAGGCCACATCTACGGCCAACCGACCGAGAGGGACATCTTGTTATGGGGCCGTGAAACCGAGAAATTTGTGGTTGAGGGATCACGAATCTTCCACAGTGCCGATCTTTTAGGAAGCACCGTTGCCGTCTCGTGTGACATGTGTCATCCGCACGCTTCCAACACTCATCCGGAAACCTATCCTAAATTCCAGACTCAACTGGGTCGCGTGGTCCTGCTGCGCGATATGATACACTGGTGCATCGAGCAGCCGGTCCGAGGCAAGCATCTGGAACCGGACGATCCCGCGATGCGTGCCTTGGAGGCATACATCATGGCTCAACGCAGCGGCACGCCAATGAATTACGGCAAACACTGAGCATTGCTTCGTATTTTCTGGAGATACGATCCGTTGTCGGCGTTCCGGTGTAAGTTCAGGTGGCTCGGGAGATCATGAATTCTGCCGTCTCGATCAGTGCATCTTTGGCATCGCTCTGTTCCAGATCGGACAAAGCCTTTATCGCCACGGTTGTGTATTCTCTCGCTCTCTTGCGTGCATATTCCAGGCTGCCGTAGCGATTCAGCAGCTTTACCAAAGCGCTTCTGTCGTATTTTTCATCTTCTCTGTCGAGGAAGGAATCTATTATCGACTTTTTCTCCGAAGCATCGGCCGCTGCGAGCAGATGTATTGTTGCCAAAGTCAGCTTCTGTTTGTCGACGTCGGTGCCGAGCGTTTTGCCGGTCCGGCTTTCCTCACCGACCAGATCGAGCAGATCGTCGGTGATCTGAAATGCTATGCCGGAATTAAGACCGAACTCAGCCAGCAACCTGGCGTGCCGCTCGTCGGTCTTTGCCAGCAAAGCGCCGAGGTAGCAGGCGCTGTTAAAGAGTACGGCACTCTTCTCGGTTATTATCCCTATATACTCCTGCTCGTTCAATTGCCAGTTGTGCTTTCGCACCACCTGGCCTAACTCGCCCTCACAAAGCCGGACCGCCGAGTCGGCCACGACTCTTGCCGCCTGCGGCTCTAAATCCGTGCACATTCTAAAGATTCGGCTCAGGAGGAAATCGCCTAACAGCACGGCTACTTCATTGCCGCAAACGCTGTTGACGGTGGGCAGTCCCCGCCTCGTCTGGCCCTCGTCCATCACGTCGTCGTGCAACAGCGTGGCGTTGTGCATCATCTCGATAATCGCAGCGACCATAATGTGCAGATCGGTTACCTTGCCGAAACATTTGCCGGCGAGCAGCAACAACCCGGGTCGAAGCATCTTACCGCTGCGTGCGCTGATATACTCGAGCAATCGGCCCGTGTCGGCCGGTCGATGCCGCAGTTCCAGCGAGTCAAGCCCCGCTAAAGCCGGCGGCGAGGCGATTAGTTGTTCGTTGATCAATGCCCTGACGCGGTGCAAGTTATCGCTTACGAGCTTAAAGGCTGCGAATTCGGGACTCGATACGGGAGTAGGCATGTCGATGTGTGCCGGAAACTGCATTTCGTATTGCGTATTGCGTATTGCGTATTTCGTATTGCGCTGGCGACGCATCACGCAATACGCATCACGCACTCTCCTTTCCGTGGGCGTATTCGAAGAATTTTTTTCTCAGCAGATTTGTGACAGGACCGGGTCTGCCTTCTCCGATGACTCTCTTGTCGATTTCGACAATGCCAATGATCTCCGCGGCCGTGCCGGTCAGAAAGAATTCGTCGGCCACATACAAATCGAATCTTGTGAGATTCTTCTCCACAACCTGAATATTCTCACCCCTGGCCAGCTTGATGACTATACCTCTGGTTATTCCCGGCAGTGCGCCCGCCTCGGCCGGAGGGGCGTAGACAATACCGTCTTTGACAATCAGGACATTATCACCGCTGGCCTCGGCGACGAATCCCTCGTGGTTGTACATAATCACCTCGGGCACGCCGCTGTCCAGCGCTTCTATTTTGGCCAGTATGTTGTTGAGATAATTGAGGGTCTTGGCCTGTGGCGGGATCGCCAGCGGATGGTTGCGGACCGTATTGGCGCTGACCACCTTCATTCCCTTCTCATAAAGCTCCTCGGGATATAGCTGAATGCTGTCGGCGATAATGATGATACTGCTTTTCCGGCAGACAAACGGATTAAGCCCCAGAGTGCCCACCCCCCTGGTAACCAAGAGCCGGACGTAGCCGTCGGCTATCTCGCCGGCTGCCACCGTTTCGTTTACGGCGCTGGAGAGTTCTGCCTTGCCGATTGA
>Ga0180438_10012449_pt1 | contig 10117 bp, 11 predicted proteins | sample SS_ome_12_FD_132455 | JGI IMG/M metagenome (GOLD analysis project Ga0180438, IMG submission 132455) | Hypersaline lake sediment archaeal communities from the Salton Sea, California, USA - SS_3_D_2 metaG | ecosystem: Environmental > Aquatic > Non-marine Saline and Alkaline > Hypersaline >...
CCTTTCTGCTGATATGGACCGTATCTGCGACATTGCCCGAAAGCATAAATTGTACCTCATCGAGGATGCCTGTCAGGCCCATGGGGCAGAATACAGGGGAAAGAAAGTGGGCAGTTTCGGTGATCTCGCGGCTTTCAGCCTGAACAGCTCGAAAAATCTCACGGGCGGTGAAGGGGGGTTGCTCGTCATGGATGATGATCAATATTACATGCGGGCCAAAATGCTCAGGATGTTCGGAGACGAGATCGACGACGAGACACAGCTTCGGAAATATAATGCATCCATATTGGGCTACCAGTACAGGAACCTCGAGATGCCGGCAGCCTTAGCCCGCTCGCAGCTGCAGCGCCTCGACGAGTATAATGACTGGAGAATTGCGGTGGAAAAAGCCCTATTCAAAGAGGGCGTTCAGGTGGGACAGTGGCAGACCATGCCCGTTCCCGCTCAGGACTTGTTCCAGACTAAAAAAGGGCCCAGTGCAAGCGGATATCCCTGGAGTTTTACGGAAGCGGGGAAAAAGATTCGCTATAGGGCAGAGGACTATCCCAATGCGATCGATTTCTGTAAACGCTACACGGTTGTTGCAGGTATTCATCCACCCAATGACAAAGAGCTCATGGCGAAATATGCCCGGGCTTTTAAAAGGGGTTTTGCACAACTTAACACCGTGATGGAGCATGCTGACGATGAAATTGTGGCCCACTACACGGGAAAAATATTCAGGGCGGAGTAGGGGCCGGTACGACGCTACTTGAACTGAAGTTCTATTCTATTCTGGAGTTCCACTTTGATGCCTGGAACATCCTTCAGCAATTCCTTGGTCTTTTCCAGAGAATCGGGATTGGCAACTGCAAGCTCTTGAAAAACCTGCTCGTTTTGTATAACTTTTTCGAAATCGATGGCCATGAGTGTGATCTTTGAACCCTCCTTGTGCGTTGCATTGGTTTCTACAATTTCACCGTCAACCTCAAGTGATACATTGATTTTCATGTCCCTGAAAATCTCTCTGAGCATGTTTGTCATGTCCTCGTTCTGTTCTGCGACCATTTCGTCTGGCTCTTCCGCCGAAGCCTCCATTTGCTCTTCGGGCAGATTGATGACAAGTAATGCTGGTTTCTTCCCCCTGGCTTTTTCAAAATGAAAGGTTATGATCTCCTTGTTCGGCGGTTCTTCCCCCGGACTGCCCGTATCCGGTACATTTTCATCGGGATTCTGGTTCACTTCGAGGGTATTGATGTCGCGAAAGCTGAACACTGCCTGGTATCCCATATGCGACTCGGTGGCAATCTTCTCCACTGATTTCAGCGTCACACCTTCTCCCATCTGACCGGCCTGCTTTTCAAGCTGCTCTCTGTCGACCAGTTCCAACTCCCCCGTTTCACCACCCATCTCTTCGCTCATTCCCATGATCATTTGCATCACATCGGTACGCATGAGAAGCGTTTCCTCCACCTCCCCCGATCCATCCTTTTTCACGCGCACCAGGGTTGTGCTTTCAATACAGCCAGCCAGGCTGAGCAGAACTGCAACGATGGTGGCTAATATACACACTTTTTTCATTAGACCGTCCTTTCCCTCCAGTATACCGTTTGAACAATACCCTGACTTTAATACAATGGCTGTATAGGTCAATCTTTTTTTGTGCCGGAAAGCCATATGGTGTGGCCTTTTTTTATCCATGGTATTGACAGCAGCATGAGCTGCGGTTATGGTTGTGTAAGACCGTAGACGGAGAGTATGGGTTCGTGCTTGTTACCGGAGACATCGGTGGAACGAAAACCAGTCTTGCGCTGTATACACTCGACAGAGGCCCGAGAGATGCAATATTTCGAAAAACCTATCCCAGCAATGACTATGCAAGCCTTGAGGTGCTTGTACGAAAGTTCATTGAAGAGGCCGGGTTGGAACCCTCTTTCGGTACATTCGGCGTGCCCGGGCCTGTGGTCGAGGGAAAATCGCGGGTAACAAACCTTCCCTGGGTCGTGGAAGAGGTAAAGCTGAAAAACGCATTGAACTTCAAGGCTGTGGCACTTCTCAACGATCTTGAAGCGATTTCCAATTCCATACCTGTGCTGGAGGACGAAGACCTGCACTCCCTAAACGATGAGCGTCCCGTGCTGCATGGAAGCAAGGGTGTGGTTGCACCCGGTACCGGACTCGGCGAGGGATTTCTCGTGTGGAACGGGAATAGGTACACCTCGTGCAGGTCGGAGGGAGGGCATACCACCTTTGCGCCCATGAACGAGCTGCAAAGCGATCTTATGCGTTTTCTGATGGAGCGTTTCGGTCACGTGAGCTGTGAGCGGGTTTGCTCGGGGCTCGGTATCCCCAACATCTATGATTTTCTCAAGCAGAGAGGACGTGCGTCCGAACCGGCATGGCTTTCAGAAGAGTTGCAAGGAACGGAGGATAGAACTCCTGTCATTCTACGAGTAGCCGAAGAGGGTTCCAGCAAACTGTGCATCGAGACCATGCGCGTTTTTGTGTCCATTCTTGGAGGCGAGGCGGGCAACCTGGCTTTAAAAATCATGGCAACCGGCGGCATGTATCTTGCCGGAGGCATACCTCCGCGTATAATACCTGCACTGGAAAGTGATGAATTCATGAAGGCATTCCGCAGCAAAGGGAGGCTGGGTGAGGTGCTGGAGCGCATCCCCGTGTATGTCATGGTAAATCCGCAGAGTGCCCTGATCGGTTCCGCACGGTACGGCCTTGAGATGATGAAGCTATTCACCTAGTACATAGATTTCCCAAGAGGGAGGAAAATATGCGCATTGCAGTCGGATCTGATCATGCGGGATTTTATCTGAAGGAGGAGCTCAAATCCTTTATCGGGAACGAGCATCAGGTCGTCGATGTAGGAACTCACAGCACAGATCCGGCAGACTACCCCGACTTTGCCGAAGCACTGGCTCTGGAAATTTTGGAGAAGCGGGCGGACCGCGGCATACTCATATGCGGTAGTGGAGTGGGTGCGTCGATAGCTTCAAACAAGATACCGGGCATTCGTGCGGGTATCTGCCACGACACGTACTCCGCACATCAGAGTGTGGAGCACGACGACGTGAATGTGCTTGTACTGGGGGCCCGCATCATCGGGATTGAGGTTGCACGTGAAATTGTTGCGTCTTTTTTGAGTGCGAAATATACGGCAGAGGAGCGGCACAAACGCAGGCTTGGAAAGGTGCTTGATATAGAGAAGCGCTACGGCAGGTCAACATAGCGAATCTTGGTTAGTGTACAAGGTGAATCCGGTGTTGGAGGAATAGACATGCGCACCAATCTACTCGGTTCCTACGGTGAATGGGCGTCGACCCTTACTGGCGATGCTCCCGGCATACTGTCGCTGCGGAATCCACAGTATAGCGATATCGCTTCATGGCGAAGGGCAGGTCGAGAAAAACTCCATGTGCTCGTTCTCATGCCCGTGCTCGATCGCAGACCTGCCGTAAACGTAGTTGAGACTTACGAATACGACGGGCTTTATATGGAAAAGCTTCGCTGGCAGTTTCCCTACGGACCTCCCACCGAGGCGGTGTTCATGAAACCTGCAGGAAGCGAGGGTAAGCTTCCAGGTATACTGGCCCTTCACGATCACGGCGGTGTGAAATATTTCGGCAAAAGAAAAATCATCAGGATGTCAAAAAAACTTCATCCACACATACGGGAGCATCAGCGGGAATATTACGGCAACAGGGCATGGGCCAACGAGATTGCTAAAAAGGGATACGGGGTGCTTGTGCACGATGTGTTTCCTTTCGGGAGCAGGAGGTTTATGGCTTCGGATCTGCAGGGATATGCGGTCAAAAGAATGATGACGCCTCCCCATGAAATAGCGGAAGTCGCAGCAGAGGATCTTATCTCCTCTGAAAGTGTATACGACTATGAGGTGGGAGGCGATGAAAACTCGGATCACATTAACAGGTACAACAGTTTCGGCGAGCAGCATGAACACGTTATCGCCAAGGCTCTCTTCTCTTCTGGTCTGACCTGGCCCGGTATGTTTATTGTCGAAGATCTCTTCGCACTGCACTATCTCTGTTCAAGGTTCGATATTGATGCGGCTCATGTGGGATGCTGCGGACTTTCTGGAGGCGGCCTTAGGACGAATCTCGTTGCCGGACTTGACGACAGGGTGAAATGTTCGGTGACTGTTGGATTCATGACAACATGGCGCGATTTTGCACTAAACGTCAACTACACGCATACCTGGATGACATACATACCGGGGCTGCCGCGCTACCTCGATTATCCCGAGATACTCGGACTCCGTGCGCCGCTCCCTTCTATGGTGCTTGCCACTGACAACGATCCTCTCTACACCCTTGATGAGGTGAAGCGGGCCGCAGCCATGCTGCGGGAAGTGTATGCCAGGACAGGAGCTTCCGATGCGTTTGTCTTTAACCTGCATGAGGGCCCGCACAAGTTTGACCTTCCGATGCAGAATGAAGCGTTCAACTGGTTTGATCGCTGGTTGAAGCCGATGCCATAGAGTAGGGTAATTTTGTGAAAGTGAGAATTTATGATTCAAAAGCCGAGTTGGGGAGGGCGGCAGCAGAGCAGGCCCTGCGGGTGATACGAAGCGCAATTGAAAAGCGCGGGCGGGCAGCAATAATCCTCGCAACAGGAACAAGCCAGTTTGAAACTCTGCATGCACTGACTGAGGGAAAAGGGTTGGACTGGAGCCGGGTAGTTATGTTTCATCTGGATGAATATATCGGTATCACTCCGGATCATGCTGCAAGTTTCAGACGCTATCTCACCGAACGATTTGTTCACAGGGTGGGTATGTTGAAAGAGGTCAATTTCATCAGGGGTGAATCGGAAAATCCAGAATCCGAATGTGAAAGAGTCTCTTCATTGATACAGGGATACACGGTTGATGTGGCTCTGGTGGGTATTGGAGAAAATGGGCACCTTGCATTCAACGATCCACCTGCTGATTTTAATACCTCCGAACCTTTTATCGTGGTAAATCTGGACGAGACGTGCAGAAAGCAGCAACTGGGAGAGGGATGGTTTGAGACAATTGAGGAAGTTCCCAGTCGCGCGATATCCATGAGTATTTCGCAGATCATGAAAAGCAACACGATTATCACGTCCGTACCCGATGCGAGAAAAGCCTGGGCCGTAAAGTGTGCGCTTGAAGGAGATGTGAAGGCAGATTGCCCCTCGTCAATTCTACAGAATCATCCCGACTGTACGCTTTACCTCGATAAGGAATCTTCAGCACTTCTCTCAGGAAACTACAGGTGAATCCATTCGAGCTCCCTGGTTTTATAGACCTGCAGGTTAACGGGTTTGGAGGCGTCGACTTTTCAAACCCCAACCTGAAGTCCCGAGACTTTGTCGAGACATGCTACAAGTTGCGAAACGTCGGCACCGCAGCCTTTTTACCAACGCTCATCACGAGCCCCATACAGGTGTATGAGAGAAATCTGCCTCTCATGGCGGATTGCATGGAGCGTCACGGTCTGAATGCGCTTGGTTTCCACCTGGAGGGACCGTTCGTATCTCCCGAGCAGGGGGCGAGGGGAGTGCACAATCCCTCATGGATGTCAAAACCCGATATTGCCCTGTTCGACAGATTGCAGGACCTCGCACGGGGCAAGATACGAATGCTCACCATTGCCGCAGAAATGCCTGGAGCGGAGGAGCTGGCGCGCCATGCCGTATCGCGGGGAACAGCAGTCTCCCTTGGCCATCAGCTGGCCACGGAGCAAGAGATTACGCTTCTTGTGAATGCGGGGGCCCGTTCGCTGACCCATTTCGGGAACGGCATACCGCTGCATATACACCGTCATCAGAATCCGCTGTGGGCTGGTCTCGCTTCCGAGAAATTGTGTGCCATGCTCATCACTGACGGGCATCACCTGCCCGAACCATTTGTCGAGGTGGTCCTGCGTGTGAAGGGTGTGGACAACATCGTGGTCGTAAGCGACTCTTCTCCTCTCGCTGGTCTGAAGCCAGGGAGCTATACCTGGATGGAAAAAGAGGTCGTCCTTGAAGAGAGTGGGTACCTGCACGAGGCACAGGGCCCCTATCTTGCAGCCTCCTCCTTTACTATGCTGCAGTGTATGAATCACTTGGCATCATACGGGCTGCTCGATGCCCAAGAGCTTGTGAAAATCGGGTTTCACAACCCTCTCAGATTAATCGGAGCCACGCTACCGCTTTCCGATGGCATCGTCGTCAGGTTTGACAGGACGAGAGCTGTTTTCACCGTAAGCAAGCCATGACCCAGGCGTGGCCCCTATGCTCTCTATCAGCAAAATTTTATAGTTACACCGGAAGAGAAGACTATAACTCGATCTTGCTGTCAGAGAGTGCATTGTGAATGGTTAACAGGTACAGCTTGCACGACTTTGTCGCTCCAGTCACAACATCTACCTGCAGCGATTGCTGCTCAATCACATTCTGCAGTACGGGCAGGGCCATCTCGTCATACTTGTCCCACTCTGCCTGCAATACCTGTATGTTTTCTATACGGTGATTTTTCACCTCAACCAGCGTTTCATAGGTACTTTTGTGGTAGCGAAAGCTTCCCCTGTAGCCACCATCCTCAATCTCCGAGAGATTGATGTCTGGGAGTTGATACTCTTTTATCCTGTCGCTCTGGGATTCATCACAGCTTGCTGCAGACAGGAGAATCAAGGCTAATGGGATGACAAGGTTTCTCATTCTCAAGATAAAAGGGACGGTTGTGTTCCTCATTTCATTTCTCCTCTCTTTCAAATACGCCAAACTGTTCTACCTTTTTTGTTTCTTTTGGTATGACTCGGTGAAACTGAACATCCGGATGTCCGATTGCCAGCACTGCATGTACATGATCTTCAGAGCTCAGGTTCAGGATCTGTTTACACGTTCTGCTTGAATTGATGGCGTTCTGAGCCAGGGACACAAAGCAGGATCCCAGACCCGGGGTTTGTGACATAAGCACCATGTTGTATGCTGCAAGTACGGAATCTTCTACCGGAGTAGGGATAAGGGTAAAACGGCAGGAATGGCTGTTTCCACCCGATGGTATATATCCTGCTGCATGAATAAGTTTTTCAACCACTGAATACTCCTTTTTCTGTAGTGTTGTTTCCATACTTGTTTTGATGCACGAAAGAGTAAAAAGTGACGGGAAAAGATAAAAAAGAGGGTTATGCGCCTTTTAAGTAGTGAACAAGTATGTCGGATTGATAGTCCTCGATAGGCAGGGACTGATATGTTTCATCGATATTTTCGATTGTTTTAAGTGTTGAGTGAACAAGCTTTTTCGTGCTGTTGTGCTCCTCGTAATTTCGTAAACGTTTCATGATTTCAGGTGCCATGGCCAGTGCAAAACCGATTCGAGAATGACATGAACATGTGTGCTTCCCCTCGAGAATCCATTGACAGCGGCTTCTGAAGTAGGACCTCAGGTTGGCCTTGGCCCTCTGTAACCGTGCTTTCACCGTATCTTTGTCTATCTGAAGGATGGCGCTTATATCGTCCAGAGAGAAGTTCATTACCACCCAGAGAATATACACAACGCGTTGCTCGTCGGTCAGACGGAACGACATGAAATGAAAGCATTCCTGCCGTATCGTATGGAGGAGCTCGTCATAGAGGTATCGTTTTTCAGGATTGTTCTCCCAATCGCTCACCTCGGCAGGAATGTCATGCTTGAACTGCTCGATTTTTTCGTCAAGGGAATCAATATACACCCTGGTCAGTTTTCTTTTGGCCTGCAGGCAGTTGTTGACCGCAATCCGGTAAATCCAGGTATAGATAGCGCTGTCTCCTCTGAACTCGTCCAATCTTCTGTATACCAGCAGAAAGGTGTCCTGTGTGATATCTTCGGCGTCCTGCCTGTTACCCATAAGCCGGTATGCGAGATTGAATACTCGTCTACTGTATTTTTCTACCAGGCTGTCAATAGTTGGTTTTTCCATTGCTTGTATGCTTGTGTATACCGACCGGCGTGTTAGCACTTTCTGGGTTCTTGTGCTTGAGAAAATAGTTATCTCACCCGTGTATAGTTTATATGAATACGAATTTTAAATACAGGTATTTTCAAGAGATTGGAAAATGTATCAGACACCTTATGAATTAATTCACTGTCACTACGATTTTGCCGGCAATGTGTTTCGCAGTGGTAAGCTTTGAAATATCGGCGAAAAGCTGTCCGTTTTCACCGTTCGGGCTGCTGTGGCCTGCCAGTTGCAAATCATACTTGTTTTTTAATTTTTTTGTATCAATAGCGACAGAATATATCACTGATGGCTGACCGCTTCCAAAGCTGCCGCCTGAGAAATGGACATCCCCCGGTTTTGCATCTCTGGTGTAGTACTCGTTGAAGTCTGTGGAGTTGTTGATTTCAACATAAATCATGAAACTATCAAGATCCTCACCCACGGAGCTGCTCAGTTGAAAGCTTTCCTTCGGACTGGCCGAGGTGATCGAATCGGGCAGAGGGTCCTTTCTTGTGGGGAGGAACAATCCATCGTCATAGCGGACGCCCCGTCTATGAGCCCAGTATGGTAAGGATGCCTTTCTTCTTATATTTCCCTTCTCCTCATATGGGCCTGCTTTTCCTCTCCACTTTTGCGTTGCCGTTCTACGTGTTACATAGAGTGTGTCAAGGTAGTTACCCTCCAGGTCCTCCACCCACACAGCAATCTGAGGTGTCGTCTTAATCGATACACTACCGGATTCAAACAGATGCCCCCAGTGCTTGCCAGCCTCGATATACAGCTTGATGTCTTTTCCTGTATGCTCAGGCCTCGTTACGATAATTGATTCCTTTGCGATGACCAGCAGAGCCGCTAGAAAGAAAAAAGGTGTGAAAATGATTAGAGTTTTTTTCATATTCATTGTGACGAATTCCTTTCACGCATCTTCAGAGAAGATTCGATCATCAATGCTGCAGCTTTCTCCAGACGCTCCCATCCGGATTCGGCATGTAGATCGATGCCGTTGAAATAGTTGATATGTTTCATACATAGAACGAGGTACATAATTCCTGCCACGACAATGGTGGCCAGAGCGTTTATATCGATATCCTTGTTTTGTTCGAAAAACTTCATGAGTTTGAGCCCTTCGGTTTCTCGAAAATCGGCAAGAAGGCTGGTGAGCTCATTGCTTTCAACCATTTCCCAGCGCAGCAGTTCCTGAGTCAGCGGGCGTTCACGGAGATAATGACAGAAACTGCGAATCATGTGTTTTGCCAGATCGGTTTGTGTCATGGATTCAACTTCACGATCAAGCCCGCGTATCAGGTCTTCGGTCAGAGGCCAGTAGTCCGCTTCATGCGCATATGCTTCGAGAAGCCCCGGTAATCCGCCGAAATACCTGTAGATCAAAACCTTGTCCACCTCCGCCTCTCTGGCAATTGCATTGATGCCGATGCTCTTGAAACCGCGCTCCGCGAGTATCTTTCCCAGGGTCTGCAGGATGTTCATTTTGGTTTTTTCTCTATCCCTTTCCATTTGAGCGCTCTCCTTGTTCTCCGCATCTCTGTGTCACCTTTCGGTGACATTATATAATATGTCACTTAACGGTGACATGTCAAGTAAAAAATCAAGTAATTCTTGCCTGAAGCTTTTTTCTTTGGCACTATACATCAGACCTGCATTAAAACATCGATCAGGTTTACATCAGCCGGTGCAGACGAAATCCAGGGGAGAAAATGGTTCGTATACTGGTTTGTATCAAGCAGGTGCCCGATACCCAGAAGGTTCGTATTGATCCGGAGCGGGGAACGCTCATTCGTAAGGGAGTTCCAAGCATAACGAATCCACTTGATGAGACAGCGCTGGAACTGGCACTTGAGATACGGGAGATTATGGCTGCAGACATCACCGTGCTCACCATGGGGATTCCGGATTCCGAGTGCATTCTCCGTGATGCACTTTCGCTGGGAGCGGACCGTGCATATCTGCTTACGGGAAGCCAGTTTGCCGGAGCCGACACACTTGCAACTTCGTATACATTGAGCAGGGCTATTAAAAGCATAGGACCATTCGATCTGCTTCTCTTTGGAAAGCAGGCAATAGACGGCGATACAGCACAGGTGGGGCCTGAGGTATCGGGGCAGCTCGGGTTGCCGGTTATAACCTTTGTACAGAGCATAGTGGAGATCGAAGAA
>Ga0180438_10012450_pt1 | contig 10117 bp, 9 predicted proteins | sample SS_ome_12_FD_132455 | JGI IMG/M metagenome (GOLD analysis project Ga0180438, IMG submission 132455) | Hypersaline lake sediment archaeal communities from the Salton Sea, California, USA - SS_3_D_2 metaG | ecosystem: Environmental > Aquatic > Non-marine Saline and Alkaline > Hypersaline >...
GGCGCTCTTGAGGCAAGTTACCTAAGCTGCACTGGGGTCCTTTTCGAGCTGTCATCTTAGCAGGAAATCGACACTGGCATTGTTCCGGTAGAAGGTCCGGATGTTGCTCTGGTAGTATTGCGATATACACAACCCATTGTTATGGGAAAAGGCCGAAGTCAGCATAACATCTGTTAGAGCCCAAAAACCAATTGAAAGGAGACAATTTGACATGGATTTTCGCAGAGCATTTGTAGTGGCTTTGCCATTGGTGGCCGTGATTAGCTCAGTGGCAGGATGCGTCGCTGTTTCCAGGCACCATAGTAGCAGCGTAGTACAGTACCTTTACCCGGAGCAGAAAGAGCCGGTTGAGACGCCCGCAATTCCAGTGTTATCTTTGCCACTAAAAGTCGGTATAGCATTTGTCCCAGATGCTTCCGACTGGCAGAACAATCTCACCGAAAGAGACAAAATGGACTTGATGAAGGAAGTAAGTGCCCACTTCAAGAAATATGAATTTGTCAAATCAATTGAATTGATCCCTTCTGCCTATTTGACCCAAAATGGCAGTTTTGCAAACCTGGATCAGATTCGAACCATGTTTGGCATCGATGTCATTGCTCTGCTTTCATACGATCAAAGTCAATTTACCGATGAAGGATTGGCTTCGATAACATACTGGACATTAATTGGGGCTTACATTATTCCCGGTGAGAAAAACGATACACATACTATGATGGACGCGGCGGTTTACGACATCAAGAGCCGTAAAATGTTGTTTAGAGCTCCAGGGATAAGTCACATAAAGAGTAAAGCGACACCCATAAATGTGACCGAGCAACTACGTATGGATGGCCTTGATAGTCTAAAGGAAGCGAGCCAAGATCTTGTGAGAAGCCTTGACGAGCAGCTCGCGCTTTTCAAAGAAAAGGTCAAGGATACTCCACAAGATTTCCAAATAGTCCCCAGGGGTGGTTATTCGGGGGGAGGTAGCCTTGATGGCTTATTTATAGTCCTCTTTAGTATTTTGGGCGGTTACTGGTTATGGCAAAAAGGGAGCGGAAAAGTATAATTATGCGCATACCAAAAGTCACATGCTTCATTCTTGTAGTAAGCGTAATATCAAGCATTTCACCAGAAATAGCCTCGGTATTCATTTTTGACCGAAGTGCTATTCTAAAGGGTGAAGTCTGGTGTATACTCACTTGTCACTTTGTACATTTCTCCAACCTCCATTTAGGTTATAACCTATTGGCATTTGGAATTGCCGGATGGATTATTGAGAACAAAGACTATCGTCACTTTAGCCGGCTCTGCATTTTGATGGCTGCACTCATCAGCATATCATTATTCATTCTTGAACCCGATGTGAGCTATTATGGAGGTCTGTCTGGAATGGCGTGTGGTTCCATTTATTATTGTGCTCTTTGGGGCACTAGTGAAAACCGATCTTGGCGAACAATATGCATGTTAGTAATATTCATTGTCCCTATCAAAATCGCAGACGAAATATGCAATAGTGCGTCAGTATTGCCTTATTGGGGACAACAAACATTTGTTCCAATGCCAACCAGCCATCTTATTGGCACCGTAGTGGCAACCTTGAACTATCTTATTGATAAATATAAACAAACGGCTCAAGCAAATCGCTCAACCGGACAGCAAGAAGCTTGGCGTTTCGGATAGTCTTCGGCATTTAGAAATTCAGCGCTAAGTCTACCGGTCTGACTGCTGCCGGTTATGTCAACGTTAATCCCTCACTTTCAATATATGCTATTGAGATAACATCTTGAGATAGGGTTATTTTTTTAGATATTCTTCTTATATAACCCTGCCGCCGTGGACAACTGGAACAAAAAAGGCCAGGGGAGTGGATACCCTCTGGCCTGTTTTTAGGGCTGATATGATAGGGTGCAACTGGTCTGTGCAGAATGCAAACGGCCCGACAGGCGCTGACACCGCCATCGTGTCATCTCGTCAGTGACAGTCCCGTCACCTCAAGTACAGTCTATGTGCTTGATTTCTTGCTATTCACAAGGTTCTTCAGTTCTTTGACCGGAGGATCAGGAAAGCTTCTTGTGGTGATGTCATCAAGAAGACAAGGGCAACACACAAACCGAACCGAGCTTGACTGATGATGAAATTCCTGCGAAAATAAGCAGTGGTTCATCCGGGCTTGGCGCCTGTGCTTGAAGCTGGATGTGGAAGTGACTGTCCAACGATGCTCATTGACAATGTGGAAAGGAGATGGGAAATGGCGGATTGTGAACTGTTGTCCAAGTGTCTTTTTTTTAACGATCAGTTGGCCAATATGCCCGACATGGCCGACCTGATGAAGGAGAAATACTGTAAAGGAAATTTCAGCGTGTGTGCCAGGTACAAGGTTTTTTCTGCACTTGGCGCGGACAGGGTCCCGGCTGGTCTGTATCCAATTGACAGAAGAAAGGCCGATCAGATTATTGCAGGCGGCTAGTTCTATTGGGAGTCGAAAGCAGAAGTACATAGCCGCCACAAAGGCACGAAGAGACAAAGCCTTTCAATCCTTGTTTTAGAGCATCACCCGACGCCGTTCCCATTTCCTAGAAATCTGATAAGAAAGCAAAGTAATGTAGCGTTGTCTGGGGCTCCCATCTCTTTTCTGTGCGAAATCCCTTTGGGCATGTCTGCACGAACAATCGCCGCAACTTGCCCCTGCGTCGCCAGGTTCGGCGTCCTTGCTCTGTGCCTGTCGAACCTGCAGCAGAGAGCGGTTCGGTGAGACAGCACGGCTGTGTGTAAGTTGACCACGGAGCGGTCTTCTGATACATGATCGATGACGGCCTAGCGATGACAAATGCTTTTTGTTACTTGGGAAAGTCGGGTTTCGTAGCCCCCTTTTCCAAAAACCAGGAGGTGATTCCATGGAGATCTATCTGATGCAACACGGCCCTGTCCTGCCCAAGGACCAAGACCCGGAGGAGGGGCTGAGCCCTGATGGAAAAAACAGGATTCTGGCCAGTGCCCAAGCCCTTAAGAGGATGGGCGTTTCCTTTGACGCGATCCTGTCAAGCCCCAAGAAACGGTCCAAGGAAACGGCCGCTATTGTGGCAGAACAAGTAGGCTTTGCAGAAGACAAGATCGTTGAGACAAAGAAGGTCAAGGCCATGACCCCGCCTGATGAGACCATTCAGGCCCTGTCCGAGCTTTCTGGGGCCGGGCGTGTGCTCGTTGCCGGGCATCTCCCCTCAGTAGCCGAGGTCGCTTCCTTTCTTCTGACAGAGGGCTCCAAGGCAGCCGTGCAGTTTGAGATGGGGGGGTGCTGCCGGATCGACGTGGAAGCGCTGCCTACACACGAAGGCCGCCTTCGATGGTACTTGACCCCTGATCTGCTGAAACTCATAGCCTCTTAGAACTCCTGTAACGGTTGGATGGCTTGGCAAGAAGTGCGTTCTGTTGCTATGGTGGTGCCTTAAGATCGGGATCGCATTCAGGAAACCCCATTCCAAAGGAGCTCAAACTCGCGCATAAGTGAGCGTAGAGAAACAGCAGTGACCTGGTTCATCATCGAATTTCGCGAATGCTCGTTCATTAAGGGATATCAGAAGGCTTATCCATACAAATGTCTGTTACGACCATAGACGGAAACCGGCTGGCTTATCATGTGAAACACGGCGGGGCCGAGAGTTTTGTCTTTGTCCACGGCCTTGGGTGCTCAAAGGACTCCTTTGACCGATGCTTTGAGATGGAAGCCTTTAACGGTCATGCCGTGGCTGCCATTGACCTTCCGGGATGCGGGGAGAGCCAAGGGCGCCGGGATTTCTCATATACCATGAAGGATCAGGCCGACCTTGTGTTACACTGGATCAGCCACCTCAGCTTGCGAAATATCATTCTGGTGGGACACAGCATGGGGGGCGTGATATGCCAGTACCTGGCAGAGGCCCTCGGGACGGAGGCCAGGGGCTTTTTCAACCTGGAAGGAAACCTTGGTCGCAACGATTGCACATTCAGTGCCCGGGTTGCCGCTTACACACAGGAGGAATTCGAGGCCCGTGGCTTCGAAAAGTTTAAAGGAGAGCTGAAAAAAGAGGTGGCAGAAGAAGCCTCCATGGGCCTCAACCACTATTACCAGAATGTCTTAAAGGCAGATCCCAGGTCTTACTATTTGAGTGCAGTCTCCCTGGTAGAAGAGAGCTTGGAAGGCAACCTAAAGGAAAGGTTTGCCGGGCTGCCCATGCATAAGTGGTACGTCTTTGGCGAGAGATCGGTGGATTTTGTGACAAGACATTTTCTAGAGGCCTATCAAATCCCCTATTTCATCGTGCCTGAGGGCGGTCATTTCATGATGGATGACCAGCCAGCCGTCTTTTACGCCATGCTTTTTGAGGCCTTGCGGGACAACATGGGAATCGGGCCAAAAGGAAGGTGAGCAGATTCGCCCCCTTGTCCTCGCTTTGCGCACCATCATGGCACGGGGGCTCAGTGAACCGCATAACCGAGCCCATTGCCCGTAGGTTCTGCCTGACGGCAGTGGATTCAATTCAGCCCAAAGCCGGTGTGTGCCGGAGTCACCGGCGAATAGGAATTCGGAGGTGAGGCGTGTCTTTGAACGAAAGTCCTGACTGCAGGATCGAAAAGATCCTTCGTGCAGATGGCACTGAGGTGGTTGCACTGGTCTCGGTACACCTGGATGACGAGCAGATGCAATATTTCTCGCGGAATCAGGACTGCCTTATGACAGACCTCCACAGCACCAAGGCAAGATTGGGTATCAACCAGGAGAAGCTGAGTGATTTTCGACTCAAAGGAAAAGAGATTTCATATGAAGCCAGATTCTGGTTCTATATTCCAGAATATTCGGCAGGCCTTACCGTTGACCAGCTCATGACGCCGGGCCTTGAGGTGGGCAAGATCTATCTGAAAAACCCTAAGCTGAAATACTCTGCCGAAGAACTCATCAATCTTATTTCAAACCGCACCATCATTGTGCCCAAGGGCACCAGGGTGCTGGCGGAAGGCATCCTGGATGTGCCCGTCATGCCCTTTGTCCATCTTCCCAATCCCAGGGTCCTGACACCGGGGTATCTGAAGTCCGCTGTGCTCAAAAGGATCCCACGGGAAGACCTCTATTTTGCCCAGCCAGAGGAGAAGGTAGACAAGGTCATTGTGCCGGCAGGAAAGGGGGTCATATCCCACACAAGCCTCTTTACGCAGCAAAACGAGATCTACATTTTAGACCCCGAGCACACCGATGCCAGGGTGGGCAGCAAACACACCAACGGGATCATCTATCTGGAGCTGGTAGGCGGATCAGAAGACTTGGTGAAGGAGACCATACGTTTCGAGGTCTACAAACCGGCTGTGGGCCAGCAGAGCACAAAGACAAGGTTCTATATTGACGCAAGGTCTTCCTTGCTGGACCGAGTCTACCAAGATAGGGCCGTGGATGATACGACCATTGCGGCCATGAGTGAATCTGAGGAGAGAAGATTCATCACCCTGGATGGAAAGTACAGTCAACTCTTGTCCGGGTTGGGCCCGAACACCTCGTTGGTCCTTCAGGACTTTCCCAGCCAACGTCTTGCGTCTTATCTTATTGTGGCGGCCGATTTGGGCCTGATCAAAGATCTGACATTCCAGAGGGCCCCTGAGGAGGAATACTTTTTTAGATCTGAAGATCTGGTCTTCATGAATACCCTGCAGGACATGGGCGTTGAGATCTCCTGGAAGAGCCCCTTGCAGGGGGACCTTGTCCTTTACAAACGGTTCTTCATGCGATCCTCTGTGATCCCCTCTTTTAATGAAGCGATTAGCTCAAGGAAACTGGCCGCCATTTATGGCACAGCAGGGAAGGTGGATGCTGAAACGCGAAAAGAGATTGTCGCAGGGGTCAAGTCCTTTAAGGAGTTCCACGGCGGCATTTGCGGCATCCTGACAGGCGGGAACACGGGGAGTGTCATGTCCTTCGTGTCTGAAACCACGGCTTCCTTGGGCATGCTCTCCGGGGCCGTGTACTGGAAGATTCCGGGCGTGGATATTGATCCTCACGTGGATTTTGCGGCCTATCTTGCCCGAGACGACTTGCTGGAAAGGCAGGAGATCCTGTCCGAGACCACTGAGGCAGATATCTATGTAAAAGGTGGGGTGGGAACCAATCTGGAAAACGCCATCACCTTTGTGAAGAAGAAACTTGGCATCGGCCATTACAAGCCCCAGATTTTTATGGGAGAGTTTTACAGGCCTCTTCAAGACTGGCTCAACCACCTGGCATGTGAAGGCATGGTGGACCCCAAGGTCTTTGAAAGCTGCTATTTCATCAAGCACGGTGAAGAGATCTTTGAAACCCTGTGCCGACACTTTGGATCAGAAGACAAAATGATTCACGAGGTGTCGGTGGCTGAGAGGGCGTAGAGGAGTCGGCAGGAGGCCGAGACCTCAGCGTGCATCATTTTCCCTTCATCGAAGTTGCTGAAATCGTAAAAAATCGAAAAATCGAATTTTCCGTCATACCGTCGGAAGCTGGTATCCAGTATTTTCAATATGTTCTGGACTCCGGCGTACGCCGGAGTGACCAAGTGCAGGACTCTTCATAAATCCATCAGAGTTGAGTTCCCATGATTACAAGAAGACATATTAGAAGATATCTGGAGACACTGTCTTCCGGTGGTGCCTATGAGGAAGGCCAGATGCCCGATCACGTGTGGCAGCAGCTTCATGAATACCTTGTCAGCCATTACAAGCGCCTTGACAAAGGGGCCCGGGCCTATGCTGATGAGATCTTTGATCAGCTGGACATCAGCCTGAAACAGAGGATTGAGTCACTGCCGGAGGGTCGGAACAAAAAGGTCCTAAGCCGCAAGCTTTCTATCGTCCGGGCCGAACGCTCTCCTGTTCCCGTGCTCTATTTGGACACCCCCGTCATTGAGAGCCTCATAAGACAGGGCTTGGGGCAGTCCTCTTCCAAGGCCACAGGGGGTAACCCAGGAGCCGTGTACAGGGAGATACGGGCCTTGGTCAGGGAGGGAAAGCTGGTTTATGCTGAGGACACCTTTCACCGCGAGACCCTTGAGATGGGCGATGCCCGGGCATTGGAAGGCCTTGACATCACGAGAAGGCTTTCACAGGGGTTGTCCTTCAAGCATAGTCAGACCATAGAAGATTTTCAGGTCTTCAGGGCCCTCCGTGGCTTTATTGACGGAAAGGGGAACATGGGCTTTCGAAGATTCTGGCAGGATGCCTTTGACAAGCAAACCGTAAGGGCCATTATGAAGAAACGATCCTCTGTGGCCTTTGAGGGTGCCCTGGCCCTTGCAGATCCCCAGGGAAAGACGCAAGACCTGGACGAAGGGTTTCAACCCCTTTGTACACGGCTTCGAATTAGATATGACGAGATCGCCCTGAAGGAAGAGCAGGAATTACAGAAGAGATCGTCAAGGCACTTACGGGACCTTGTTCGCCTTGGCATGAGGTACGGGGCCCTTAAGGACGGGGCACGAAAAAGGCACATGGACGGTTTTTGGGCAGGTCAAAAAACAGACCTCTCCGTTGCCCTATGGAACCATTACGGCGGAACCCCGGAAGGAGTTGAAGGGCTCACATCCTTTTATGAATCTGAGCTTTTTTGCCATATCCCTGCCATTGGGATCAAGCGGGACATTTGGAACGCTATCTCGGTGAACTATCCGGAGGGATTAAGGAGGGCGACCGGGTCGCCGGACATCAGTGTTTTGGGGGCCATTCTTCCCTACACGGATATCGTGATTCTGGGTCCAAAGATGACGGAGGTGGTAAGAGACATGCTTAGGCTGGACGCCAGGTTCGACACTGAAATCTATAGCATGGATGAGCACGATAAGATCATGGGCGGTTTGACAGAGGTGACTCTTCAATAGATGAGACCTTTGTACGACCCCTTCTCACTCGGTTCTGTGAGCTTTTTGACCCATCGTCGGCTTTGTTCACTGAACCACAAAAACTCGGCTTAACAGCCTCAAACAGTTTGCGATTTGCCCACTGACGTGGGCCGCTCACCGCAGCCGGGTGGGTGCCCCAAAAAGCCTACCATGAGCGCTCGAAGGAGTTATGCAAAGGTCTAGGGATGGTTTGGGTTGGTGGAGAGGCAGGGACCTGAACCTTAGGGCTCAAAGAGCACAGTTTGGACCTGTTCGGGAGAGAGGTCGATTTTTGAAAATATCTTTTTTTCAACTAGTTGCGTTTCCAGCCGTACTTCCTCAAAACGCTCCTGAAGGGCAGGAAACTTGGTGATGTACCTCTTCTTTATGTCCTGAAACCGCTCCTCTATGCCCACCACCTCTTCGTGCTTTACCCTTTTATCGGCATAGTTTACCAGCTCCGCCTCACTAATAGACTCTGGATAGGGGGCACGGGGATCGAGAGTAATATGCTGCCGCACCACGTCAGCCACTGCTGGATACCCTAAGGAGAGGAGCAGGTCGGCCCCGGTATGGGCGTGGTTTTCCTTGGTCTCTATGGAGGCCGTTTTGGTAATGTCGTGGAGCAAGGCCCCAGCCTCAACCAGGTCAAGATCAAGGTCGCAGCCGCAATCGTTAAGCTTGCGCCCAAGGAGCAGTGCCACCTGTGTCACGATTTTGCTATGCCGCACAATGTGGGGCAACATCTCGTATCGTTTGATCAGGATCAAACACTCTGCCCTAGTAGGTATCAAGATGCCCCCCTATTTGTGTCCCTCGTACTCCTCGGTGAACCTTTGGAAGAACGCTTCCATGAATGCGTGCCGCCCTTTGGCCATACGACGGCCCTCTGTGGTGAGCATTCGGTCCTTGATCTTTGAAAGCTTCAGTTTGTACTCCCGATATCCTGTATCTTCCTCTGTGTACGGCTGGGTGTTTTCCGGTTGGACATGGGGGTTGTGAAGCCTAGCGCCCACCTCGCCTGCAAAAAGAAAGGCCCTGCCGATACCGACGGCACCAATGGCATCAAGTTTGTCTGCGTCAAAGAGCACCCTGGCCTCCAAGGTCTCTGGCCCATGGTTTCCACGGAACCGGTGGGATCGAATGCAGTGGATGATGTTGGCCCTGTGTTCTTGAGAAAGGGGATATTTTTCTAGAAGCTCACGGGCCATGTCTGCACCCTTTTTCGCATGGCAAAGGGCACCTCTTGCTGCATCTTCATGGGGGCGCCCCACATCATGGAGATAGGCTGCAATTTTAAGAATTTCTAGATTTGCGCCTTCTGTCCGGCCGATATGCATACACAGATTGGAAACCCTTTGGCTGTGATCCCAGTCGTGGCTGCCATTGGCGTTGGAAAAGCACTTCTTGGCAAAGGCCTTTACGTGTTCGATGGTGGCAAACACAGTCTGTCCCATTATCACACTTGTCCTATTTTTGCCAGGGGTTGGCGGAGAGCAGAGGACCGAGTTTCACCGGACCGACTAAGCTCGTTTGCCTAAGATATCTTCCAAAGCCCCCTTGATTTCGGGGTGGTGAAACCGGAAACCGTGGTCTAGCAGTTTGGTCGGGAAGACTCTCTGGCCTTCAAGAAGAACAGACCCAAACTCTCCCAGTACAAGGCGCAACATGAAGGCTGGCGTCTTCACAAAGGACGGCCTGGACAGGGTTGCCCCCAGGGCCTTGGCTAGGTCTTTGTTTCGGATAGGATTTGGCGAGCAGAAGTTGACCGGTCCATGAATGTCTTGATTATCAAAGACGAACATAAATGCCTCTACCAGGTCCGCCATGTGGATCCAGGAAAACCACTGCTTACCGCTTCCCAGAGGGCCACCTGCAAACTTCTTGAAGGCCGGAATCATTTGCCCCAGGGCCCCTCCGGTTTTGCCCAGGACAATGCCGAACCGGGTGACAACCACCCGGGCGCCCTTTTTTGCCGCCTTTTTGGCTTCGTCCTCCCAATCAATGCAGACTTGGGACAAGAAATCCGTTCCAGGGCTGTCGCCTTCTGACAACGCTTCATCGCCCCGGAAACCGTAGTAACCCACGGCCGATGTGCTGCAAAGCACTCTTGCCCCCTTATCATGGGATATGGCCTCTACGATATTCCCGGTGGTCAAGACCCGGCTATCAGAGATGAGTTGCTTTGTCTTCGGGTCCCATCGCCGAAAGATAGATGCGCCGGCCAGATTGATGACCGCGTCCTGACGGGCTACTTCGTCTTGCCA
>Ga0180438_10012451_pt1 | contig 10116 bp, 11 predicted proteins | sample SS_ome_12_FD_132455 | JGI IMG/M metagenome (GOLD analysis project Ga0180438, IMG submission 132455) | Hypersaline lake sediment archaeal communities from the Salton Sea, California, USA - SS_3_D_2 metaG | ecosystem: Environmental > Aquatic > Non-marine Saline and Alkaline > Hypersaline >...
CTTTTATGACTTGCTCGTATGTGGGGTGTTGCTTGTATAGCCCCCACACGAAAATCTCCATAGGGAGGGTTTCGATGTCAAACAACAGAATCTTGGGAGCTAGTGGGCGGTGGGGTTTCTCTTCTGCAACACGAGCGTAGCGCCTTACGGAATCTTCCTGAATTTTTAATAGGTCTGCAATTTGTCGAACAGTAAGATCAGCGTCAATCAAAGCCTTGATTTGCTTTGCTCGCTCGGCTCCTATCATGTCCCCTCTCTGCTTGAGGTTTATTCCTTGTTGCGCTTGAAAATGATAAGCGCAGTTACCAGCACACCGCAGAAAATCGCCAATACGATCATGGTTGCGCCAAAAGTCATTTATTGTTTCCTCCCTTCACAGCTTCGACAATTCGCGTTGCCCCATAGTACCCAAGATAGAACAGCACTACGGCGGCAAACGCTGAGTCTATTAATTTCAGGCATTCAATAACTTTCATTGCCTTGGTGTCCAAGCCCATTGCAAAAAATACTATAGCCAAATCAAGGGCAAAAAGAAAGTTCAACGTGATGGCTACGGCTATGATGCGCCTAGTGATGCTCCTCACCGTGGACTCGTTGGCTACCGTCTTTTGGGTTTCCAGCCAGAACTCAAACACCTTGAGGGCGTGTTCGCTCTTTTCCTCTTCGGTGAAGATAATCTGGTCGAGTCCGCCGCTGATTTTGTCAATAGCGTTGTTGGCTACATCCAGGGCCTTGTCTGTACCCAAGAACTTGCTAAACCAACCCATATCGTCTCCTAATACAAAAGCTTCGTGTATCGTTCTATTCCGTCTAGTGTCACAAAATAGCTGTAGTAAAGAAACTGCCCCAAATATATAGCTCGCGCCACTCCAATCAAAACTGGCTCCCCATCCTGATAACCGATAACGGGCGAACCGGAATCCCCCGGCCAGATAACAGCGTCAGTTGTTATATCCCACGGATTTAATGAGGCGATAACGTAAGGAGATGGCCCATCAGGATATGGTTGCACAATATGACCGTGGCTGACTTCCATGCTACACCCCAGAAAACCATCTTCGTCTCGCTGGTGCTTGATAACCGTAACGGCATCCCCCTGCTCTAATCGGTCAGATGTGTCAAGCCAATTAAAACGTATGGGGATAAGTTGTTTGGGGGTAGGAAGAAAGCGGATAAGAACAATGTCCCGGTCAAGGTCTATCCAATGAATATAGCCAATGGTCGGCTCCGTCTTATAATCATAAATTAGGACAATCCGATGATAAAGTTTAAGCGATTGCGATTGAAAAACTGAGACGGGGCTTTCGACTGTGGTGACAATGCGCGGATCAACCACATGGGCAGCAGACAAAATTATTTGGTCGTTTACGACTGTCCCGCTACCGCATTGGGCAAACCATGTGGGGCGAGACTTGTAAACCCACTCATTATTGTCATCCACATGGTCCCTGTATATCCCCTCTACCACCCCAAGGGCCACAATTTTCACATAGGTGTAATATGGTGGGATCCATGTATCTAAAAGGTCAACGTCTGGAACATCTTTATCTAAGGCTGCAACGTCCCCCTGAAAGCTACAGCAAAAGAAAAGAATTACGATTATTGCAAATATTTTTGCTTTCATTTCACTCTCCCTTGATTTGGTAATGCGGTAAATCCCAACCCCAGCTACCGCCCCATTCAAGAGGAATATCTAGTTGATTCGCTATAGTCAGAATACATCCAGCCAATAAGTAAAACCTGTTTTTATCATTCCAATCGAGAGGATATGGGGCTAAATCTACTGCTAATGAAGGTTTTTGATTATGCTTCGACTTGGGCCATGTCAGCTTTGATTTTCCTTCCTGGTAGGCTATCATCTGGCTTATCCTGTTGCGATGTCCACACAGCGCGGTAAAGTCTATGGGAGACACCTGGATGGCTTCCTCGCAGATACGCCGCAGCCTTTCGTCACAAGTGTTCAGTCTTTCTTGACTCCGTTCGGAAAATCTGAACATTCTTTGGCCCATTTCCTTATTGCGTCATTGCTTGCTTTATCAATCCTTGTTAAAAAGATTTCCATGCGGGACATGCACTTGGACATACGGCGAACCTCTAGGGCGATACCCAGGAGGGGGTTGCGAACATCGTGGTCTAACGCTTTACGGTTCTCCTTGACCATTAAGCAACCTGTAAATAGAGTCAATCTTAGCTTTGATTTCTTTAATGTCCTCTGCCATTTGGCAAATCCTGGCATTATCCACATATGCTAGGACGGCTGTTCGTGATAACCAGACGCCCCAGCTAAATATCGCCAAGAGAAGAACACCCACGATAGCCTGTTTCCACTTGCCGTTAGCCTTGTCAATCATTCCCACCCCCGAAGAGGATGACTACTCCGATTAGTGCTTGTTCAAGTCCTGTCATTTTATAGGCTCCTAACTGCCTATATAAGCCTTGATCCATGTGCTACCATCAAAAAGAAAAATCCCTGTTTCACCATTGTCGATGTCATTAGCGGCAGCACCGTTGAATCTCACATTTTCTCCAGCCGCTCCGCCGTTGTTAGTCACATACACAACGCACGGTGTAGGCCAATCGCCTGTCGGGTTAAACTCCCTGCTTCCCGCTCCTCCGATATCGGGATCTACATGATGGACAAAGCCATGAACAGCATAGAGATTATCATTCGCTGTACCATCTAATGCCCATGTCTTACCGTTTGGGATGAAGTGACCCGAAAAGGTATTGCTTGCCATGTTAATGCCATTTGTCCCAAGGTCACTTAATTCGTTGTTTAAGACGCTATTATTGCGAGATGTGCTTCCGTCATCTTCTTCTAGTATGCCAACACTTGTTGTGCTACCCTCGTCGCTTATAATATTGTTCGCCACGATAGAAGTGTTGACATCCCTTATTCTAATGCCGTTTCGGTCTATATCAGTTAGGGTGTTTCCAATGATTTGGCAATTTCTCATGTAGTCCAGATAGATGCCATCCGAGTCTCCCGTATAGATTTCATTACCAATAACTCTGTTGTCTTCACCATCTCCCACCGAAGCCAAATAAATGGCCGCATCCCCGTTGTCTCCCGCATTGGCGTTTCGGATGATATTATTTGCCACAATGCAAGCGGAAACTACATTCGTTCCGCCTTGAGCATAGATTTCAACTCCATATCCCGACGCACTTCCAGAAAAATTAATTGTGTTTCCTGTCACATTGGCTCGATATATATTACCGTCTGATGCCGCTGTCCGGCTGATAACAATGCCATTGGGTCCGCTAGCAGAAGCGTTTATGTGAATAATGTTATCGTTTACTGTGCAGCCATTCGTCGCGTTCCTGACTGAAATCCCTCCGCCGATAGTTGAATGAATGACGTTATCGCAATAGCTTCCGTAATCGTTTTGGCCGACTACGGCCACACCGCTTCCCGTTTGGTTGTGGTAAACAATGTTGTTATGAAAATGTTCGTAAGTGCCGCCCCCATATATGGCATGGTCAAAGCAATTCCTGATAGTGTTGTTGTGAACATTCGGCCTTTCACTTGTCGAATCCGAAATTTTAATCCCCTCAATAAATCCATAAGGGCTGGATGAATTGCCGTCTATATCATTGTTATAAATATTTACATCGTCACAATCTTTGGCTTTAATAGCCATATAATTCGTATCGCCGCCTGCCGAAGTAAGGCCCGTTGTAAATCGACAATCATGGATATGGAGTCTGTGAGCGGTGTTCCCATAAATGCCATGAGAGGGAGGATTAACAAACCGACCCCCCTTAATCTCACAATCATTACCAGTTACATATATCAAGGCAGCTTCGGTTGTTCCATCCGTTACATAAGTTCCAGGCCCCTGCATGTAAGGATAAAGTATCTTGCAATTAGCTCCACTTATAGTTAGACCGTGTGCCGTATTATCAGTAGTGGAAACCTTAGCATCGTTGGTAAACTCAATCGTTGTATCAGCCTGGTCAAAATCAACAGCCGCCGAAATGCTGTAATCAGCATTGATAACCAAGTGCCTGATGTCTGATTCCTGCGCTTTTTCTAATGTGGTAAACCAGGAAGAATAACCTTTGCCAATGGACTCCGTAAACGCTACACTCCCACTTCCACTAAATATCTGCTGCCTCGGACTCGCTATGATGTTTTCAGGACCCCCAGCAATAGTGAGGGTCTTGCCGGTATCAACAGAAATAATCGCCCCCGGCTGGATTTCCAGAGTTACATTCGCAGGGATCGTTTCGTCCGTGCTAAATGTATATGTAGTTGTGGCGCTTCCAGAATTATGAGCCAAAACAATCGTAGCGGTGTCGGAACTGATAGTGTCCACATGGGATTTAATCGTTGCCCCACTTCCTGCCGCGCCCTGGTCTGTTTCGTCCTCATCGGCGTAGTATTTTCCGACAGAAGGAACGGCCATGCCCTCTACGTTATCCACCGTCCACATCGTATTGTCAGAAGAATCCTTCAGGATGAGTTTGTAATTCCCAAGAAGATAGACCGTAGATTCACCATTGGAATCAAGCACAACGGGATTCGCATTGGCTGTGGTGCAAGCCCTGTCAGAGTAACTTTCTTTAGCCGTAGTCGTTCCAGCCTGATAGGTGTAAAGCTTCCCACCACTAAGTGGATTACCAGAGTAATCCCATGCCCTAAATTTCGGATATGCTAAAATCGTTCCCATATTAATCCGTTATCATGTCAGAGACTTCATAGAGCTTGCCGCCCCTAACCATAAAAGTTATAATGCGATATTTACCATTGGGGGGCGCGCCAACGTATTTATTGGTCGTGACGTAATTCGTACCCCAGCTAATATCTCCAGGGTTGTCCCCCGAGGAGTTGTAAATAATAAACGTGAGTGTTCGCCCGTTCGTAGTATTAGTCGGATTTGCAATCGTGAAGGCCGTACTGTTCGTGACGGCAATGTAGCAGACGTTCCCGGCATACATATTTACCGAAATGGAAGCAGCGTAAGTAAGGCTTTGTTGCGTCCCGTATCCCTGCTCCATGCCCTCCACGTTGTCGAGGGTCCACATGGTATTGTCGGAAGAATCTTTCAGGACAAACTTGTAAGTGCCTGACAGAAACACCGTGGCCTCACCGTTAGCGTCCAACACGACAGGATTGGCGTTAGCCGAACTGCAAGAGCGGTCAGAATAAGTGGCCTTGGCCGTGGTTGTTCCAGCCAGATAGGAGTATAACTTGCCACCAGAAAGCACGTTGCCGGAATAATCCCACGCCTTGAATTTAGGATATGCGAGTAATGTACCCATTATTTAAATTCCATAGTTTCTTTTTAAATCTTTTTTTCCTCTTCTGTCGGAGCGCGGCCATGCTGATAAACAAACCGTTTTATAGTATCAAAATATCGCATCTTGTCGAATGCCTCCCTTTGTTGTTGCAAGCCCAAATCGAGAGACTTGAATCCAATACCTGTCATGTAAGACTTAAACTTATCTTGTGGCGATTCGTCTTGCAGGGTAATGGGCTGCGCGTAAATGCGATTCAATTCATTCATAAAGGGAAAAGCGCTTTGTATGGCATGAACCCACTTTTTATCCATGCCCAATTCATACTGCCCGGTTGATTTATTTAATACCTTATCAATGATATGGTTTTCCTTCATTGCTTCTTGAACTGCTTCGGGCAAGTACATTACCCAAAACGGCGCTCTTGTTTTTTCAAGTGGCTGTTCCTGTATTTTACTAAGTTCAGGAAAGGTTTTGAAATTGAACCCGACTTCCAACGCTATCTTAATGGGAGAAAGAGAACTAACCCAATGACGGGCAGATGCCATGCGATTAAACTCAAGGGGCGGTAAATCAATCGCCATATAAAGAGATTTTCCTTGTTCTGATTTAAAGGGCGATTTGATATACATTAGCTCAAAGAAATAGCGTGGCTTCAGTTTCTTCTCTTGTATGGTTTCCGGTTCTCCAAAAGCCCTCGTTCCCTTACTATATATTTGATATTTTCTCGGTTGAGTAATTAAGCTTTCTATCTGCAAGGGAATATTCTTCCGGGACCATGTATAGAAAGGCCACAGTCTACGCATGACCTTTTTTTCAAAGTCAGTCAGTTCAGTATAATCGAATAAGTATTTCCGCACACTACGGGACGCATCTTTAAATGACTTCCCTTTGGCGATTTGGTCGAGGAAAACGGCAATACGGGAGTTATCTTCAATCGCCATACCAAATGCTCTACCAATAGAGCTTGGGTTCATGTTGCGGAATTTGCCGTACTTAATGATGCTTTCGAGTTCGGATAAGTGCGTCCTCTGAATATCTGAACCTATCCAACCCTTTCCATGCACACCTAATTTATTAATGGCATCGTTTATTTGTGTAACGGGATAATCTTTGGCCCCTAGTCGGATAGTATCGCCAGCCGTTCCTAATCGCAGTTCCGCCGCCTGAACAAATCGACGTGGGTTTTTTACGCCGGAAAGATATGCTTGCCACCAGTTGGAATACATATTTCTCAAATGAAACGGCAGTCTCCAAACAGTTGCAAAGCCCTTCCAGGTGTTTTGTGCCTTGTCGAACATTTGGAACATTTTCCGTGTAGCAACGTCACCTCCAAAGAATCTGGTTGCGCTGTTCAAGTCTCTTGCAATTTCTTCCGGTAGTTGATAGGCGGGAACTTTCGTGGTGATACTTGGGTACTTGTTGATTGCGTCAGCCAACTCTCCGGCAGGGATTAAATCACCGTGTTCTTTTACAAGGCGGTCAACAATGTCGGGATCTATGCTTTCTTTAAGAAATATTCGTAGTTTATTTTTCGGATAATAAATACCATACCCTTCCGGTGCTACCTTAACGTTGGACTTAACTTTCTTACCAAAAGTTAAAAGCGTGTCATCAACAAATTTTGTTCGCGCGATATATGCCGCCTGCTCAGAAGCTCTTATCCCATAAGCCCGGAGCAAGTTTTCATCCGGCATATACAGCCCTGCGTATCGAGATGCAATATCTTTCAGGTCTTCAAAATTAGTTATTTGCCCTTTATTAAAAGCACCGTCTAGACCGTATTCCTTGATAAGTTTTCCGGCCTCTTCCTTTGTGGTTGTCTTGGCAATTTCATCAAATTGTTCAGACAGGTGCTTGGCATCTTCAAGGGTTGCAAATGTGCGATGCTTCAAGAAGGAGGGTCTTTTAACCCTCTCAAATAAGGATGGGGGGATTTCACCCTTAGCAAGGTTTAATCCACGCTCTGGATAATAATGTGGAACATATGGTTCTCTTAGCCATTTCTTAGCGGTGTCGGCATCTATTACACCAGATTGGTGTGCCTCATGAACTAATTCATCGAATCTATCACCTATTTGTTCCAACTTGCCCTGAAGTTTGGAAGATAAAAGATGCGCCTCATTGGGGTGTTCACGGAAGTACGCCAACTCCTCCATATCAGACTTACTCAATCCCTTGCGGATTTCTGACACATCATCTAATATCTGAGCGTTCCTGGCTTCTAAAGCCTTCTTTGAATAATACTTGAGTTCATAGTAGTCTTTTGGAAGACCGGCGCTCGGCACAAATCCTTTGGCGACCGGAGATTTGGCAATCGCTTTGCCGATCTTTGTTTTCGCAACGGCTTCTTTCCCCATTTTAAGTGGCTTCGCTACTGCTCCGGCAGGTACATATGTAGTGGGATCTGCAAAGATAGAAAGCAAAAACCCAAAACCTTTTCGTTTCCACGGTCCCCAATCCGGCCACATCACATCAACTAATTGACCATATGTGGTTTTTTCCTTCCCCGTAATGCCCTGTTTGACGGATTCCCAATCAAAGTCCTTACCTAAAATATAATCCTTGGCAACATTCGCCGAAGCATACTCAAACCGTGAAAGTACATCTATCGTTCGACCAAGCAGGCTTGTCCCCAGGTCGGTAATCGGGGTCAGGGCCATCCCGGGCTGTTCTGGTTCTACTTGCCTGGATGAGACAGTAGATAGTGCTTCAGGCGATATTTGCTTTCTCATATCGCTGAAACTTTGGACTTTACTCCAATCTATTTTTGGGGCTGCATCTGCCATTTAGCACTCGGGGGAAACATTTCGGGGTGTTCACCCATGTAAACATCTATCATTTCAGTTAACTTATCGTTCGGAGCACCCATTGCCCGCGCTGCTAGAATATCAGCTAAAAGTTCCTGATCGCCAATCTCAAGGTCAGTTATAATTTTGTTTTCAATTTCGTTGAGGTCGGATTCGCTTAATCTGGTTTCGTTTTCTCTGGCTCTTAGCCAACCCTTGAGACGTTCTAACGCTTGTCGTGGCTGGAGCGTAAAGCGCTCCATAGCCGTGCTTGGCGTACTAAACTCCTGAACATAACGATTTTTTATGGTTTCAATATTGCTAGGTGTTAGCCCCTTACCCTCTTCAATTATGCCCGCCTCTTCTCTCGCTTTCAGTTTCCCAGCTTCCTTGGCTTTCGCCTCTTCCCCTAATTGCTCAGGGGTTTTCTTTTCTGACTTTTCGACAGAAATCCCCAACTCAGCCAGTTTAGAAAGCGTGTTTTTCAAATTAGGCGGTTCAAGCATTTCGGGAGTCAATCCCTTCAAGGCTTCCGACACTACGGATTTCTTTCCGCTTAATTTCACCTGGCCGTCGTCAATCTCTACCTCATCGTCGCCTATCCATTTAAACTCGGGGGGCTCACCTTGCTGGAGTTCGGGGGGAACAAGGGCGTTCCACACCGCCTTAGCACCCTCTGGCGTTCCAGCATCAAGAGCTTTAGCCATAGCATTAATGCGAATCTTAGTGGCCTCCATTTGTTGGGCAGCTTGTTTTTCCGCTTTTATTTCTTGTGGGCTGGGACGAATAGATTTTTCGTACTCATATTGCTCCGCTTCACGCGCTTCTCTCGCCTTTGCAATTTCCCCTAGTTGCTTTTGCCGTTTCAGTTGAACCGCATTAGACAAAATGGTGGGTAATTGATAATTGAACGGCCTGACTTGCCCTAATTGCGGTGCTTGTATATATGCCATTAATTACACTCCCAACTGCATTTGGCGCTGAGTTAATCCGGGACTGCTGCTGTTATTGAACAATCCCATGTCCTGCATTAACCCATATTGGAACGCCCCTTGTGCGCCTTGGCCCAACAGGTTGCCCCAAATATTCCCCTGGTTGATATAACCACTTACCCTTGCGTTACCTGCTGCCATTGTTCCCGATGCGGCGGTTTGGGCTAGATTGGCTCCCGTTTGTGTAGCCATCTGTGCGCTGGATTCAGCCGCCGAACCGCCATAGCCAGCTAGTTTAAAATATGGTTCCAGCTTTTGGTAATATCGGGCAAGGAACTTGTCATATTCGTTCGATGCGTACTCCTGGCTGTATCGCAAGGCCTCTTTTATCGTTCTTCCGCTTGCCAACCTACCTCCGGCAGAAGCAGCGCGTTCGATTGCTTTTCGCCCCTCGGCTAATCGGAATTGATAGCCAGGACTCTCCTCAAACTCTCCCGGTCCGGCCTGAAGCAAGCCCGTTTCTGGTATGCCTTCAGGTAAGGTGCGTTCCGTATAGGTGGGACGCTCTTCGTATTGGGTTGTTGTCGAGGCGGCCCCTCCTCCTGTAAACCCCGGAGGAAGACTTGGAATCACCCTATGTGCACCGGCATATTGCGGAAAATCAGCGTACACTCCCCCAGGGTCCCAATCTTCGGGGTGTTGCCAATCTATGTATCCTCCCGCACCGCCAGCTAATGTAGGTGCAGCGCGGCCCAGCGTAGATGAAGGCCCGCCTGAAGTTCTTGTAACCGGTACGGTTTCGGTTCCAGTCTGTATGGGGGTTAAATCCCCAAGGCCCTCTTTCCCAACAAGTTGCCCCAGCCCCCACATTCCGGCAGACACCCAAGGCTCCATCATGGCCTGGGATTCTTTAAACATCTTATATTCAATATCGGTGGCGTATTTGGTTGCCGCTTCTGCCGCAGATGCGGAAGTTTCGGCAGCGCTCTCTGCGCTTTTACCCGCTAAAAGTGAACCGCCTAACGCTAATGCCCCGCCAATTATGGCCCCTAACATCCGACTTCCTCCTTATACAATTTCGATTAATCCGCCCTGTATAGTTACTTGGGCGGCAGTAGTAGCCGTTCCCTGTATGCTGTCCCCTTCTTGTA
>Ga0180438_10012453_pt1 | contig 10116 bp, 12 predicted proteins | sample SS_ome_12_FD_132455 | JGI IMG/M metagenome (GOLD analysis project Ga0180438, IMG submission 132455) | Hypersaline lake sediment archaeal communities from the Salton Sea, California, USA - SS_3_D_2 metaG | ecosystem: Environmental > Aquatic > Non-marine Saline and Alkaline > Hypersaline >...
ATGGAATATATTGGTTTTGGTCCAATTCCTGCTCCAAAACTTAAAGATATCAAGGATCCTAAAGAAATTTTGATATTATTCAGCGAAATTCTGAAGATGATGAAAGTATTATATCAAAAAGCAAAATTAGTTCACGGAGATCTGAGTGAATTTAACATATTATATCACAATCAACAACCCGTAATAATAGACATTTCTCAAGCTGTTTCTATACAGCACCCCAAAGCAGAAATATATCTCGTAAGAGATATTAAGAACATTTTTAATTATTTTAACAAAATTGGATTAGAAGTACCAAATCCGGAAGAGTTTTATTATGAAGTAATTAATGTTGAGGAGTAATCTAAACAAAAATCCAAAAAACTAAATGAAAACAATCATTATTTAAACATACAATCATAAATGAGTACGATTATTTCTTGTTTAAAGTTCAAAACGCGAGGATTGCAGTTGTTATTGGGAAAAACGGTGAAACAAAAGGAGAGATAGAAAGTGCCTTGGGCGTAAAAGTAGAATTAGATAGTAATACAGGCGATTGTGAAGTTTTACCTGATATAGAAAATCCGAGATATGATCCTTTAAATGTTTTAACTGCTCAAAAGGTAATTAAAGCGATTAATCGAGGTTTTAATCCAAAAAAGGCAATGAAATTATTAGAGGAAAGCTTTGAACTGGAGGTTTTCAATTTATTATCGATCCTAGGAAAATCTGACAAACGTATAAAAAGGATTAAAGGTAGAGTAATTGGTAGAAATGGTGAGATGCGAAAAGCAATAGAAAGATACGCAGAATCATTTATTTCGGTTTATGGAAAAACCGTATCCATAATAGCAGATTATGAAAATTTACAGGTCTCCAGAAAAGCAATAAGTATGCTAATAAATGGAATGCCACATCATACCGTTTTAAAATTTTTAGAAAATAAATACAATTTGAAAAAGAAGGAAGAATTTAGACAATTATATAAGCCTGAATTCTAAATAAGAATCATAGGATGTTTTCTTGGTATTTTTTTGTCGCTATATTCATTAAATCCTTTCCATATATGATTTCTCTAATTTCATATACCAAATCATCCAGGGAATTTATTTTATCGTTAAAATACAATTCTTCATGAATATCCTTTTTTCCATTATTTTGCCGAATTTCGAAGCTCTTGATGGAATAAATTTCTTCACGGTACGGCTTGAAAATAATAATTTTTCGAGGATATGCGTTTTTTTCATCTAAGATGATTGCCCATCCATCCATATGGTATTCTATCTTAAAAAAGAAGAAATCCTTCCAGACTTGCAATCGGATAAAAAGAGAGTCAATTTCTTTTTGCGTCTGAATAGAATACTTGTTTTCCATATTTATCTATTTTAGACCAACAATTTAAACAACACGATATTTATGTTCAGTTTAATAGACTTATGGTAATTGACGTGATATAAAAATAAAAAACTTTTTGTGTTTTAATCTGATAATTCTTTCAGGTTAAAATACTCAGAAGATAATCCCAACTTTTGTCGAGCAATTTCCCCACCAAAAGATATGTTATTAAGCGAAAATTCATTACCGAAAATCTGAGGAGATTGAATTCCTGTTATCAAAAGCATTACTCTTAAAAAGCCATCAAATTCTTCAGAAACTCGAGCACCCCATATAACCATTGAATCTTTCATATCCATTTTTTCATATATATTTCTTGCTACAGAATTCGCTTCTGCTAACGTCATATCGTTTCCACCACACACATGGATTAGCGCTCCTTTAGCACCGTTTATGCTAACATCCAATAAAGGCGTGTTTAAAGCGTCATTTATGGCCTCTTCCACGCGATTGCCATTTCCACTAGATTCGCCTATGCCTACAATAGCAACTCCACCTGTACCTAAAATCGTTCTAACATCTGCAAAATCTAAATTAATGAGAGAGGGCAATGAAATGGTTTCTGTTATACCTTTTACCATAGTTGCCAATACTTCATCAGCTACACTAAATGCTTCTATAAGAGGTAAGTCCGGGGCAATTTCCAGCAATCGATTATTATCAATCACCACAAGCGTGTCAACAAATTGCTTTAATTTCTCTAATCCTTGTTTCGCAATTTCTATACGACCGATTTCTGTTTTAAATGGCAAAGTTGCTACTCCTACTACAATAGCTCCTTCAAGTTTAGCTATTTCAGCAACTATTGGAGCGCTTCCCGTTCCTGTTCCTCCACCTTCTCCGCATGTAATGAACACTAAATCAGATTCTTTTAAAATACTCTTCAAATCTTCTCGAGATTCTTCAGCAGCAGCTCTACCAATTTCTGGATTCCCTCCCGCTCCTAACCCTCTAGTTAAATTCTTTCCAATTAAAACTTTTTGATGAGCGTCTATCATTTCTAGGTGTTGATGATCCGTATTTAATGCAATACATTTTGCTCCCATTATACCAATTTTCATCAATCTATTAATCGTATTATTTCCTGCGCCACCACAACCCATTATTTTAATGTTTGCGTACCCGATAGAATCAAACCTTTGTTTTAAAATATCTCTAGTTTTTGCCTCTCTTAATAGTCTTTCCATCCTCAAGCACTCTGTAGGTTTAAAATTATTCGTGAAAAATGATTATATAAAACATAAAAAACGCTGTAGAAAAATAATTGTAATACTTGAGTAATATGAGCTGCTTATTATCTATAATTTAACTTAATGAGAAATCTTTATCGGTATATTGATCAAAAATCTGATTTATCTCATTTTCTTTTATTAACAATATTTTTGGCAATAGATAGGGAAATCGATTTGAAAAAGTTAAGGTGTAGGCACCTACATTTGAAATCAAAACAATATCTCCTTCTTTAATGGTTTTTGTGAAAAAATAATCTTTTGCTAACACGTCCTGATCCGTTGGAACGATTCCCGCAAAGGAAGTTTTATACTTATGGGGATTGTTAATTTGAGAGGCATTGTAGAACCGTAAAGAACATCTTGCGAATCTTGGACAAATATGATTTCCTATATTTAAAAAAATCCATCTATCCTCGCTAAAATTAAGAACTTCAGCAATAAATAAACCCGCATCTCCAATAAAATATCTTCCAGGTTCGAAATATATTTGTTCGTATTCTACTCCACCTTCTTCTATTAATTGCTTTATATCATAAGCAATTTTTTTTAATTGTTCTTGAGGCATTACCGTTGCTTCTGGAAATCCTCCTCCGAGGTTAATGTTTTTTATAGTAATTCCTAATCTCTTTAGAGTTTTTACATTTTTCGTGATGTTTTGAATATTTTTTCTAAATTGATCGATATTGTTCATTTGAGTGCCGTAATGAGATAAGATAGAGATTATATTAATATTATGGCATTCATTAAGTATTCTATTTAAGTTCTTCAAGTTTGTGTCATTAAACTTCATTCCTAACCTACTTCCATACTTTTCAGAGTTTATTCTAAGACAAATATCCTGAGTAATCCCAGATTTTAAAGCAGTAGAGTTAATTTTTTTAAGGTCATTTAAATTATATACGATAATTTCTTGTACTTGATTTAAAACACTTGCTTCAATGAGTTCTTTTGGTAAGTATGGCCCTCCAACTAAGATTTTTCTTGGAGGATATCCAATCTTTAATGCCAAATTAAGTTCTGGCAATCCTACCACCACAGCGCCTACTTTTTCAGAATGAATGATTTTACATATTTCGGGCAAATAATTAGCTTTAAAGGAATAATAACATTGAAAATTTTTAAAAACAGAATTAAAAACATTCTTAAAGAGATTGACATTATCCCTTATCTTATTTTCTAGAAATATCATTATTGGAGTAGGGGAATTTTGTAAAACGCTATTTAATGGCACTAAATCGATAAGAATAGTTTCCTTTTCCTTCTTTAGATAGTCGTTTCCAGCAATTTTTTTCATATTGTATTCAATCACGAACATTTATTAAATGTTGATATGTATCATGTGTTCTTTCAGCAATTAAGTCCCATGTATGATTTATTCTTACCTTTTCTTTACCTGCTGTACCGAAACTCCTTCTCAACTTCTTACTTTTTAATAATTTTAGGACTTTTTCAGAAATATCTTTTGGATTATTAAATTCTACTAAATATCCATCAATCCCATTATTAATCACATGGGGCGTGGCCCCAATATTCGCACCAATTACGGGCTTTCCTGCAGCCCAAGCTTCTAAAAATGAGATGCCAAAAGCATCAGATCGACTAGGCATTAAATATAAATCTGCTTCTTTGAAGGCAGCAATTTTTTTTATATCAAAATACCCAGTAAGGTTGTCCGGAGTTAAATTAACAATCCTGACCCTATTGTTTTTTTTAACTTTAGACAGTTCTCTGTTATATGCTTTGGTTGTCGGGCCAATAAGTACAAAGTATACTTTTTTCTTCTTTTTTAAAACATAAGGGATTGCTTTTAAAACAGAGAGGGTTCCTTTCTCGTAATTTTTATAACCACAATATAGAACCATTTTATATTTTTTTTCTTTTTTCTTGAAATAATGTTCCTTGAAGGAATATTGCTTAATCTCTGACTTAGAAGTATTTTCAAACTTTTCAATATCAACACCCATTGGTATAACTCTAATATTCTCTCCTGAAATTCCAGTTGCATTCATTATAAATCTTTTTTCAATACTTGTACATGCAATGATTAGATCAAACTTGGTTAATATTTCAGTCAAAACTGGTTCGAGATATCTCGGATTCGAAAAGTGAAAAAATGGAGTAACTATAACGGGAATACCCATCATCTTACCAAGAATAAGACTAATGATAAGATTAAAATATGGAAAAAAGGTAGTATGGATTAATCTATAACCTGAATTTTTTGTCTTTGAAAAATTTTCAATCATCTCTGGTAAGTATGGGCCATTTTTAATCACTTCTTCTAAGCAATCGTCAGTTAATTCTATTGAATTATAAGCATCGATATTTTTAACTTGTTTTATTTGATCTTCTTTTAAAATATCATATTTTACAGGAAATCTTTGTATTTTCAGATCATTTACCAAATCGTAATTTTTATCGTTCTCATTAATCGTTTTTCCATCTGGATGTCTAAGAGCTTTAAAATCAATCGCATTTGATGTGAAAATATCGATGTCATAATTGTACTTTTTACTCAATATCTCCGCCATTCTTTGAAGATAAAATTCTGCACCTGAAATCGATGGAAAATATCTTGTTGGCAAAAAAAGGATGCGATTTCTCATTTGAGATCAAATGCTTTTTATTTATTAAATATAATATTAATAAGAGAAGCATATGTCAAAAGATTTATTATCTCGTATTTTTCAGGACATAAAGGACAAGGGAGTCATTGATGATAATTTCATTAAATACTTAGATGAGTTATTTTCTGATAAAAGTGCGATCATTCTTGAAGTAGTTCAGAGAGGATTCGTTAAATATACGCATACTCCCTCAGGGAAAGTAATATGGGGGGTTCCAGCAAAAACTCGCGCCGAAGAAGAATATTTGATTTACCCAAAAATATATTGTTCTTGTCGAGATTTCTATAAAGCCGTTGTGGTAGAACGATCTCGATCTTTTTGTAAGCATATTTTAGCACAGGTCATTTGTGAAGCATTAGAAAACTTCAAACATGTAGAAATAGATGACAAAATGTTTAAAAAACGAATAGGTGAGTTAAAACTAAAATTCAAATAATTCTGCTTTATTCATGGATCGTTCAATCATTTCTTTGATTATTATGTGTGATTCTGCATTAATTATTTCATTTATTCTGGCATGTGTCTCTGGAAATTGAGGGTTATATTGACAATTTGCTGATTTTTGAGAACAAGTATCATATATGCCAATTTCTTCGTTTATTTTAATGACATCTAGTTTATTTAATCCTATTAGAGGTCGTAAAATTATGTTTTCTTTAATAATATCGTTGTACATGAATAAGTTGTCTAGAGTTTGGCTGGCTTGCTCGCCTAAAATATCCCCGGTAACAATTATATTTGTGCCTTCTCTTCTTCCGATTTCTCTAGCAATTCTTATCATCAATCTCTTACATAACACGCAAGTTAATTTCCGATCGCAATTTTCCTTGAATGAGTCTAAATTTGAATCATGGTTAATAATATATATTTTAATATTCTTATTCGTGAAATTTGATATGCTTCGAACGATAGTTATTATTTTATCTCTCATTGAATGTGTATCATCATCTGAAGTTAAAAAAGAAACACAAATTGGTTCATATCCTTTTTTGATCATTAAGTATAACGCAACAGGACTGTCTAATCCGCCTGAAAGTAAAGATATTGCTTTCTTCACGCGATTATTTCAACTCTCTCCCATTCTTTTAGATAGTTATTGAAATCTTCTAACTTTATTTGTCGAGATATTTGAATTTTTTTCGTAATTTCTAATTTCTTAATTTTTAACATTATTTTTTTATTCTTATTTAAATGTTTTTCGGCTTTTGGATATTCCTCGTAGAAGATATTTTTTATTTGTTCGAGGTCTGTTTCGTTTAAAGCGTCATAATTAGCTCTAACAAAATGGCACAAGGGATCAATTGAAATTTTAAAATTAAAAGCATCTTCTTGTTTTAATGCTAATGGATATGCTTGACATGCTAACGGTTTTGTCTTATGCACGGTACACCCACTATTTGCGTTATAAAAGGGGCATCCCTGAGATTCGTTATCCAACCTAATTCTATATGTTAAAACCAATATTTTTTGATTTAGCACATCTGGAAAGACCAGATCTTCGATTACTTGAAAAATTACTCCCCTCTCCTTTGCGATTTTTATAAGATTTTCAGCTTCATCAGGATATAATGGTATCCTTTTTACATAATCCCCAGGAACTTCATGACAGCATGTTCCACATTTCATGCAATCATACTTGAAATTGGTCATTACTTTTAATAAATCTTACTTGAAAAAAAACATTTATATTACGATTCACTAATTCTTGAGTCTACGTGCATAATACACTATTACTTAAGACAAAAAAAATGATCAATTCTTAACAAAATTACCTTCAAAAATATCTCAAATCGTTAGGATTAAACATTGATTTAAACACCCTATTGACTTGAAATATCTCGAAAGTTGAGGTTTGATATAAAAAAATGACAGAATCAGGAATAAGAATTATTAAACACATGGATCTTTCAAAAGAAGAGTTTAGCAATCCCATCTGCATATTAGGAATGCCTGGTATTGCCGATGTTGGTAAATTTGCTTTAGATTCTTTAATTGGTCAGCTTGATGCTAAAAACTACATGGACATTATCTTTGACGATTATCCCGCAGGAGCGATAGTAGATGATAGTTTGTTATCTGCTCCAAAAGCAGAAATATTAGTTTGGACAGATCCAAATGAAGTGAGAGACATAATGCTAATAACAGCTGATGCCCAGAGTTTAACTCCAAAAGGAATCTATAAAATATCTAATTTTCTAACAGATATAATATTTCAGTGTGGTATCTCTCTCATCGTTGCGTTAGGAGCGTATCCAGTAAGTAGTCGAAAAATGAATTCAAAACTACCGAAAATTTTTGCCAGCTCAACAAATCGAGAAATATTGAATGATTTTTTAGATAATAGTAATTGCGAGAAGATTCAAAAAGGAGTTATTATAGGTGCAAATGGATTAATTCCGACTTTAGCTAAAGCGCGATTTGGAATAGATGGATTAGTATTCCTCGCTGAGACAGACAACATGGCAATGGTAAATGAAGATATCACCGATTTAAGGGCGTCTATTACTTTGTTAGAAATGCTCAAAAAATCGTTTACATTACCAATTAAAAAGAAATATTCCTTAGAGAATATTGATGATATAACGAAAAATCTTCAACTTAAAAGAGATCAACTAGAAAAAGATTTAGACACGTTCCAAGTTGGTATTGATGCTGACGATAAACGCAAGTCGCTATATATCTAAGAAAAGCTCCTTTTATTTTACTTTATTTTATATTATTTCTTTTGTTTAGATTACTATAACAAGCAAAAAATATTTTAATTATGTTGCATTTATGAATATTATGAGCTATGTGTGTGCAAGGAAAAGTTGTGGAAAAGAAGTATCAAAAAAAGAACTTAACGCGCTTCCTGGCATAAAATGTAGTCACTGTGGTTTTCGAATATTATACAAAAAGCGTCCAGAGATTATCAAACGCTTAAAAGTTCGCTAATGTATTTATTAAAGAGAAACTGCTCTTTACATATATAATGTCAAATGCTATTTATCGTCATAAGACATCAAATGTTGATGTTAACATTCAGGTTTCTAATGAGTTCTTTATAACGATTTCTGATAGTGGCTTCCGTTACCCCGGCTGCGAGAGAAATTTCTTTTTGCGTCCTGCGCTCACCTTCCTGAATGGCGGCAACATACAATGCAGCACCAGCTAGGCCAGTAGGGGCTTTACCCGCTGTTATTCGGCATTTCTTGGCTAATTCTAAGATTAAAGCAGCACGGTTCTGGGTTCTTCCAGAAAGGTTTAATTCTGCGCAAAACCGGGGAATAAAATTAATTGGCGATGAAACCCTGATATTTATATTTAATTCATTAAGGATTAATCTATAGCATCGTGCAATTTTCTTTTTATCTACTGAAGCGAATTCTAGAAAATCGTCAATAGTTTTAGGTACATTGTTCAACCTACAGGATAGATAAATTGAAGCTGTGAGCATTGCTTCAATAGATCTTCCCCTAATCAGATTTTTATGAGCCATTTTTCTGTAAATATATGCTGCGGATTCTTTTATATCTCTCGATAGGTTCATTTGAGAAGAGAACCTATCCAACTCGTTCATTGCGTAAGCTAAATTCCTATCAATAGATCTATTTGTCCTGGTCCTGACATTCCACTTCCTTAAACGATAAACATCCGCTTTCATCTTTGGAGTTATATTTTTTCCAAAAGCGTCTTTATTTTTCCAACCAATCATGGTACTTAGTCCTTTATCGTGCAAAGTTAGTGTGGAGGGAGCTCCAACTCTAACTTTACGGTTAACTTCTTCTGAAGAGAAAGCACGCCATTCAGGTCCAGAATCTATTATTTTTTGGTTCAATACTAACCCACATACATCACAAATAATCTCAGCACGCGATTCATCATAAATCAAATTATTATTACTGCATTCTGGGCAATTGCCTAATTCATTTTGATACATTTTGATGTATTTGGGCAAGAAAATTTCAATTCTTTAATTTCTATAATTAAAATAGCACATTTAAATGTTTGCGTTTTAAAGATTTATCGATTAATAAAAAAAATATTTTTTTATCTTTGATTTTAGAAATAGATCAAAACATTTTAATTGAATGAATTTTATACTTTATATAATGCGACATAATTATAAATCCCACGGAAAACACTGCTATCTCAGGTCGTTTCGAACAAAATGCCGAAGGTGCGGAGTAGATGTATTGTATTGGGAGTGTACTCATGGGAGTAAATTATTTTTTGAATATCCACCTTATGGAAAATTAGTAAGGCATTATTGTCGGAAGTCTTTGGGTAAAAAAATAAAAAATAAATATCCAATATTTGTAAAAAGACCCGAAAAATTATTGAAAGATGCGTCGCCTAGCTGTCCTGCTTGTGGTAAATTATTTAAGAACAACGACGATTTGAAAGAGCATCTAAAACAATTAAAAAATAGAGACGAACTCCACGAGCAATTTTTAAAAAACGATTTTTTATATAATAGCGCAAATGTAAGAAAAAAATCAAGCAATTCTAGTGATTATGTGTTTGGAAAAATAAACATTAAACTGAAAAAAAAAGAATAGAATATTCTTTTCTCTTCAAAAAATTTTTTATAACTTGCGGTGAATATATTTTTATATCATTGTTATTATCAAGTAATTAATATTAAAAAATTATTAATAATAAATAAAATAGGGAATAAAATGCCAGGTATGGACCCCGCATCAGCAGTAGCTCAATTAATGCAAAACGATCCTAGTATCATTGCAGCTGCGGTTATTGAAGGAGGTAGTAATATCGCGTATACAACCGATAATTGGGACATTAGCGGAGATATAGGAAGGGTGATTTCGAGTTGGAACGCGTTAAACGCTCAATTTATCATGATTTCAGGAGTGAAATACTCAATGTTAGCTCAAACACCA
>Ga0180438_10012454_pt1 | contig 10116 bp, 6 predicted proteins | sample SS_ome_12_FD_132455 | JGI IMG/M metagenome (GOLD analysis project Ga0180438, IMG submission 132455) | Hypersaline lake sediment archaeal communities from the Salton Sea, California, USA - SS_3_D_2 metaG | ecosystem: Environmental > Aquatic > Non-marine Saline and Alkaline > Hypersaline >...
CTACACCGAATCTTTTCGTGACCGCAACGCGGTCGTCTTTGTCGGCGCAGGTGAAATGATAACAGGTCAGGTAAGCAACGGCGGGCAGTACGACCCGTCTGATACATCATACTGGGACATCCGCGCCCTCGAGGGCTACGGACCCGTTCACGTCGACGACGTCGGGGATGACAAGAAGAGAATTTGGGCCGAGGCCTCGAATCCCGATGTGGAGTTCGATTCGGCCTCGTCGGGCGATCTGGAGAGCGTTAGTCCGGCGACTCTGACTGTCTGTATCAATAATCCGGATGAGGGCGAAACCTATACGGTAGACTACTGTGTCACCGGCGGCACTGCCGAGGGCAGCGGAGTAGACTATACTCTGGAATGTGGAACCTTGACCTTCAATCCGGGCGAGACCTGCAAGACCATCAGCATCGAAATAATCGATGACGGCCTCGACGAACAGGATGAAACGATCGAAACAACGCTGTCGAATCCGACGGGTACGGACCTTGTTCTCGGCGATATTGCGCAGCACACCTATACCATTAAGGATCCGCGGCCTTCGGTGGGGTTTGGCTCTTCCTCCGGCAGGGCGGCTGAGGATTCGGGTTCAGCGGATATTTCGATCGGATTGTCGGCGGCTGTGACATGGCCGGTTACTGTCGATTACGCTGTCGTGGGCGGCACGGCAACGGCTGGTGAAGATTATAGCATTGTACAATCCGGGACATTGAATTTCGCAGCGGGCGAGACCACCAAGACAATCACCATGAGCATTGTTGCCGATGATATTGAGGAAGGCAATGAGACGGTCGTTCTAAGACTGTCGAACGCAAGCGGGGCCAAGCTCGGCGTCTCGGAGCAGACCTTTACGATCTCCGAGCAGGGTCCGCTGCTTCGCGGGGCGTTTTACTTCCGTGCGGATAACGACCAAAGCGCCCGCATCGGGCCGCACCCGGATATTATGGTTCGCTTGGGCGATGGCGACAACAAGCTTATATTCCGGCGCGACAAGGGTTATCTTCCGGTGTGGTATAGCGAGGACGGCGGCGAGCAGGATTTGCCTGTGGAGGTGAATCGCAGCGGGTGTGAGACCATCGCCAATACGTATTCTCGCGTTGCGGTCATCGAAAACAGCCCGGCCAGAGCGGTCATTCGGTGGCGTTACGCGAGGCAATGCGGCGGTCCGGGCCTGACCGACTGGGTGGAAGAGTATTTCACAATCTATCCGGATGGCGCGTGCATCCGAAGGATAAAGAACGCGGCAGGGACCGGCTGGAATCAATGGAATACCGAACCGGGCCAGATAAAGAATCTGCAATTGCTTGCCGAAGGTGTTGCGACGCTGCCGGCGGAGTGGCTGGATGCGGCTGCTGTTTCGATCAACTCCGGCGACTATAGCGACGAGGGCTTCGATCAGACGAGGCTGTGCTATACGCTGCAATGCGATGTCACGGGCGCACCTACTGCTCTGGATTTGACCCTGACTGCCGCCGGCGGCAAGTCGATTCACAATCCGGCGATTGTACTGAAGAACTGGGGCGACGCCGAAGCCGACATCGCCGTCAACGGCCAGAAGCCTTCGACCTGTTTTGCAGGTTACGCCGATGATATGTACGGGGATGACCTTGTTGTCTGGCTGGGTGTCGAATCGAACGGTTCGCTTGATATTTCGATTACACCGTCAGGCGGAAGCGGGCAATTTGTTGACAGGGCCCCGCCTCGTGATTTGGGCTGGAATTTTGACGATGCTCCGCCGTTTCCGATGGGCTCGGACGAGCCGGGTCCGTTCGGGGCGTATTACACCAATTTGAAGTTCAACAACAAATTCGACGAACCATGGCGGGTCGGTGAATACACCGACGTGGTGGTTCAGTTCGAGGACAACGCCCATCGGTTTGTGTTCTGGCGCGGCACGAACTACCAGCCGCACTGGGCCACGGACACCAGCGAGACGCCAAACCATTCGAACTGGTACGGGACCCAGTTTGTCGAGCGTCGCGGCAGTGAATGGGGCATCGAAAGATACCTTGAGCCGATGTCCGACTGGCAGTGCAGGTTTTCGCATGTGCGTATTATTTCCAGTAACGCCGCCCGTGCGATTGTTCAGTGGCGTTATGCGCCGTGTCACCTCAATTACGAGCGGAACAACAAAGACGGCGATATATGGGGCGACTGGGTCAACGAGTACTTCACGGTTTACCCGGACGCTGTAAGCGTTCGTAAGGTCGACGCGTGGAGCCGGCGGACCGGCAATTCCGATCAGGAAGACCCGCATATAGAGTTCCATGAGATGATTCCGGTCACGAATCCGGGCACGATTCCTGAGGACTGTATGCACTGGAACGCCCTTTCGATGACCAATTACGGTGGGAGCAAGAAAGACTGGGTCTGGCAGGACAGAGACGGCGGCTCACCGGGCAATTTCGGCGAATCGGCCAATCGTCCCATCATGGTGGTTAGGATGAAGGGCAGTACGGTTCCGATTACGGTTTTCGAAGGCACTTCGACGCAGCATGATCCGGTTGGCGAGCATGATTGCAGGCCGTTTAACCACTATGACGACTGGCCTGCCTGGCCGGAAAACGACCGGAGCATGGGCGGCTCGCTGTGGGATGACGACCCGAGCACCCACTGTTACAGGAACTTCTGGAAGAAGTACCCGGCCCACTGCTCGACGCTGCACATAAAATGGAAGGACTATGAGCACATCCAGGACAAGAAGAGAACCAAGATCATGCTTTTCGGCATGTTCGATGCGGAGCAGGCTCAAAATGTCAACAACGTGATTCCTCTTGCAAGGTCGTGGGAGTATGCGCCGGGTTTGAGTATCAGCAGCGCGGGCTATTCGGGCGGTTCGTACGACAAGACCGAGCGTGCCTACAGGATAAGGCGCGATTCGGAGACGTCGGCGGAGCTTCAGTTTACGGTAAATGCATCCTCGGATTCGCCGGTCTATAATCCGTGCTTTGTGATTGAAAGCTGGGACGGCGAGGCTGCCGTGAGCGTCGATGGTCAGGAACTCGCCTCGGGCGTCGGTTTTGAGCAGGGAGTCGAAAAGACCGCCGACGAGGTTGCTTCGCTGGTGATATGGCTGAGGAAAATATCCCAATCGCCGGTGAACGTCACAATAGCGCAGGTGACAAAAGGCTGTCCGTGTCCGGGCAATCTCAACACCGACACGCAGGTAGACCTGGATGACCTGCAGGCATTAGCGGGCATGTTGCTTCAAGCCGGAAGTCCGTTTGTCGTAGAGGTCCAAGCAGGCCACTGCGGTGACCTGAACGCCGACGAGCAGGTTGACCTCGACGACTTGCAGGCCGTCGCTGGAATCCTCCTCAACGCCGGCAGTCCGTTTATCGTGCCTTGTGAATAACCTGATGCCTGTGGTCCGCTCGAATGGCCCTTGTTTGGTCACTCGCGCAGGACGATCGACGTGGGAACAGGTGCAAGAATTACTTGAGCGACAAATCTGCCGACTGCAGAGAGAATCTGTCGCGCAGACAGCCCTACCTGCCGCAATTCCAAGCCGCGATTGCTCTTGCAGCAGGGCGTGAAGAAGATGCGCAAAAAATAGGCGAGGTGGTGGAATCGGCTGGGGGGGAAACCGATGAGCCACGCTGCCTCGCCGAGGATTGAAAGCTGCCAAAAGCAGCATCATTTCTCGAAGGCTTACTACCTAATTCAAAATCAGTATACAGGATGGGAAAAACAAATGCAAGTAAAAAATCGGAAAATTTTCAAATTTTTTTTGGAGGCCTTTCAGGGCCGGTATTTCTTGTCGACCACGTAAGAATGCGACCGCAGATGCCCTCAGACACTGGCCGTCCTTTCTCACGGCGGAACCTGCTTTTTCTGGGACTTGTCCTTGATTAACGACGTCCAAAAAAAAGAGGCCGCCGGGCGAATCTGAGAGCGTAATTTATTGTCCTTAAAGGATTTGGGAAGTTTGGATGCCGGTATTAAACCCGCCCGACAAACCGAACATCGGCGAGCTTGGCAGGGTACATTGACCCGAAACTGCTTGAATTATTGTGCAACGTTGCATAGACTATGCGCAACCGAGTTGAAGAATCGCTTATTTCGGAGCTTCTGGATGGCAAGGCAAAAAACAGTTGCTGTGGGAAAAAAAATTACCGAAACAGCCCAGGATATTCACACAAACATATTGAAAAGCAAAAGTCCGACCATGGTTACGCCCGTTCGCTCGCTGAGAAACGTAAAATACCAGGCAAAAACAGGCTATTTCGAGATGCTGGGCAAGAACAAGACACGAACACTCACGGTCGGCACTGTGAAAACCTTTGCCCAGGCCCTGAAAATGATGTCGCTGGCCAAGGAGTTGATTGATACAAATGATATGGCCACCAAGAGAGAGGCGTATTATATTTCCAAGAACTGGGGCAAGGCCGGATTCTCCGAACAGGCCGAGTCCGACACGATCATGGACGACGTCGAGGCGATGTTCGGTGTAAACCGAGAGCAGTTGAAATTTACACCGGAAGAGAAAGGCGGTGATGTCGCCGGCAAACTGATCGTCATCGACACGGACAACAAGGGCAAAAAGATTAAGATCGACTGCACAAGATTCGGATCCGGCGCATATTCCATACCCACAGAAGTCGAGAACCTTCAGTTTCAAGGCCAGGCCAGGTTCATACTTGCAATTGAAACGGCGGGCATGTTTCAAAGGCTCGTCAAATACGATTACTGGAAAAAAGCACGGTGCATACTTATCAGCATGGGGGGTGTGCCCACGCGCGCCTGCCGGCGATTCGTAAGAAGGCTCGCCGACCACCTGAACATCCCCGTTTACGCATTTGTAGACGGCGACCCTTACGGTTACTTCAACATCTACAGGACTCTGAAAGCAGGCTCGGGTAATGCGGCCCATTTGAACAGGTTTTTTTGCGTTCCCTCCGTTTCCTTTCTGGGCGTCACCCCACAGGACATCCTGACCTATGATTTGCCCACCCATCCCTTGAAAGAGGTGGATATTAAGAGGGCCAAGGATGCACTGAGAAACGATCCGTTTGTAAAGCATCACAAACCGTGGCAAAAGGCCATAAATCAAATGCTCAAAATGGGCGTCCGAGTAGAACAGCAGGCATTCGCAAAGCACGGTCTGGATTTTGTCGTGAACAAGTATCTTCCGGCCAAGTTAAGAAACCCGGCAAAATTTTTGCCTTGAACTTTTTTACGCTGGAAAACAGAAATACCTGCTGCTATTCTAAAGTATACACATTTTTAGCCGGTTGAATCTGTCGGAATTTAGTTTTTGATGGTTGCCCTGTGTCAAAAACTGCTGAGAGAATAAAAAAGCTCAAAGCCGTGATTAACGGCGCCTGTGTGCGTGCCGGCAGAGACCCGGGCGAGATAAAACTCGTCGTCGTCACCAAGTCCGCTGACATCGAAGCGATAAAAGAAGTGATCGGCTTGGGCATGTACGACCTTGGTGAAAATCGCGCTCAGCAGTTGAAGAGGGTCTCGGCCGACATATCGATGTTCCTCCAGGAGCGAAAAGGCAATTCGAAGCTGCCGATGAAAGTCAACTGGCATATGATCGGCCATCTTCAGCGAAACAAGGTCCGTCACGTACTGCCCATCGCCTCAATGATACATTCTGTCGATACCCTTCGACTGGCCGAGGAAATAAATGCTGCTGCCGAGAAGATGGGCCTCTGTCCCAAGGTACTTTTGCAGGTCAACACCTCGCAGGAGTCTCAGAAATATGGAGTCCCGGTAGGCGCCGCACAGCACCTGGCAGAGCAGATGCAGACCCTCCCCTCGCTCACACTGGTCGGACTGATGACTATGGCGCCCTTGACTCGCAATAAGGATATCGTTCGAGCTTGTTTTGTGCGCGCAAGGGAATTGTTTGTGGAGATGCGGGGCGAGCGCATCGTTGGGCCACAGTTTAACGAGTTGAGCATGGGAATGAGTTCCGACTATGAGATCGCCGTCGAAGAGGGCGCGACCATTCTCAGGATCGGTTCGGCGATCTTTGCACGCTGAGAATGAATAACATAATAAGGTCCATCGGACCAAAGGAAAAGGGCGAAAGGCAAAACCTGATCAACTTCCCTGACGTTATTACTGCTTCCGCCGCCTCGTTTCTAACATTTTGTTATCGTCCCAAAGGTTGTGGATCAACCAAGGTTCGCGGGACCGAGCAAAATCGTTCGGGGGGCCAGAAGTGCAAAATTACCCCCCTGCCGCCCTAATTTTGCCCGCTGCCCAAACGATTTTGCTCTTTGAAACTTGAACGTGCCAAAATCAGCCACAAACTTTGGGACGATACTAACATTTTGCACAAATCCCATACCCCGCTCTCAGGAGCACCACGACAAATTCTCCCGGTCCCACAAGTTTCTATCTTTTGGTAAAATGGATAAAGAGGGGAAAATCGCAAAGTTGGGGCCTAATCGAGCCGAGATTAAATTGAACGATTTTTTGCGGCGGCGGTGGGTGGTGAGCGTCCGATAAGCTTGTAGGATTAGTTCAAATGGCAAAACCCGGTCTGACGGATTCTCTGGAGATACTTAAAACTTTTACGGATGTGCTCTATCTGGCAAATAACGACCATATGCCCCGCGAGATAGAGCGCCTGCTCAAGCAAAGGAAGCTTTCTTTCACGGTCTTCTCGATAGACGACCTCTTCCAGATAAGGGACCGTGTTGACCTTATCGGAACCGTGCTCTTCGAAACAACCTCGCTCGATATCTCTCAGCAGCAGAAACTCGCAAAGGCTATAGAGTTCCTCGAGATGCAAGACATCGGCGTGATTCTGCTCAACCGCGGCGCAGAACTACACGCTGAGGACTTCGACCTCGACGAGCTCTGGATGCGAATCAGCGTCAACCTTGCCTATCGCAAGAGAAGTTCCGGCATGATCGTAAAACCTGCGCGCCCCGTAGCCCAGGAACAGAGCGCACAGAACAACAACAGGCTCGCACAGCAGCTCAGCATGACTGGGGCTCTGGTCGATAACCTGACAGAGCAGCTTCGTCTGGCCGGTTTCGTCCAGCGCGACTTTCTTCCAAAGCAGCTTCCCAACAGCCCCGAAGTTCGTTGGGCCGCGACCTTCCTCCCGGCAGAGTGGGTATCCGGTGACATTTATGACATCGCAAGGATCGATGAGCAGCATATCGGGTTTTACGTGGCCGATGCTGTCGGCCATTCAATGCCCGCCGCGCTGTTGACGATGTTTCTAAAGCAGGCACTTGTAATGCGGGAGACCATCGGAAACAACTACAGTATATTCTCGCCGGCCGAGATCATGCAAAACCTCAATATGCGAATGACCGCACAGAAGCTTTCCGGTTATCAGTTCGCCACATGCTGCTACTGCCTGCTCAATACAAAAACGCTTCAGATGACATATGCCCGCGCAGGTCACCCCTATCCGATCCTCTTGAGGCCCGGAGAAGAGCCTCGCCAGCTCGAGATAAGCGGGTCACTGCTCGGTATTTTCGAGAACGCAGACTACACGCAGCAGACTATACAACTTCGAAGCCGAGACAAGATCCTGCTCTATTCCGACGGCGCCGAGCCCTTTATGGGGAAACTTGTCAGTGAAACCGGCTTTGAGTTCTCTGAGGCATTCCGCAGCCTTAAAGAAATGCCTGTTGTGGACATGATGGACGGTTTCAACGTCCTGGCGCAGAACCGGATAAATGATATCGAGGAGTTTGACGATATTACCGCTGTCGGCCTTGAAGTGCTTTGAGGGGTACAAAAAAACAGACTTCCTTTGTCGCTGTGCTAACCACATATTATCTTTCATTTCGTATTTTTCATTTTCTATGACTCCCTTCAAGCGCGCAAAGGTCTTGTTTTATAGGACGATTGCGGCCCAATCCGGCAGTTGCAGCTCGGCCGCTCGAACCGCACCTGCCCGACCAAATGGAAATTGTTTGCATTTGCTCTACTCGACGCTATAATTATCGAGTAAAATCGTTAGCTTTTGCGCAAGCAAAGGCTGATTTGCTGCCGGCATTTTTTGGGAACCGGAAGGTGGAAAGGAAGCGGCAATGGGTCATAACGACAGCGATTTGCGGCGGATCGAAGAACTAATCGCGATAATGAAAAAAAACGACCTCGTGGAGATCGAAGTAAAACATGGGGACGACAAGATCCACTTGAAACGCAGCCAGCCGCAGCAACCGAAAGTTACAGCCGCGCCGACGGCCGCCGGTGCTGTCCCCCCGGCGCCTACGACAGGCAAAGAGCCCGCCGACGCTCAACAGCAGACTGCTCTCACACAGCCGGAACTGCCTGAAACACTTCTGGAGATAAAGTCGCCCCTTGTCGGAACTTTTTACGCAAAGCCCAGTCCCGATTCTGAAACTTACGTAGAGCTCAATTCGCAGGTCGACCCGCAGACTGTTGTCTGCATTATTGAAGCGATGAAGGTGATGAACGAAATAAAGGCCGAGACCGGCGGTACGATTGTGGAGATATTGGTTGAGAACGGACAGGCGGTTGAATACGGCCAGATACTTTTCCGAGTCAAACCTGATTAGATCCCCGGCTGATGAGAATCCGCATATATCGCGCCGACAATACGCCTGTTGAAATGTGGGATACTGAGTTCGGAATTGAAGGTTATGTTTTCCAGAATTCTCGTAGCGAATCGTGGTGAGATAGCACTTAGGATTATACGGGCCTGTCACGAACTCGGAATCGGCACGGTGGCCGTATTCAGCGAGGCCGACAGAGGCGCGCCCTATCTCGAACTTGCAGACGAGGCGATCTGCATCGGACCCGCCGAAAGCGCGCAGAGCTATCTGAATATTGCTCGCATCATTAGCGCCGCCGAAGTCGCCGATGTCGAGGCCATACATCCCGGCTACGGCTTTCTGGCGGAGAACGTCGAATTTGCCGAAATCTGCCGAGAATGCGGGATTGTCTTTATAGGACCGCCTGTCGAGGCTATGAGACTGCTCGGTGACAAGGTCCAGGCCCGCAAACTTGCCCAGGCCTCGAACGTGCCAATTGTACCGGGTTCCGACGGTGCGGTTGAGGATGAAGCAGAGGCATTGAAGATTGCGGGCACGATTGGATATCCGGTCATGATAAAGGCTGCAGCCGGTGGCGGTGGACGCGGCATGAGGATTGTACACAACGATATTAGCTTTCGCTCCGCCTTCGCCGCCGCAAGGGCCGAAGCCCAGGCCGCTTTCAAGGACCCGAAGGTTTACCTCGAAAAGTTTATAATTGAGCCGCGGCACGTGGAAGTACAGGTCATGGCCGACAGAGCCGGCAACGCCGTACACTTTTACGAGCGTGACTGCTCAATACAGCGAAGACACCAGAAAATGGTGGAGGAGTCTCCCTGTCCCGTCCTCGATAATCGTACCAGAGAAGAGCTTTGCTCCGCCGCACTTCGAATCATAAAAAAGGCCGAATATATCAGTGCCGCAACCGTCGAGTTCTTGCTCGATGCACAAAAGAACTTCTATTTCATCGAGGTAAATACAAGAATCCAGGTCGAACATCCCGTTACTGAGATGGTTACGGGATTTGACCTCATCAAGCTGCAGTTAAAGGTCGCTGCGGGACACACGTTCAAATTCAACCAGAGAAGCATCAGGCTTAACGGTGTTGCAATGGAATGCCGAATCAACGCCGAAGACACAGAAAACAATTTTGCGCCCTGCGCCGGTAGAATTACCAGATACGTACCACCGGGCGGGCCCGGCGTCAGGGTCGACAGCCACGTTCACCAGGGCTGGAACGTTTCACCAAGCTACGATTCGATGATATGCAAGGTCATCGTTCATCAGCGAAAGAGGGCCGAAACCATTGCCACCATGAAAAGGGCTTTAGGCGAATTCGTTATCGAGCCGATTAAAACCACCATACCCGCCTGTCTGAACATCCTCTCGCACAACCTTTTCGTCAAAAACCAGGTCGACACAACCTTCGTAGAACGCAACTTCTAATCTGTCGCAAATGAAATTGTGCGAGAAATGGTCGCAAAACAGCAACCTGCGCATAGAAACCCCTATGTTAAAAGTCTACTCCAATTTTGATTGTTTTTTTACACAACTATTTGCCAGTACAAAGTTTGGGAAGTCTTCAAATACCCAATCATCCTTCAAGGTGCTGTAGATTATCCCAAGCAGC
>Ga0180438_10012455_pt1 | contig 10115 bp, 6 predicted proteins | sample SS_ome_12_FD_132455 | JGI IMG/M metagenome (GOLD analysis project Ga0180438, IMG submission 132455) | Hypersaline lake sediment archaeal communities from the Salton Sea, California, USA - SS_3_D_2 metaG | ecosystem: Environmental > Aquatic > Non-marine Saline and Alkaline > Hypersaline >...
TATATAAATGAATATGCTTGGTCTTGTTTTAAACATATCTTTCTAATACCTCTATTATCAGGTAGTTGTATAATATCCCCAGGAAGTGTAAAGTAGTACTCATCTCTTATTTCATCCAATTCTAAATCTACATAGTATGTTTTAGTGTATGAGTCTAAGTTAGAGTACTGCTTTTTATTTATCCTTGCCATGCTATCTTCATAAATAATAGCATTGTATATAGTTTCTATATGCTTAGAAATGATCTCAGGATGATACTTACCCTTAATATCAGCAGGAGCATCACCCCCTGCTAACCAGTCTATTATTAAGTCTATATAATTTCTTTTAGTCATTAGATACCTTTTTGTAATTTAGTTTCTGAATACTGCCATATTTCAGCATCCTTTAAGTTTATTCCAACCTTAGATAGTATCATTCTAGCTATATCAACATGTAATATCTCATCCCACTCTAATTCTGTAGATGTTGCTGCATTATATACCGGAACATCATCCACTAGCGTATATCCAAATATTGGAGTTACAGGTTTTCTTATATATGTGAAATCTACTGATGTTAATGTTGTTGGGTAGAACTGAATATAATCACTATAAAATACACATACAGGATCCTTAACTGTCGGCATCTTTATGCTGTTAGCTAGTCTATCCCCTATCTGATCATCAAACAATATCTCTAATGAACTATATTCTTTGTCATAAGCACTACACCCTGTATTGGTATATCTCTTATGTCTTATAGATGATGGATAAGCATAGTCACTTGGAAATGTTGATCTACCATAACTATCTATAGGTAATTGTGGATAGCCAGGTCCACCATACCATACTTTAAACGGTCTTATATCTTCAGTAATCTTTTGAGTAATCTCCAATGCTTGTTTAGGAAGAGGCATACCAGGTTGATATTCTTCTGGTAGCCCTATCTTTAACTTTAGCATCTCTAAGTTTACTGCCTTTAGGTTAAGATTAAATTGTTCTGGAGTCATTGTTTGTCCAGATACTTCTTTATCCGCAATAAAGTTTATAAATTTATATAGTTCTCCTAAGTTCATATTATGCTGATATGTAATACATTGTTACCCCACCTACGAATGCTGATCCACTCTGATCAGTTGATGATAATATCGTTATATAACCACTAGCGTCTACTTCAAATCCACCAAACGCTTGTAATGCCCCATCATAAGTTCCATCATTTGAACTGTATGGACCTGCTACATTAGCATCTGCTGCTGACAATATACCATTACCATCTGCTCCTGCTGCTCTAGCTGTTGCGTCAGGACCACAATCTACTGTACACGCTCCACCAGCTGGTGTTTGTGTCCAGAACTTAATCTCCAATACTATATCACCTGCACTAACAGGGAATAAGTTGTTTGTTGTGTTGTCTAATAATGGCTTTAACTGAGCAGATGTCATGTGTTTTGCCATGATCATCCCTGTAGTTGTACTTGATGCAGTACTTGATGTTCCTTTAACCACAGATACCGCCCCTGCGTTAGTCATTGTTGCATCTCCAGATAAACTAGCGGCTGTAAACCCTGTTCCATCACCTATAATTATCTGAGTATCTGCTACCGCTTTATCTGATGGTACTCCAGATGAATTAGCATCTCTAACTTTAATAGTGTTAGCTGCCATATTCGCTAACTTAGCATTTGTTACGTTAGCATCTGATATTTTTACAGTTGTTATAGCATTGTTTGCTATTGTCATGGTTCCACCTGCTGCTAATGTTGCGTCTCCTGCTAGAGCTACTGATTGTGGATCTGTTCCATCACCAACTATAATTCTACCTGCTATTCTTGCGTCTAATTCTGATGCTGTTTTTGTTGCATCTCCAACCAATATACTGCCCTGTGATACTCGTTGTATCTTAGAGTATGTTACTGCTTCATCAGCTATATTACTAGAAGACACTATGCTTGACTCATTGAAGTCAGGCTTAAAAACCACAACCCACGCTGTACCATTATAATCTGCTGTTATAACCCCCCTTTTATCAACTAATTCTTCTGGCATTGTTGCTCCATGAATAGTTATAGTGTTTCCACTAAGAGTTATATCTGCCTCATACTTATATATGTATCGCATTCCAGCAGCTACCGTTCCTGTAGATTGAATAGTCCAATTACTCGTTAGAGTAACTGAACCTGTTGAATATATCCTGTATTGTTGGATCGCATCATCTACACTAAGATTCTCCGTTCCACCGCCAGCAGTTAATTCTATGTTGTATGTTTCTGTCTTAATTGGCATATCTTATATTTTATATAATGTTACTCTTAAGTTATAGTTACCCATATCAGTTGCTATACCTGCTCCAGTCTTACTTCCAACCAATGCTATTGTTAGGTCTGTCCCTAAACTTTCTGTGGCTGTTGTTATTCTTGGTCCCTGTACTGATGCTGGGTTTTCTGAATACATTGATTCCCACTCTATATATTGAGCTGTTTTTGATGCTCCTCTTGTTATATATGCTTTAATCTTTAAGTATTGAGATTGACCCTCTACAGTTGAGGACGCTATAGTTGTACTCCCTAGCTTTATACTTTGATTATACTTAACACCTGTCTGACCATCTAATAAGCATGTACCCTCTACAACTATCATATCTCCCTCTGCTGATAATGTATCTGCCGGAAGAACATATTCTGATAAGCTAGTAGGACCAACTCCTGTTATGTATTTTGATGCATAACTTGTGTATAGTATAGATGTTCCATCACTACCTGCTGCTCCTGGTGTTCCTGCTGTGCCTTTAACATTCATTATTAACGACCAGCTTCCTGAGATTTTCTTATATACATCTCCTTCTAATGCTCCACCACCTGCAGATGTTGTTAAGTAGTAGTCTCCATCATTACCTAATGAACTTGATGGTAATCCTGCTCCATCTCTCCATACATTGTAATATACTACTGAGCCTGTACTTGACCCACTTGCTGATGCTACTACCAATGTAGATACTGTCTCGTCTACTGTATCACAACCACATCCTTCTGAGTTTGCTAGTTCTGTTAATGCCTCACACCATTCTGATCCATCTTCACCACATCTTACAGCCATAGAATATAGCATGTAATACATGTTAGCCTTAATTACTTTAGCTTTTAATCTTTCTGCCTCACTGTTGTTTACTGATAAAGCAGCTACATAGCTATCTGATAGATTTGCTAAACATTGATATACTACACATTGACAATCATCACACACCACCTCATGGTCCAATGAACTTGTTACTAATGTTGTTACAGATGAACCATCAGGTAATGTATATGTTAATGTAGTCTCTACTAATGCTACCCATGTTTTAGTATATATAGGAGAGGTGCTTATGTAATTTGATGTTGTTGTTAAATCTGATGGTACAGTTACCATACTTGTAGGATACTTAAGAGTAAGTGTCCTGGATATTGTATCGTAATTTAACGGGGTTGAATTGTAATACGCTATATATGTTGATTCATCCTTTAATTCAATAGTTGATGTAGTGCAATTATGACTTACTTGTAAATCTGGGTCTGCATCTGTAAAACAAAAGTTTGAAGTTTCTTCTGTTGAATATTCTGTTGAATTATCATACCAATAAAAACTACCATCTGCTACTGCACTTGCTACTGTCTCATTTACAACTATTTCTGTATTTCCAGATACTGCATCATACGTTACAGACGCAACAGTATAACCATTATCATTACCAGTTGAACCATCCACATAAAAACAATCAGTTGCTAGTATTTGTGTGGTCCAATCTCCTGATACTTCAAATGTTTTTGTTGCTGTTGTTACTGCTACAATTGCTTTAGATACAGATGTACTATACTCTCTCATTGTGTATGTAACTGTATAATCTCCAGTCAACACAGCACCTGTTGTATCTAATGGTGCTGACACTCCTGTTAATGTATCTCCAATTGAGGTATTATCTAAATCTATATCTGGTGAAGCAAAATTTGTATTGTTATATATTACATCTCCTTCTGGTGACACAATCTTCACAACACCAAGTACTGCATTCTCATTTACTCCCAAGGCAGCATACCCTGTTGTATCTTGTACTGATATGTCTTTTGGTGAGTTAGTTAGTATATAACTAACCAATATACTAAGGTCTGATGATGTCATTATCTATCATTTTATGATTAACATTAATTTTTTATAAAATTACTACTTTTTTATGAGAAATAAAAATAGGGATGCCGTTTGACACCCCTATCAGAATTGTTATGTTTAGAATCTTATTTCTCTTTAGCAATTTCTATCCTTGTCTTGATTTCCTCAAAGGTATCATCATCTCTTTTTAGATAGTCTAATAGAATTTCTGTTGGATCACCCATACCTTTAACTATTCTAGTATCATACTCTCCATCTTCTAAGAACATCCAATCTGTTTCTGCTGAACTTGAATCAACCTTAAACCCTATTACTTTAAGTCTTTTAGCTTCATGCATTACCGGATTATACTTCTTAGCATCACTCTTCTCTTTAAAGGTCTTATTAAATGTTTCATACCCACCTTTCTTCATTCTCTCCTGTAGAGCTACTTGTTCTAACAATGCTTGCCTTTTTTCATGCTCAGTGGCATCATCCATCATTGGAACCATATACGTGCGTAACATAAGCTCTAATTGCTCCGTTTCCATTCCCTCTAATATCATATACTCAGCTCTGGCTTTTTCTGACTTAAGAACTACATAGTCTAATGCCTCTTTCTTCTTATCTTCTGCCATTATATAGTGCTTAGATACTTTGTCATGCCTATTTTCTCCATTAGCACAATGAGGACATTTATATTTAAGGAACCATATTAACTCAATATCTTTATTGGTTAGATATATGTTCCCTGGTATTTGCTTAAACTTAGGGGAGTATACATTCTTACCATTCTTATCCTTTGATACATTCTCGTAATATGTCCATACGTTAGTACCACTATCTGTATGCTCTACTGCTGTCATTGGGACAGATACGCTTTCAGGTTGGTAAGGTCTTCTTGGATCATCTGGATTAGGCTTAATCCTTGCAGGGATGTATTTGAACTTTACAGTCTTGTTTGGCTCGTTTAAACCATACTGCTCTTTAATTGCATCAAATTCTTCTCTGATTTTTTTTACTGCGATAGTATTTTTAGTTAAATCTATCTTATCACCATTAAGTGCTATCATTTGTGTCTGTTTTTAATTTTAAAATAAAAATAAGGAGACAGAGTGTTAGTCCGTCTCCTTTTATATATTAATTATTAGCTAGGATCTAATAATGTCATTTGGTTCACTTTCATTGCCTGTAAACCATGGTGGCAACGGATATGGAACTCAAACTTATCAACGTCAGTTACATAAGGCTTAACCTTAGCACCTGAGATTGGGTATACTTCGTGCATTCTATTGTATCCACCCATACCTACGTATCGAGTTGAAATGTTATCCATTCTCTCACCTGAAGTTGGGTCTTTTACTTTAGATAATGGAAGCAACATACCATATTGGTTCATGTCATAACCATCAGCACCAAACGTCTTAATATTTGAGAAGTTCTCCATGCACTTCATTAAGTAAGTTCTATTAGACTTCTTAAATTGTGAGAAGTTAACCTCTACTGCAGTAGCTTGATCTCCGCTAAATACATTGTTTACCATACGAGTAAAGTCAACATCTGTATTCTTTAGGTAATCTACTAAAGCATTCTCTACTTCATGAGATAATCTTTGTCCCATTAAGAACATTACATACTCAGATGTAACACCTTGCTGAGTTAAATATAGATCAATCTCATCCATATCAGTAATAGCCCATGTACCTGGAGCATATGCTTGAGTATTTCCAATGTCACGAATCCAAGGTATAATACCTTTAGTCGTTTTAATTGTATTACCAGCACCATCTCCTGTAGGAGCTACAAGTGCAGCGTTAGTGTTTTGCTGACCAAAGTAGTAAGCACCATCTTCTTTTAGAGCCATTCTGTATTCAGCGTCTCCAATTGCAGAGTTGTACCATCCTTGTGCATTTCCACCATCGTCATAAATCTCATACCAGTATTCTTTTGCTAGTTGAGGACCTTCAGCAGCTACTTTTTCCTTAAAGATTTGAGCTTGGAAAGTTCTCTTAGTTGCACCTCTTTGTGCAGGTTCTGGTGAACCAGTTCCAGCAGCAAAAGCACCGTTAGTAATACTGATAGTATCACCTGCTGTTAAAGCACCAATGTTACTTGCGGTTGCAACAGGTCTTAATGTTAGAACCGGAGCAGTAGGAGTAGTAACGTCAATAGCAGCAATTAATGCTTGTACTTCGTTATCAGGAATAGTAACAATATCACCTACTCTTGGGTAGTAGTTATTATTAGCATCTACATCAGTAGCTGCAATAGTAACTGATGCATCATTACCAGCACCTGGATCACCTACGTTGGTTCTTACTGTGAAGTTCTCATGGATTCTGTCATCTTCATATGCATACCATATATCGTTAGAAACTTCTTTTACACGTCCTAAAGAACGCATCATTTGAAACATAGTCATTCCTTGAAGACCATATCTACGGAATAATTGGTTCTCAACCTGTAATTTTGCTATGTCATAGGTCGACAACAACTCATCATTCATTATTTTTGCTACAGCATCTGTTGGCATAATTTTCTATTTTTTAAGTGTTCTGTAATAATCTATTTAATTCGCTATCTCTCTTATTGCCTTCGTTGCCTTTGATATTCTTATCTGAATTTTTAATACCTGATGGATTGTTATACTTTTTATCAAAATCTTCTGTTGCCATGCTTCTTGCTTTGTCAGCAGCTACTTTGATTATATTAGGTAGATTCATTAGGGTTTTTCTTGTCTGTATGTACTCTGTCATAGTTCCAAGAGCTTCTTCGTTGTATTGATACCCACCTTGGGCCATTATATCTACAACCTCATCCCTTAACTGTTTATCTATCTCTGAATCAAATTCATAATCAATAAAGTCTTCCAGCTTCCCATCTTTTCCTGGGATTTGGTAAGTCATCTTGCCACCACCTTCTGTTACTTTATCGTAAACTTGACTCCAACCAGTTACAGCTTCATCATATTTCTTTTGACGTTCTGCATTTACTTTTTCCATGTCTAACTCTTGAACTTCTGGCATCTTCATGTCTTTGGTAAGATTGTCAAAGTCTACCTTTGCTTTCTTAGCCTCAACAGATAGTTTTCGTTCAGCTAGTCGCTTGTCACGATCATATCTCTTCTGCTCACGTTCTTTTTCTTCGTCAGACATGTCTTCGTAAAAATCTGGTTCAATGTCTAATCCATACTCATCCTTTACAAAGTCAATAGCATCTTTCTTGCTAATCCCTTCGTCTTGCATTCGTTTCAAAACAACAACATCCAAATCAGCCATTTCGTCATACGCTTTAGACGCAATTACCGACAAAGTTGCAAGGTCCTTACTTTCTGTTTTCTTAGCTAATTCATTTAAAACATAAAGTTGCTCGTCAGCATAAGGATTGTTCTGTTGCGTTAATTGTTGTTTGTACTCTTGCTCTTTTTCACTCCAAGATTTGCTTTGTTCTGCTAACTTGTTATACTCCTCAAGATGTTGTTTGATAGTGTCAGGTGAGTCATACTGCTCTCCGAATGTCTCAGAGAAGTTAAACTCACTTGGCTGATCATCAACTTTAGCATCTGGTGCAGGAGCATCAGGTTGAGTGTTTTCTTCAGATTTGTCAAAGACCCTTTTTCCTTTATCACCCAATAGGGCATCGAGAGAATTTGTTTGTGTGTCCATTTTGCTTATTTTTATTTAGTACAAATATAATTAATTATTTATTAACTTGCAAATCAGGTGATTGTTCAGCCATCTGTTGATCTAACATTTTACCGTATGTATCACTCTCAAATTGACCTGTTTGTCTTGCCTTTTCATTCCTTAGTTCAAGATCATACTTAAGCTGTATCTTCTTAAGCTCTATATCCGCTTCCATCTGCATTTTTTCTAATTCAGCTTGTTTCTTAGCCTCTTCAGTTTTCCTTGCCTCCTCAGCATTAATACGCATATTCTCTTCCTGTTGTTGTTGTGCCATCTGATTGGAAACATGCTCTTTATATGCTAGATATGTTCTTACCTGAGTAAATCCACTACCTGATTCTAGTTTTTGTGATATGTATAAATACTCACCCATTGTTAATATAGGAGATCCATTCTTACCTGAGTTTAATGCATTTTGTGCTGCTGCCTTAATCTCTGCCTTAATAGCTTCTGTTGGTAATGCCTCTATCTTAATTCCCCATTTAACTGCTGGAGTATCCCCTGCATCTTTCAATGTATTAACATCTGTCTTACCTATTACGCTATGGTATCCTCTTTCTGCATCTTCATTATACTTACATAGTATCTGTATTCTTAGTGCTGCATTTCTTGAACACCCCTCTTTGATTGACAGATACCCTGCATACATTGGTTTTAATGCATTATTTGTTGCTGCTACTGCTAATTGTTGTGATGTAGCTGTTGCTGATGGGTCTACAGAAGCTGTTGCATTTCTTGCAATACCTGTAATTTCTGATATTTGATTGAATCCCATCTCAAATGCTTGTATTGCTTCACTTACAGCATTACCTAAACTACCTGCGTGTGGTATGATCGGAGGACCTGCATTGAAATTATGTGTAGATGATCCAAATGGTGTTGCTCTGTAGAACATTGTGCCATCCTGTTGATATATCTTAATCAAGTCTTTTGGACTCATCTTCTTATTACCCAATGATATATTCTCTAATGAACCTATCTCTACCATTAACCCTGCAGGAGCAGCTTTAGCAATAGCATTTTGTAGTTTTAAATATGTTAATTCAATATGGTCTAGTACCGGACGCATTCTTGATACGATTGACTCCCCAGGTATTCTATATACATGGAATGGAAGTTTTACCTCACCGCCATCTCTTGGGGTATCTTCCATGTGTCCTGTATCAAATACATAGTCAGTTCCAACTATCCAGTTAGACTTATATATTACTTTAATATCTATTTCTTCTGTTTTCTTCTTATCAGTATCGTATATCTTACCAAATTTCTTTTGATTTACTCTAATCTCTCCTTTTTCTGTTTTTTTCCTTACTTTGTATGATCTATCAAATGATTTCCAATATGCTTCTAGTACAGGGATTCTATAATTATCATATCCATAGCTACCATCATCATACTTAACTACATTATCTGCCCATCCACCAAAGCTGTTGTTACCATACATATCTTTGTATTGTTGTGCTACAGCTCTTAATTGATCTTCTTTTAATCCACATCCAGATGTCCTTAACTCTTCAATAGTCATATAGTTAACTACTGCTCCCCATCTTGATCTACTAAAGTTCCAGTCCTTAGAATATTCTATGATTAATTCTGCAAAATCTATATACTTAAACTTAACCTTACCTTCATATGTATCTACATAATCCATTGTAGCAGCCATATTTGTAGTGGCAAGATCCCTAATAACTTGTCGTTTAATTTGCTTCCACTCAGATATAGAGAATGTATGGCTAAGTGCTTGTTCCATAGCTACTTCATACCTTAGCTTAAACCCACCCATGTCATCATAAAGGTCTAACTCTTCTCTGGATTCAGGCATAAAGTCATCTTCTTTTCTCTTAATACCCAATTTGTCATCCATCATTTCTAAGAATGGTTTCTCCTGAGCCCTAAACCACATTGCTTCTTTAGCGTTTAGTTTCTCTGTTCCACTATTCTCATCTTCTGCAGTAACTACAACAGTATGTTCAGTTGATTCCATTTGTCCCTCAATAACATCCATATATTTAGGTGCTGGAGAGAATATGTTCTCAAAATTTACATTAACATAACCTTTTCTTTTGGATTGACCCGTAGTGTCTCTTTCTTTTCCACCCAATATCTGATCTTTATACTTAGCAGAATCTTGTTTACCAAGTGCATATCTTCTTAGATCAGTTATATTGCTGTACCAACTATTATTATAATATGTATTATTGTTAACATACTGACCATAAATAGCTCTACACCAGCCTAACATCCAGTCTTTAGTCTTTTTCTTAGGGTCAATATCATGCTTTGGAAAAGGGAAATTCTTCCCTATAAATTTTGGATCAATGTATAA
>Ga0180438_10012456_pt1 | contig 10115 bp, 6 predicted proteins | sample SS_ome_12_FD_132455 | JGI IMG/M metagenome (GOLD analysis project Ga0180438, IMG submission 132455) | Hypersaline lake sediment archaeal communities from the Salton Sea, California, USA - SS_3_D_2 metaG | ecosystem: Environmental > Aquatic > Non-marine Saline and Alkaline > Hypersaline >...
CAGCGGCGGCCGCCGCGGCCTCCGCCGCGGCTCGACGCTCGTGCCGCACACTCGGCGGCGTGCGCTTCCAGCAAAACTGCACCTGGAAATCAAAACGTCCCAGTTGGATCACGGGGTTGACGACCGGCTCTTGGTTGATCACGACACGGCCCGGCCTGACGGTCCGGAAGCCCCCGCCTCCGTCGTCATCATCATCATCATCATAGCTGTCGTCGTCATCGTCGTCGTCGTCGCCGCCGAATCGGCCCCCCCGCAACGAACCGCCTGCCGACAACGCCCCTTCCACGTTGGGATCCTGGATTTCGATCACGATCGGCCGCTTTGGGTCGACCAGGGAGGGATAGCCGATCCCCATCTCGGCCATTGTCACGACTTCCTCTTGGATAACGCCGTTTTCATCCCGATACGGCAAAATCACGCGATTGTCATGCAGGTTGGCAATCAACGTTTCGCGGACATACTGGGCCCCCTGCAACGGGTCGTCCGGCGTGGGACGGTTGTGGAAGTGGTAGCCGCTGAGTTGCACCACGTAACCCGGACCCGACGGGCCGATGATTTCGGTCGCCCCGGCCGACCCGGTCGCCGCCCCCGGCGGGAGATACCACTCTTCCTGGCTCATGTTGCTGAACCAGAGCGCCAAGTCCGGCACTTTCTGCGAATCGATGCTGACGACGTAAATCTCGTTGCGGCGGGAGATGTCCTCCGGCCGCTCGTCCTCCGCATCGGTCGGCAGGCACGCGTTGATCGCCCGCAAAAGCTCCATCCACAAGAACCGCCCCTCGACATTGCTGGTCAGGTTGGCAGCGATCTGCTCGACGGTCGAGAGTTCCCCGCGGGCGGCGTCCGCTTCCTGTTTGAAGGTGCTCGCCTTGTTGACCACGGTCGTCAGCGCCGACTCCGCCGGGCCGAAGCGTTCCTCGTCGACGGTGGCCAGCGCGCGGGTAAAGCTGACGAAACTGATCGACAGCGCCATCAGCAGCACGGCCACGGCCGCCACCGCCCAGGGCTTCTTCGCCCGGATCATCCGCTCCTTGACGATCTCGGCCGGCAGGAGGTTGGTCTTGAGGGGGGATCTTCCCACTCCTTGCACAGCCAGCCCGTACGCGGTGGCGAACGAGAGCAGGTTTTCCTTGAAAGCCGGCGCCTCGACGACCTCGTCGCCCTTCAGTCCGCGGAAGGCATTGAGCTGCACGACTTCGTGGCCGAGGCTCTGGGAGAGGTATTTCCTGAGGCCCGGCATCTTCATGGCGTTGCCGAGGCCGACGAGGTGGTCGATGTTCGCGTTGCGGTCGATCGAGGTGAAGTAGCTGATCGACCGCTGGATCTCGGTCAACAGGTCGCTGAACACCGGCCGCATCGCCTGGAAGACGGCCTTCGGGTCCTCGGCCGCCGTGGCGTTCCGCTTCAGGTGCTCGGCCTTGGCGAAGGTGAGCTTGAGGTCCTTGGACAGGGCGCGGGTGAAGTGGTTCCCGCCGAGGGGGATGCTTCGCTGCCAGACGCGGAAACCGTTGGTGATCACCAGATCGCTGGCGTCGGTGCCCATCGAGAGGATCACTACCGACGGGGGTGGGGCGTCGGGGATGAACTCGTCCTCGGGCGGCAAGTCCCGCATCTGGTCGAAAACGAGGAAGTTGTACAGCGCCAGCGGGGTCAACTGCACGATCTCGACCTGCACGCCCGAGCGGGTCAACGGCTCAATCGCCCGGTAGACCTGCTCGCGTTTCATCGCGAACAGGCCGACCTCGGTCTCGAGGGCAAAGCCCTCTTCGATGGTGCTTCCGGGCATCTGCTGGTAGTCCCAGACGACGTCTTCCAGCGCGAAGGGGATCTGCTGCCTCGCCTCGTAGGCGACGATGGCCGGGATCTTTTTGAGTTCGACCGGCGGCAGCTTGATGAAGCGGGCCAGCCCCGTCTGCCCTGGGACGGCCAGCACGACCGCGTCGCCCTTGACCGAGTTGCGCTTGAGAAACTGTTTGACGGCGTCGGCAACCAGTTCGGCCGGCTCCGCCCCCGGCTCGCTGAGGATCTTGGGGTACTCGATGAAGTCGAAGGCATCCGCAATGATTTCGTCGGGCTGCTCGCCGGGACGGCATCGCAGGGCCTTCAAAGCGGAATTGCCGACGTCGATTCCCCAAACGGCGCCTGTTTTCGGCATCGCGCGGCTCCTCATTCTCCGTTCGCGGTGGGGCTGGTGGACAAGATGTCGCCTTGATTTGCTCCGCGCGGCCCAGCAGCCGCCCGGTCGCCGCGAGAGACAAGAAATTCATGCAGCAAGGCTGCCCGCCTCTTCATATAATACCAATTTATCGCGGCTGTAGCGGGTGTGTCAACAAAATGTTTCCCCCCGCGTGCGGCATTACCGAGGAGTTTGCCCTCCGCTCGACTTCCGCCACCGGGGCGACTATCGTGGACGGCAGGTGCGCGGCGGTCGCCTCCGCCCAGCCAAGCCGCCGGGCCGACTGGGATCATGGCGTCGTAAATCGCTGATGGGAAATAGTTTACAACAACTGATCATCCTTCTGCCTTGCTACAGCCTGGAGGACCTCTCGCTTGACCGCGACGGCCGCGAGGCGGCCGAGATCCTTTCCGGCTGGTCGGCCCTCTTCCATCCCGTGCTCTTGGCCCGTGCGGGAACCGTCCCCAAGTGGGACCGCGCGGATGTCCCGCCTGCCGCGGCGGCCGATAGCCTGATCGTCATCCCCGAGTGCAGCTTTTCCGCCCTGCCCGACGGCTGGCTCGAAGAAGCCCGCGCCGCCGGGGCGATCATCCTGCGCGGGCTCGGCACGCGCCGGGAGGTGGTCGCCGCTGCGCTGGCGGAGCTGGGCGAGCCGGCGCCGCCGGTCGACGAGCAGTTGGCGGCCGACTTTTTCGCCCTCGGCTTTTGTCACCTCCAGGTCGAGCTGCTCACGCGGCAGCTCCGCTACATGAGCAACCTCGACGAGGTGCAATTCCAGCGGAAGGCTTCCGCCGCGGCCGAAAAGGCCCTTGAAGGCGACGCCGAGGGGGCCCGCCAGCAGCTCCGGGGGGCTTTCGATCTGTTGACCGAGGCCCGCGAGTATTTCTACCCCGTCGAGACCCATCTGTTGGACCTCACGCTGGTCGCCCCCACGACGATCGGCGAGTCGCTGCGAGCCGAGCTGGCTTCGCCCGGTCCGATCAACCTGCTCGTCTCCGGCCAGACGGTGCAGCAGATGGCCCTGCGCGAGCCGGCCACCCTGGCCGCCTTGAAAGAGGCGCTCGAAAAAGGCACCGCGTCGATCGTCGGCGGGGAATTTGAAGAACACGAGCTGGCGATGCTGGAGCCACAGGCCGTCCTGGCACAGCTCGAGCGGGGACTGAACAGCTACGATCGCTACCTGGACGAGCGGCCCAAAACCTTCGGACGGCGGCGCTATGGTCTCTCGCCCCGATTGCCGCAGGTCCTTCGTGGGCTGGGTTTCGAGGCGGCGCTGCACTTCACGCTCGACGACGGGAGCTTTCCCACCGGCAAGCAGAGCAAGATCCGCTGGCAGGGGATCGACGCGTCGACCATCGCCGCGCTGGGCCGATTGCCGTTGGACGCTTCGCGACCAGAGTGCTTCCTCCGCCTGCCCGAGCGGCTCGGCAACCTGATGGATCTTGACCACACGGCCACGATGGTGTTCGCCCATTGGCCGGGCGGGGCGAGCCCTTGGTATCGCGACCTGCGGCGGATGAGCGACCACGCGCCGGTGCTCGGCCGCTTTCTCTTGATGAGCAGCTATTTCCGCACCACGGAGCACTCCGGGCAAACCGTCCGCCACAAGGTCGACCAGTACCGCTCGCCGTATCTCCGCCAGTGCGTGGCGGCCGGCAAGCCCGATCCGATCTCGCGCTGGGTGCGATACTTCCGCCGTCGCGCGGCGGCCGAGGCCGAGGCCGCCCTGCAGGTGCTGGCCGACATGGCCGGCGGCCGCCGCCTTCCGGCCCCGCCTGAAGAAAACCTCCTGCTGGCCGTCGAAGACGCGCGGTCGTCCGACTCGGACGCGCAGCGAGGGCTGGACGACCGGATCGCCCGGCGGCTGGATACGACCCTGGCCAGGCTCGCCTCCGTCTTGCCGCGGCAAGATCGGCCGACCGAGCAGGGACGGCTGCTGGTCAATCCGGCAAGCTTTCCACGGCGTTATTGCACGGACGTCTCCGATTTGAGTCCTCCGCCCGACGTTCAGGCGCCCGTCCAGCGGGTGGCCGAGTGGAAGAAGCGAACCCACGCAGTGGTCGAAGTGCCTCCGATGGGCTTTGCTTGGGTGGGGGCCGGCTCTGCAATCGCCGCGGTCCCCGACCAGCCGCCAGAAACCCGAAAAACAAAAAGTTGGTGGGGAAAAAGGCCGCCGGCACCTCCCCCGATGGCGGAAGAGGATCGGCTCCGCAACGAGTTCTTCGAGGTGGCTTTCAACCCCACGACCGGCGCGATTCAGGCGATTCACGACTATTCCAGCCGAGGCAACCGGATTGCCCAGCAAATCGCCTTCCGTTTCCCCCGCGACAAGCGGAGCCGGCTCGCCCAAGAAGACCCCGAAATGGCCTATTCGGTGATGGCCGCCGATCGGCTGTCGGTCGTCTCGGCCGGGCCGCTCGTCGCGGAGATGGAAAGCCGCGGCCGACTGCTGGATCGCGACGGCAAGCGGCTGGCGCGATTCGTGCAGACGACCCGCGTCGAGCGGGGAAGCCGCCTCATCGAGATCGCGATCGATCTGGACGTCGATCAACAGCCCGGCCCTCATCCCTGGGATTCGTACTACGCGGCCCGCTTTGCGTGGGGCGACGCGACGGCGGACCTTTACCGGAGCGTCGGCACGGCTTTGCAGCCGACCGACGCGGCGGAGCTGGAAGCCCCCGACCTTGTGGAAATTCGCACCGAAAAAGGGCAAACGGCGATCCTTGCCGGGGGGCTGCCGTATCACCGTCACCTCGGGCTGCGGAAGCTGGATACGCTTCTGATTGTGCGAGGCGAAACGGCCCGCTCCTTCCGCCTCGGCGTGGGCATCGATTTGCCCCAGCCGGTGACGGCCGCGATGGATTTGCTCGCTCCCCGGCCGGTGCTGGTCGAGAAGGCCCCGCCGCCGCTTCCCGACCATGCCTGGCTTTTCCACGTCGATTCGCGAAACGTCGTTGCGGCCGGTTGGGCCACGATTTCGTCGGGCGGCCGGGTTGCAGGATTTCGTGCCAGGCTGTTGGAGACCGAGGGGCGGCGCGGCAAGGTCAACCTCAGGACGTTTCGCCGCCTTGCCTCGGCCCGCAAAACCGATCTTGCCGGCGGCAATCCAGAAGAATTGTCGATCGACGGCGACCGCATCACAATGGACGTCGGCGCTCATGGCTGGTTGCAGATCGAAGCCAGATTTGCCGACACGTCTGCTGGGTAATGGCATGATTGTGACCATCGATGGTCCGGCCGGAGCGGGAAAGAGCACGGTCGCCAAGGCGCTCGCACGGCGGCTCGGCTTCCGCTACCTCGATACCGGGGCAACCTACCGGGCGGTGGCGTTGGCCGGGCTTCGCCACGATGTCGATTGGAGCCGCGGCGATCAGTTGGCCCGATTGGCCGAGCAGGTCGAGATCAAGCTCTGCGGCGACCGCGTGCTCATCGACGGCGAGGACGTGACCGACGCCGTCCGCTCGTCCGAAGTGACTGCCGTCACAAGGTTTGCAGCGGACAACCCGGCAATCCGGCAACTCCTGGTCGAGTTGCAGCGGCAGGCGGCCACCGGCCAGAACGTGGTCACCGAGGGCCGCGACCAGGGCTCCGTCGTCTTCCCTGACGCCGCCTGCAAGTTTTTTCTCACGGCCAGCCCACAGGAACGGGCGCGGCGGAGGGTGGGCGATTTCCGGACCCAAGGGGAGCCTCAGCCGATGGACGCCGTTTTGGCAGACCTGAACCGCCGCGACCGCGAGGATGCCGCCCGGCCCGTCGGCCCCCTGGTGCAGCCGGACGACGCGATCGAAGTGGCCACCGATGGGCTGAGCGTCGAGGATGTCGTCAGCCGGCTGGAAGCGATCGTCCGCCAGCGACAGACTGCCCAAAAGCGCCAGAATCCCTGAACCCCCGTGTGCCCATGAAGCTGCCTGCCCGCTCCCTGGCCAGCCACTTTTGGTACGAGTCGCTTCGCGTGATCGTGATTTGCTTCTGGGTGATTGGATTCCGGATCCGCTATAGCGGCCGGGAAAACATCCCACCCTCGGGAGGAGTTCTGGTCATCTCAAATCATCAAAGCCAATTCGACCCTCCGTTGGTCGGCGCCGGTTCCCCTCGCCGGATGAACTATTTGGCCCGCGAGACGCTTTTCCGCTTCGCACCCTTCCGCTGGCTGATCCGTTCCCTGGACGCGATCCCGATCGACCGGGAGGGGCTGGGCCTGTCGGGGATCAAGGAATCGCTGCGGCGGCTGAAGCGGGGGGAGATGGTATTGCTCTTCCCGGAGGGGACCCGGACTCGCGACGGCAAAGTGGCGGCGTTCCGCCCTGGGTTTGTGGCCTTGGCGGTGCGAAGCCGTTCGGCAATCTTGCCGGTGGCGATTGAGGGGGCCTTTCAAGCCTGGCCCCGCTGGCAGCCGCTTCCTTCGCCGGGGGACATCCGTGTCCATTACGGCCCCCCCATCTTGCCGGAGCAACTCGTTGGGATGGACGAAACGGGGCTGGTCCAAGAGGTGGAAAGCCGGGTGCGACGGCTGCACGCAGAGCTGGTCGGCCGGCCCACCCCAGGTCGCGCATCGGGCTAGCCTGCGGCCTCGAACCGAGCCGGCCGGCGGGGCGGGGTCTCTTGCCGGCGCGGGCTGCGTCTTTTTGCATCTTTTTTGCCGGATGTGGCGGGCATGCCCCCGCCGCAATTGCCGCCCTGTGGCAGGGTTGTTATATTAACGAGTTCACCGTTGGCCTGCAGGAGCCCCCTGGGGTAAGGGGGCCGGGCGGACGAAGGTCTTCGTTAAAGCGGCAATCGACGCGGATACCGCCCCGTCGCCGGCCGCCGGTCGGGCGACCGCCAAAGGGGCAGCCCGCGCCTCATTCCGGGTACTGCAAAGAAAACAATGGTCAATCGAAACCTGATTCGCGGGCTGGATTTGAGCGAGCAAGAATGGCAGCAGGAGCTGGACGCGGCCCTGGACGGCACCGCGCCGGACGACATCGACTGGGGCAGCGACGAGGTCGCCGTCAATCAGATCGTCGAGGGCAGGGTGCTTCGGCTGGAAGGCGACTTCGTGCTGGTCGACGTCGGCTACAAGAGCGAGGGGATGATCCTTCGCGGCGAGTGGGAAGAGAACGAGCCCCCTCCCGAGCCGGGCCAGACGATCAAGGTGCTCATCGAGGACGTTGAAGACGTCGCCAGCCCCTTCGACGACGCCCGCGGCATGATCAGTCTCAGCAAGCGCAAGGCTGAGAAGATCGAGGCCTGGATGAAGGTCATGGAGAGCGTCAAGGAGGACGACGTCGTCACCGGCGTGGTCACGCGAAAGATCAAGGGCGGCCTGCTGGTGGACATCGGCGTCAACGTCTTCCTGCCGGCCAGCCAGGTCGACATCCGCCGTCCGTCGGATATCGGCGACTACATCGGCCGGACCATCCAGTGCCTCGTGCTGAAGATCGACGAGTCGCGTCGGAACATCGTGGTCAGCCGCCGCGCGCTGATTGAGGCGGAGCGCGCCGAAAAGAAGGCGCAGCTGCTGAGCGAGCTCGAGGTCGGCCAGCGTCGCAAGGGCGTGGTCAAGAACATCGCCGAGTTCGGCGCGTTCGTGGACTTGGGCGGCATCGACGGGCTTTTGCACATCACCGACATGAGCTGGGGCCGCATCAACCATCCCTCCGAGATCGTGTCCATCGACGAGGAGATCGAGGTGCAGATCCTCCACATCGACTACGACAAAGAGAAAATCGCCCTGGGACTGAAGCAGAAGTCGGCCAGCCCGTGGGAAGAGGTCGAAGTAAAGTATCCCGTCGCCAGCCGCATCCGCGGCTCGGTGGTCAACGTGATGAGCTACGGGGCCTTCGTCAAGCTCGAGGAGGGGATCGAGGGCCTCGTGCACATCAGCGAGATGTCCTGGACCAAGAGGATCAGCCACCCCAGCGAGCTGGTGCAAATCGACGACGAAATCGACGTCGTCGTGCTCGGCATCAACAAGGAGAAGCAGGAGATTTCGCTGGGCATGAAGCAGACCCAGGATAACCCCTGGGACCACGTCGCCGAACGCTACCCCCCCGGCTCCGAAGTGGAGGGAACGGTCCGCAACCTCACCAATTACGGCGCGTTCATCGAGATCGAAGAAGGGATCGACGGGCTGCTGCACGTCAGCGACATGTCCTGGACGCGAAAGATCAGCCATCCCAACGAGGTCGTGGAAAAGAGCAAGAACATCCGCTGCAAGGTGCTCTCGGTGGACCAGAATCGCCGCCGCATCGCGCTGGGGCTGAAGCAGCTCAACGAAGATCCCTGGGCGCACGACATACCGGGCAAGTACGAGCCGGGCCAGATCGTTACCGGCTCGGTCACGAAAATCACTAATTTCGGCGTCTTCGTCGGCCTGGAGAACGGCCTGGAGGGCCTCTTGCACATCTCCGAGCTGGCCGACCACAAGGTCGAAGACCCGGAAGAGATCGTCAAGGTGGGCGACGAGATCCAGGTGAAGATCCTCCGCGTCGACGCGGACGAGCGGAAGATCGGGTTGTCGCGGAAGCGGGTGGAATGGGCCGAGGAGGCAGAAGCGGCGCAAGCGGAAACGCCGGCGAAACCCGCCCACGCCGCGCCGGCCGTCGAGCTCAAAGGCGGAGTAGGCAGCAGCACCGGCCCGCTCATCCAGCCGTCCATTGCCCCCGCCGCGAAGGAGTCCGCCGACGGCGGCTCCGAGGAAGATTCGCCAGAAACGGCCGCCGAGTAGCGGCTGGCATCACCAGCCGGTTCGTTCTTTTCGGCATTGCCGTAACCCCGCGCACATTCCGCCCACCTCGTCGCGTCTTCCCTTGTTTGCAGAACGCGCCGCCCGGCCGTCGATAGTGAGTCTGTTCCGACTTCCCCTGCGACTGCCTGCCGAAAAATGCGCGCTTATGGAAACCCGACAACGCTCCCCCTCCGATTCGGCGGTCCAGTCGCCGCTGGAAACCTACCTCCGCGAGATCAACGAAACGCCCCTGCTTTCCGGCGAGGATGAGCAGGACCTGGCCGCGGCCATCGGCGACGGCGATCCCGAAGCCCGCGACCGCATGGTCCGCGCCAACCTCCGCCTGGTGGTCAACATCGCCCGCGGATACACCGGCAAAGGCCTCAGCCTCCAGGACCTGATCGAGGAGGGCAACCTGGGGCTGCTGCGGGCGGTCGAGGGTTTTGACCCCGCCATGGGCACCCGCTTCTCCACCTACGCCAGCTATTGGATCAAGCAGTCGATCAAGCGGGCGCTGATCAACACGGCGAAGACCATCCGCATCCCCGCCTACATGGACGAGCTCTTGTAGAAATGGCGGCGGGCGAGCAGCCGGCTGAGCGAGGAACTCGGCCGCACCGCCACGCCCGAGGAAATCGCCCGCGTGCTCGGCCTGCCCCGCAAAAAACTGCCGATCATCAAAAAGGCGATCCGCATCTACAACCTGACCCCGCAAACCGACCAGGCCGACGCCGGCTGGTCGCTGGGCGAGATGGTCATGGACGAACGCGTCCGAAGCCCTGAGGAAGACCTCCTCGAGCACGACAACCTCGCCCATGTCCTCAGGCAACTGGACACCATGGACCAGCGCGAGGCGACCGTGTTGCGAATGCGGTTCGGGCTGGACGACAACGAGCCCCGCACGCTCAAAGAGATCGGCGAGACCCTCGGCCTGACCCGCGAACGCGTCCGCCAGATCGAAACCGAGGCGCTCAACCGGCTGGCCGAGAGCCTCGAAGGAACGCCGGCAGAGTAACTGCGGGAAAGAAGAAACGGAAACGCCGGCGCCGGCTCGCAAGCGGCCCACGCCATCTGGAGGAGTCCGCCCATGTCCGACGGCGATTCACTCGAATTGGCCGACCATATCCGCTCCGTGCCCGATTTCCCCAAGCCGGGGATCCTCTTTCGCGACATCACGCCGCTGTTGGCCTCGCCCCAGGCGTTCCGGCAGGCCGTGGTGATGTTGGCCCA
>Ga0180438_10012457_pt1 | contig 10114 bp, 7 predicted proteins | sample SS_ome_12_FD_132455 | JGI IMG/M metagenome (GOLD analysis project Ga0180438, IMG submission 132455) | Hypersaline lake sediment archaeal communities from the Salton Sea, California, USA - SS_3_D_2 metaG | ecosystem: Environmental > Aquatic > Non-marine Saline and Alkaline > Hypersaline >...
AACAGAAGATATTCGCCTTGAAGCATGGAACCTGAGCTGCAAGATGCTTAGGGAGAAGTTTTGGAGCGCGCCAAACTTAAAAGATCCGGACCTTCACTTTGCCTTTCATTCAAAAGACAGAGATATTCCGGGAATAAGCGAAAATGAAAAAAAGAAAATAAAGCCCGCAGAAATTCGAATGAGAATATTGTTTGATTTAATGAAAAAAAGGAAAGCAAGAGAAAAAAATGGGCAATCAAAACTCAAAAACGTGCCAGCCTTAAAAAGCTTTCGATAAAATTTTTCTTTCGGCTTGACTTGAGACGTTATTTTTTTATAAAATCCTAATGAGCAGTCTTGAAATATTCTTTTTGAGATTTTCCACCCATCTTTTTTTTGTTTTTCCAAGAGCCAAACTATTTTTTACATAATATACATTATCGGCGTCGCAAAAATATGTCTCTCTGAGTCGACGTATCGAATTCCAGCAAGGCTCAAATTTCCCCTCTCAAGAATTTCGGTCCGGATTGGTTGGCCAAAACTTTTGTAGATTTTTTCTAAAATCAGCGCAAAAAACACGCTCAAATTTAGCCGAGAGCCTGCTTTTTTACAGTCCGGCTTGTGCCTGTGCGGAAAAAGCGGATCTTATTGAAAATCAAAAAATTGCGCCCTCTCTCGAGGGCGCTTCAATTGGTAACAGATGTTCAAATTTTATGACTATTTTTTGTACGAAACGATTAGGATTGGAATTAGTTGGTCTAATTTGAAGTCAGTTATCTTTTTGAAAAACTCTTCTGTCCAAAAACTGTCAAGTAATTTTTCTGTTGCCTCAATCCACATAAAGTCGTAATAAAATTTTTCCAAGAAAAAATCTTCGAGCTCGTGTGAGAGATTTTGATTTAGATGACCACCGAGAATAAGTTCCGCATACAAGTCCGTGATGCCATTTTGCAGAGGCTCAGAAGAAAGAGAAAGTGTTGCAACATTATTATGACAATTGAGTGAGTTTAGAAAAAGTGTAATGAGCGCTCTTCCGGCAAAGATGTTGTCTGTTTTTATATAATGGATTCCATTGGTTAAAAAGGCGTCTTGCAGGTTCAAAATATCACTATCCGAAAATGGTTCGCACACGTGTTTTGCGCTGCTGATCTGGTTATTCAGCTCAGACAGGCAAGCAGCCTTATGTGAAGTACGGAAAGAATGTATGTTTTTCATCTGTTGCCTCCTTTCGACGATCTACCCTTTCATTTTTTCCTCAGAGAGCATTCATTGACTACATTTTTTTTATACCGTACATAAAAAGAAAGATGAAAAACAAGAAATTACACAAAAAATGAATTTTTGCCTAACTAAAAAGGATAATTTGAAGCGAAAAATGTGATTGGGAGGGAGGATTGCTTACCCTTTATACCGTTCGTGGAGCCTACCCGGCCGCAGAGGGGAGCTCCACAGGCCACACAAGGTAACCGCAAGCGCATCTGTTACATCATCTTTTTGCGGTTGTTTTAATTTTGGAAAAAATCTCAAAATCATTCGCGCAACTTGCTCTTTACTTGCGCCACCATAACCGGTTACAGAAAGTTTTACTTGGCGTGGAGAAAATTCATGAACATTTGTTTTGTATTGGGAAGAAAGAAGATACAAAATACCGCGCAAGTATCCAAGCTTTAAAAAATTTTGTGCATTTTTGCCCAGAAATGGCGTCTCCAAGGCGATATCGGAGACATTGTAGTTTTCTATTTTTTCAGAAAAAAAATCATAAAAAATATGTACTCGCGTTTGTAAATCTTTTGTTGGTGAAAGTTTTAGCAGCCCATAATCAAGTAAACAAACTTTTGTTTTTTCTTTTTGCAAAATCCCAAAACCAGAAAAACGTAATCCCGGATCTATACCAAGAAGAATCACAGGTAGCTCCCCACTCCGCCCGTCTTTTTCGGGCTTCGCTTTTTTCTTCTTCTACTTTCTTTTTGCTTTCTACTCCTGTACCATTTCTTTCACTTTTTTCTGGTGTGCATGCCCTGCTAGCATTATCTCTTGAAGCCTTTTTCGGCAACAACAAAAACATGCTGTGATAACCGGACAACAAAATATTCCTGCGGTCCAACCTACACATTTCTTTAAAGATCCAGTTTCTTCAAGTTCTCTTACTTTGTCTTCTAGCCAATGAGAACAATTGAATTCTTTTTCTTCACTTTTTTCAACAAGTTTTCGCTTATCCATACTAAAAGAAAATTGACTAAAGCTAAAAAGAAAAAAAGATAAAAAAAGTATGTTTTTTTTGTTCATCTTTATTGTTCCATATCTTCGAATTTTGTAAGTTCTTTTGAGAAGTTTAAATACACTGTTCCAGTTGGTCCATTACGTTGTTTACCAATAATGAGTTCAGAAAGTGCAGGATTTTCTGTGTCTGCATTATACACAATATCGCGATACAAAAACATAATTAAATCTGCGTCCTGTTCAATCGCACCCGACTCCCGTAAGTCCGACAGCATCGGCCTTTTGTCCATCCTGCTATCAACAGCACGAGAAAGCTGTGATAGAGAAAGTATCGGAATTTCTAACTCTTTTGCTAATGCCTTTAGTGATCGAGAAATAGTAGAAACTTCTTGATGCCGATTTTCATGCCGTTTTTTTGAGTGTAACAACTGCAAGTAGTCAACAACCAAAAAATCCAAACCTTGTTCTGCTTTTAACTTACGAGCTTTTGTACGCAAATCCATGATGCTCAGCATCGCGGTATCATCGATAAACAGCTGCATTTGTGCAAGTTTTGCTGCAACATTTGTCAACTCAACCCATTCTTCTGAACTAATAGTTGCATTACGAATGTTGTGATGTGCTATGCCAGATTCTGCAGAAAGTAAGCGCAACGTTAACTGTTCTGCAGACATTTCTAAAGAAAAAAAACCGGTTTTTATGCCCTGTGCTGCAGCATGTCCAGCAATTGTTAAAGCAAGTGCGGTTTTACCCATAGATGGGCGTGCAGCAAGTACAATAAAATCACCGCTCTGAAAACCAGAAGACATTTGATCCAGCTTTTTATAACCAGATGGAATGCCAGTAATTCCCTTGCTGTGACTTTTAATATCAGAAAGATGTTGGAATGTTTTTTTGAGCCAAATATTTAACTGAACAAAACTCTGATTAGTTCGCTTGTTTGCAATTTGAAAAATCGTTTTTTCTGCCTCATCCAAAACAGATGCGATGTTTTTTTCATCCTGACTATAGCAGTTGGTAATAATATCTGTTGCAGAATCGATCAACTCCCGCAAAACCGCCTTTTCTTTAATGATTTTGGCGTGTTGTTCGACAAGGCCTAATGATGGAATATCTTCCTGTAAAGAGACCAAATACGTCACCCCACCAACAACTTCAAGCTTATCTTTTTTTTTCAGTTCATCTTGCAGCGTTACTAAGTCGATACGTTCAAACTTTTGGGAAAATTCCAAAATTGTTTCGTAAATAATTTTGTGTTGGTGCGAATAAAAATCATCGGGAATTAAAATTTCAGAAACTTGACTAAGCGTTGTATCATTGAGCAGCAAGGCACTCAACACAGACCGTTCTGCGTCTAAATTTGCCGGCAGCGACTTCCCTAGAACTCGCTCGGTGCTGATACGTTGATTTTGTTTGTACTGTCGCTGCTCTTTGCGCATGTAAGGGCCTCAAAAACTCTTTGTCTTTTAGCAAAAGATTACTGCTTTTCTGAAACAACCTTTAAAGTGAGCTGTGGTTGCAGCTTGGAAGACAATTTGATAGTGACCTTAAACTGACCAGTAGACTTGATTGACTTGCCAAACTCGACTTGATTTTTTGCAACGCTTACACCTTCTTTGGCAAGCAATTCAGACACTTCTGACCCATTAACGGCACCGTACAAACGACCATCATCGTGTGTTTTTCTTTTGAGCGTAAGTATCAATTGTTTGATTTTTTCTGCAAGCATAGAAGACTTGCTTGCTATCACGTCTTTACGATGCTCAACATTTTTTACTTTTGCTTTGTAAAACGCTTCATTTGCTGGGGTAATAGCCACAGCAAGCTTTTTAGGGATCAAAAAGTTGGAGGCAAATCCTGGTTTAACCTTTACGATTTCCCCTGCTATTCCCACTTTTTCTGTATCTTTGAGTAGATAAACTTTCATAGTATGTTACCTGCGTATGTTACCTGCCTTTGTCCTAGGATTAAAGAAGGATCTCTTTGTTTTGAAATTGTTTACACAGTATAGCTCAAAAGAACCTGCTTGGGAATCGGGAATTAAAAGCTTAAAACTTTACAAAGGAGGCCTTTAGGCCCCCTTTGTTTGGTGATTTATGCCATGTTGCTTGGTCTTGTGTCTACATAATTTTCTCTTAACATCAGATACTGAGGTCTTTGGGTTGCAATATTGTCAAACGGACGCGGAGTATTCTGATCGTCATAAAAAACATTTGGAACACCATAGCTAAAATCATCTTCATTTTCACAGCAAATATTACTGAAAAAGGAGTTTATACCTCCAGCTGCAATGCCAATTCCCACGAGTGTATTGAAAGAAAGAGTTCCCGCAACGGTATTTCTTTCAAGCAAACAATTTATTGGTGCGTTCATAACAGGAAAAACTATAATCAAGCCACCCGGGCGTACTCCAGCAACACCGGTAGAGGCAAGAACATAACGACCGCATGCAGACCAATCAACAGAGAAAACCTCTTCGGGTAGCTGAGCATTTGCAAGAGGTGCAATGCGTGATCCTGATGTTTGTCCTGGGTCAAATCGAGATATATTTATATAAGTGTTATCACTTGAAAACCCATTGTTTATTATGTATTTGCCATCTGGAGACCAAGCTATAGATGTTACAGGAACTCCTATCGTTAACTCATCTAAAAGAACAAGTTCAAGATCAGGGTCAACATCATCGCTCCATGGACCACCAAAAGAGTATACATAGAGTTTAGTTGCATCTCCTGCAGCGATAAACTTTCCATTTGGAGACCAAGCCACTGCAGTAAGATCTGTATTGGTTGATTCTGTTGCTACAGAGTCTATGTCTCCACCTTCAAGAAAAAGCAGTATTCTCAGATTTTCTGCATTAGCAAGCGCTATATACTGGTCATCCGGAGACCAATCTATCGCTAAGATGTTATTGTAATCCCTTGATGCAGAAACTTGATTTGGAAGCGCTTCTCCATCGAAGTCTCTAATGTTGACGTAGGTAGTTGGAGTTGTTGTAGAATGCGAGATATAAGCTACAAACATTCCATTTCCAGACCAAGCAGATCCATAAAAATAAGAAGCGGAACTATCACTAAGAGAGGTAACGTTAACAACTCTTGCTCCATCGCGCCTTTCAACAAGAAGTTTGGGAGTGGGCGTATCCTCATCTTGATCACAATAAGAGATATGGCGTCCATCAGGAGACCAGCTTGGACCAAAGTCTGTTTTTTCGTCTGCCTCTGTTTGATTCCAATATATTGCCGCAAGGTACTCTTGATCAAAGCCAAAAAGAACTGGCCGACCTGGGGTAGAGGTAGCAAGTGGTTGATTTGAGTTGGCAAATATATACCTGCTATTTGGCGACCAAATCGCTTGTAGGGCAATCTGATCTTGAATTGTTCCTTCTGTCTCCAGTCGAGTAAGTGTTCCAGACTCAACCTCAGGCAGCAGCACGGGGCGTAGTTGAATCCCGTAAGCAACAGCACTTGTTGTGGTTGTCAGATCCAGCGAGTCTGGAATGCACGCGGTTTCATTAACGATACAGTCAATTATCTTTGAATCTTCTTCTGTCCCTGTCAGCAAAAAACCATGAGCGGTATTACCAAAATCGATTGCTCTGGTTATTGTTCCTTTAGCTATACAACCCTCGAACAAGTTGTTTTTACCACTATCGGTTTTGAATCCTGCAACAGAAGCATCGCCGGCAGTTTCCAGTGCCTGACAATTTTGAAACGTGTTTGTTTCTGATTGAAGAAGTTCAAAGCCACTTACGAGACTCCTGCGTGCAACACAATCGCGAATTACGTTGTCATCTGCGTACTGAAACTTAAAGCCTGTAGAATTGTCTGTGCAGTTGCAGTTAACAAGCTCACATTTAGTGATTTCATAACCACTTTGGCCAAAAAAGTATATTCCTACTTCAAAGCCGCCTGAACCTATTCCTAAAACATTCACATTGTTCATTGAGATGTCAGTGGAGGAAAAGAAAGGAAACAAGATTGCAGAAAAAACCCAAATGCCATATCCGCCACTTGCGGCAGTAGAACTTTTTCTTATGGTGATATCTTGCAGTGTTATTTTTTTTGCTGCGTGAACGGCAATCCCAGTGTAAACATCTTCTAGCTCACAATTAAGAACCTTGCAACCAATAATCTCAAAATTTGTTGAGTTAAAACCCAAATTGATTCCATATTCATACTTAAAAACTCTTGCTCCATCAATTATGGCATTAGATATTCCTTGATCCAAAGAAATACCAGTTCCTGAATCAATTTCATTGGGGTCATTTTCGATGCTTACATTTTCTATTAAAAGATCCTGACAGTAATCTGCTGAGATTCCGCCAAGACAAGAAAAAAAGTTGCAGTCAACAATTTGGGCAAAAAGAACTTCTTGTGTATCAAGACCAGCAATTGCAATACCAGTCGCACAACCATAAAACCGTATGTCTTGAACAAAAATATTTTTTGTGTTTTCAGCAATCGTAATACCACTGCCAGATCCGCTTCCACCAATGTTTTGCACGATTCCATTGAAAATAACTATATTATTCATGTCAGCTGCTACTTCAATAACGTTTTCATCTGCATCTGTTTGTTCAACAAGATGACCATTTAAATCGAGACTGATGTTGTTTGCAGCTAAATTAATGGTGATACCAGAAAGATCCTCGTACAACTGGTAATTACCAGATTCATCGATTGTGATAACACCTCCAACAGAGTCCTCTGCTTCAATCGGTTGCGGTGTTGCTTGTTGCACAAGAGTCCATGCTGTGCGTCCTACCCGCGGCATTGTTCGAGCGGCCTGACAAGAAAATGAAAAAAATAGTGTGACCAAGAAAAAGAGAGAAAAGACTTTCCTCATAATGGTTCCCTTTTGTTTTTAAGAGGTTGTTTTTTTAGGCCATTGCCATGCTTGTACCGGATATTCCATCTACCCAAAGAGTACCATCCATCAAAAGGCGGGATATCTGAGTTGCGATGTTATCAAACGGACGCGGAGTATTGTGGTCATCATAAAAAGCATTTTTAATGCCGAAACTAAAATCAACCTTATTTCTACAGCATACGTTGCTGAAATAAGCCCCATTTCCACCTCCAGCAATGCCAGTACCAAGAAATGTTTCTTGTGCAAGAGTATCTGCAATAGTATTGTTCTCTATTACACAGTTTTGCGGCCCAAACATTGCCTCGTAAACAGCAATATAGCTTTTGGGTTCATTTGGTGGAACCTGTACAGGTTCTTCTGCTGTAGTTGTTGCTAGAATATGAAAACCACTAGGAGACCAGTCTACCGAGGTTACTTCTAGGCCGGGCTCTGGCTGTGCTTGAGCAAAGGTCGTAAGTATATTTGGGGCTGTATTGTTTGGATCAAAAAGAGATACTTGTATATAATCATCACCGCTAGCTGAAGCATTGCTTATGATATACTTTCCATCCGGAGACCATGCGCAAGATACAATAGGATTGCCAATGTTGATTTCATCAAGAAGCGTAAGGCTGGGGGTAGCTGCGTCAAAATCAAGAACAAACAAGTAAGCGTTATTTCCAACCGCAATGTATCTTCCGTTTGGAGACCATGCGACGGCAGTGGCCGGGTTAGCTCCATATGTGCCAGGATCAAAAGAATACGCGATAAGTGATGTCAAAACATTGCTGCCTCTAAAAAGAAAGATTTCAGCTCTTCCAGAGATAACACTGTTATCGTTTTCATCACGGTTACTTCCACTGGTTGCGATGTATCTATCATCAGGGGACCAATCAACAGAGTTCCAGCTTCTATCCTCGACTGGGGTTGCACTCAAGGGCTCATCTGAGGAAACATGGCTCAATGCTGTTCCGTCAAAGCTGAAAGCACGCAAGACATAGTCGTATCCGGTTCCAATCTCTACAAATGGAGCGGCAAGAAACCTTCCACTATTCGACCAAGCAACATCATAAATAAAGATATTTGCAGAAAGAGAGACTCTTTCGTATTCGGTATGGAATGAAAACTCTGCATTGTTGAGCTCATCTATAATAATTTTTCCCTTAGAGAGCGAGAGCCCTCCGTTCCATTCATTAACAGCGGTAGCAAAGAAGCGGTTGTCAGGAGACCAAGCTGGATGTCGTGCTTCTTGAATATTGCTATAATCAAAGTAAACGGGGTCCATTTTCTCTCCATCAAAGCTATATAAAATTTTGTATGAACCCGTGTAAGTGAAGCTCGGATCTTCTTTAGGGGCACGGCAGGTAGCAATTATTTTTTCTCCGTCTGGTGACCATGCAGCTTGGTAAAAAGGACAGCTCTGTATAAGAGCTGAAAAGTCCCCACCCTGAACGTAACTTTCGGTGATAAAGTTGAGTTCGTCTGATTCTAAAAAGGTCGGCTGTAACCAAATTCCATAAGCCATAGCTTTGCTTGCGCTTTCTGTTTCGACAATTGTTTCATTAACAACACAATTGAGTATTTTTGTTTTTTCTTCTGTTCCGCTTAGCAAAAAAGCACATGCTTTACTGGAAAAATCTGTTGCACTCGTAATAGTTTCTTTCGCAACACAACGCTCAAATAGATTTGAGCTTCCGTGTAAAGAGCCAAATCCAACTACAGTAGCATCTCCAGTTGTTTTGAGAGCTTGGCAGTCGTAAAAACAATTTCCTGCAGAACTATCCAATTCATAGCCACATTGCGAGCAATAATGGGTGGAACAATCGCGAATAATATTTTCATTTGTCTTGGCAAGCTTCACTCCTGTTGTACAACTAATAAAATCAAGATGCACCAACTCACAGCCTCGCAACTCAGAAGTACCATTTCCATCTAAAAAAATACCGTTGCCACAACTGAAAACTTCTACTGATTCAACATACACCCCTGAAGCTTCTGGCGAAGCATAAATACCAGATCCAAGCTTTGAGGAGCCAATTTCTGTATTGACAAGAATTCCATTACGAATCGAAACAGTAGAATCAGAAACGGAGATGATATTTTCGTCTTTCCCATTGTAGGATATGACATGACCATTCAAATCGAGATTGACAGTCGTCGCAGTAATTTCAATTTTTAAATTTACAAGATCTTCGTATAGCTGATAATTGCCTGATTCATCGATAGTGATAACACTTCCAACAGCGTCCTCTGCTTCAATCGGTTGCGGTGTTGCTTGTTGCACAAGTGTCCATGCTGTGCGTCCTACCCGCGGCATGGTTCGAATCGCTTGACAAGAAAATGAAAAAAATAGTGTGACCAAGAAAAAGAGAGAAAAGATTTTTCTCATAATGTTCTCCTTACAAGAATGTGAAAACAAAAAAGCTAAAAGACAAAAAAACAAGAAAGATTTTTTCATAAGAGAGTCTCCTTTTTTTTAGTAGTACAAAAATATTAGAAATGAGATTTGGCCTAGGACGAAGCCCTATTTTTCACCCTTTCCCATTGAGGGATATTTTATAACCCTTCAAATAAAAAAGAGAAAAAACGAAGGATAATTTTTCGTGCGATTGGTACGTACAAGCGTGTGTAGCAAGATTATTTTTGTGGATGACGTTCTCTGTTGAAATACCGTTCAAGCTTCTCTCTTTTTTATATGATGTACAAAAAGACATCAAAACAGTTCTACCTCGTTATTCAGATATGGTCAAGCACTTAAATGTCTCCCCTGTCGGTTTTGTTGCGCAGGCAAATGAGTATCCAACAAAGAGGGAAAATTTATTTTGTCTAAAACCTTCTAATTTTGCCCAAAGGTGCAGCAAGTGTGCCAAATGGGAGGTGAAGAGCGCGTCATGAAAGCTTGACAGAAAGAAATCGTTATCAGACTTTTTTATAGCAAAACAGTTTTTGCGAAAAATAGTTTCGGCACAAATGCTGTTAACGCAATAAAAACCCTCGTCAAAATAAAACTTTTTTTGGCTTTTCCCTGGTGTAAAGCCAGAGTTACCGGACAAAAAAACAAGAA
>Ga0180438_10012458_pt1 | contig 10114 bp, 8 predicted proteins | sample SS_ome_12_FD_132455 | JGI IMG/M metagenome (GOLD analysis project Ga0180438, IMG submission 132455) | Hypersaline lake sediment archaeal communities from the Salton Sea, California, USA - SS_3_D_2 metaG | ecosystem: Environmental > Aquatic > Non-marine Saline and Alkaline > Hypersaline >...
ATCCGACGTTGCTTTGGAGTCTGAAGAGACAGGTGTCACGGGCACTGAAAAAAGGGTTTCACTCCTTTGCAGTCACGCACACCACGGAATTCCCGGTCAGCTACCACGCCCTGGGCCAGCGGATCGTGGCCCGGTCCGCCTCGAAAATCGACGAAGAACTGGCCGAAGTCTCTCGAACCTTCGATCTCCTGTTACAAGTGACCCCCGTCAACATGGAATCGGCTTGGTTGGAATTCAGCGGAAACGGTTGCGAGCGGGTGCCGGCTTTCACTTACAGGCCGCTGCCTTTGGATCCGGTGGTAGTGAAGCGGAGGCTTCTCGCCATCCCTACCGAACGTATCGAAGAGCCTACGTTGGCCCGAATGTTCCGTGAAATACAGATCTCCGTCGATCGGGAACTCACGATGCTCCTGGATCGAGGCACCTCCAGGTTTCTCCATGGCAGCATCCAGCTTTTCGGCAAAGTCGACTCGGGGTTGCTTTCCGTGAGCAAGGAACTGCTTCTGAGAATGGGACCTCCTCAACCGAACACCCACACGAAGGAGGTTCTCAGCGCAGAAGAATTTGCGGCGCGGGCCCGAAGCGAGAGTTCCTATTATCGCACCCTTGATCCGGGATTCAGCAGCCATGTCTCGCTGAGGGATGACATGTATTCAGGGTTGTTGGTCTCACGGGGAGACCTCCTGATAGGAAGGAAATTCCGAGTTGCCAAGTCGCAGGTGGAGGCGCTCTTGCATCATGAGATTGGCACGCACGCCCTGACGTATTTCAACGGACAAGCCCAGCCCTTCCGGCAGCTCGCCTTGGGTCTTCCGGGTTATGATGAACTTCAGGAAGGACTTGCCGTATTGGCGGAGTTCCTCTCAGGCGGCCTGACGTCCGCCCGGCTCAGAACGCTTGCGGCTCGTGTCGTGGCCGTGCATATGCTCGTTGAGAGGGCGGGTTTTGTGGATGTGTTCCGGAAGCTTCATCATGAAGACGGATTCCAGAAGGAGGCTGCCTTCACGATTACGGCCCGGGTCTTCAGAGGTGGAGGCCTAACCAAAGACGCGGTCTACTTGCGCGGACTCCTTCGCATACTCGAATATCTGCGGAGCAGGGGCAATTTCGAAATCTTGTTCGTGGGGAAGATCGCTGCCCACCACGTCAAGATGATACGAGAACTCCAGGAACGAAACGTCCTTGTCCCCGCACCGGCCCTGCCCCGGTATCTCGAGGACCCGGGAGCCAGGAAGCGCCTCGAGCAGGTCCGCAGGGGCCTCTCCGTTTTCGATCTTCTCGAGTGAAGTGGGGCAGACTGCGGATTATGACGATCTGCTTGACATATCGAAATCTTGCACGGTCGTTCGTGCAAGTTATCGCAAGATTGTGGGGGCGTCCTCTAACGGTACTATATCAGAAGGAAATATTGGTTGGGGAAGAAGGTGGTCTAGCAAGTAGGACTTACTGACATTACTTCCTGGACGCTACAGCCTCAAAGCGGAACAGTCCTTCGGTAAGCTTGAAGGTCTCCTCGGTTACATCGGTCGTTGCTGGGCTTGCCAGTTCCTGCATCCGAGAGGCCAAGTTCACTTTATCCCCAACCGCCTTGAACTCAACTCTCAGGCTTTGGGCGGAAGGCTTGGAGGTAATGCTGAGCTTGTGCCCGCATCTGTTGCAGAAGTTGCTGTCGGGAGCGAGCTTTCTACCACACTCAGGGCAAGCGATTTCCAGCTTTACCCCACACTTGCTGCAGAAGCTGGCATCCTCAACATTCTCGAACTGGCAGTTCGTACACTTCGTTATCAAAGCCTCGATGTCCTTCATCGTGAGGATTCAGCGGGTTGTGCACCCAAAAAGCGGCACAGATTTGACCCGTTTACCGTCTTTCCTCCTCGTGCTGCCTGGTGGACTTTGAAGCCCCCGTAAGGCAGAATGGTATCGAGGAGGACAAACATGATGGAGCCCCCCGCGTTCGACGAGATATCAAGAAGGATTGTTGACGCATTTCCGAAGACGATCAAGATCATTTTTTTCGGATCCCGTGCCTCCCCGACATACTCCCCCGAAAGCGACTTTGACCTGCTTGTCGTAACCCCTACAGATCTTCCTCCAGCGACAAGGTCAACGCAGTTGAGGCTTGCTCTGAAGGGTCTCGAGGCCAGCTTCGATATCATTGTTGTGACCCCAAAGGAGTTTGAACAACTGCGCAATTGGCAGAGCGGCGTGGTGGGCATGGCCCTTCGGGAAGGCAGGGTTCTCCATGAAGCGGCGTGACGATCCTGAAGTGGCGGCCTGGCTGAACAAGGCGGAGGGCACAAGTGATCTATTCCCGAGTGATTTCCTTACTAGAAGAACCATAATTTTGTCTTCTTGAAAGTGATCCGCTGCAATGCCCCCCGTATTCAGGTTAGCTCGTCGAGAAGGGCCTTGGCCTCCTTCAAGTCCCGGGTGTCGAATCCTTCGGCAAACCAGTCGTAAACAGGTGCGAGCAGCTCGCGGGCCTCTTCCTTGCGGCCCTGCTGCTTCCGCAGGCGCGCCAGGCTCGTGGCGGCACGAAGCTCCCAGAACTTCGCCCTCTGACGGCGCGCGACCTCGAGGGCATCCCGTAAGGAGGCCTCTGCCCCTACCTGGTCGGCAGGCGCACGAGCGAGAAGCAACTCGGCCTTCACGCGATGCAATTCCGCCTCAAACGCGCGTTCACCGGTCTTCCTCACCCCTTCCAATGCCTCCTCCACGGCGGCGAGACCTTCCTCCGCTTTCCCTGCCTTCCTGTGTGCCTCTGCCAGGCGGGCAACAAACCACGGAAAAGGCCACTCCACGCCCCACTCCCGCATAGCCTCGATGACAGAGCGCATCCCGGCAATTCCCTCCTGCAGTTCGTCCTCCTCGGCGAGTGCCGCGCCCTGAAGGAAGGCTCCCATTGTCAGCCAATATGGAAACCCCTGGTCGCTCGAGAGAGCCATCAGCGCATCTACTGTCTCAAGAACGGCCTTGGCGTCGCCGAGTGCCAGGTCGACGCTACAAAGATAAGTGAGGGCAACCGCCTCACTGAACGGATGGGAGAGTTCCCGGGCCAGGGCGAGCCCCTCCCGGGCCCTGGTGAGGGCCTGATCCGGATAGCCGAGGGTCAACAGCGTCAAGCTCAACTCATGGAGGCTTAATACCCCGACATTCCCGGTGACCGAGAGGTATTCACGGCCCTGGTGTTTCTTGGGGTCGTAGAGGCCGAGGAATTCTTCGAGATATTCCCAGGCCTGGCAAAACTCTCCCCGCGAGCGGGATGCCATGCCCATGGCATGCAGCGCGCGCATGCGTTGCAGCGGGTCACGTGATTCGCGGGCCAGACGGAGCAGTTCCTCGGCGAGGTGAAACGCCCTGTCATGCTCAGCCCGTATTGCTTGGATGACCCGCAGCCCGTTCAACGCTGCAAACAACTGAGAAGCATTCCCCAGGCGCTCAGCGAGTTCCCGGGCGCGCACATACGCCCGCTCCGCTTCCACGGACGTCCAGCCCTCGGTCACGACCAACGCCTCGCCGAGTGTGGGCTGCAGGACCAGCTCCATCTCGTCACGCGCCCGCGTCTCGGGCAGGGTCTTCACGAGTTCCACTCCCTGCTTGAGCCGGCCGATCGCCTCCCCGTAGGCCGAGCGCGCCACGGCCTGTTCACCGGCCAGCCGCAGGTACTCGACCGCCTTGGGCGTGTTCGCGCTCCGACCGTAGTGATGGGCCAGCTCTCCGTAGTGTTCGTCGAGCGCCTCACCGTAGATCTCCTCGATTGCCTGGCCCGTACTCTCGTGCAGTACGGCACGCCGCTCCCGCAGCATCGACCCGTACGCCACCTCCTGCGTCAGCGCGTGCTTGAAAGTGTACTCCGGATCCGGAAAGGCCGGCTGCTCGTAGATAAACTCCGCAGATTGGAGACCCGAGAGTTTCCCATAGAGCTCTTCTCCTTTTTGCTGGGTCACCGCCTGCAGCAGACCGATAGAGAACTTCTTCCCAATCACCGCCAGGGTCTGAAGCAGCTCCTTTTCCTGGGCCTTCAGGCGATCGATGCGCGCCCCCAGCACGCCCTGCACCGTGGCTGGGATTTGCAGCTCGCAAGGCGCTCTCTCGAGGCGGTATCCACCCCGTTCGCCAGCCAGTACCCCCTCCTCAGCTAGCGTTTCCACCACCTCCTCAATGAAGAAGGGGTTGCCCTGGGTCTTCTCCATGACGAGCCGTTCGAGCTCGCTACGATCCGCGCTCGCCTCATCCCCCAAAACTGCGGTTAGCAACTCCCGAGCCTCTGCCTCCCCCAGCGGATCCAGTCGAAGCTGTGTGTAATAGGTCTTGCTGCCCCAGCCGTGCTGGTACTGAGGCCGGTAGTTGACAAGCAGCAGCACCTTCGCCGTTGCCACGCTTTCGCTCACGAGGTCAAGAAAGGCCTGGGTTTCTGTGTCAATCCAGTGGAGGTCCTCGAAGATCAGGACGCAAGGCTGGTCGAGGGTCTCACGGAGCAGGACGCGCTTTACGGCCTCCAAGGTCCGCCGCCGTCGGATCTGCGGGTCCATCTGTACCAGCCGCTCCGTCTCCTTCTTCGCGATGCCCAGCAGTGTGAACAAGTACGGAAGCGCGTCCTCTAGCGTCCGGTCGAGCGTCAGGACCTTGCCTGTCATCTTCTCCTGTCTCTGGCGCTCGTCGTCCTCCAGTTTTATCCCGAAGTAGTTCTTGAGCAGGTCGATCAGCGGGAGGTAAGCATAGGCCTTGCCATGGGAGACGGAGAAGGCCTCGAGGACCAGGCATCCCCGATCGAGCGGGGCCTTGAATTCGTAAACGAGCCGCGATTTCCCTACCCCTGCCTCACCCACTACCGCTGCGACCTGCCCGTGGCCAGCCTGCGCCGCCTTCCAGGCCCGGTCCAACTGCTCCATCTCGCCACGGCGACCCACAAAGCGCACCAGTCCCCGCCTCGCGGCCATTTCAAGCCGTGTGCGAAGCGGCCCCACGCCCTGCAGGTCGAAGACCCGCAACGGTTCCTGCACGCCCTTTACGTTAAAAGGGCCGAGATCGCCCAGGCGGCAGAGCCCCTCGACCATCTTGGCCGTGTGCTCGGTCAGATAAGCCTTTCCCGGCTCCGCCAGTTGCTCCATGCGCGCCGCAAGGCCCACGGTCTGGCCCTGGGCCGTGTAGTCCATCCGCAGGTCGTCGCCGATCTTGCCGACCACCACTTCGCCCGAGTTGAGCCCCATACGCACCGAGAACCGGAGCCCCTTCTCCCGCTTCAACTCTCCCGCGTACCGCTGCAGTCCCTCGCTCAGCCGGAGAGCAGCGTAGCAGGCCCGCTGCGCATGATCCTCGTGGGCGATGGGTGCGCCGAAGAGCGCCATGACGCCGTCACCGGTGTACTGGTTTATGGTCCCTTCGAAACGGTGGATCCCCTCCGCCAGGATCTCGAAGAAACGGTCCATCACATGATGCCACTCCTCGGGATCAACCTGATCCGTAAGATCCATCGAACCCTTCACGTCCACAAAGAGGACGGTTACCTGCTTTCGCTCCCCTTCCAGGGCGGACTTAGACTGGAGGATTTTATCGGCGAGATGTTTGGGGGTGTAGGATTTAGGTTGCGGGTAGTCGATAGACGGGGCTTCGGCTTCCTGTAATTTGTGGCCACACTTGTTGCAAAAACCGGCAAAAGCTGGGAGGGCTTTTCCGCACTGTGGACATTTCGTCTCCATCTTCTCGCCGCATTTTAGGCAGAAGCTCGAGTCTTCTGGGTTATCAAAGCTGCATCTAGGACATTTCATCCCGAGTCCTTCAATCTTCATCAGACTTCAGTGACTCAAGGTGTTGAGCATCATTGTTCAGGTTGCCACCGACGAGACCCTATACCAGATGTTCCGCGGTCAAACGACTTTCCCCTTACTTCTTTCCACCGCTGAGCGTTTCCCTGCCGTAGCCGTACCCTTTGCAGGAAGGAACATCGATGAGGACAAACCCTGATTCTTGCTGAGCCTTAATCAGAATATCATCCACTTCGTCAATTCGTGCCTGCTCTTTCTCTTTGATCTTCTTTCCATTGATCTCGATCTCGCCTTCTGTAAGATATACAAAAACGCGTCGCAGAGCGCACGACTTGTGTTCCACGGTCATGCCTGCGTCAAGTTCGGACCTGTAGATCGTGGCGTCCGTATGAAAGGTGACCGTTTCCGGAATGCCCTGGCCGGAGGCCACGGGAACCAGGCGGTTCTGAAATGTCACCGGAGAGAAGGTTCTCTGGTCGTAGGTGGGGCTCAATCCTTTGGGGTCCGGCAAGATCCATATCTGATAAAAATGAACGGGCTTGTCTGCCAGGTTGAACTCGGAATGGGTGAGTCCCGTTCCTGCCGACATACGTTGCACGTCGCCTGCCTTGATGACAGCCTTGTTTCCCATGCTGTCCTCGTGGGTCATCTCCCCTTCCAGTACAATGGTTATGATCTCCATCTCTTCGTGGGGATGCGTGGGGAATCCGGTTCCCGGCTCGACGACATCATCGTTGAATACCCTCAAGGCTCCGAACTGGATGTTGTGTGGGTCAAAGTAGTTCGAAAAAGAGAACAACCAGTAGGTCTTCAGCCAGCCAAAGTCTGTGAAGTGCCGGTCTTGAGCCTTTATTACGTCGATCATTTCTATCCTCCTTTCTGTTTGGGCTCTTTCAGAATAGAAATCGAGTCGTTCCTATTCTCAAACTGACAGTTAGGACATTTCACCTTGAGCCCTTCAATCTTCTTCAGAGTTCAGTGACTGAAGAACATGATGCTTCAGTTTGCGATGGCCAGAGGCTACACCCACATATTGTGTGTCGCCGAATTTGAGGCTTTGATTTCGATCACCCCCATCGAGCCGAATTCTTTCTGACATTTGGAGCATTTCATCTTGAGGAGTTCCTGCCTTTGACGATCAGGTCAAGGAGGGCTTTCTCGCCCAATTCAGTCAATTCTTTCCTAATGGTCCTTTGCCAAGATTGCGGCATTGTTTCGAGGAGAGAACGAACAGCTCCAAGTTGATCGGAGGCATCCAAAGCCCGGAGTATCGCAATCGCCTGGGCTTTGTCCTTTTCCGCCTTATCCTTCTGTTTCCTTCGCCGGGCGATAAGAAGCTTCTGCAGTGCGAAATTTGCAGGGTGAGGAATGGTTACTGTCATATCATTGAAGAGAACCGGGATCGAATCCCGCAAGAGTAGATCCATGAAGCGCAACGCCTGGGCGTTGATACCGAGTTGTGCAATGGGATGAGGCTTCTTCGATTCCCTGCCTCTGGCTGGAACCAGGAACTCGAGGATCAGATCGGGATGCACGAAGATCATGTATCCCGCTTCGCCTTTGTAGTCCACCACGAAACCAAGGTCCTTGAGCAACTCATGGAGATTCGTGGTCTGATCGAAACTCGGCGGTGTGGGGATTAGGAACTCGAGATCACGCGTTCTTATGGACGGGAGCAAGCCCTTTTCCCGGAAGTAGTCCTGATAGAGCAAAATACACCAGCTGCCGACAAGGACGAGCTTGTCGAGTATGCCGGTGCTTCCCATCCGTCTCAAAACTTCGAGAAACAGGTCATATCTCTTCTTTTCCACGTAGGGCGCCCCTCAAGTAGCGTATCTGTTTTTTGACTTGTGAAAGGGCCTTGCGATACTTGGATCGAAGTTCTTTGGCTTCTTGGTATTTTAGAAGATCCTTCTTAGAAGGGGACTTGCCTCTGTAAAGGGACTTGACCTTTCCGTTCTCTCGGTAAACAAGATAATAGTATTCGTGCCCCTTGATGACACGCTTCACCAGGCTGCCTTTCGGAAGCTTGGCAAGTTCCTGCTCGTATCGCTTCTGCATTCGAAGCGAGTTCTCAAGCTCTTCTCTGAGGATACTCTTGATAACCATTTCATCACCGGGCGCTTGTTACCATACAAACCGTAAAGTAGCATATCTTGTATGGTAACACAATATCAATAAATCGATACCACTTCCGACCTCAGAGGCTCACCTTCTGCCGGATTTTTCCACCTGTAGAGATTGAGCATAAGTTTACATTTCTCGACCGGATTCGGGGACTACCACATGTAGGTTGCACTATGGGCAGAGTGTCGAAGGACGACCGGGACAAAATTCCGATCCCCTGGATACAGCCTCGAACCTCGATCGAGTGCTACCTCCTCCTTATTGATTGACATCCGGCTGCTACCTCGTATAGCCTTGTTTATGATAGGGAATTCCCCCAAAGGGCAGATTCGTTTATAGGAGAAGAGGAAATGCGAGTCTTCACGGCCGTAATTGAAAAATGCCCTGATACGGGTTTGTACGTGGGATTCGTGCCCGGTTTTTCCGGGGCGCATTCGCAGGGCAAAACGCTTGATGAATTGAACAGGAATCTCAAAGAGGTCATTGAGATGCTCCTCGAAGATGGAGAACCTGACTTGGAAGGCGAATTCGTCGGTGTTCAAAATGTAGTGGTCGCCTAGCCATGCCCAAAGCGCCTGTCCTCAAGCCGAAAGAAGTCGTTGCTATTCTCGAGCGACTTGGTTTCGAGGAAGTTCGACAGAGGGGTTCCCATAAACAGTTCCGCCACCCCGATGGACGCAGCACGACGGTACCCTTCCATCGCGGTCGGGACATATCCCCGATCCTGCTCCGACAGATCGCCAAAGACATCGGACTCACGATAGATGAATTCCTTCAAAGCCTGGGGTGAAGGTTCATCGGCAAAGCCCATCTTCCCCAAGCATCCTTCAGTTCCAACCTGTCACATAACAACTGAGACCTTAAACTTTCGTTAGCACTCACTGGCTAAAGAAGTTGAGCATGAGGTTGCATTCTTAGGCCGCACTGGTCGCATACCAGATGTTGTATGCAGTACATGTTACAGCCTATCCAATGTCTTCTGCGCTCGGGCGAGCCAGTGGCTCCTGGGGGTGACCTTCATTTCCAGGTACATGGTCTCAGCCTTCTTCAGATTCTTGAGAGCTTCTTCGTTTCTTCCGGCACCAGCGAATAGCTCCCCGAGAAAGACATACCCTTGTGCGACAAAGGCCCTTGCCTTGGATCCTTCGGCAATCAAGATCCCTTTTCGAATGTGCTCCGCTGCGACATCGATGCGCGCTGGTTCTATCTCTCCTTCTATGTGTCCGAGCACCATCCACGCGAGTGCTTCGTAAGTCCTTGTCTGGAACTGCTGTGAGAGGCGCAATGTCTCTTCAGCTCGGTCTTTGGCGCTGCTCATATCCCCCAAGTCTTCATGAATCAAAGCCAGGAAATAATTGCTAAGGGGCAGCATGATGGATACGCCCGCCTCCCTCAATGCTCTGACGCCATTTCCCGCATGGTCTCTCGCCATCTGACATTCCCCAAGAAGGTAATAGCCTGCCCCAAGTGACGCGTAGGCCCAACCCCGCCACCACGAGCCCGCCGTTTCTAGGAAGCATTCGCTCGCCTCTCGAGCGTGATCCACGGTGGTGTTCCCGTCTCCTTCAAAATAAGAGAAATTTGCGTGGAAGCCTGCCAACATCCCCATTCCAAACTTGTCATCAATTTTGAGAGCGTTCCTCCGGCCCTTTTCAAGTATCTCTCTGCCCTCCTTGAAGTCTCCCAGAAATCCCAAACCAATCCCGCACCATCCACATAGAAGAGGATACGCCGCATAATTTCTACCGAATCGATCCCTCTCTCTGTGGTACTCTTCGATGAGTCGCAGAACTCTTTCAGCGACGTCGACGACTCTCGAATAATCGCCGACGTGGAGATGAGCAGCACATACGTCAAAGGCACCCGGGGCGATCAACTCAATCGCACCAATCGTTTGCGCCTCATCGTACGCCTTTTCACAGTACTCGATTCCAAGGTTTGGTCTTCCTGTCATCGTGTAATAACTGCCCAATCTCCCGCGGATGTATGCGAGGCTTCTTGCGTCCTTGACTTCTTTCGAGAGCCTTTCTGCCTGTTGAAGTAATTCGTGGCTGCGTTCAGGATAGCCTAAGAGTGTCAAGGGATTGTACATCGAGAGGCACACATCTAGCTTTTCTCGCTTTTTTTCTTCGGTCTCCGGCCGGCTGTCCAGAACCTGGATCGCCTCTCCGTAAAACCGGATGGCCTCCCAGTTAGCCCAGGTCCGTGCTGCCTTGTCTCCG
>Ga0180438_10012460_pt1 | contig 10113 bp, 9 predicted proteins | sample SS_ome_12_FD_132455 | JGI IMG/M metagenome (GOLD analysis project Ga0180438, IMG submission 132455) | Hypersaline lake sediment archaeal communities from the Salton Sea, California, USA - SS_3_D_2 metaG | ecosystem: Environmental > Aquatic > Non-marine Saline and Alkaline > Hypersaline >...
CGGAGCGACGAAGCAATCTTCTCTTTCGCAGTATTTGCAGGCGGGAGATTGCTTCGCTTCGCTCGCAATGACGGACCTGGAAGCGGTTCTCGATTCATTCCGGATACCCTCTGAACGGTTACGAGAATACAAAGCTGTTCTTGAAAAGTGCCAAGGAGGGCACGTCTATGCAAGATGGACCTAACATACGGCGACTGGGACTGGAGGACTACGACGAACTGCTGGCGCTGTGGCAGCGGTCAGGGCTGCACTCGCTCAAACCCCAGGGGCGCGATAGCCGTGCGGCCCTGGCCCATCAGCTCGCCAGCGGCGTTCAAACAATCCTCGGGCTGGAGGTAGGTGGTCAACTGGTGGGTGCCGTCGTCGCCACTCACGATAGCCGCAAGGGGTGGATCAACCGGCTGGTCGTAGACCCCGATCACCGAAGACGAGGCTATGCAGATCGATTGATCGCGGAGGCCGAGACGGCACTGCGTGCGCGGGGCATGCGCGTCATCGCGGCCCTTGTCGAGAGTGACAATCCCAATTCGCTGGCGCTGTTTCGGAAAGCGGGCTACGTTGAGGTCGATGCGGGCATCCACTACCTGACGAAGCGTGATAGCGGTGATGTCTGACCCATGCTTTACCAGTGCTACTTGTACAGATGGTAACCTTTGAACATATCGCCGACGCTACAGCCCTCGTGTACACGTCTGATCACCTCGCCGAGCAGACCAGCGACGGAGAGAACAGTGAGGTTAGGCGGTTGCTTTTCCGGCGGAATGGGAATCGAGTTCGTGGTCACGATCTCTTTAATAGGGAGGGCCCTCAGGCGGTTCACCGCTGATGGTGAGAAGACGGCGTGAACGAAGCAAAGATAGACATCACGGGCGCCGTTTTCCTTGACGACATGGACGGCGTTGGCTATCGATCGGCCGGTGTCCACTTCGTCAGCCACAATGATCACGTCATGATCACGCACCTCTCCCACCAATGTGAGCGCTTCTGTGTCCTCCGCTACCCGTCGCTTCTCCACCAGCGCCAGGGGCCTCCGCAATTCAGACGCTAGGTTACGCGCCTTCTTGGCAAAGCCCAAGTCAGCAGCGACGACGACCGCCTCGTTTAGGTCCTTGCTGCGAAAGTAGTCATAGAGGATGGGAAAGGCGGTCATCACGTCGCCCGGGATGCTGAAGAAGCCTTGGATCTGTCCGGCGTGCAGATCGAGCGTGACGTAGCGGTCGGCACCGGCAGCGCCGATCAGGTCAGCCACCAAGCGGGCCGTGATCGGCACGCGGGGCTGATCCTTCTTGTCGGAGCGAGCGTAGGCCAGATAAGGTATTACCACCGTGATCCGATCTGGTGACGCCCGTCTCAGCGTATCCAAGAAGATCAGCATCTCCATGACGTTATAGTTTACCGGGGACGACGTGGTCTGAATGAGAAAGACATCCTGACCCCGTACGCTCTCGTGCAGTTGCACGAATATGTTTTCGTTGGGAAATTGAGCGATTGTGCACCCCGATAGTGGCACTTGGAGATGCTGACTGATCTCCTCGGCCAGGCCAGGGCATCCCGTGCCACCGAACAACTTGATCGTACCGTGCGCACTCACGCCACTCTCAGTCATCAGCCTCAAACTCCGATTCTAGGATGCTCATCATATATTGATCGTGGTATTCTCCTTCTTTGAACTCCACCTCTCGCAAGGTCCCCTCTCGCCTGAAACCGATCTTTTCGTAGCAACGGATCCCCCGCGCGTTATCGTCGTCCACCCGGAGGAAAACGCGGTGCAGGTTCATCTCGCGGAAGGCCAGCCCCAGCAGGGTGCGTATGGCGTCGGTGCCGTATCCCTGGTCCCAATACGCCTTCTCGCCGATGACGATGCCCAGTTCGGCGTTGCGGTTTTTCCAGTTAATGGAATGCAGACCTATGTTGCCAATGAGCACGCCGTCGGTGGTCTCTATGCCCAGCAGCACGTCCTCCTGGCGCTCCAGGCGCCCCTGCAAGTTCTCGAACCACCGCTCCTCTTGCGCCAGGGAGAACGGCAGGTAGACCAGCAGATAGCGGCGTACTTCGGGATCGCTGAACCACTCGACGAAGCGCGGCAAGTCATCCTGCTCGATAGGCCGGAGCCGGACTCTGCCGCCCACAATCATATCGCTCCTCCTAGGTGACACGTGTCATTCAAGAGCAGGATGCGCGGACGCACTGGGTTCACCTCGACAATGGTCAACGACGCGTTGCCGAAGCGGAAGAGATGCGTCACTATGCTATTCCCCAATGATAGCCCGTACTGCTGTATACACGTCTACCTCTCGCGCCGCGATGCGCGCCACCCACGCTTGTGTTTGCTCCTCTCCTATCTGCGTCAGAACTCGGTCGAGTAATTCCTCCTGAAGGACATTGAATAGCTCCATCTCGACGCGAGTCCGCTCCCGGCTGGCCCACAACCCGCTGGCGTATAGATGTTCACGGTGTGCTGCTGTCGCTGCCAACACCTCCGGCACGCCGGTGCCGTTCAATGCGATGGTCTGCAAGATGGGCGGTTGCCAGCCGTTCTCCCCTGCTTGTTGACGGGCCGCGTTCTGGTTTATCACGAGCTCCAGCGCCTGGGCTGTCCGCGCCGCCCCGGGGCGGTCCGCCTTGTTGACCACCAGAATGTCTGCGATTTCCATCAGGCCGGCCTTGAGCGCCTGCACTTCGTCCCCCATTCCCGGCGCTTCGACGACGACAGTCGTGTGAGCCGTACGCGCGATGCTGACCTCAGACTGTCCAGCTCCGACCGTCTCCACCAGTATGAAAGCAAAGCCGACCGCGTCGAGCACCTTGACCACGTCGCTCGTGGCCCGTGCCAGGCCACCTAGGCTGCCTCGCGTGGCCATGCTGCGGATAAAGACGTCAGGGTCACTCGCCAGGTCGCGCATGCGCACTCGGTCGCCCAGCATAGCGCCGCCGGTGAATGGGCTGCTGGGATCAACCGCCACAATGCCCACTCTTGTGTCTTGCGCGCGTAGCGCCTTGGCTATCTCGTTGACCAGTGTGGACTTGCCCGTGCCAGGCGCACCAGTCACGCCGACGATGTGAGCTTGACCGGTGTGGGGATAGAGGGTTGCCAGGGCGCTACGAGCATCCGTGCCGTTGTCTTCAACTAGTGAGATGAGTCGAGCCAGTGCGTAACGATTGCCATCCAGCGCCTTGGTTACCAGAAGCGAGCCAGCTTCCACATCAACCCTCGGTCAACTGCTGGCGGATGAACTCGGTGATTTCCTGGGTGTTGGTGCCTGGCCCAAAGATGCCCGCCACGCCAGCATCCTTCAGCGCTGAGACGTCCTCGTCAGGGATGATGCCGCCGACAAAGACCTTGACGTGATCCAGTTCGGCTTCACGCAGACCCTCAAGCACCCGGGGCACCAACGTCATGTGAGCGCCTGAGAGTATGCTCAGGCCCACACCGTCCACGTCCTCCTGCAGAGCGGCCTCAACGATCATTTCGGGCGTCTGCCGCAGGCCGGCATAGATGACCTCCATCCCAGCATCCCGCAGCGCGCGGGCGATGACCTTGGCTCCTCGATCATGACCGTCGAGTCCGGGCTTGGCAATCAGAATGCGCAGTCGCTCGCTCATCAGGCTTTGTCGCTCCTTGCTGTAGTTATGGGCATTTCGGATCACGGCAGATTATACATCAGTTCGTATGAGTTGGGAAGGGGTGTTTCGACGAACCAACGTTCAGTGGTGAATATCGTGCGTTTGACTTTTCATCGGCCGATACCAGCCAGAAATGCTTCTCCGCCTGATCCTGGGGGAGAAGGTAACCTTCAGCCACTGTGTCCCCACCATTCTCCAGATGATCGTCACCGCTCCGGCAGTGCAGGGTATGGACCTGGGCGGCTGGAAGGTGGTTATCGGCGGCGCTCGACCTGACCAAGGGGTTAGCCCTGGCTACTACAAGGATCCCGAGCGGATGGAGGAATTGTGGGCTGGCGGGTGGCTGCATACCGGCGACGTCGCCAACGTGGACGAGTACGGCTACGTCCAGATCGTGGACCGGATGAAGGATATCATCAAGAGTGGTGGCGAGTGGATCGTCTCTCCAACCCCTGCGCTATCAGTCCTGTAAACTGTAACCAATCTGTAACGTAGAGGCAATGTCACGGTCAGGCGAATTTGCTATAATGACAGGCGACACACTATCGTGCTGTGTCATAAATTCGTCTATGCATACTACTGAAGTGCAGGGGGAAGCATCTGATGAGCGATATTCGCATCCTTTACATTGAAGACGAGCCCGGAAATCGTATGCTAGTAAAGCGTGTCTTGGAGGCAGAAGGCTTCTCTGTGATGGAGGCAGCGGATGGCCTCGCCGGATTGGAAATGGCTGCCAGGATGCATCAGGAGTTGGATCTGATCTTGCTGGATATCAACCTGCCGGAAATCGACGGTTACGACTTGGCCAAGCGCTTCCGCAGCACGCCTGGTCTGCAAAAGATGCCTATCCTAGCAGTCACAGCCAATGTGATGCACGGGGATCGTGAACGCACGCTGGAGGCGGGCTGTGACGACTACATCCAGAAGCCGATTGATGTGGACCAATTACCAGACCAGGTAAGAGCCGCATTGAGCAAGAACCGTACATAGGGGCTATCATGGGGGTACAACCAAGGGACGCCACGATCCTTGTCGTGGAGGACAATGTTCAGAATTTTGTGCTGATCACGCGCCTGCTCGCCTTCCTTGGCGTGAAGAAGTGCGAGTGGAAAGCTTCGGGCTGGCAAGTTCTCGAATTCGCGGAGACACTGCCACAAATCGACTTGATCTTGATGGACATTTTCCTGCCGGAGGAAGATGGATACCAGGTGCACGAGAAGCTGCGAGCCCATCCGCGCTTCAAGGATGCTTTGATCGTCGCCGTGACTGCCGACGTTTCCATGGACAACCTGGAACGTGCTCGCAAGTCTGGATTTGACGGCTTTATTGGCAAGCCAATCGACCCGGATCGTTTCCCCAACCAGATTCGGAGTATCCTCCAGGGAGAGGATGTCTGGGATCTCGAGTAGTTGACGACGACTGCGGTAGCACACGTGGGAGATGAACGAACGACCATGTCGTCTGTAGAGTCAGGTCTGAAGGAGCGGTCACGGATTCCGACCACCGGGATGCGCGGAGGGTTAGGCAGAACCCTGCTGACAGCGTTTCTGGTCCTGGCAATCGTGCCGCTCAGCACCGTCACGTGGTACGCCACTCAGCGTGAGCGGTATGACATTGAACATGAGATTACCGCCAAACTATCGTCCGTATCCGCAATGATGGAGAATCAGATTCGCCAATGGATCGAATATCGAGCCAGAGATCTGGCGCTGCTGGCAGCGTTGCCCGTCACTCAACAAAGCGTAGGTACCTTGGTCGCCGCTGACGATACTGGCCAGTCGGCGGTCGACGCTGACGCTGCCCGTGACGTATTGCGTAACCAATTGGGCGTCTTGTTGGCGCAGGATCCGGCCTTTCGGCGTTTGGCCGTGCTTGATGGTGCTGGCCAGGTGCTTGTGGCTGCTGACGTTGAAGACCTGCCAGCCGGGCAAGCGATCGTGCTTGCTCCTGAACAGTCCGCTTGCCTGGAGGCGATCTCGCTCGATCAGATCGACAGTGCCGGCCTGGTAGTCGGCCAGCGCATCACTATGCCAAAAGGTGACGGTAGGACGCTTGGAATGCTCACAGGGTGGCTCAGTCCCTGCAGCCTGGTCCCAATGATGCGGGCGGCGAGTGAACTGGAAACGATTGGGGAAATCTACTTGGTAGATGCCAATGGGGTGTCGCTGTCCCATGGGCGGGATGTGATCAGTCCGGGTATCCAAGCTGCGCTGACCGGCGGCAATGCAGAGGGGCTCAACGACAACTATGCCGGCGTCCCAGTCATCGGGGTCTATCGGTGGATGGCGGACCTGGGGTTGGTGTTGGTAGCAGAACAAACCCAGGAGGACGCCTTCGCTCCGATGGATAATGTGACTGCCGCCATCGTCGGTGCTACTTTGGGAGTGGCACTGGTCACCGCCGTCATCGCTGCGATAGTGACGCGACAGATCACACGCCCAATCGTGCGGTTGACTGAATCGGCGCTCAACATCGCTGAAGGAAACATGGAGCAGCGTGTCCCCGTCAAATCGCGGGACGAGATTGGCATACTAGCATATGTGTTCAACCGTATGGCAGCGGAGCTAAAGGTCCTGTACGACGATTTGGAGGAAAAGGTCGCCCAGCGCACAGCTCTGCTCCAGAAAGCCAACTACCAGATCCAGCGGCGAGCCATTCAACTTGCCACGACCGTGGAAGTTGGCCAGGTGGCTACTTCAATCTTGGAGCCAGATCACCTGTTACGAGAGGTGGTACAACTGGTGCACGATAGCTTTTTCTCCTACTCCTATGTCGGCATCTATTTGCTGGACGATAGTGGCAAGCGGGCTTTGCTCAAAGAAGCGACTGGCGGCAGTGAAGATATGAGGGCGGTCAAAGCAGAGGCCGTGCCGGCCGGACACCGAAGCCCAGTAGGACAAGCTGTGGTGACAGGGGAGCCGTGCATCGTCAGATACGAGCCAGAGCGTGCACACAAGGTTTTCCTCTCCCCCTATGTTCGCGCAGAGGGGGCATTGCCGCTCAAAATGGGGGATCAGGTCATCGGCGTGCTCGACATCCTGAGCACCAAGGAGGACGACTTTGACACGGATGATGTCTCCGTCCTTCAAACCGTTGCCAATCAAATCACCATCGCTCTGGAGAATGCGCGCACCTATGTTACAGAGCGCGAAGCGGCCAAGCGACTGCGAGAACTGGATCAATCCAAACGTCGTTTCCTGGTCAATATGTCCCACGAGCTGCGTACCCCTCTCACCAACATCATCGGATTCTCTCGGCTGATGTTGAAGGGTATTGACGGGCCGCTAGGTGAACGGCAGCGGGAGGACACGCAGATTATCTATCATAACGGTGAGCATCTCTTGGGCCTGATTAACGATCTGCTCGATATTTCTCATATCGAGGCTGGGTTGATGGAACTGCAGTTTCGGGAAGTGAACCTGGCAGATCTGATCAACAGCGTTATGGCCACAGCCAGTGCGCTGGTGCGGGATAAGGATGTCGAGTTGGAGCAGAAGGTCCCCTCTGATTTGCCCAAGGTCCACGCCGACGCCGCCCGCATCCGTCAGGTGCTGTTGCGGCTCCTGACCAATGCAGCCAAGTTCACAGAGCAAGGAGCTATTACCGTGAGGGCGTGGTCTGCCGATGGGCAGGTGCTGGTCAGCGTCAGTGATACCGGTGCGGGCATTCCTCAAGAGGATTTTGGCCGCATCTTTGAACAGTTCGAGCAGGGCAGTCTGGAAAACGGCCGACGGCCGGACGGAGCTGGCCTGGGATTGGCCCTCAGCAAGGAGTTTGTGGAGATGCACGGTGGTCGCATCTGGGTGGAGAGCGAGATGGGAGTCGGCTCTAGATTCACTTTCTCGTTGCCCTTGAGCCAGAAGGTCGAGAATGCGTGATGAACACACTGAGTAGTGAGCGATCCCTAATGCGCCGTTCGCGCCCGACAGTTGGTCTGCTGATTCAGGATATCGCGGGTGTAGGAGGGTATGCATCCAGCATATGGACTGGGGTCGCTGAGGCATGTAGACGCCGAGACGCTAATCTGATTTGCTTCGCCGGTGGATCGCTGCGCTTCTCGCCTGTCAACGAGTTCGAGAGTCAGCGCAATGCGATATACGACCTGGCGACCGTAGACAATGTTGATGGCCTGGTAGTCATCGGTTCGCTGGGCAGCTTTGTGTCCTCGGAAGAGATGGGCAGTTTCTGTGACCGCTTCCATCCCTTGCCAATGGTCAATGTCGGGTCAACCCAGGAGGGCATTCCCAGCGTTATGGTGGACAACTACGGTGGTATGCGCAGCATGATAGCCCATCTCACCCAATCGCACGGCTGTCGTCGCCTGGCCTTTATCCGCGGCCCTGAAGACAACAAAGACGCTGAGCAGAGGTATCGTGCCTACGTCGATGTGTTGGCTGAGTATGGCCTTGAACCCGATCCTGACCTGGTCGTGCCTGGTGACTTCTTACCTCCATCGGGTGCCGAGGCAATCCGCCTTCTACTCGACGAGCTAAAGGCGGACTTTGAAGCCGTGATTGCGGCCAATGACAATATGGCCCTCGGTGCTTTGGAGGAACTGGATAGGCGGGGGATTCGCGTGCCCTACGACGTGGTCGTGGTAGGGTTCGACGACATGGAGGAGGCCAGCATTGCTATTCCCTCCCTGACTACAGTGCGGCAGCCGATCATTGAATTGGGAAACCGGGCTGTCGAGACACTGCTCACACTGCTGGCAGGCGAGGCAGTGCCAGCCGAGGTGATTGTGCCTACAACATTGGTGTTGCGTCATTCGTGCGGATGTCTGTCCCCGGCGGCGAGGCAGGCAGCGGTAGGACACGTGACGACGATCAATGAACCATTCGAGGCTGTGCTCTCTGTACAGCGGGAGGATATTCTCTTCAGGATGGTGCAAGCCGTGAGAGCACCTGCTACTGGTGCTGTCGCCAGGTGGGCGGAGCATCTGTTGGATGCCTTCTCTGCCGAACTGAAGGGTGAGTCGCGGGGCACCTTCTTGGCCACATTGGATACCATCCTGCGCCAAGTGGTGAAGAATGGGGGTGACGTGGCATCGTGGCAGGGGGCGTTATCCGTGCTACGCTATTATGCACTGCCCTGTCTCACTAGCAGCGGGACTGTGCTCCAGGCTGAAGACCTCTGGCAACAGGCTAGGGTACTGACAGGGGAGATGGCACAACGAGCGCAGGCTCGCCGAAGGCTTCAAGAGGAGCGACGGGATCAGACGGTGCGCGAAATCGGCCAGGCCCTTGTAACGGCTTTTGACACCGCAGAGCTGACGAGCGCGGTGGCCCGGAATCTGCCGCGGCTGGGCATCCCGCGCTGCTATCTTTCTTTGTATGCAGGGCAAGGGGTGCCTGCTGAACAGTCAAGATTGATCGTGGCCTACGATGAATATGGACGCATTGAGCTGGAGGAGAACGGCCGCATGTTTCCTTCCCGCGAACTGGTGCCAGATGGCCTGTTGTCCCGCGATGAGTCGCACGAGCGTTACACGATGGTGGTTGAGCCTCTCTATCTGAGAGAAGACCAATTCGGCTTTGTTCTATTTGAGGTAGGCCCACAGGAAGGATACGTATACGAGACATTGCGCGGATACCTCAGCAGCGCGCTGAAGGGATCGCTTCTTGTTCACGAGGTAGAGGAACGAACTAAATTGCTTCAAGAGGCCAACTTCGCTATCCAGCGCCGGGCCATACAACTGGAGACCAGCGCGGAGGTGGCACGGGCCATCACTTCTATCTTTGATGTGGACGAGTTATTTAGTAGGGCCGTTAACTTGATCCGTGATCGGTTTGGCTTTTATCATGCCGGCATCTTCCTCGTGGATGAAACCGGGACGTGGGCTGTTTTGCAGGAGGCTACAGGCGAAGCTGGTGCACAGATGAGGGCGCAAGGACACCGGCTTGCCGTGGGGGAGACCAGCATGGTTGGTTGGACTGCTCTTCACCACGAACCGCGCATCGCCCTATATGCGCAAGAGGACGCCGTCCGTTTCGCAAACCCTCTGCTGCCCTATACCCGCTCTGAAATGACTCTCCCCATGTTGGTTGGTGATAGGATTCTGGGTGTGCTGAATGTCCAGTCCACCGAGGAGGCGGCCTTTGATGAAGACGACGTGCGGGCGCTGCAAAGCATGGCGAACCAGGTCGCTATCGCCATCGAAAACGCCCGGCGGGTCTCTGACGAAACCCGGCTGCTGGAGGCGACGAGTCCAATCTACCGTCTCAGTCGCAGCCTGGCCCAAGCGACGACGATCAGTGAGGTCGCGGATTGTATCATCGCATCTGTAGCTGAGACGGGAGCTGATGGATGCACTGTCGTTGAGTTTGAATTCTCACCCACCGATGAGCCTGAGGCCCTATTGTACCGGGGTGTGTGGCGTCAGGACCGTGAGATCAGATTCCAACCCGGCATGCGTCTGCCCATCTCTGAGAGTCCTTTTCCCTTCGAAATGATCAGCACGCTGTTGACGGTGGCGGATGTAGAACGGGA
>Ga0180438_10012461_pt1 | contig 10113 bp, 10 predicted proteins | sample SS_ome_12_FD_132455 | JGI IMG/M metagenome (GOLD analysis project Ga0180438, IMG submission 132455) | Hypersaline lake sediment archaeal communities from the Salton Sea, California, USA - SS_3_D_2 metaG | ecosystem: Environmental > Aquatic > Non-marine Saline and Alkaline > Hypersaline >...
GCTGTAATGACTGGTGTAAGAACCGTTGGTATTGTGGGGGCACATTCTACTGCAAAAACACTTATTGTTGCGCAAATGGTATTAGGGGTAGCTTCTACTGTAATAGCCTCGGTTTTATATGCTATATTAGCAACACGACTTTCAATTGCTGCAGTAAAATCATATAACTTCTTATCAGAACTTAATAAAGCTAAAGAAATTAGTGACGAAAATGCTTACGGATTTTTAAAGGGGCAATTAAGTTTAACTGATAATGATTATGAACAGGCAGAAAAAGTTATAGCCTTTGATAGCCCAGCTACTTTATATGGTATGATTAAAGATCCTATTTCGTTAACAGGAGAAGAAGATGCTCTTTTGACAATGGAAGATCGTAATAGAATAGAAAAGAAAGTGAAAGAGCAGATAGAGGATGCTCAATTGATTCAAGGAAATTATCATGAAATCACCGACTGGAAGCAGGTAGAAAATCATCTTATGGTTCGCTATGCAAAAGAAGTTGCACGTATACATTTAGTAAAAGAGGCAAAGTATTTACGAAGAGCGGGAGTAGAGTCTTTGAGTATGCTCAAGCAAGCAATTCAAAATCCTGATCTTTTTAATATTGGAGCTATTATTAAAGCCGCACATGATGAGGCAAAATTTAATGCAGTTTTAAATGCGATTATTGTTGCAACGTGTGTAGTTGGAATTGTTAGTTTTATTTTGGCTACAGTTTATGTGAGTGGTCCTTTGTTGATGCTTGCGTTATCCTTAATGCTTGTAATGAATGTGATGTGGTTATTTTTAGATGGGTATTTTCTCTATGGAGACTTGAAGTCTTTGGAAGAACTTGGCTGGAAAGATAAACTTGTTATGGCAGGTTTTATGCTTTTAACACTTACTAGTATTGGTGTTGGAACTGTTTTATCGCCAGGTCTTATGACAATGTTAATTATTCTTGGGGTAGGAGTTCTTATGCTAGGGATACAGGGAGGTACTTTGGCTTGGTCCTATTATAATAACCAGAAAGATGAAACTGAAGGACTCGAAGAGCAGGGTCCTATAGATGGGGTAGAAGAAAGAGAGCGGTGGTTCAATCAATACGATGATGAATTGAGTGTTTTCTAATTTCTATTTTGAAATATAGTTGAATGGTTATAATGGAATTAATGGATCAATACCTTAATTCTTTTATTATTTATCTTTCTTCTGAAAAATTTTTAAGTCAACATACGTTAGATGCCTATCGTCGCGATGTGGCATCTTTTTTTTTATTTAATAAGGCGATTGCTTTAGAGAAATTAGCTGAAAAAGATTTCATTAATTATCTAGGATTTTTAAAAAGTAAACAGTTAGCAGGGAGTTCGATAGCTCGAGTAGTTAGTTCTTTAAAGGTTTTTTTTCGGTTTTTAAAAAGGGAAAAAGTTATTAAGGAGGATCCAACAAAAAGTCTTGAGACTCCGAAAACATGGTTATTAGTGGCGGATGTTCTTACTGTAGAAGAGATAGAAAAGTTATTAAGTGTGATTGAAACAGAATCTATTCTGGGTTTGAGGGATAGGGCAATTTTAGAGCTTTTGTATGCTACAGGTATTCGAGTTTCTGAGTTGTGTTCCTTAAATTTACTTGATGTAGATGATAGGCAAATACGAATTCGGGGAAAAGGGGATAGAGAAAGGGTTGTTCCAGTTGCTAAACGGTCAATAGTTGTTTTAGATGAGTATTTAGTTCATAGAAAAGCTCTGAAAGGTAATGAAATTCCTCTTTTTTCTATTGGGAATGAAAAGCGAATCAATCGGCAAGTTATTTGGAAAATTGTAAAAAAATGGTCAAAAAAAGCTCAGATTAGCAAAAATGTATCGCCACATACTTTAAGGCATTCTTATGCAACGCATTTATTAGAAAATGGTGCAGATCTGAGAGTTATTCAAGAAATGTTAGGTCATAGTAGTATTTCAACAACAGATCGCTATACACATATTTCAAAAACCTATTTAAAAAAATCTTTTGATGATTTTCACCCCAGAAATAATTAAATAGAAATAATAAGTTTATTGTGTCATAATTATATTTATTATAATTATAAATAGGTGTTTTTATGAATAATATCCTTACAGGACAATATGAATTTTTATTTAAAGTATTTGAATTTTTAGAGCCTGAGGAAATTGGCTCGAAAACAGCTCTTATTAATAATTATTTTAAAGCGCCTTCTCGTTGTCATTTACATTCGTTAGTTACATCGCAATTAGAAGTTCAACTGTCTGGAAATAAAGATTTTCTTACTTTGGTAATTCCTTTTATAAATCATTACGCTATGACAGTAAGACTTTTTAATGGTAATTCACATGTTAGAAATATTTCTAAACAATATTTAATTCAAGATTTTAGTGAATTTATTGAGGCTATTAATGTAGAAAACTCTGTAAATTATGAGTTATTTGCTTCCATGATTCAAACTCCAATTACTATTGGAAAGGCTCAAGACGGCCATAACAAAGTAACTTTCATCGTTCTCAGAGGTGAAATGAAAGAGCCGGGCTGGGAAAGGTATGTTAATTCTGTAGAACGTGCTAGGCAACAAATAGCTGATATGTATGAAGATCCAGAAGTTGAATTTGTCCCTGAAGACATACCTCCAGCACAAAATCGATTTTATCATATAATTTATCAAAGGCATCAAAAAAGTTCTAAATGGAATTCATGTGGTCAAATAATGGTAAATGACACTTTATACTTAAATGAAAGAAGTGGGAAAATTAAACAGGGTGTGTTTCAAAATTTGAGAGCGTTCGTCAGAGATATGGAAAATAAATCATTTAAATTAATATAAACTGTTTTAATTTAAATGATTATCTTATATTTACAGTTAATAGTTGTTATAATATAGTGAATTTGTAATTAATTGAGGTTTATTATGAATATTTCTAGTTTAGTAACTATTATTGGTAAAGATCTTTGGGGAGATGACCTTAAAAGATTAAAATGCACACTAGATGATTTACCCCAAGAGAACTCTATACAAGGAACCAAGTATACCAAGATTCCACCTGAAATATATTATAGAAAAGATGAATTTTTCTTTATGAAGATTGAAAGTGGGTTGAATTTATTTGGACGAATTCCAGATGTTGCTTGTAAAACAGGTAAAATAAGGATGGTTTTTGGTGTTTTGCAAATAGTATTTTTTACGGGCAAGGGGATATTCCATTTAATCAGAGCCGGGTTGCATTGCAGAAATCAAGATTTAAAAAATTATTATTATAGCTATTCTTCATATGAGCATGAGCTTATGGAACATGGTCTAGCAAATGTAATTAGGGGTTTTTTTGAACATATTGAACAGTATGGGGGATTTTTGGCAGTTCTTTATTCTACTTCAGGAGATCGTAAAGAATATAGTGTTGAAAAAATTCTTCAGTTTGATAGCGATGAAGAAACAGCCTCTGATAGAAAGAAAGCTAGTACGCAGTTGATGATAACTGTCTAATTGACTTTTAGAAAGCGGTTTTAAGAAATTTTTTTCTTAATGAGGTCTCGGACTTTTTCAGGTGGAGCTTTTCCTTTAGAAGATTTCATGACTTGTCCAACTAGATATTGAAAAGCTCTGTCTTTCCCTTTTTTAAAGTCTTCAATTGAATCAGGGTTTTCTTTTAGGACCTGATCAATCATTGCTTCAATTACACTGGTGTCGGTAAGCGGTTTGTAATCGGGATTTGCCGCAACAATGTCCTCTGGGCTTTTTCCTGGGTGGAGGAGCATATCATCAGCTACTTTTTTTGCGATTTTTCCTGTTATGACATTTTCTTCAATCATATTGACAAGTTGTGCGATTTGGAGAGCTTCAATTCCAATTTCAGTGAGTGTTTTTCCAGTATCTTTAATGCGACCTATGAATTCAATGGTAAGCCAATTGCAAAATGCAATGGGATTTTTACAAATTTTTAAGCCTTCTTCAAAGTTATCTGATAATTGTTTGTCATTTACAAGTTGCATTGCACTATTTTCAGTTAATTGAAGCGTGTCTCTGTATCGTTTGTAACGATCTTGAGGAAGCTCTGGAAGATCTTCTTTTAAGTGATCAACATATTCTTTTGTTAAGACTAGAGGGGGGAGGTCAGGTTCGGGGAAATATCGATAGTCATCTGCAGATTCTTTTGTGCGCATTATAATAGTTTTTCTTCTTTCAAGATCAAACCGATAGGTAGCACTTTGAATATCTTTATCTGGATGTTGGGTGTAAAAATCAATTTGACGAATAATTTCTGCTTCGATGGCAAGTTCCATGTTGAAAAATGAGTTCATATTTTTCACTTCAGTTTTATTGCGCAAAGTAGTTTCGCCTTTTTTTCTTACAGAAACATTAGCATCCATCCGGAGGTGACCTTCTTGCATATTACAATCTGAGGAATTGATATATTCCATAATAGCTTTAATTGCCTGAGCGTAGGCTGAGGCTTGTTTAGGGGACCTCATACAAGGTGTCGATACGATTTCAAGTAAAGGTGCACCTGAGCGGTTAAAGTCAACACCTGCAAAGTCTGGGAAATGGATCAATTTGCCAGCGTCATTTTCTAGATGGGCGTGCTCAATTTGAAAGGTAAATGATTCACCCTCAACTTCTGTAATGATTTCTCCACCAATAATAATGGGATTTGTAAACTGTGTGATTTGGTAATTTAAAGGGCAGTCAGGATAAAAATAGGATTTCCTGTCAAAGGTACTTTCCAAGTTGATTTCAGCATTAACAGCAAGTCCAAAATTAACAGCTTTTTTCACCGCTTCTTTATTAATTACTGGGAGGGATCCTGGTTGACCTGTATCAATATAGCCAATATTTACATTGGGTTCATCCCCAAAATGATTGGGTTCTGGTCCAAACATTTTAGATCTTGTATTAAGCTGCACGTGAATTTCAAGTCCAATAACAGGTTCAAATTCATCATAGGGAGGACCACTCATTTTACCTCCTTATCAAATAATGGGGGGTGACTAAATACATTTGCTTCTTTTTCAAAATGGTGGGCAAAGCGTAAAACTCTTGCGTCATCGAGTTGGGGGCCTTGAATTTGCATTCCAATAGGTTTATTATCTTTATCGAAGCCAATGGGAACATTTATTGAGGGGATGCCTGCTAAGTTTGCTGAAATTGTAAAGATATCTTGTAGATACATCTCAAGAGGGTCTGCAATTGCACCTAGTTTAAAAGCAGTTCCAGGGGAGGTGGGAAGAGCGATTGTGTGACAAGATTCAAAGGCCTTTTGATATTCATTAATTAATAAAGTACGCACTTTCTGTGCTTTTTTATAATAGGCTTCTTGGTAGCCTGCTGAAAGTACATAAGTTCCTAGGAGAATTCTCTGTTTTACTTCACTGCCAAAACCTTCTGTTTTAGAGAGTTCGTAAACTTCTTCTAAAGTTATAGCCTTTTTAGATCTTGTGGTATATCGGATTCCATCAAATCGAGCTAGGTTTGTAGAGGCCTCTGCTCCAGCTAAGATGTAGTACATAGGTATGGAGTAGTTAATCAGATCTAAATTAATTTCTACAAAAGTTGCCCCTAAAGACTTATAAACATCTAATGCATCATCGAATTTCGCTCGAATTTCTGGATTAAGGCCCTCTAATAATTTATAAGGGATTCCAATTTTTTTACCTTGAATCGACTCTTTTAACTCATCTAAATAAGGTTCTTTTGGGTGATTAAGGCTGTTTGAATCACATGGGCAGTGGCTTGCTAACACCTCCTGCATGAGTGCAATATCTTCAACGGAGCGGGCAAAAGGTCCAATTTGGTCTAATGAAGATCCGAAGGCAACAAGTCCAAATCTAGAGACACGTCCGTAGGTAGGTTTAAAACCATATAAACCGCAAAAAGATGCGGGTTGGCGTATAGAGCCTCCTGTGTCAGAACCGAGAGCTAAAGGGGCTAGCATTGCGCAAACGGCGGCAGCACTTCCTCCAGAAGACCCTCCTGGTGTACAAGATAGATTCCAAGGGTTTTTGGTGGTTTTATAGGCGGAATGTTCCGTAGAAGAGCCCATTGCAAATTCATCTAGATTGGACTTTGCAATGATAATTCCATCTGCTTCTTCAATCAACTTAATCACGGTAGCATCAAAGGGAGCTACGTAGTTTTCTAAAAATTTTGAGGCGCAGGTAGTTTTCTCTCCATGTATCTGAATATTATCCTTAATGATAATTGGAACTCCAGCTAACTTTCCGAGTGCTTTCCCATCTTTTTTCTTCTTATCGAGCTTTACAGCTTGAAGATGGGCTCTTTCTGAGAGGGAATGTAGGAGAGAGTCAATTTGCGGATCCAGTTTTTTTGCGCGGTTACAAAAATATTCTGTGATCTCTAAAGCAGTTAGATCGGAATTTAGGAATCGATCTCGGAGGGAAATGGCTGTTTCTTTATACACTTATGCTTGGTCCTTAATTACTTTGGGAACTTTAATCATTCCTCCAATGTGGTCGGGTGCATTTTTCAAAAATTCTTCCCGGGGGATAAGTCTTTGAGGTTCATCATCTCTTAAAGGAGCGCTAGTGTTTTGGATAACATGGCTGCAAGGAGGGGTTTTTTCTGTATCAATTTCATTTAACTTATCTACATAGCTCAAGATTTTTGTTAAGTTGCTGAGTAGTAATGCTTCCTCTTCAGAACTTAGGGGGATACGGCTAAGTTTTCCCAGAGTTTTTAATTGCTCTTTGTCAAATTTTGTCATGGGGGGTATTTTATTATATTTTTATCCTTAAGTCAAGAATTTGATGACAATAAAATATGGATAGCTATGCTCTAGGTTATAAATCTATCTGGAGGTTTGAAATATGTTAATTATTAGTATTATAGCTATGATTCTACTTTTAGTAGGAGCTTTTAACTGGGGTTTTATCGGTTTTTTCAATTACAATTTTATTGCGGCACTTTTTGGTGGAACAGTCACTGGTGATTACTTGATTATTGAGAGAATTGTTTATGCACTTGTTGGGTTAGCTGGGATTTGGGGAATCAAATTTTTGTTCATGTGCTTTAAAAAGTGTTGTAAATCTAAAGAAGGTGAGGGAAACAATTCTTGCTGCTCTAAGGATGATAAGCACGATTCTTAAACGGGCTTTGAAAAATATTTTTTCTATGGTCTTGTCTTAGCAAAATATTTTTGTTAATATGTTAGGATGAGACCAACACGTTATATTTCTAGAGTATGTATCAATCAGCCCAAAGACGCGGTATGTAGTTGGCATTTGCAGAGAGGAAGCTTTGCCCGTTCGTTTCCGTGTTGGGAAAATATTACCTTTATTAGAGAAGAAGAATTACCGGGGCGTCAAAGGAGAATATTTGCCTTTTTTAAAAAAGGGTTTTTCAAAATTCAACATATCTTTCGTTCCCAAAGTCTCAATGGGGATATTTTTCTTCAAACTTTATTGGAGAAAGGGCCATTTAAATACTTAAGTCATCAACTTAAAGTGCATCATCATGGGACAGATTCCTGTGAATTGATAGAAATAATTGAGTATACGTTACTTTTTCCCTTCTTTTTTTCTGAATTTAGAAAAAAGCGTTTTACTAGACGACTGAAGAGGTATTTTGAGTATAAGCATGATGTGTTAGTCAAAGATTTGGTTTTTTTTGAGCAAATGGTGAAGGGCAAGGATTTAAAGATTTTAGTGAGTGGATCGACGGGATTAATAGGATCGAGTCTCGTTAATTTTCTTAAAATAGCTGGTCATGATGTATGGACATTAGTTCGGTCAAAAAGTGATCTGGATGAGGAAAAGTCGATTTTATTTGATCTTAGAACGGGAGAGGCAGAAAGAAGTAAGTTAGAAGGGTTTGATGCTGTAGTCCATCTTTGGGGTAAAAGTATTGATGATAGGTGGACCAAAAAGACAAAGCATGAACTTTTAGCTAGTCGTTTTGAAACAACAAAAAGGCTGGCAAAGATTATGGGGACTTTAGAAAAGCCGCCTAAAGCTTTTTTGTGTGCTTCAGCAATTGGATTTTATGGAAATCGGGGAAATCAATGGGTGAATGAAAAAAACCATAAGGGGAGAGACTCTTTTCTTGCAGATGTTTGCAGAGCATGGGAAGATGCTGCTGGCCTTTTAAAATCATTGGGGGTTCGGGTTATTCATCTCCGTTTTGGGATGGTTCTAAGTGCAAGGAAAGGCGCACTGAAAAAAATGCTTACTCCATTTAAATTAGGTTTAGGTGGCGTGATTGGTCATGGAGATCAATATATGAGTTGGATTGCCATTGACGATGTAGTAAGTTCTATTTATCATGCCATTAAGCATAAAGATCTTATTGGACCTATTAATGTTGTTACCCCTCATCCAGTAACAAATTTAGAGTTTTGCACTTTGCTCGCAAAACATCTTAATCGCTCTTTAGGTCCACCTATTCCAGGTCCTTTATTGCGTCTTATAAAAGGGCAAATGGCCGATGAGCTTTTATTGAGTTCAACAAAAGTTGAACCTAAAAAGCTTTTAGAAAGTGGGTACAGATTTCGTTATCCAAGTCTAGATGAAGCATTCTCTCACCTTATTTATTAAGAACGTGTTGTGAAAAAGGCCATGCGGGTTAAAAAACAGCATCTTTTCCGAATATACAGTGATTTTTAAATCAAATGACTAAACATTATTCAGTATCATTTCAAATGCTTTCTAATATAATTGTTAGTTTTCTAATCAATTATATTAGTTGTGATTAAGGCATTATATTATAAAATATTATTATAATAATTAATTTTGTTTGTAAAATTATAATTTTATCCTTATCTTAAAAAATATAAGGAAAAATAAAAAAAAAGAATTAATTCAGAAAATTATGAATGGGAATAGAAAGTTAAATCCGTTTAAAGTAATGGTTGATCCTAGAGGATTTATGAGATCCTTTGATGCTAGGGTGAAAAAATCTCATTGGTTAATAGCAGGAATCGTGGGATTTGTTTGGCTTTTTGGAAAATTTTACCTTTATTCTCTGGGATACAGATTTTCTGTTGTTGCATTAGTAATCGCAGCTCTTGTTTTGGCAATTCCTGTAGGCCTTGTGATATTTAATATAAGTGGATTTTTACTTCATTTAACTGGAAAAATATTTCGTGGTCAGGGGAATTTTAGTGATTTATATTCAGCATTTGCATGGTCAAGAGTTCCTGAATTTTTTCAGATGCTTTCTTGGATTGGATTACTTTTCTTTTTCGGGGGATATTCTTTTACACCAATATTGATTGCACAGGAACAGTTAACACTAACTGTTATTGCTCTTTTGTCAGTTCAGATTATTTGCTCTATATGGAAATCGATTATTTTATTTCACACTGTAGGTGAAGTACAAGGGTTTTCAGCATGGGTAGCAATTTGGAATGTTATTTTTGCTTGGGTCATATTACTTTGTATAGATTATGGCTTCAATTTAATTATTTCTGCGGGATTAAATTACAAAATAATAGCTATGCAGAGTTTTTTACACCTATAATTAAGGAAGGATAAATGTATTATAATAAAAAAAGATTAAGCAAAAAGGCGTTTGCAACTTTTATGGGAATATTATTGGTAGCACAGCCAGTTGGTTCTAAGCTTATGGATTGTTCATTATTTGGTGTAAAACAAAAGCAGTCATCTAATTTTAAAAATTGGAAACGGATACACTCTTCAGAAGGAAAATGTTCTTGTACATTTCCAAAAGTTCCAGAGCATATCCAGCAAAAAATGCCCATGAAGGGTCAAGAAAATGATCTTCAATACTATGTTTATGTTGCAGATCATGATAGAAAAGAAGTTTTTATGGTATTGGTAGCCCAATATCCCGGCGTTGTCGATGATGAAAATGCTGTCAAAAATTTGGAGCACTTTCTCAATACATTACTTTCACAAAATCCCAATAACAGACTCTTATTTGCTGATTTAATTAGTGTTCAAGGGTATACAGGCATGGATTTCTTTATTCGTACAGATCAAGTCTACTTTAAAGGTAGGGCAATTCAAGCGAATAACTCACTATATTTACTCGCAATGGAATGTGAAATTCCAAATTACCAGGAAGAACATTACAACTTCTTCATTGAATCTTTTGAATTGCACTCAAATAAGAAATAAAAGCATTTTTAGTAAGCCTTAATTGTATTAACC
>Ga0180438_10012462_pt1 | contig 10112 bp, 5 predicted proteins | sample SS_ome_12_FD_132455 | JGI IMG/M metagenome (GOLD analysis project Ga0180438, IMG submission 132455) | Hypersaline lake sediment archaeal communities from the Salton Sea, California, USA - SS_3_D_2 metaG | ecosystem: Environmental > Aquatic > Non-marine Saline and Alkaline > Hypersaline >...
TCAAACGGCCTCTATTTCCGAAATCGCTTTTGAAGTCGGATTTAATAACCTTTCCTATTTTGCCAGGAGTTTTAAAAAGCTATTCGGTGTCCTTCCTTCAGATTACCACTCTTCCCAGACTTCTTAATTAATATTTTTCTCTAAAAAACACAAAAAAGAAACATCTGTGTCAAAAAATGAAACATGTGTGTTAGATGTTTTTAACTTTTTTTTGTATTGTTGTATTGTTCGAGCGTAACTGCATTTAAAATTAATTAATCAAATTAAAAACATCAATTTCTAAGGAGGTAATATGATGAAAAAAGCAATTACAGCGATTTCTATTATCGCAATAAGTTTAATGCTATTATTAATTTTGAACCTATTTGCTCAAAAAAAAGCCGGCGTTGTTAAGACAAACAGCTATTATCTAACAACAACCACAAACGAACACGGACGATTCGATGTTAATCATGGTCTATCATTAGGCGGTCATACCGATAAAACTATCATTGCCGGCGTTATTGTCTCTATCAAAAACAAAACAAACAATAGCTGGTATACCGTTTACGCTGAACAAAACATACCGGCTCGCATCGCCTGGAGTGATACCGGCGTGTCTGGTGTTTTTAATGATAAGCGATATTTTACAAATCAGGAGGTTCGTATTCTGATTTTTACCATTACTCTTATTGGCTAGTTACAAACATCGTTAGGTCTTATGAACTGCTTTTACTTCACTCGCAGCATACTCTAGGTTACATACTCGGTTTAACGTGGAAACAATGATTGGATATCCCATTTGATAAGTTCGATTATATCAATTAGATGAAATGCAAGATTCTTTAAAATATTCTGATCAATCAGCATTCTTATGTTTTGGGGATTCAAAATTAAATTTTCATTCATCAATTAAAATCGTCACAATTATAATAAGGGAGGTGAGAAAATGAAAAGTTATAACATCCTGATTCAATTTTTTTTGCTGCTGGTTTTCATTCATTTAATTTTTACGGATAAACTTGAATCAAATGTAAAAATTGTTCGACAGGTTATTGGTTCAGGTGGAATCAATGGTTCAAAAGGTGATAATCTTGTTCATTATGCGACTGCCGGTCAATCGGCAATTGGCCGCAAACAAAAAAGTGACAGCGTCTTTATTGGTTTTTGGATTCCATGTAAAGATGGTATAAATGCTATCAACAATAAAGAAATAAATTTTACCCCCACTACATTCAGACTTTACCAGAACTATCCTAATCCATTTAATCCTGAAACGACGCTCCAATATGATTTGACTTCAGCATGCCGGGTAAAGATTGAATTATTTAATGTCATGGGGCAACAAATCCGCTTGCTGATTAACGAAATTCAGGGACCAGGACGCAATCAGATTACCTGGGATGCCCGGGATGAACAAGGTGAACCTGTGGGTTCAGGGATTTATTTGTATCGCATTACTACTTTTGCTACAGATAATTCAAAGACAAACGGGAAAATTCTTTTTCAACAAACAAATAAAATGTTACTAGTAAAATAGGAGGATACCATGAGACATCTATCCATTTTATTCGCTATACTGTTTTTAGTTTTCTTTTCAACTATATTGATGGCACAGGTACCAAAACTGATAAATTACCAGGGTGTATTGTTAGATGACAATAACCAGCCTGTTAATGACACGCTTAAGATTACTTTTACAATTTACGAAAAAAATGGAACTACCTTATTATGGACAGAGGAGCACAGCCAGGTTAAGGTAGAAAATGGCTTATTCCATGTGATTCTTGGTTCTACAGCCCCATTTGATATTCCCTTTGACAAACCGTATGAACTGGGAATTAAAGTTAACAATGATCCGGAACTTTCACCGCGAATGGAATTGACCAGTACAGCCTATAGTATTAATGCTGACAAAGTAAAAGGTAGCGGTAATATATTTCCGGGAAATGGAAATGTTGGAATTGGAACTACAAATCCGCAAAATAAGCTTGAAGTCAATGGCGTAATTCAATCAACGCAAGGAGGTTTCAAATTTCCGGACGGCACAATGATGAATAGTGCGTCCACTGATGGGGATAATTTAGGAAATCATACAGCCACACAAAATATAAACCTGAATGGAAACTGGCTATCAGGAGATGGTGATAATGAGGGCATTTTTATTAATAGTGGTGGCAATATAGGAATCGGTATCAAGGATGCTGGTAATGCCAAAATTAAATCAATTCAAACAGGCTTGGACAAGGCGGGTTTTTTTCAAGTTCGAAATCCGGAAAATAATTCCCAGGCGTTACTCACGAATACAAATGGCAAAGGATTGGCGTTTTACGCTTCAAGTTATGGTACGGGCCGGGCGGCAACTATCGGTATCAACAATCCAGAAAATTCGAGCAATGCTCTGGAGGTTGGGACAAATGGCAAAGGCTCGGCTTTATTAATCGAAACCACCAACCCAGAAAATTCGAGTAATGCTCTGGTGGTTAAAACAAAGGGAAATCAGGGGTGTGCAATTGAAGGAGTTGCGGAGTCAACCACAGGAATCACATTCGGTGGTTATTTTTCTTCGGCCACGACATTAGGTGCCGGTGTATATGGTGAATCAAGCGGTGGTATGGCATCTGGTGTCAAGGGCTTTTCAACAGGACTAGCAGGTCAGGGTATTTACGGTTTGGCAGAGGGAGACAAAGGATTCGGTGGATATTTTGAAAGCCGGAAAGGTACAGGGATTTATGCTAAAGGTGCTTCAGGAAAACCGGCTGCAGAATTTGAAGGTAATGTCAAGTGTGAAGTTTTGACAATAACCGGTGGCAGTGATATTGCCGAACCATTTGATATAAGTCAGGAAATGGAGATAAAACCGGGCATGGTTATGAGTATAGATGCTAAAAATCCCGGCCAGCTCAAGGTAGCGGATAAGGAATATGACCGCGGCGTCGCTGGCATCGTTAGTGGCGCTGGCGGCATCGCACCCGGCATGATAATGGGGCAGGAAGGCTCGATAGCCAATGGTGACCACGCAATTGCTTTAAGTGGTCGCGTCTATTGCTTGGTAGATGCCTCCAATGGTTCTATCAAACCGGGCGACTTACTAACCACATCCGATACTCGCGGACACGCGATGAAAGTGACCGATTTAACCAGAGCTCAGGGAGCGATTCTTGGAAAGGCAATGAGTTCGCTCGAAAAGGGACAGGGATTGGTGCTGATGCTGGTAACCTTGCAATAGAAAAGGAGGCGGTATAATGACACATTCATCAAAAAAAGCTGCAATAGCATGTCAACCATTGGTGTTACTTCTGGCTTTGTACCTGATTCTTGTTCCCATCTTCCTCCAGGCCAGAGGATTAGAAGAACACGAAGTCCGTGTTGCGGTGCAAACATGGGTACGCTATGTTACCGCAGAGGCAAAGTCGGATGCTGTTATTGAGAGAATGCAACCTTATAAAATTCAAGCAGAAACTATTGCCTATATCGCGCATCTGCTTGGAGGCGGCTTCTGTATTTGCGGTACAGACGATCAAGTTCTTCCCGTTTACTTGTTTAGCCCAAAAGGAACTTATGACCCGCAGAATACGAATTATCAATATATTTTGTGGGAGATAGAAACAAGAATGAAGAATCTAAAGACGGGATTCGAGGAAAATAGTCCGGAGTTTCAATCATATCAAGAAGCTTTATCAGACAGAGAATCACTTTGGCGGGCCCTTATCGCTGGCGACGACTTAAGAATGATGGAGCAACCCGAGGGAGTATTTGCAGAACCAACAACCATGATACTTAATCTTACATCACAGTGGCATCAGGGCCGGCCATACAATAATGAGTGCCCTGTATTAACTCCTCCAGATGAGCATACAGTTACCGGCTGTGTGGCAACAGCAATGGCTCAGATAATGTACTACTGGAATTGGCCTAACTCGGGTGTTGGTCATAATGATGTAGATTATGAATACAGATGGCGGACTGGCTGGGATGAAGAGAGTCTGCCAGTTAATCCCAGGCCCGATTTGGGTACAACGTATTGGAATTGGGGGGGCGGCCGTCTCGAATGGACGAGTGCTAATGGTGGTAGGCTGCGCATGACTGGTTATTGGGATGAGAGTCTTTATGAAAGCGCCCAAGATATTAGTGGTGATTCTGAGTATCTTGACGCCCTTGAAGAACTTTGGGACAGACTTAAAGAATCTTCCAAGAATTATTACGCAAATTTCGGTGCAACAATTTATGATTGGAGTATTATGCATGATACACACCCCGCGTTCTCTGGTGATGGTGAAGTAGCCAAGTTATGTCATCAAGTCGGAATTTCCATCGATATGAATTATGGGATACGTGGCTCCGGAGCTGATGATGCCGATATCGATAACGCTTTGGAAGATTACTTCCACTACGATTCAGATGCATATAATTCAAGAAAAGACATTGAGGAAATAAGAGAGGAGATACGATGGCTTCGTCCTGTAGCTTTTGGTGGATTTAGGAAAACTATTTCGGAATCTAGACCATTGGGAAAAGTAGGACACGAGTGGGTTATTTTGGGTTACAAATTGGTCACTAATCAGTTTTATATGAATATGGGACATGGTGGTCCCCCTGGATGGTATTCTTGCGATAGTGTTTACGCAATAGACCAAACGCAAGTCACCCACATAGCACCAAACCATTTAGTAAAATTTGTAGGAGCTAATGATGCGGGTGATGGATCTCCCGATGAACCCTACCGGAATATTGAAGAGGCAATCGTAAAAGCGCTTGATGGCGCAACCTTGATATTCAGAGCCGGTTCTGACAATACGTTTTTTACGAATTCACTCATCATCAATCGGCCGTTCACACTTAAAGGATATGATGTAACTATTCGAAAGCATTAAATGGCTGATGATGAGATAAATTGATGAGGTGTTTTCGGGAGTGTAAACCTTTTCTGGATTACACGGTACGACGCAGGAATATGTCGCACTCATGCTTTTATGATGTATGAATGAAGTATAGAAGCCTGCAATTGCTTATATAAAGAGCAACATAATACTATTAAAAATAATACTGTCTTGTGCTCGCTGTTTACTGGTTTTACAAATCAGCCGCACGTTAACGCATTACGGACTTGTAAAGGAATATAAAAAATGAAGAAAACTTCTATTTTTGTTCTAAGTATTGCTCTGGAATTAATCGCAATAGTAATCTTGCAGGTGAACGTCTGGCCTCAGCAATTTGAGCACTACTTTCTTTATCTTGGTACATATCCTTACAGTGCAAATACAGGATACCATGAAGATGTACAAGGTATTACTCACGACAAAGACTGTTGGTATATTACCCAATCCGATGCGGATGATTCCGATCCAGCAGAACGCTCGCTATGGAAAATCCCGATAAGCCACGATCTTAGTTCTGTATCACCCAATGACTCCGGGATTAAACGGATTTCACTCGATGATATCACCGAACTTGCCAGCAAGGCTTATAATCATTTTGGAGATTTAAGTTACTATAAAAATGAGAAATATGATGGCAAAGGTTATCTGGTTATACCGGTGACAGGAAGCTCTGCTGGAATTATTGCTGTTTTTCGAGCCAGTGATCTTGGCTATATAGGAAGTGCTGCACTAAGCGGAGGGATAAATCCAGGGTGGTGTGCAATCGATCCCGAAGGCTACGCGTATGCTTCCGGCAATAACGTTAATAAATGTGATATATACAAGTTAAGATGGAATCTTATACCGACAGAAGTGAAAATTAAGAAAATTGGTGACTTTCCATTTCTTGATGAATACGGTAATCCCCTCACATTCACTAGCATGCAAGGTGGTGTGATTTCGGAAAGTGGAAATCTATTATACGTTGTGTCAGGTTATTATGCTGATCATGAAGCACATGATGGAATAAATGTTTTTGATATGCAAACCAACCGGAGGGTAGCACATTCGACGAATGGATACGGGCATTTTAATTATGAATTCCATGCAGGCGTGGATGCGGAAGAACCTGAAGGGATAACTATTTGGGATTTAGATGACGGTCGAGCGCCAGGGATAACTGGGCAATTACATGTTTTAATGTTAGACAATGATGCTTCAGCTGATGAAGTATACCTCAAACATTATACAGGTACTATTCATGTAGACAAAACTCATACTGGTTCCGAGGAAGGCACTCCATCACAGCCATTTAACAGTATTACTGAAGCTTACAACTTGGCTTGGAATGGGGCAAAGATTAAAATTCAAGAAGGATCATATCCTGAAATATTGACAATCAATAAACAATTGCTACTTTTTTCTAGTGCAGGCTCTGTTGTAATAGGAAGTGGAAGATAAAATAAACCAAAAACAGTTAGAAAAAGGAGAAATAACATGAAGCAATTATCCGGCTTTAAAAAAAAGTATTCATTGGTATCTTTTATACCGATGATTGTTTTATTCATATTGCCCAGCTTGTGTTCGCAAGCATTTTCACAAGAATTATCACCCAAGTTCATTTCCAAAACACAGCAAAATAATCTACTAAAACAACATTTAGAACAAAAAAATCTGAGCAAAAAAGGCGGCGGATTAAATAAACCCACCGCCATTCGAGAACGTGTGTTTACCGGACATAATGCCGGAGATCAATTGGGTAGTTGTGTGGCCAAAGCTGGTGATGTAAATGGAGATGGCTATGACGATTTAATTGTCGGCGCGCCTTTTTCGAGCAGTACCGGTAAAGCTTATATCTATTTCGGTGGCAAAAGTATGGATTATGTGGCTGACGTGATTTTTACCGGAGAAGCCGCTAATGATCTATTTGGTAACACGGTAACCGGTGCTGGTGACGTAAATGGTGACGGCTACAGCGACGTGCTCGTATCGGCGATTGGACACGATACTGGCGGCAGGGTATACGTATTTTTTGGTAGAGCGGGATTCGCCGGCTCCCATCCTGCTCAGACGGCAGATGTGATTCTTACCAGTGAAGCAGCCATGAACAGTTTTGGCTGGGCCATGGTCAATATTGGGGATATTAACAGCGATAGCTATGACGATGTGTTTGTGGGAGCATTTTTAAATGATACCGGCGGAAATGATGCCGGTCGAGTGTATGTGTTTTTTGGAGGTCCCGGATTCTCAGGTTCCTATCCTGCGGGGTCTGCAAATGTAATTATCACAGGAGAAGCTACCGGAGATCAATTTGGCAACAGTGTAAATTCCTGCGATGTTAATAGCGACGGTTACAGCGATGTAATCGTGGGAGCTGCTAAAAATGATGCCGGGGGAAACGGTGCCGGTCGTTTATATATTTTCTGGGGAAAATCCGGATTACCCGACTCTCTTGCAGCAACAGATGCTGATGTAATAATTACCGGAGAAACGGAGGGAGATGAATTTGGCTTCTTTACCGCTAATGCCGGTGATGTCAATGGTGACGGCTATTCGGATTTAATTGTAGGAGCACCCGGAAATGATACGGGCGGAAATAATGCTGGTCGGTCATATCTGTTTTTCGGTGGTACTAACTTAATAGGTTCGCTCTCAGCTAGCACGGCCAATTTAATTTTTACAGGAGAAACAAGTAATAATGCTTTTGGTAGTTGTGTAGAGGGAGCCGGTGATGTCAATGGAGACGGTTACAGCGATGTTTTTATTGGAGCATACGCAAATGATGCAAATGGAACTGACGCTGGTCGCTCGTATGTTTTTTGGGGCGGAGCAAATATGGATAACATTCCCGATATAATCCACACCGGTGAAGCAGCGGGTGATTATTTTGGTATTTCCCTTGCCAGTGCCGGTGATGTAAACGGTGATGGTTTAAGCGATTTGATTGTAGGAGCGAATGAAAACGATGCCGGTGGAACCAATGCCGGCCGAGTATATTTATATCTGAATTCATTAACAGGTACTGATATTTATGACCATGCGATATCCGGCGAGGCAGCCGGAAATTATTTCGGACATTCAGTAGCCAACGCAGGGGATGTTAATGGAGACGGTTACAGTGATGTAATAGTGGGAGCATACGGGAATGATAGCGGTGGACCAGATGCGGGTCAGGCGTATCTGTTTTTTGGAGGCCAGGGATTCTCTGATTCTTATGCAGCTAGCGATGCTGATGTAGTCATTAGTGGTAGCTCCGATAATTATTTGGGATATTCTGTTGCCGGTGCCGGGGATGTTAACGGCGATGGCTATAATGACGTGATTATAGGGGAACCTCAGAGCAGTGCATCACCATACAATGGTCTGGCATATCTATTTTTTGGAGGGGCTGGATTCACCGGCTCATATAATTGGCAAGACGCAGATGTAATACTATCAGGTTTTGTAAAAGGAGATTTATTTGGATGCTCCGTTGCCAGCGCAGGTGATATTAATGGTGATGGCTATAACGATGTAATTGTCGGAGCAAAGAATTATGATAATAATGGAGTTGGTGCCGGAAGCAGTTATTTGTTTTTGGGTAGATCACTATTTTCTCACGTATTGCAGGCAGAAAATGCTGATCTAATAATCGACGGTGAAGGAGCAGGAGACCAGTTTGGTGAATCTGTAGCAAGCGCCGGAGATCTTAATGGGGATGGCTGCAGCGATATTATTGTAGGAGCGCAGTATAATGATGATATTGAACCTGACGCTGGTCGTGCATATGTGTTTCTCGGGTACCCAGAGATTTCTGGTCATATTAGTGCCGGCTCTGCTGATTTAATCATCAACGGTACAACAGCCGGTGACAGATTAGGCAATTCAATTGCATGTGCTGGTGACGTAAATAGTGATGGCTACAGCGACGTAATTGTAGGGGCTTGGAAGTATGATGCTGTAAATACTGCAGATAATGGAAGGGTGTTTATATTCTTTGGTGGTATAAGTCTTTCGGGTGACCTGGGGTCATGGAATTCAAATGTCCAACTGACCAGTGAAAAAGGCACAGATTGGTTTGGCATATCCGTTGCAGGGGCAGGTGATATTAATGGTGACGGTTATGACGACGTACTTGTTGGCGCAGATTGGAATAATTCTATGAGGAGTTGGACTGGTCGGGTATGTGCATTTTTTGGCGGTAGTGAAATTGCCGGACTTAGAACAGCAAACGATGCAGATATTATTATGAATGGAGAAGCCTCTAACAATCAGTTTGGCTGGACAGCGCCAGGAGCCGGAGATATAAATGGTGATGGTTTTAGCGACATAATAGTGGGAGCAGGATTGAATAATGCCAATGGAAGTGAAGCTGGTCGGGCATACTTCTATCTTTCTTCCGGACCGCCTGTTGTACCGAGGATTTCATCTGTCAAGGATGTACCTCATGATCAAGGTGGCAACGTAGCAATTAAATGGATACGAAGCGGTTATGACGCTGTTGGGATCGAGAAAATAACGGACTACGTAATTCAGCGAGGCCTTCGTTCCGGTTCCAGGTTTTTCTGGCAAGATATTGCAGTACAAACCGCCAGACAGGACGATGGCTACTCCGCAATCGTCTCTACACCGTATGATTCCAGCAACTCTACAGACGGTAATATTACATATCGTGTAATTGCACAAACATCAAATCCAAATGTATTTTGGAAATCAAAACCGGTAACTGGGTACAGCGTTGATAATCTGTCGCCATCAGGCAGTCCATCTCTTTTAGCCAAATCTCTTAATGATACCTCCGTGCAAGTTACATGGCGTAAAAATATCATTGATCCGGATGTTCACCATTATGCAGTTTATAGGTCAACAGATAAAGAATTTTTACCAGAACCAAATTTACTAATTGGTACAACAACTGATACAACGTTTATAGACACCGCACCTGAATTTAATACCCTGAATTATTATTGCGTAGTTACTTTTGATATCCATGATAACAAAAGCGTTCCATCACCACAAGCATCGCTATATGTTCGCAACGTGAAGGATAACTCGAAAATCATGTCCACCAAGTATTTGCTTGGTCAGAATTATCCCAATCCATTTAATCCAAAAACAATAATAAACTACCATTTGCCAGCTCAATCCTTTGTTAATTTAGACATTTACAATACAAACGGCCAAAAGGTAATGACACTTGTTTCAGAAACTCAAAAGGCGGGAAGTTATATGGTTGAGTGGAACGCTGCTGATTTTGCTGCAGGTGTTTATTTCTATCATTTGACCACTGAAACA
>Ga0180438_10012464_pt1 | contig 10111 bp, 9 predicted proteins | sample SS_ome_12_FD_132455 | JGI IMG/M metagenome (GOLD analysis project Ga0180438, IMG submission 132455) | Hypersaline lake sediment archaeal communities from the Salton Sea, California, USA - SS_3_D_2 metaG | ecosystem: Environmental > Aquatic > Non-marine Saline and Alkaline > Hypersaline >...
GAAAGCACATGCGTAGCTGCCATACATTTCTTCATGTGCGGTTCTAATTGCACTATCTATAGTGTAGTCTTTGGACATATAGTGATCTATAAGTCTGAAAATTATCTCGCTGTCAACTCTCCCAGCTCTGCCTATAATACCTCTATATTTGTCGAATAAAAAGTCGTCATTGCGCACTACACCATTATGTACTCCAATAACAGAATTTGCAATTATGGGATGATTATTGACGTTGTATATTTGGTCACCTTTAGTTTTGAATCTGGTATGCCCTATGACGGATCTTAAGCGCCTTCTATATGATATATTCTTTACAACTCTACTGTATTTGTATTTTTTAACTAGCTTGCTAGCTGGCACATTTAACTTAAACATGCTAGCTATGCTATCAGATAGAACGCATACACCAGCTGCATGTGTACCCCGTCTTTCTGACTCAATAAACAGGCGCTTTACAAGCTTTTTTATATCCTCGGATAGAACATAGTTCAGTTGAGATGTCTCGTAACAAGCTATTCCTAATATTCCACACATATTCTACTCCTATATAGATAACATGCATCCAATAGATTCAGACCATATCATCTCACCCTCTCGCATCTTAGTATCTATATACTTTTGTATAACTTTCTCATTAATGTCGATGTCAGAATTGTTATCTTCTCTAACGCAATTGACGACCGCGCTTATCCACTCTTTCTGATCTTTGCAATCATCTATGATCCTTAGATCGATTATTTCACCAAGGGTGCGGTCTATTCTGTCAGATTCAGTCGGCTTGACTTTGAGATCTTCTTCTATCTCTTTCCACGATTTTCCATCAATGCGTCTCAGAGCGGCTGGCCTTTCGGCTATTTTGACCAATATATCATATGCTGGACCCATCTTTATTAATATGTTCTTTAACTGGCCGACGAGTTCAAGACTACTATCTATGAAATATTCTGCATTATCAAGTACTTTACTAGTATCACTAAGCCTGTCCTCGCTCCAGTCCCGGGGGCAATTGTTAAGAATGATGGACTTCATCTCTTTAGCCTCTCTCAGCCACGACTCGCTGCCTATCTTTAGCATACCGTGTCTGCTTATCTCCACAGCTTTTATAACCATTGCATAATGTAAACAGGCTATTGCCGCATGCCATGTTGGGCATAGAGTTGCCTCAGCTTCTCTGAACTCTACGTGGAAGTTTTCAATATCGTTGCCGTTAAATTTGCACTTATTATAATTAACAAACCCATATTTGCCACCACCACTGCCACCAGAGTGGCCTGCTATAGTTCTTACTACTTCAGGCATATTCTTCATGACCGGTGACATTTCAAGTATGCTTACTCTAAATTTTTCCCATCTCGTCATATGATTTGGGTCGTCCAGCGCCATGGTTATCCATGTCAATGCGTTTTGGTATCTTCTACATAGTTGATGGAAATTAGCTAACACAATCTGTGGCAGAGGCTTTTCCATCTCATTGATGTAGCTGTCGCCCTCGTCATAATAACTGGTCAATACATGCATGTGAGTACTAGTTCTCTCATTAATATAAGCACCAAGATCAACCGCTTTATCAATGATCTTTTTAGACATGTTGTAAAATTCCCAGTAATTTACACGGCGGCCTACGGTTATGATTTCAACACCCTTGTCTCCTAACAGTGATCCATCTTTTGTTATTGAAACGACTCCGGAGTGACTTACTTTGCCATAACTTCTGCTCGGCTGCAGTTCGTCCTGCAGCGTTTGTCTTATATGCTCTGGATCTTTTTTCGGATCGTATCTTTTTGGGCATACGTCACAATTTTTCTCGAAGAGATCACATACAAGGCACTTACTGACGAAGTCCACACATGTTATACCGATGCATGCAAATTTATAGTCAGGGCAATCTTTGCATAGCTCTTTCTTACATTCTGGCTTCTGATTGGCGCACGTAGCAATATCTCTGTCTTTCTGACATGATTCAATTACGGAGCATTCTTGCCAGCACCCCTCTTCGATATGTATGCATGGACACTGTATATTATCACCTTTACATGTCCCCTTTAGTTCTTTCAGATTGAACTCGAACTCAATTCCAACTTTTAGCAGTTTCTGCATCGCCTCTTTCCAATATCTTACCTCATGGCCCTTAAGCCTAGGCTTGGATGGATGATTGTAGAAACGCCATTTCTCTCTGTTGTCCCTCATCTGATAGTCTCCAATTCATGTCGATATTGTTACCTATCTTCCTTTTCCCCGATACGTAGTCAATAACATAGTTGAAATATGATAGAACGGATTCCGCATTCTCTTTGAATCCGAACATCCTGGTTATATCTTCTACTATATGTTCTGTGTGACTTAATGCCGGGCTTATACTCTCGCTGGTTATGCATCTACCAACTTCATTTATATCTGGTAATCTTGGATATAAATTGCGTAAGTCCTCGTATCTTGACAATTTGCCGTTTTGATTTTGATAGGCTTTAAATCTACTCAACATATCTTTCATAACGACAATTCCGATTGCAATTATACCAGAAGATAATATTGGGTGTCTTAGCAAATGACCGCCGGGAACCCGGTATTCCAGAGTTATAGTATCAGCGCGGTAATCAGACGGTTTACCATAGCGGCTATACTTCAGCCATCTTCGTATGAAGTCTTCAGACCCTTCTGGTAATATTGATGGTATGCCGACGTAATAATCGAGTACGTATACCATGTATCTTAGAGTGTTTCTTGCGGATTGACTGCGATACGATAGCAACGATTGCGGCAAACCGAAATGTATGTGAAAGCCCGCCGAAGCATTGTTGTGGTTTGACGCCGCAACCATACCTATGTACCTATCTCGATACAAAACTCTATTATCAATGTAATGGCGTGCTTTCCTCATTAGCGCATCAAGAGCTGCTACTACTTCTTTTTCCTTTGTACTTGGTCTTGGTCTCAGTTCAGCCAGACCGCAATCGTTTCCTATGTCTCCCCAGTGTGGGAAAAAATGACTTGCTGATATATTTAGCCCCGTTACTCCGTCGACTAAAAAGAATTCTGGATCACATCCGATTAGAATGTCATCGGCTATTTTTATCGACGAGATCCTCTCTAGATCCAAAAGTCGATAAGTGTCTCGGCTTATATACGCGCAGTCGCTTTTATCTGTGGCGTCGTCTTTATAAGACGTAGCTACTTGAAGATTTACTGATTTACCATCCTTACCTTTTAGAGACAAAAAAAGTCCGGGTTGGAGCCCGAACTTAGTTCTTAGATCTAATGGCATTCGTATCAGTCTATCTTCTATTGATCCTAACATCGATGTATCAGAAGCCATAGACTTTGATATCCGTATTTTGAATTTCATATATTTAACTCCTAAAATGCAATGTCATCCTCCTCTTCCTCTGTGTCTGGTGCATCCGCTGATGTATTTACCGGTATATATGCGATGCTAGAATTAGCTGCCTCATCTACTGATATTTGTAGCATTTGTCCATAATTATTATTATAGAAAGTTGCAGCTTTACAGTCGTTCTTCCAGCTTCTCCACCAACTCCTCGCTTGATTTTTGTTATAATACACTAACTCTTTGGCTTGAGAAAGTGTTAATAGGAATATCTTCATCCATATCTGAGAATCATGTTTTTTATAGTTTATGGAGGAGGACAAAAATGGAGTTTTATCATTCAGTATCTCTAGCAAGCTATTAGAGTCTGGATAGATTATGTGATCGTCACTTAAATCACCCTTCGCCATTTCAATGCGTTTTTCATAGCTCGATATGGTGCGGTGTCTAACCCATGTTTCGGTATTTCTATTCGTCTTGAAATATACTAAAGATTTGGCGTCTTTTTTACTACAGGCTTTTACAAATACTCTTCTCTCCTGGGTAAAAGGTCTGACCCTATCAACGAACTCCACCAGGCATGGAAACAACAGCCGCCCCTCGCTATCAAAGTCTATGTCTTCTATATTCATAGGCGCGTCATATCCATTCTCTTCCATAAATGATGCTAGCTTAGCTTTAAAGGCTGTAGAATTTTTAGCTAACTCAAGCATTTTTAATATATCCTCATTCCTAGTAGCCGGTAAGCCATTGCTCGATGCACGAATTGATTCTTCAATATTCCTATATTTTCATCAACGTAGTCATAGATTATTGCGTCTGTTTTTCCTTCGCAAGTTCGCTGTATCCTACCAACGAACTGCTCGACTCTTGCTCTTTCTCGGAACGGCAAAGCCAAAAAACCTCGGTTAAGTCTTGGCACGTCAAATCCTTCGCCTAGCAACTCGAAAGTGGTAATAAGTACTTTTGATTTTCCACTATCTACTTTCTGTACTTGTTCCTCATTATATTTTTTACTATAATCGCCAGTGGCGATGACGGCTTGATCACCTATTATTTTAGTTATTCTTGATAATAATTCTTTAGCGTAAACCTTGCGAGTATTGATAACTATGCAATAGTTGCCTTGATCAGCTTCGTTAAGTACGTCATTCACTATCATTTCCATTCGTGGAACATTAGGCAGTATTATGTTCTTTAGTATATAGTGATAATCGTTGTCTGGATGATAGTCGTTCGGATCCCATACAGTAGTTGGAACTACGCGCTTAATTACTTTGGGCGTTATTATCGCACCTCTTTTCTTTACTTCTTGGCGCTTAACAACTGCATTACCCAAGCCCATAGTCGCAAACATTAGATCTTCGAGCTTGTCTCTTCTATATGGTGTAGCGGTAAGTCCGTACATATAGTAGCTGGCGAAATAACCCAGTACTTTTAAAAAAGTGGAAGCTGGGACATGATGTGATTCATCAACTATAACTAATCCGAAAGTACGGCCAAGTTCCATCAGTTGCTCCTCTCGTCTAACTAATGTTGGGATCATACCGATGGTAATTCTTTCTCCTATTCTAAACTTTCCACCACCTATTAGGCCGATTTCTTCTTCGGATACATCAAATACTGAAGTTATTCTCTCACGGACTTGCTCGGCTAGTCGATTAGTGTGAGTTAACCACAACATGTTTTGGCGGACGGAAGCAAATACGTCCAGACCCATAATCGTTTTTCCAGACGCCGCTGGCGCAATTAACATACCATTGGGATGGCCAAATAAATCGAATTTTGCCTGGGCTTGATATGGTCTTAATTTTATGTTTGATTTAAGTGGAACCGGTGCGTTTAGAACTCTATTATCTTGAATAGACATATATAGTCCATGGCCTATCATTGAATCTTCGATTATTTGTAGATAACCTCTCGGTACAACTATACCAGCTGGAAGAGATTTATACAATTCGATAGTAGGTTTTAAATTCTTTAAATATCTGCCTTGCTTCACCGCTTCTTCGAATTTCGGATTGTTAAAAGTCAGCTGCTCTATAAACCAACTCTTGATGTCGTCCGGAATGTCCAATAGAGTAATCTGGCTGTCAATTATTAGCCTCATTTGTTTTGGTATTTACTCCTAGAATTGTATCTATCTTTTGCTGCCATGCCTCGTCCTCATTACAAAAGAACGTGGTGTTTACACATTTTGATTTGACTTTAATAACTGCCGCTTTCGAATCATTTTTTCCCGTGTTTTGTGCCTTTTTATTTTCGACGTTAACACTGGATATTGCTTTATCACATATTCTATTTATGCGTCTTTTCGATTTCTTTGATAATCCTTTAAGTGGTTTTTTAGGCACTATGAATTTGTCGCCCACATATTGTAGATCTACGCCGGAAAAAAGTTCAAACAATTTACATTTATATTTCGTAGTAAGAGTTAGACCAGACTGGCCTATATACATTTCATAACATTTGATGGCGGTATCCAACAGATCACACTCTGGAGTACGGAACGGGCATCCCTGCTTATTATTGCAATATCTACCAACCATGGCTGAAAATAATATGAGATCGGAAAAAGATTCTTCGTCGTTGTACTTCAGATATATAGTATGTTTTAGAATGTTCGCAAACATTTTACTATCTGCACCATGCATTGAGCTACAAAAATAGGGATCTGTTACTCTACATGCACCGCATATCCGACATATCTGCGATATAAATTTACTCATCTTTACTAACCTTTATAGATCTCTTTTACTGTCCTACCATCGGGCATTTTCCAGAAAGTCCAACCACTACGCCTTACACCACTAACTGCTTCGGCTGCGGCCGACAGACTTTCATATCGCTTTTCACCGATATAAAATCCATCCAATCCAACTCTGCAAAAGTAGGACAGTCCACGGCTTGATGCGTAAAGCATGGTATTCTCCGGAATCTCAACTTTTTGCTCGTTCTTCTTTTTCTCTATGGTTTTGTTGATCATTTCATCTTGCTTTTCGTCCGATTTATCTCTGAGATGTTTGACTATCTGAAATAAACTGTCAATGGCGTTTGTCACATATAACAAACGTTGTTCGATAGTTGATAATCTATGCTCAGTACTCATATTTTCTGGTTGGGGCTCAACGTAGGCTATCTCTTCTGAAATATCTTCTTCACCCAATGCAACACATTTCAACTCATCCGCATTTTCATATAGATTAGCAGCAGTCATCTTTTTTTCTTCACTACTCATGTCTTTATCCCCCTCAGTTTTCGTTGTCTCTTCTCCGGCGGTATATAATTTGGGTTATCACCTTTCTTTTCCATTATTTCCTCAATTTCCTCAAAAGAAATCGGGAAATAATTAGTGTTCTCTACGCTTATGCAGTGTCTCTTTCCCGATAAATTTAAATCGTGGTGTGAATGACCATACAGATGCCAGCTATTATAGTGAGATCTAGCCCAGCTATGCATAGCATAATGGCATACAACCAGATAGACCTTTTTGCCAAACTGCTTTTCCCATATCTGTATTGACTTATTTCTTTGTAACCATTTATCGTGGCTTCCCTTAAGAAAAATATGGTTGCCATTTAATCTGGAAATGAATTTTTGTGCGCCTTGATAATTTTTGGCCCAACAAAAATCTCCAGCATGGACGGTGGTATCATTTGATTTCACTATGGAATTGTGATTAGATATCATAGTTTCATTCTTATCCGTGATATCTTCAAAGGGATTATCTTGGTAGATGAGCATGTTATCGTGATCGTAATGTTCGTCCGCTATAAAGAAATACATTATAATAGATCCACTCTGTTTTTATAGCAAATTAGTAATTTTCTTTTGAGTCCTTTGATGATATCTCCAACTTCTTTCGCGCTGAGGTAAAGCGAAATCGAATTCTTTATTTCTCCATCAGAATCACTTTCCGTGGTGAATATATGCATTTCTTCGCCGGCAATACCAACCATAGCGGCATCCATGGTCACGTTGCCACTTTTAGCCAGTGGTTTATATGAAAAAACTTTGCTCATATTATTGCTCCTTAAAATTTAGGCGGGCTTACCAACGCGGTAATCACTTACAATATCGTTGACAAGCCCGCTCTATAGAGGAGAGTAAGAGAACTCACTTATTTATTACTTAGCCATTAGGTTACATGGGTGGTCCGCCAACGTTACCCGTTGATTGATTACCTCCCGATCCTTTCGGCTTAAAGCCAAATACGACGCTAAGAACTACGAAACCATGTTGCATGGCGCCGTTAGCCTCCCAGTTTATGTATTTGGCGTCAATTGTTAGTTCCTGGCCATCCACAACGTATTGGTCAATCAGTTCGGCTTTCTTATCAAAAGCAAACATTGGTACTCTCATCGGATGATCGGTGTACTGACCATTGGCATCTGGTCTGCGGTCGTTAACTAGAAAGTTAAACGATACCTGTTTACGCCCATTTGCCTCAGTCATGGCCGGTTTCTGCTCTACTTTACCAATAGCAGTCCATCTATTATAATCCATAAAAATCCTCCTGAAAATTTTATTTTAACGCCTTATAGACGTTCTTGTTACATATATTATAGAATAAAATCAAGGATTTGCTAGAACCTATTCCTTATCTTTTACCATTATTTTATCTATATAACTCGATATTATGTCATAAATATCGGTCATCTGTTTGGTTTGTAGCAGATTCCTAATTTTCATTCTATCGGCTTTTATTCTTTCTATTTTCTCCTGTATTTTCTCCTGCTCAGATTTCAGGATTCTATCCATCATAAAAGATGGTAGATCCACTGGTTTATCTTGAAGATGCTCTAGTAATTTAAATGGTCCCATCTGCGACCTCGTAGCAAAATATATCCTGTTCTTTCTGCGCACGATGAGATTAATCACTTTGGGCCAGCCCTTTTCTTTGACTTTTTGATGATATTGTACGATGTCCCGAATACGTATGGAAGCAGCTTCTTTACGAATTAAATCACAGAGCAGCAGGCTTGGCTCCCTTTCAAACCCCAACCTCACCATTTCTTCCACGTTACCCGTACATATGGCATCTGTCGCTTCTTCCTGAAGAGATTTGATACCGTGCTTTTGACTAAATACGGTATTGCCCAGAAAGTCCAGAAGAACTTCCAGACTAACATGCTGCTTAATGTCAGAATAGGGTATATTTCTTTCCACTATTCTCATCAGATTATAAGCAAGAGCGATTACGGGGCCGGTATGTGATTTAACGCCAGTAGCTTTTCTTACCAATTCAGCATGTTCTTCATTCGTCGGTTTAGGAAACCTGCAAATATTAAAATCGTCTAGCACCATTTCAAAAGTCCCAGGCACTTTCTTAGCATTCATCTGTTCTATAACGTCTTCGCATAGTCGATTGGGATTGACCATCTCTTTCCTGAGAGCTTCTATGGACTTCGGAGTATGGAATGACGCAAGAAATAAAGTGTCTCCATCGAAATCCAGATTTTGAGATACTAGAGAATTTCCACTGACTCTCACTACATACTTACACTGAGGATCATCCGTTACCTTAACCCACTGGGGTCGTACAGACATGAATCCAAGACATGGAAATCTTTCGGTAAGAATTACATCTCCCGTCTTTACTTTCAGCGCCCTAGCCATATTTTCATGTATCTCTATAGTGTTCCTAGGTAGATCATCACTTAGAGCAGCGGTTGCTCTGCTCGAATAGGGATATCGTACCGCCATACCATAAGTACTCAGCTCGCCTCTCTTTGTACCCAACTGATTTGTTACGTGATGAAAATATTTGGCAACACAGTTTAATATCTGTATTTGGTCAGTTACACTATCTGTTTCAAGATATCGATGACAAGCCTCCACAATACGATTAATAAAATTACCGACAGTATTAAGACCCCATTTCCCAGAAGGATGCCTCCAACATCTTCTGAGTAAAGCGTTAGGAATAAAGATTTTGTTATAAATATATTCATCCTTTCCTTCGGGGTTTTGTACTTCCTGTGGCAATCCCCAAGTGAACGCTTCCAAGTCGTCTTTGTTCACAATGGCTTGAAAATAACAAGGCAGCCGCAGTAGAAATCCTTCTGGCATGAATTCATCGTCCACGATGGTTCCCTTTATTTCTGGCAGATCGTGAAATATACCATTAGTAGTATCAACGAAAGAAATATCTTTAGCATCTATTACGGGATACATTTCATCTAGGTCACCCTTTGTAGATCTCAGAATTCTCAGCTCGTCTTGTAGTATCTCTACTCCTTGAGCATGAGATAGAATTTCTTCCACAATGGGATTTCCAGGACCAAATCGGGTTATCAATGCTTTAAATTCAACGTGAGAGAACTTAAGACCAGATACCCTCAACTCTCTGTTGTTCGTGACTTCAGTTCTGTCGCCGTCCCAAGCCTGATCCTCGGGATCTTTGGTTACACCCCAGAACATTTTACCAACTATAGACTGATGCTCTCCACAATAAGTATCTATCATCCAGGTACCATCTCCAGGTAGACCAACCGATTCCAACTTTCTTTTGACATTTTTCGTGTCAACCACGATATCGTCGCTCAGAATCAACGGCTCATCGCCCGGCATAACATTATTCGTCAATGCTTCAAGGATCTGACCAAAGTTCTTTCTCTTATTGATAGATTTGGCAGATATCATCACGTCTATTGGCACTTCTTCCCCAGTTCTTGGATCTACAGCATATCCCAGATCTACGAATTTAACGATACCCTTATTTCCGTGCAAATTGGAAAATTTGCTTCCGTCTCGGAGAAATCTCTTGATCCTGACGGTTATAAC
>Ga0180438_10012466_pt1 | contig 10111 bp, 8 predicted proteins | sample SS_ome_12_FD_132455 | JGI IMG/M metagenome (GOLD analysis project Ga0180438, IMG submission 132455) | Hypersaline lake sediment archaeal communities from the Salton Sea, California, USA - SS_3_D_2 metaG | ecosystem: Environmental > Aquatic > Non-marine Saline and Alkaline > Hypersaline >...
AAGTCTGGGAGGCAAAGCCGGTACAGGCCCCGACGGAGGAATCGGGTTTGAAGTCTTCGGCCCCAGTTTTCTGAAGGCCCCGCAACTATTCCGCCGACTGCATTGGCACGCAATCGTCCTTGACGAATAACGGGAAACGGATAAGCTGCCGAAGAGGCACCGAGAGCAGGGAGCCTGGCGCGAGGGCGGGGGGTAGTCCGCTTTTCTTCTCTATCGGCAGGCGGCTAAGCTGCACCGCTCAAGACCGACGCATGGCGCCGGCGGGGAGATAGGCGATCACGTCCTCGCGTTCGGCGCAGACGCACCCGCGGCACGTGGCCTTGCCCAGCGGACAACCGCCTTCGAGGCGACGCACGTGCCCCTTCCGCACGAGGGTGTCCATCATGGGTTCGAGCGCGTCGGCGTCAATGCGAAAGTGGATGCACAACTCGCGCAGGGACATGCGCCCGCGCTCGCGAATGATTTGCCGAATATCGCGCAGCATGACTCACTCCCGCACCTCGATTCGTCGGCCCGCGACGCGCAAGGCGCCATACACGCACAGTAGGACGAGTCCCACTCCGCCCAGCCAGAGCGCCGACGATCCCGGGTGCCGCGCGAACGTGGCGGCCTGATAGAAGGCCGTGCTCAACAGCCACGCCAGGGCCGTCAGGTACGCGACGGCGAACGCGGCCCAGCGCCCGCTGGTCTCGCGGTAGATGGCGGCGATGGCGGCCACGCATGGCGCATAGATGAGGATAAATAGAAGGTAGGCGAAGGCGCCCACCTTGCCGTCGAAACGCCGCGCCATCTCGGAGAGGGTGGTCTTCTCGACGTCGAGACGGTCCTCCACCGAAAGGGACGGCGCGTCTCCGGAAGGTTCCGCGGGTTCCTCGCCGCCGAAGAAACCTTCGGGAATCGCTCGGAAGGCGTTCGCGATTCCGCCGCCGAAATCGAAAGGTTCCTCGGCCTGCGCGGCCTCGGTCTCGCGCGACTGTGCATAGAGCGCGTCGAGGGTTCCGATCACGGATTCCTTGGCGAAGATGCCGGTGAACAGCCCGACGGTCGCCGGCCAGTTGTCCTCGCGGATGCCCATGGGCCGGAACGCGGGCGTCAGGCGGCGTCCCACGGCTTTGAGCACCGAGTCGGGCCGGTCGGGTCGGCCGAAGGACCAATCCGTGCCCAGCCCGTTGAGGAAGGTCATCAGCACCACGATGACCAGAATCACGCGGCCCGCGCGAACGATGAACCCCTTCAGCCGGTTCCAGGTGTGATAGAGAACGCCGCGCACGGTCGGCAGGTGATACGGCGGGAGTTCCATGACAAATGTGGACGTGTCGCCGCGGAGGATCGTCCGCTTGAAGACGATCCCCGTCGCGACGGCCAGAAAGATGCCCGTCGCGTATAGGGCGAACACGATGCGTCCCCCGCTGTGCGCGAAGAAAACCGCGGCGAACAGGGTGTACACCGGCAGGCGCGCGCCGCAACTCATGAACGGATTCAAGAGCACCGCCATCAGGCGGTCGCGCCGATTCTCCAGTGTGCGCGTCGCGAGAATGCCGGGCACATTGCATCCGAAGCCGACCAGCATGGGAATGAACGCCTTGCCGGGGAGACCGATTCGACGAAGCCACCGGTCCATGACGAAGGCCGCGCGCGCCATGTAGCCCGAGTCCTCCAGCGCGGAGAGACACAGGAACAGGAAGAAGATGGGCGGGATGAAGGTGGAGACCGTCTGGATGCCGCTACCGAGCCCGTCGGCGAGAAACGTTCGCGTCCACGCCGGCCATCCCCACGCCGTCAGCAGCGTCCCGACCCCGTCCACGAAAATCGTTCCGCAAAGACGGTCGAAGAATTGGATGAACGGCGCGCCGGCGTTGATCGTGAGCATGAACACGAGGTACATGACAACCGCGAAAAGCGGCACGCCGAACGCGCGATTGAGCAGGACGCGGTCAATGCCGTCTGAGACCGTCTGGCGAATCTCGGTCTCGCGGCGAACCACGTCGCGCGCGAGACCGTGAGTGAAGCCGTAACGGCCGTCGGCAACGACGATCTCGATGTCGTCGCCGACGTGCCGGGCAACGCGTTTCGCCTCCGCTTCCACGGTATTCGAGACAGGCGATCCCTTGATCAGTTCTCGGGCGAACTCGTCGTTCTCCATCAGCTTGATCGCCAGCCAGCGATCGTCCACGCCATGCTCTTGCGCGATCGGCGCCGCCTCGGCGCGCACGGCCGCGATGGCCTTCTCCAACTCGGAGTCGTACTCGACGCGCGTGGTGGACACATGGCGCTCCTCGCACGCGGCGAGGATCGCCTCGCGGAGCTCGGCCATGCCTTCGCGTTTCGTCGCCACGATGGGGATGACGGGGCAGTCGAGGTGGCGCTGTAGATGCGGCACGTCCACCGCGATCCGCCGCTTTCGCGCCACGTCCATCATGTTCAGCGCCACGACGACGGGCGCCTTCATCTCGAGGAGCTGCGCGGTCAGGTAGAGGTTGCGCTCGAGGTTCGTCGCGTCCACGATGTTGACGACGACGTCGGGCTTGCCGAGGAGAATGTGCTTCCTCGCGACGGACTCGTCCAGGGAATACGCGCTGAAGGAGTAGATGCCGGGGAGGTCGGTTACCTCGACGCGGACGTCGCCGCGCGAGAACTCGCCGACGATGCGTTCGACGGTAACGCCCGGCCAGTTGCCGACGCGCTGGCGCGCGCCGGTCAGCGCATTGAAGAGCGTTGTCTTGCCGCTGTTGGGATTGCCGACGACGGCGATCTTGAAATGTTTCATGGAAATGACTTGTTGTCGAAGCAGGTTTCGCGACTTCGAATGTGCCACGGCTGGCTTGTCCAGCCGTGTCTCTTCGCGTCATGCTGCTTGAGGCCGCGATCACACTCTTGCGACGAGAATCCGTTCGGCCATGCCGTGGCCGATGGCGAGGCGCGTGTCGCCCACGGCGACCAGCGTCGGTCCGACGCCGCCGCTCGCGCCGTGCATAACCGTCAGGACGGATCCAACGTTGAGGCCCATGCCGATCAAACGGTGCTGGAACCCGCGCCCGCCTTCGATGGCGACAACGCGGAGCGGCGCGTCCGTCGGAGCGGCGGTCAAGGGGATCGGGTCGCGGAAAGCGCGCGTGTCGGGTCTCGGAGTCATGGCGCGTCCTCCGACGATGCCGCTTCCGATGCGATTTCCGGTTGGTCCTCCAAGTCGTCGAGCCATTGAGCGAAGGCCTTGTCGTCCGACACGAGACGGCCGTCGTGATCGAAGTAATAGCGGAACCGCAGCAGCCAGTCGTCGCCCGTGCGGGGCGACTCGCGAACGAACTCCGCGAAACGCGACAATCGGCGCAGCACGTCCTTGTCCATCGTGTGCTCCATGCGGCAGGCATTCGCCTCGGCGGTGGCGTCGTCAATCAGGAGGATATTGGTCAGAAAATCCCGGATGATCCGATGTCGCCTGCGGACACTCCGCGCGATCTTCTCGCCTTCGTCGGTCAGCGTGATGACCTCATACGGGCTGTAGTTGACGAGTCCTTTTTCCGAAAGGCTTCTCAGTGCGGCGGTTACGCTGGACTGTCTCACGGACAGGCGTTTGGCGATATCGCGAACACGCGCCACGCCGTCGCCTTCGGACACGGCCGATATGGCCTCCAGATAATCCTCCAAGGCGGGGCTCAGAGATGACGGTCTGTCCATTGTTTTCCTAACGAAAGAATGTTTGACAGGTCTAACATTATAGCCCGTCGCCCCGCTCGCGTCAAATGCCTCGATGAAGCGGTTGCCCTCGCCGGGTCGAGTCGAGGATTTCGGTCCTTCTATGACATTTCAAGCGGTCCCGAAGCCATGCGGCCCATGCGCGATTCTGATAGAATCCGTTCGCGTCTTCAATTGCGGGAAACGCCGGCATGCACGACCTGAAGGTTCTTTTCGCACTCGACTGGCCCTGGTGGCTGGTGGTGCTGGTCACGGCGATGGGCGTCGCCGCCGTCGCCATGTTCTATCGGCGCGCCGCGGGGTCGGTCTCGCGAAGATACCTGATGATCCTCCTGCTTCTTCGCGTGCTGGCCATGCTAGCCCTCTTCTTATGTCTCTTCCGCCCCGTCATTTCCTACCGTAAGGGCGCCATCCGACGCTCGCGGCTACCGATCTTGGCCGATCGTTCGAAAAGCATGTCCATCCGTGACTTCCCCGGCCAGCCGAGCCGTTTCGAACGCGTGCGCGAGGTCCTGCTCGAGCGCGACGGCACGGTCGCCCGTCTCGAAAAGGATTTCGATCTGTCCTGGCACGTCTTCGACCGGCACGCCGCAACCCTCGAGGGAAAGCTCGAACTCGACGAGATCGAACCGGACGGCGAGGGCACCGATCTCTATACGGCCGCGAAGGACGCCGTGGCGGAAATGTCGGGCGACGAGATCGGCGGCATCGTGTTGCTGACCGACGGCGTGGACACCTCGGGCAACACCCCGGAACGCCTCGCGGGGCTCCAGGCCCCCGTCTATGCCGTGGGCGTGGGCAGCGTTCTCGGGTCGCAGGAGAATTTCCGCGACATTTTGATCGAGAGCGTCGACGCCAAGCGCGAGGTCACCGTCCGAATCGCCGCGCCGATTACCATCTCGGTCGAGGCGATCGGTTACGCCGAGCGCGTCGTGCCCGTGGTGCTGAAGGAAAACGATATGGAGATCGCCCGCGAGCGATTGGTCCTCGACAATGCCAAGGGCGTCCAGAAGGTCACGCTCAATTATGTGCCGCAACGCAAGGGCGATTTCGAACTGACCGTGAGTGTCCCCCCCGACCCGGGCGAGCGCGTGACGGAAAACAACACTTCGACGATTCCGGTCTTCGTGGGCGACGCGAAGATACGCGTCCTCTACATCGAAGGTACGGTGCGGCCCGAGTTTGGCGACTTGAACACGGTCCTCCAGCACGACCCCAACGTCGAGATCATCTCATTCGTCCGCCTCGGCCCCGGGTACTTCCTGAAGCGTGGCGCGATATCGGACATCGAACTGGACGCGCCCCCGAAGAACTACGAGGACCTGGTTCCCTTCAGGGCGCTTCTGATCGGCTCCATCGAGCGCTCCTTCTTCAGCGACGCGATGATGGAAGGCATCCTGCGCTTCGTAAGCGAGGGCGGCGGGCTGATGATGATCGGGGGCGAGCACTCGTTCGGTCCCGGCGGCTATGGAGAAACGCCGATCGAGGAGGCGCTGCCCGTCGTGTGCGGGGGCGTTGACGCCGGCCAGGAACGCGAGCCGTTCAACCTGACGCTCACCGAGGCGGGCAAGCGGCATCCGATCTTCGCCGGCATCGCGGGATTCTTCGAGCCGGGCGGCCAGGGCGGCGCGACCGTGCCGGCCCTGTTGGGCTGCACCCGCGTGGAGAGAGCCAAACCTGCCGCCGACATCTTGGCCGTTCACCCCGGACGAAGCAACGAGGCGGGACCGTTGATCGCCGTCGCGGCCGGGAGGTTCGGCTCCGGCCGGGTCGTCGCCGCCACGATCGACAGCACCCGCCTGTGGTACGTGCCTTTGCGCGGCATGGGCAGGGAGTCGCCTTATGTCCGCTACTGGGGACAGGCCATGCGCTGGCTGGCCGGAGAGGACGAAACCCCTCGTGATGCCGGGCCGGGCGTCGCGGCTTACTCGGACCGGCATTTCTACGAACCGGGCGAGGAACCGATCCTGCGCGCTTTCGTCACCGACCCCGAAGGCCAGGCCACGGACAAGGCGGACGTGAAGGCAACCATCGTCCGCAAGGGAGAGACGGGGGGAACGACCGCGCATCTCCCGTTCGTCCCGGAGACGCGCAACGAATACGAAGCGCACTTGGGGACCCTCGATCCGGGGCGATACGCGGTCAAGGTGGAAGCCTCGCTGGCGGGCGCGAGCCTGGGGGAGGCCGAGTTCGCCTTCTTCGTGGGCGAACCGACGCGCGAGTTCGAGAAACTGGACCTCGACGCCGAACATCTGGCTAAGATCGCCGCGGACACCGGCGGGCTCTACCTGCCCATCATCAGCTTCAACCAGTTGCCGGCCGTTCTCCGCGCGCGAAGCGAGAAGCAGGTCGAACAGCGTGAGATCTTCTTGTGGAACACGCCGGGCCTGTTCGTCGCGTTCCTGCTGTTGATATCCGGAGAGTGGATTCTGCGGAAACGGCGGTTGTTGAGTTGAGGGGAAAGCTTCAGCCGAAACGGTTTTCGACGAAGACATCCCCCTCGGCCTTGCGGCGGCCGGGGGCGATGGGGTGGAGGAGGTCTTTACTCGCGGGATAGCCCAAGGGCGTGAGGGCGACGACCTTGCTTCCTTCCGGCGCGCGAATGAGCCGCTTGACGGCGGCCTCGTCGAAGGCGCCGATCCAACACGTGCCGAGCCCGTCGGCCGCGGCGGCGAGGGTCAGATGATCCAGGGCGATGGCCAGGTCCACGTCCACGCTGTTGCCGTGACCGCCCATGCTCTTGAAGGCGTTTTCCGGATAGCCGACGGCAACAACGACGACCGGCGCGTCGGCGATGAACAGCTGTCCTCGGGAGGCCTCTCCGAGACGGGTTCTCAACTCAGCGTCCGCGACCAGAACGAAGGTCCACGGCTGGTAATTGCAGGCCGAGGGCGCCAGGCGCAGCGCGTCTTTCATGCGATCCATGACTTCCGCCGGAATCGGGCGCGGGTCGTAGGCGCGCACGCTTCGCCGGGTTCGAATCGCGTCCATGACGTTCATGGCGTTTCTCCTTCGTCGGACGACCGATTCATGCGTGCCAGCCGCCGGAGTTGTTCGTCGGCTTTCCCATAGAACGCGTCAATGACAGGCAGCCGATCTTTCACCTCCTGGAGCAACGTCCGGGCTTCTTCGGGCCGCGTGGACATCATGTTGATGGCCCGGTTGTAGTCCATGATCGCGTCCTTGCGGAGTTCGGTCATGCGGTCCAGGACGGTCATGTCGCGCGCCGGGTCGAGGAGCAGGACGCGATCGAGTTTCCGCCGCGCCTCGGCGAAGCGCCGCTCCCGGACATCGAGATTGGCTTCGTCGAGGAGATTCTGGGCGAGGTCGGATTTGCGTTTGGTCATGCCGGTCTTCATGCGCTCAGCCTGGGCGGCGTAATAGTTGTTCTTGTCGGTCTCCAGTTGAAGCACTTTCTCGATCTGTTCCTCGGCAACCAGAAACTCCGCGTCCCGGAATGCCTTCTCCGCGGCTTCGAAAGCGTCTCGCACATTGGCGATCTTGGAATACAACGCGGTTGCGGCCAGGCCAGCGTCTTCGAGAATGTTGAGTGCGCGGGATGCGTCGCCAGTGTTGTAGGCCCCGCGGGCGCGCTGCGCCGATTGCGTCGCAACCCATCGCTTCGCGAGCTCCGCCGCCTCGTCGTGGTAGGGACTTTCCGGGCCGACGGCGCGTAGTTTTCCGAGGGCCACGATGATGTTGCCGTCGGCGGCGAGGGCCTTCGCTTCCTCGATCGCGATGCCTTCGCGGTTGTGCTGTCGGAGCGCGGCGATGCGGGGCCTCAATGTTTCGCCCATCTCCTGCTTGTACTTGATGACGTCTTCCAGCGCCGCGATCGCGGCGTCCCATTCGCGGTCCCTCTCGTGGCGCTCAGCTCGATCCAGCGTTGTGGAAACGACCGTCTCGCGGGTCTGGGCGATAAGCTCCCGAGCCTCCTCGCTGAAGATACTGTCGGCGCCGACCGACGACGCCTTGTCGAGGCAGAGGGCGAACTTCCCTTCCTCCGCCAAGCGGCGGGCGTCGTTCACGCTCGCCATGTTGTCGTACTCTCGGTCAATCCACAGCCACCGTTCAGCAGCGATATCTTTGGACCTCTCCGATTGCCAACTGGAATCCCGCACGTTCTCCCACGCGGCCTGAGCATCTTCCCAGGCGTTCGGGAAATCGGTCGCCATCGTCATGTCGGCGCGGATGGCCTCTGCCACGATTTCGGCGAGCTGTGGGTTGTTCCGCACCTTCTGACGTTGAAGGGCTTCAAGCAGCCCAAGGGCCTTGCCGGGGTTGTGGGCCTCGAAATCGGCGATAGCCGCATCCACCTGCCGATAATAGGCCGTCAGGGTCATGGGCGGCTGTTCATCCTTGTTGGGGAGGATAAGCAGGATAACCGTCAGGAGAACGGCAAGTCCGGCGACGCCGAGGAGCATGTAAAACCGGCGCGAACGGACAACGGTCACCGGCGCGGTTCGGACGGTTTCGGGCCGGGCGGCGACGGGCGGTTCCTGGATGCGGGCGGGCGCGGCGGAGAGGGCAGGCCGGCCAACGGGGGCGGGCAGGTTCGTCGAGCCCTCGGCCGGCGCGGGCGGCTGGGCCGCGCCACCGGGTGCGGAAGGCCGGCCGACGGGCACGATCTCCACTTCCGTGCCGGTAGCGCTGTCCTGCACGAACCAGCGGTTGTCCCGCACAACCAACCGGGTTCCTCCGGCGGGTTGGTCGGCCGCGGCTGATCGTGCCACGCTTTCGTCTATCGGGGTCGGTTCCTCTTCCTCGGCGAATGCTTCATCGTCGGGGACGGCATCGAGCGGGACAGGCGTCGGCGGTTCGGTTCGCGGCGCTTCGGGAGGATGAGTAAGCACGCCGCCGGGGATGGATTCGTCGGACGATTTCACGTACACCCAGACATTTCCCGCGCGCAGCCGCACTCCCGGGCGCAGGTGGGCTTCGCGAACGCGCTGCGTCCCGAGATAGGTACCGTTCTTGCTGTTGAGGTCGCGCAGAACGATCTCGTCGCCGACCACCGAGATTTCCGCGTGCCGTCGCGAGAGGCTGGGGTCGGCGACGGCGATATCGCAGTGCGGATCGCGCCCGATGATGCGGATGCCCTCATCGAGGGGATACTCGGTTCGTCCGCGTCGCGTTTCGACGATCAAGGGCACGGTTGTCGTCCTTACCGGTTCTTCTCGCGCAAGACCTCGACCAACACCTGGTTCCTTGTCGTGACGGCCATCTGGTGTCGCGGATCGTTTTCGTCGGGGATCAGTTCCACCGCGTCGGCCACGAGTTCCTCCACGCGCGTGAGGTCATTGTTGCCGGCCGCGATCCTAATATCCTTTTGCAGTTTCCGCCAGCGCGTTTCGATGACCTCACGGAGCGTCTCGGCACCGCGCTTGGCCTTCATGTACAGTTCGCCCTTCGACGACAGCGGTTTCATGACGGCCGCCGCTTCTTCGTATTTCCGAAGCGCGAGAAAGGGTCTCTCCCGTTCGAGGAATTCGGCCTGGCTGACGAAGCGGCGGGCCATGCTCATGCGTTCCGCCGGGGTGTACGCGCCGAAAGTCAATTCCTCGAGCGGGTCGGGCACGCGCCCGCGGACGAGGACACGCCAGCTATAGGTTTCGCCGGCCTTGGTCTTGACCGTGACCGTGGCGTTCCCGCCGGACTTGCCGGTAATGAGCAGAAGGCGTTCTTCGTAGGGGCTGGCCTCGACGACCGCGGGTTCATCAATCCAGATGTTGCCGGGGTGGAAATCCCCGACGCCGACGATCCGGTTTCCGTTCACCTCCACCAGCACGGGGGGCCGCTCTTCGGGGCCGCCGCTCCCGTCGGCGCCGCCTGAACTGATCACCCGGTAGCCCACGCCAAAGGCAATCGCCAATCCCAGGACGATCGCGACGACGAGTCGGGGATCGCGCCCGGATGCGCGGCCTTCGGGAGGAGGTACGGCTTCCGGGCCGCCTTCGCTGCGCATGGGCGCGGCCGTCATGATGTCCGCTGCCGTCAGGGCTCTTGCGGGCGGTTGCGCGGCCGAAGGCGGGGCCGTGGCTGCGTTCGGCGCCCCGCGCTCGAAACGCAACTCCACCTCGCCGATGCCGATGACGTCGCCGTCGCGCAACTCCGCCTGCGCGACTTGCCGGCCGCCGACCTTGATGCCGTTTCGGCTGCCCAGGTCCCGGACAATGAACCGGCCGCCAGCCTCCTCGATGACGGCATGCCGGCGCGAGATGGAGACAAGATCGAGCCGAACCTCGCATTCCGCGTTGCGCCCGATCGCGGCGAACGGGCCGGCCAGAACGAACTCCTGCCCGATGAGGGGCGAGTTCAACACCGTCACCCGAGGACGTCCGGAAGCAGCGGTCCGATCAGTCATTCCAAGTCCTCGATTGTCGCGCGCCGTCTCACCCGGGTCATGCGGTCATCACCA
>Ga0180438_10012469_pt1 | contig 10110 bp, 13 predicted proteins | sample SS_ome_12_FD_132455 | JGI IMG/M metagenome (GOLD analysis project Ga0180438, IMG submission 132455) | Hypersaline lake sediment archaeal communities from the Salton Sea, California, USA - SS_3_D_2 metaG | ecosystem: Environmental > Aquatic > Non-marine Saline and Alkaline > Hypersaline >...
AGGTTCGTCTTAAAAGTATGCCCTGGACGTATAAAGACACAAGGTACGCGGGGACATGGAAAGAACTGTCGGACAAAATGGGGGAAGTGGATGTCAGCGACACCAAAGGCCCAGAGTACCAACCCGCTCCAGGAGATGTGAGATGTCGGGATAAGAAATTGATGGCCGAAGCAGAAGAAAATGGTCGCAAATTTAGGGAAAAGATCGCGGAGATGCGGCGAGTCTTAAAGAAGAGATACAAAAAACGTCAGCCCGACAAAGAGGGAGTTCATGGAGATCCTGGTGGTCTTTATCCTGGTTTTCCACATATGCTTGACATTAAACACACCGGGATTCTTATGGCTGGCGGCGGAAAGTATCTAACTGTTCATTGTGGTTGGAGTTATACCGTAAGGGTGCAATCTGAAAGATATGTTACTTTCCATTCAACAGATCTGAATGAAGTAACTGAATTTATCGACAATTATATGTACGGATATACTTGGTAGCCATCAATTAACCAGAGCGAAAAGTACAGCAAGACCTAGACAAATCAGACTTATCCACGCGAAGAATCCGATCACTTTCATAATTGGGTTTTTCATTCAATCACTCCCCATCGTTTGAGCAATGAGTCAAACCAAGATGCCTTTTCTTCTTCTATCTCTTTAACTTCTTCTTGTTTTGCCTCTATTCTTTTTTCCAGTTCTTTGGGTTTGGCGATCTTGTAGAGTCTATCGATCCACTCCTCCCATTCGGGAATTGGGACATAACAACATAGGTCGCCCTTGATTTCCTTGTAGACTTCATATCCTTTGTAGTGGACAGAAAAGGTGTGGGTATATTCCATGTATTTGATTTCGAGATGCATTCCTCGGCTAAGGCCATCAAAGCACCAACCGATAGCGTCAATGGACTGATGGATCTTCTCGGGATCGTCCCTCCAAACCAAATCATCTGAATCCTCGCCTCCTGGAGATGGATCTGATCCATCGGGATTGACTATTCTTTGCATGGGCATCCTGTCGCGAAGTTCTTCGGCATTTCTTGCATCTTCCAACGGCTCGTCCATATCCCAATCATCCAAGTAGTAGCTGTCTACGAAGCCACCGCCCTCAGACTGATACATGATGGGTTGGCCGAGATTCCTCATGACAATAGCTATCTTTCCTTGCTGTCCGAGGTAGCCTTTTTCGTCGGCTTCTTTAAGACGCTGTTCTTTGATTGCTTTTTCGAATTCTTGTGGACTAGTCATTTAACCAACTTGTGCAATTAGGGCATCGTTTACATTGCCAATTTATGATCGATAGGCAGTCTGGACACTTTATCGTGTCAATACATTTGATTTTTGGTTTCTTCTCTCCTTCTATGACCTTCTTCAAGAAACACTGCCAGATGATAAAGAAGATGGTCGCGATGAGGAGGAAATCGACAAAAGCACCCGCGAAGATACCGAGTTCAATCTCCAATCCCTCAGTAGGATTCCACGTATATTCCCGCCAATTTGTGCCGGTATGCGACAACATGTAATTGACCACCGGCATCACTAGATTTTCGGAAATGGATTTTACTACGCTGTTAAAGGCCGCTCCAAGCATGAAAGCAACGGCCATTTGCACCATCTGCCCCTTAAAGGCGAATTTCTTGAACTCTTCAAGTCGTTTTTTGCCGACAATTCCGCCTATTTCATCCGAAATTTCGTCTTTCGCTCTTTTTAGTTGTTCGGCAATAAATTTCTTGTCCTGCATATCTTTATTATAGAGAGATGAATTATTGTAATTGGAAAGACCTAGTAGAAAAAATCGTTCGCAAATTCCCACCTGATCTAGGCAGCTTACCAGATGGGTGCATTTTCGTTGTAGGCGAAACCACTAAGAGCAACCACCAAATACCTGGATGGGTTTCTATCGGATTAGAAGTTATCCAGAAGCAAGAAGAATGGATGATCTTATCTGGTCTAGCTCCTGCCAAAAAGTATACCCCATTTTGGGATATTTATGCAAGAGATGTTGTCGGTCTGCAAAAAGAACTAAATAAGGCCTGTAATTGGATAGGCGGGCAATTCTGTCAAGACAAAGAAAAACCCCGCAAGATTGCCTACAACGAAAGCTACCATGTAGATTTTGAAAATTCACGGAGATAAAATGTTGTTTTTTTCTAGAATTGACTATTTGATGAATGACCCCTCAACTCCAAATCTTAAGGGCTCAGTAGCCATACCGCCAAAGCCGTCGTTGAATATAGAAGTCGTTGGCTGGAATGGAAAAGTGCAAAACAATGCCATTGCTATGCAAGCGGGAGGATGTTATGTCACTTTGGCGAATGCTATCAACTATACGCAAAGGATGCGATCTCAAAAAATTCCCAGATGGCCCACAGGTAGACAACTTAGGGTCATTCCAAGAGCCGGAAATAATTTGAATGCCTTTTACAATCGAGCGGCCCTTAAATTCTTCTATACGGATATTCCCAAACTTGGAATGATCCATACCGCTGACTCATCCGATGTCGTTGCCCACGAAATGGGGCACGCTTTATTAGATGCACAGCGACCAGACTTCTGGAGCGTTCAAGCACTGGAGATTTGGGCTTTCCACGAAGCTTATGCGGACATCACCTCGATAGTAGGCATAATGCAACACAAAAAAGTCCTTGATTATCTCATCAAAGAAACCAAGGGCGATCTAAGAAATAGCAACTGTGTCTCGAAAATCGCAGAACAAATGGGAATGGCTGTGTATGTTCTAACCAAAGGAAGAGGAGGCTATAGTCCTGATTTCTTGCGAAATGCAGTTAATGATTTCAAGTATAAGAACCCATCCCAGTTGCCCAAAAAAGCTCCCGACAATAGACTGTGTGCTGAGTGCCATAGTTTTGGAAGAGTGTTTCTTGGAACTTGGTATGACATCATGGTTGGATTCTATGAACACAACAAAAATAAAGGGCAAAATCCCGTAGCAGCTTTGAAAAGGGCTCGCGATGCTGCCTTTAGGTATCTGTTGGAAGCACTACGACGTGCCCCGCGAGTTGTGCGATTCCATGAGGCTATAGCCAACGCAATGCTATCTGTAGCTAGAACTAATTCGGTTCATTGTAAGATCATGCGTAAAGTTTTCCTGGAAAGGAATATCATTAAAGCCAAAATCATTATGCTGGAAAATGTGAAAGATCCTGATCGCGGCTATGTTAGTGATGAGATTCGATTGGGCTCTAAAATACACAATATGTTCCTTCGTGTTGCCCGATCAAAGACAATCAAATTGGCCGACTTCATGCAACCAGATGTAGTTCATGCCTTTGCCGTGGACCAAATGGCAGACGTAGAGATTGAAGTGCCGGATGACACATATTATGAATTCGATAAACGCGGAAATATCATCTACGAAATCAGCAATGAAGAACCCGAGATGCTAGAAACCGCCCGGCTTTGTGTCAGCACCATTCAATCCGAAAATCAGCTAGGAGTCGATGAAAATACCATGTGGGAAGTAAAAAACAACAAATTAGAAAGAACTTTCATCGAATAATTATGGTTTTTTACTGAAAAAAAACCGACTTCCGCTTGCGGAAGTCGGTTTTCTTTTGTAAAAAATCGGGTTAATAACTACTAATAGGGGAGATTTTATTGGAGAGAAATCAAATGATGAACGATGATGGTTGGTACTACGATGACGACGACGAATGGTTGGACGACATCGAGGATGACTATTATTATTATGATGATGATGATGATGATGATGAAGATCTAGATATAATCGATGATGACGAAGATCTAGAAGATGAATGGTCGGTCTATGACGATAACCTGGAAGATGATTTCTAATTCTTCTTCATTCTCTTCATCTTTTTCTTAACGGGAGGTAGTTCACCTTCTGGATTCTCTGGATCTCGTTCCTCGGGACCGCTGGCTCTTGTAAAAGCATTTGTGCCACCTGCTTTTGTAGGTTTTTCTTTAGGCGGTTCGATCCACACGGAGCCACCAACTTCTAACAGCCAATTTCTGAAATCCATACCTTATTTAGCGCAACATTGTACTATTTAGGATCTCTATTGGCTTCATTTCGACCCAGTGGGCAACATGGATAAAAGGTCCCTTTTTGAATTTGGCCTTTCTCTGTTTTTCGAATCTTAAATACTCTGCCCCGCCGTCTTGTCGATCTCTAAGATTCATAGCCGTTTTAAATTTTCTCTGCTCCAAGTACCAATTTTCTTTTTCATTATCTGCCATTTCCAGCCATCTTTCAATAGATGGGGGAGGTATCGGCACATAATCCTCGGGCATTTGAGGCAGGTTAATAGTATATCCATCTTTTGCTTTGCGTATGTTTTGCTTTTCTGTGGCGATGTTTTCTATGTGATAGAGGCAAAAAACTTCGGCTCCTGGTTCGGTACTCAGGCCACTTTTATTAAGTACCCAAACTGGAATTGATACCCCAGCAATCGTTATGGGCTCTCTATCTATGATTTTGTATCGTTCTTCGCGTGTTAAGAAGATATTATGATGAATAGTTAAAACGATTTTATCGCCTTTCGCAATCATAGATACCTCTACAGATAGCAAGGAGTGTTTATGGCTAATGGGTTATGGTATTCGAAAGTGTTCGCTCTTACTTTTGCTTTCACTATTGTAGCATTATCTCTCATTTCTGGCAATTCACAAAATGATGAAATCATTATGCGATGGCGACCTCCAACAGAGGACGTTATCGAAATGCCGGTTTTGCGGGACAGCAATCCTTCTGTAGGGTTTCATCAATATGCTCCCGAAGAACAACGAGGAATAGAATACAGGGAATATCTAGCTGCCTCTGTCAAAATTAGAGTAAGCGGATCAAGCGGTTCTGGAACAATCATCTATTATGATCCTTCTACAAACGAAGCATTCGTAACTTCTTGTGGTCATTTGTGGGACGGAACGCGTTCTGCTGATGAACTAAGACACAATCCCGTCACAGCCAAAATCATCACATGGTATCACAATAATGTTAAATTGGCTGAACCAAGAACTTACGAAGCCTCAGTATTGTTTTGGAGCAATGATCGAGGTTACGATTGTAGCCTCCTGAAATTCAAGCCTGATTGGGAACCCGATTACTTCCCAATTGCTTCCACAGATTATCCCATGACTCCAGGTTTAATATTGCATTCTTTGGGTTGTGATGGTGGTCGGGAAGTAGCACATTACGATGTTGAGTTTGTCGAACAACGTGGTGCAGATTTAATTACTCGCCGCAACAGCCCTCGTCCTGGCCGTTCTGGTGGCGGTTTAATGTCCTCCGATGGGTATTACGTTGGAACCTGCTGGGGAACATCGGATACCACGTCTGGAAATGGGGTGGGTTACTTTACACCGCTTAAAGCCATCCACCATGTTTTTACGAAAAATGGATACGGCTTCCTTTTAGATATTTCTAGATCAGGAATGGCTAGAAGAATTCCTATCCGCGATTGGAACAATCCAGATAAAGAATGGAAGCCCGACGAGATTCCGATCCCTCGCGGGCACGGGATTCCGCTACCCATTCGCTAATGCCGGTGGCAATTTTGGCTTGTTGATAAAGGGGCAGATAGAACGGTAGTCGCATCGGTCACAGTGCCGACCGATCTTTCCCCAGACTTTATCGGGATCTCTATTTTCGATTTCCTTGTAGACTTGCAGCAATTCTTCCTCTGCTTGATCTAGCGACTTTTGAGAGAACGAGGCCCCGATCAGATTCCCGCCCTCGACGTAAAGCAATGCGGCCTGAATCTTCTTGGCTGGCACATCGAAAATCTTTTGAACGACTCTAGAATAGCATCTAAGTTGCAGATCGGTTTTGATTGTTTTGTTGTTTTTTCGCCATCTACCCCTTTTGGTTGTCTTATAATCGATGATAAAGTATTCGCCGTTGTTTTCGATGAGTCGGTCGATATAGCCCACCACGAACTTTTTGTTTGGCGGATCTAGATCGTATTCAAATGGAAACTCTAACTCTCCCTCAAAACCGGTATTCTGCGTGAACTGGTAGATTGCCCGTAAATGCCCAGGCAATCTCTTCTGTTCAGTAGGAGGCAATGGAGGGGCAACCATTTCCGAACCATGATAGTCTTCGATAAAAACCTCTCCATTTAGGACCGCGTTCGATGCCTCTTGGATTGACATGTTGCCCTTCTCTTGGACGTATATTTCGGCTATCTTGTGGACGATTTTTCCATAGACAAAATAGAAGGGTTCTGGTTCTGGAGATTCTAGTTTTAGATGGTATTTGTACTTGTATTGATTAGGGCATGTGTGGTAGACGCCTACGCGGCTTACCGAAATATGGTCAATGTTCATTAGATCCTCAGCGATATTGACTTTTATGTGATCGTAGTTTACCATATCTAGTGAAGAAAATCTAGGGGAAAATCTAATGATCGATTTTGAAAAATTCCTCGATTGGGCGGAACGTAGATTCGGGGAAGTTGTAGTTAAAGGCAATGAAGTTAAAATCAATTCTATTTTCACGGACGATCACAAACAGCACCTTTGGTGTAATCCTTATGGCGGCAAACACGACCGACCCAATGGAGTCTTCCATTGCTGGAAGACAGATACCAAGGGATCTTTGGTATCCCTGGTCATGCAGGTTGATGGATGTACTTACGAAGAAGCTCTTGAGACACTCGGCGGCAGTGATATTAGGATGGCGGCATTGGAAAAACAGGTTCAAGAAATGTTCGCCAATAAGAAGGTAGAGACTAAACTAGATGAGGTTGTCGAAAAACCCAAAAAGGGAGATAAAATAACCCTTCCCCCTTTTACCTACGCATTCGAGGATCTCCCCTCCACAAGTTACCATCGCGTAAATGCAGAGGTATATCTATTCAATCGCAAACTTTCCCCTAAAGGCCTGATGGTCTGTACGGCAGGCAAGTACAGGCAACGTATAATCATTCCCTATTACGACAAAGAGGGACTCTTAATTTACTTTAATGGTCGCTATATTGGGGAATCCGATAAAGTAGTAAAATATCTAGGCCCTGAGAAGGATGTGGGAATTGGTAAGGGAGATGTTATCTATATGCCCGAATGGCCCGAAGAGGGGTCGGTTGTTTATCTTACCGAAGGCGAATTAGATGCCCTTTCCATTAAACAGGCCGATTTACATGCGGGAGCTTTTGGCGGAAAAGCACTAACCGAGATCCAGACCGAAGTTCTCAGGAACACAAGATATATCCCCGTGATCTGCTTGGATTCAGATAAAGCTGGCAAGGTGGGAATGCGAAAAATGGTCAATCAACTCCTAGCAGCAGGATTTCCGAGATTTGGGTTTGTTCGACCACCCAAACAATACAAAGATTGGAATGCATTGCTACAAAAATTCGGCCCCAAGGTTCTCTTTCACTATATCAAACAGAACACGAAAACCCATATGGGCAGTCATGAAATTGGCGACTGGGAACATCTATACGCACAATCTAAGGATATTTAACTCTCATAAGGCATGAGCATTCAAGACCTTCAATATTTCGTTGGTAAGGCGGTTACGGTTTTCACAAAGCCAATCAACCGAAACTTTAAAGAGGAAAGTCCCGCAACTTATCCGCAGCCAATCTTCAACTACTTCATGGGTGTACTTCTACAAGTAGATGACCACGGTATCCTGTTGGAGCAAGTGACTCCTGAACGACTACGATCATATTTTCTGCTTGATAGCTGCGTTGGCATCGCGGAAGAGCAGGTAATGAGTAAGGACGATCCAGAAGATGCGAAAGAAATCGAAAAAATCAAAGAAGAAAGCAAAACCCAGATTGAATTGCCCACCACCGGGCAATTTATCGATATAAAGGGTATGCACGATCTTTCAAAACATCTGCAAGGAAGTCAGTCTTTCAACAAGCCAACGTAGAAATCCTTCAAGTCCTTGATGGCAATATCTTTTGCGGTAATTTGCCGAATTAGGGACTCATCTCCCAACTTAGACTCCCTCACAGCCGAACCCAATTGAAATGGCTTATCCTCTCTTGCCTTCTGACGTTTTATTAAATTGTCTAGCATGTTGAGGTGTAGCTCTAGCTTCTTTTTTGGAAGTTCTTTTGCTCGTTCTTTTATACCATCCCAGACTTTCTCAAGACCCGCTTTTGTTTCGGAGCTAGGTAAATCATCGAGGGCAGATTTGATGTCTTTTGCCTTTTGTGCCAATGGGCCTTTTTGTTTCGGCTTAGGCTTACGCTTAGGCTTAGGCTTACGCTTAGGAGCGGCAACAGGCTCGGGCTCACGCTCTGGTTCTTTGATTTCTTCTTCCTCTTCTTCACCCCAACCAGGAAGATACTTCTGCATTATTTCTTCACCGGGTTTTTTGGGCTCAGGCTCGGGCTCGGGCTCGGGCTCAGGCACAGGTTCGGGCAGAGGCTCAACGGCTTTTGGTTTAGGTGGCCCCGCACCAACGGCCTTTGGGAGGCCAGTCATAGAGAAGGCATTTTTAATGGCGAGTCTGCCCGTCGAGTCAGCCTTCCATCCCAGCTTTTCATAAGCATCAATGATGTCATCTGCACTGTAGTCTAGATCTCTTTTCAGTCTTTGAACAAATCTCTCCGCAATATCGCCTTGGGGATTCTTTTTAAGCCCTAGTTCTTTTTTGAGTTTTCTTGAAACGGCAACGGAATCAAAGATATCGACACCCCGCTTAATGAGCCATGCTAAAACATATGGTTCATGGGCGACCTTTGCACTTTTCGAAAGATAACGGCCATGTGCCCACCATCTTGGCTCGGGTTTCTTGAGTCCCTTAGTTTCCGCAGCATCAGCCAACGCATTCATTAAAACTAGTCCAACATCCCCAGTTCTTTTGGCCTTCTTGGCTTCTGCGGCTTTAGCAGCCGCAGCCTTTTCCTCAGCTTCTCGCTCCGCAGTTTGTCGAGCTATTTCTGCTGCCGAAACCTCTGGAGGTGCTGATAAATCCTGTCGTCCAGGAGGGGTTGGTGGTGTTGGAGTCGGTTCTTCTTTTCCACGAACCGTTTCGGGAGGAGCATAAGGCACACCTTCCAAAGAAGCCCTTGCTCTCCGAATCGCAGCCTTTAATTTCTCTCTGAATCTATCAAAAAGATGCCTAACCTCACTATGAGCAGATTGCTCTTTGAATAATGTCTCAATAATCTCATCAGCCAACAAATCCATATGTCGATCAAATTCGATGTATTCTGTTAAAGTCAGACGAGGCACCCTGCCCTCGTTTCGCTTTTCCCATTTGGGAAACATCTTTTCTACGTCGATGTCTTGTAGTTTGGGCCAAGTTTTCTTTTCTCTTGGCTTTTTGGGTTCATCTTCTTCGTGTCCCTTCCATAGCCATTTTAGTAAACCGCGTATTCCCTTCCATTTAGGAGCATATTTCTGCTTTCTAGCTTCGACATCCTGCCAACTTACGGGTTGGTGTCTGACATGCGGGAAATCGCCTTTTTGCAATTCTCCCGCTCTTCGAATAACAGGACCAAATTTTTTCTCAAAATGATCGGCTAAATCCTTGCCCAATTCAAAGACCAATTCATCGACTTCGTTCTCTAGATTCTTGAGAATTTCTACTGCGTTTTCGGTAGGCATATCGTTCCCCTTTAAGTCTATCGTATATAGATCTAAAGGGGGAAATTAAGATCGGGGTCTTCGTTCACGCATTTTCTTTAGAGACATGATACACGCGTCAAAGCGATGGAATTCGCTGGTCAAGTAGGCACACTCTAAATTGTCAAAGTCCTCGGATTCCTTATCGGTGACTTCAAATAAGATGTCTTTTCCCGTTCTCCCAACGACTTTGTACCCGTGCATCATCAAATAAGCACCAGCACCTAAATCGGTTACGGATCGAATGGTGGTTTCTGTCATGTTCGTTCTCTCTTTCTGGAATAAAGCCTTTCTCCCCGCGTTGCGGGGAGAAAGGCCGTTCTTAACATCGCTAATTATCAAGAACGGCTAGGTTCTTAAGATAAATGAGTTGTTCTTCAAGTTTTTTCGCTTTACCAAGCAGAATTTCTGCCTGTTTCCGCATGTCTGATATAGTTTCTTCGATAATATCGAAGGTAGTTTTTTGGTTCGTTTTGGCAATCCCTGCCAGTGCTAGCACCTCTTTGTAGGTTCTGTGGGCGACATCCTTTTCCTCCAGCCTAACGATCTCAGGC
>Ga0180438_10012470_pt1 | contig 10110 bp, 7 predicted proteins | sample SS_ome_12_FD_132455 | JGI IMG/M metagenome (GOLD analysis project Ga0180438, IMG submission 132455) | Hypersaline lake sediment archaeal communities from the Salton Sea, California, USA - SS_3_D_2 metaG | ecosystem: Environmental > Aquatic > Non-marine Saline and Alkaline > Hypersaline >...
GATGGAATCTTTTAGGTGAAGATAAATTCGCTCGGAAAGGGTTCTTGGAAATTCCATTTAATCCCCTAATAGCTCATAGCTTATAAGCTATAACTTATGATCTTTGATGTCAAGTCTTTTTTTTATTTTTTTTCTATCACTGATGTCCGATTAAGATTTTAAAATATTTTGTAGCTCCCTCTGTATGAATGATCCCGCAATTTAATATTCCAGCTCACTCTTGCTCTCTATATAGAGGGTAATTTTCAGGTAAAAGTACACATCAGCAAATTCGCATTCACAGAAAAACTTAATTTTCGATTAAAGTTGCCGAATCGCTGCGATTCAGGTTCTTTACTTAAATTATTTGTGGTAATATGACATTGATTTGTAAAATTTTATTATGTTTTTTGGAAAAGGAGGACTAATGATTGCCTTGATAGGAGGGAAACTCATCAACGGCACAGGAGCCAATCCCATTGAAAATTCAGCTGTTCTTGTGGAAGGCCGTCATATCAAAGATGTTTGTCCCAAGGTACATATCGCCATTGGGGAAGGCTGTGAGGTTATTGATATTTCTGGAAAAACCATACTGCCTGGGCTAATGGATTTGCATGTACATCTTCATATCGGGGAAAGCGACCGAATTGTGCCCAGTGGTGGGCTTCCCCCTGAGCTGAATCAACTCTTGACCTATATAGGAATTAAAGGATTTGCCCATGCCCGTAGAGCCCTGGATATGGGCTTCACGACACTTCGAGATGCAGGGGATGTGGGCTATCTCTCTGTTGCGCTCAGAGAGGCCATCCAGAAGGATCTTGTTGAGGGACCGCGAATAGTAGCAAGTGGACAGTGGTTAAGCGCAACCGGAGGGCATGCAGACTATTTGCCTTACTGGGTTAAAAGGATAGATGATGAATCTAACGTTGCTGATGGCCCGGAAGGTATACTCAAAGCGGTTAGACGTCAGATCAAAATGAAGACTGATTGGATTAAACTGTACGTGACCGGAGGTATCATGGATCCCGAAGACAAGCAAGAATTCAACGATGTAGAGCTCAAAACAGCCATCGACGAGGCACATGCAAAGGGAAAATCTGTAATGGGCCATTGCATGTATGCAGAAGGGGCATTGGCAGGGATAAAGGCAGGACTCGATACTATTGAACATGGAACAGTTCTTACTGAAGAAGTGATAGAATTAATGCTCGAAAGAGGAGTCAGCTTGATCCCGACACTAACCGTTGGGAGATCGATTGTGGAACATGGTGCAGAATTCGGCCTTCCCGAAGTCTATCTTGAGCGCTTTAAACCAGTATTAGAAATTGGACGGCGAAGTTTTCAGAATGCTCTTGCAGCTGGCGTCAATATTGCTTTCGGTACAGATGCTGGATTTAATGTTATGCTACATGGAGAGAACGGAAAAGAATTCCAAACTCTAGTAGATTATGGTATGTCACCGATGCAGGCCATTCAGACAGCCACTATCAAAGCGGCTCAGGTGTTGCGAATGGAAGATAGGCTTGGGACTATCGAAAAAGGCAAACTAGCAGATATAATCGTAATAGATGGAGATCCTCTAGAGACAGTGTCTGTATTCCAGAAACAAGAAAATTTTGTTTTAATCATGAAAGAAGGGGTCATCTACAAAAGAAGCCTTTGAAGTCGATTTTCAAACTCTTAATTTCTGGTACATTTATGTGAGTTCGAAAATTCCAGCAACGCCCATACCGAATCCGACGCACAGACTTACCATTCCATATTTAATCCTATACCGGTTCATTGCATGAACAAGTGTCGCAGTGAGCTTTGCGCCTGTAGCACCAATAGGATGCCCAAGTGCTATGGCTCCACCCAGAGGATTAACATGGGATAGATCAAGATTCAATTCTCTGATTACAGCAAGAATCTGTGCTGCAAAAGCCTCATTGAGTTCAATCCAACCGATGTCAATTAGCCCTATGCCAGCATAACCTAAGGCCTTAGGGATTGCTTCAATAGGTCCAATTGTGTAGTATTCAGGTTTTACTCCTACTACAGCGTAATTAACGAAGCGGGCCAATGGTTTAAGATTGTATTCTTTTAACGCATTCTCGCTGCACAATAAAACGGCTGCAGCTCCATCGCTCATCTGAGAACTGTTCCCTGCTGTCACTGTCCCTTTTATATCAAAAATTGGGCGCAGTTTGCGAAGTGCTTCAATCGAAGTATCAAAACGCGGCCCTTCATCGGTGTCCACTGTGTGTTTGACCACTTTTACCTGATTGGAATTTTTCTCAGGCATTGACTCTACTATTTCAAAAGGCAGGATTTCATCCTTGAATTCACCCTTTTTTATGGCGGCCACTGCCTTTTTATGGCTTTTCAGTGCGAATTGATCCTGAGCCTCACGATCAATTCCTTTCTCTTTAGCTATCAACTCAGCCCCAATGCCCATTGAATATGTGATTCCTATAGAGTTTACATGGTCAAAAACTTTTGGATTATAAGAAGGCTTCCATCCAGAAGAAGGGACTACAGACATACTATCGACACCTCCCCCAACTACGATATCAGCTTCACCTACTCTAATACGGTCTGCGGCCATTGCTATGGATTGGAGACCAGAGGAGCAGAATCGGTTTATCGTTATGCCTGGCACAGACACCGGATATCCTGCAAGCAAGAGAGCTCGTCGGGCCACATCCCACCCTTGTTCAGCCTCCGGTGTGCCACAGCCAATGATAATATCATCAATAGCACTCGGATCGAGTTTAGGTGTTTTGTCAATTAATCCTTTGAGTGCTGCAACCAGCAAGTCATCTGGCCTAACATTTCTGAATATGCCCCGCAAGGCTTTTCCGGTCGGCGTCCGGACTGCTGAGACAATGTAAGCATCTTTCAACTGTCTGTTCATTTTATTTCCTCTTATATAATAAGCTCTATCAATTTCCTTTTCACTTTTCAAAGATAAAGCTACATTTGCTGTTGTATTCAAAATTCCGGATTTTAAACCGATGACAAATCCACCTTGTCTTTTTTCAATTATGAAGGGGTTTCCCATTTTTGAGCATATGGCGGATCCGCTCTTGAGTTTTTGCTTTCATGACAAGATCCATGAACAGATCATGCTCTTTTTGAATGAGCCATTCATAGTTGACTTTCTGGCCTTCATCCACTTCTCCACCGGTAAACACAGAGGCAAGCTGGGAGCCTACATAATAGTCATGCTCAGAGATGAAATTTCCCTTAAAAGAGTTGGTGAGTTGGACCTGTAAAAATGTGCTTCCTGCTTTTCCCAGCACAAGAATGTTTTTTTCTTTCTGAGGGGGTCGGTAACCTGCTTCATAAAGATCATTGGCTGTTTGTTTGGCTACATGTAGAATTTCAAAAGCATTGGGAACGATCTTATCACAAGATTGCAGATAGCCCATCTCACGGGCTTCCAGGGCGCTGTTTGATATTTTAGCTGAGACTACTTGTTCAAAATATTGAACTATATGAGGCAGAAGGAGGTGTCCTTTGGAATCGGCGGCAGCTCTCTGCACCATTTCTTTGATGCCACCTCCGGCAGGAGTGAGGCCAAGAGAAGTCTCGATAAGACCTGTGTATGTTTCGAGAGAAGCAACAATGCGGTCGCAGTGCATCATGAGTTCGCATCCTCCTCCTAAGGCAGATCCCCTTACGGCTGCAATTGTTGGGACATAAGAGAACATAAGGGCCATATTGATTTTTTGAAACTGTCGGATAAACTCACTGATGGTATCATTATTTCTATCTGCATATTCTTTTATGAATATATTGAGGTCAGTCCCTGAGCAGAAGGGGCCAGATGGCTGCCACAGAATTAAGGCTTTATAATTTTTTTCTGCTTCCTCCAGTGCCAGTCTGATGCCCTCGATTATTTCTGAATTCACGATATTCATTTTGGTTTTGAAGCTAAAAATCCCAATATCATCCCCTGTATGCCACATACGGACATCTTTGGTTTCAAAGACTGTATGAGTTGATCTTGGATATTCTCCTAAGATTAGATTAGGGAAGATTTGCCGTTTGTAAACTGTAAGTCTTGAGCGAGGAATCATTCTTTTTTCAGCTGGAGACCAGGAACCCTTAGCGCTGTGGACTTTCTTGCGTTTATTATCTAAAGCCCACTCCGGAAGAGGAGCTGAACTCATTGTCTTTCCAGTCTCTATACCTTCCTGGATCATTTTTGCAATTGTCTTCCAGCCGGCAGCCTGCCAGATTTCAAACGGTCCTTGTTTCCAGCCAAATCCCCACCGGATAGCGAGGTCAATATCTCTAGCGCTCTTTGCTATGTGAGAGAGGTGGTATGCACTGTAATGAAAAAGATCACGAAAAATAGAAAGCAAGAATTCAGCTTGAGGAGATTGGCATTTCTGGAGTGCAGCAAATCTTTTTCCCCACTCCGGGATTTTAAGGATTTTCCTCACATTTTCTTCTACATCATCGCGAATAAGACGGTATTCGTGACTTGCTTTGTCCAGAACAAAAATGTCTTTATTGATTTTCTTGTAAATTCCAATTCCTGTTTTTTGCCCGAGAGAACCTTCCGCGACAAGCTTTTTCAGCCAGTCAGGCACTCTGATGTATTTATGCCAGGGATCGTTTTTTAAGTTGTCTGCTAAACTCTTTTCAGTCACGAGAACCATAGTGTCCAAGCCCACAATATCTGATGTCCTGTAGGTCGCACTTTTTGCCCTGCCTATGCTGGGTCCCGTCAGTTTATCTACGAGATCAAAGGGAAGCCCGAGGCGCTCTGTGTGGTAAAAAACGGTGAACACGGAAAATGAACCCACACGGTTAGCTATGAATCCCGGTGTGTCCTTTGCCCTGATGACCCCTTTTCCTATCGTCTTAGTTAAAAACTCTTCTAAAGTGTCCAATATTTTCGGATCTGTATCTGAGTGTGGAATGAGCTCTACGAGATAAAGATATCTCGGGGGATTAAAAAAGTGGATTCCACAAAAGCGGGATTTAATATGATCCGGCAGGGGCTCTGCTAGTTTGGAAATGCTGATTCCCGATGTATTGGAAGCCAAGACAGCATCTCTCTTAAGAACGGGAGTGATTTTATTATACAAACCATGTTTCCAATCAATGCGCTCCGATATAGCCTCAATTACAAGATCACAGTCCTTAACAAGATCGAGGTGTTGTTCATAATTTGCGGGGTAGATCGTCTCAAGCACAGACCTTGAAGCAAGTGGAGAGGGTCTCAATTGGGTCAGAACTTTGAGGGCTTTTTTCACGAGGCCATTGGGATCTCCTTTTTTTTCTGCTAAGTCATAGAGCACGACTGGAACACCTGTGTTTGCTAGATGAGCTGCTATCTGAGCACCCATGACTCCTGCACCTAACACTGCTGTTTTTCGAAAATTGCGACTTTGATCGATCATGATGCCTCCTGTAAAGTGGTAGGAATCCTCTCAAATTTTAGGTCTGATTATATGACAGAATACAAGGGGTGAAGCAAAACAAGAAGTGATTTTTTAATTTCATCTCCGTGTCAGAGCTAGCCACGCCGCCGGTTTGAAGATAAAATTAAGCCTTTTCTTCTTCATTCATTCTTTTTTCCCTTCTTATATACATGCGGAACATGTAACCGAACAGCGATTCCTAATCTCATTTGTTAATCTTTTGCCGAAAAGATTATATTTGCATCGATAACGATAGGGGTGCCATGTGATACAGCAATTGGATTTATATCAATTTGTTTGATCTCCGGCCTTGAGGCACCTAGATTGCTAAGCTTAATTAACAGATCAGCAGTTATTTCCCTGTTGAGGGGATTCATCTTTCGGAATCCTTGGAATAATTTTTGTGATCGGATTCTGCCCATAAGGTTATCCACTTGATCTCTATTTAAAGGAGCCAAGGAAAAAGCGATATCTGGCTCGAGTTCAGCGAAGAAACCGCCTATACCGAATAGTACACAAGGACCGAAGTGATCATCCTTAAGATATCCTGCGATGAGTTCATAATCTATCTTAACCTGCCGCTGAATCAATATCTTACCTTTGCCGTTGAGCTTGGTTTCTATCCGTGAAAAGGCTTCTTCAATTTGATTTTCCATATAGAGGTTGAGTTCTACTAAACCTTTTTCACTTTTGTGGATCGTATCAGGAGGAAGTCCTTTGAGTGTCACAGGATAGCCTGTTTCCATAGCGTATCTTTTTGCATCTGCGAGGTTGGAGACAATTTCTTCCTCCACCACAGGGATGCCTGAAGACGAAAGAATACGCTTGCTCTCGAACTCATCATAAATTTTGATTGGTCCATTATGTTTGATTCCAACTTGGGTTGGATATTCTTTTTTTAGCATTTCTTGGATAGACAAAGAGCGTATTTCGGTATTTTTTAAACGATAACGTATGGCTGAAGCTACACAGTCCGCCGCACGTCCTATCTCAGAAAACACTGCTAGCCCCAGTTTCTGAGCTTTCTGTCGAAACGCATCAACGTTTTTTTGGAAACCTACTACCACGAAGATCAGTACTTTGCCAATTTGGTCTGCTGTCTTTTTCAAATTCTCTAAATCAAAATCCACTTCCCCTAGAAGGAAAAAATGGATAAGCCCGATATCAACACCTGGATCTCTCAATACAATCTCAACAGCCCGATTACTAATTGGTCCATAGCCATCCACAGTTTGCACTGCGGCGCCGAGATCCACAGGATTTCCTGGTGGCATCCAGGAAGGGAATATTGTTGAAAGTGCTTTTAATGTGGCACCGGAAAAATGTGCCAAATAAATCCCTCTTTTCTCGAAAAGATCACATATAAGAGTGCTGGCGCCTCCACTGAAAGTTATAACACCCATGCGCGAATCTGCGTTCAAGTGTCCTGCCACAGCCAAAGTTCTTGCGTAGTCGACCATCTCGTTGAAATCTTCGGCGATTTGAGCACCAGAAGCTTCCAACAAGCCACGGGTAAGGCGTGCGTCACCAGCTAAACTGGCAGTATGGCTCAGGGCCGCTCGTGCTCCGGAATCGGTTACACCTGCTTTTAGAACGACAATAGGCTTAGAAGCCTGAGAGACCATTGATAAGAAGAGTCTTCCTCTTGGAATGGATTCCATATATAAGGCCACGACATCAGTATTTTTGTCCTGAAGAAGATATTCGAGAAGATCGCAATCGTCAATATCTGCTTTATTACCTATGGAGCAGAGCTTACTGATGCCGATCTTGAGATGGTTCATCAACTCAGGCAGGAATCCCGATGCCAAAGCTCCGCTCTGGACGACCATCGAAATTCTACCTGGAATTACTCCAGATTCAAAAATGGAAGGAAACGTGAATACAAAGAATTTACGCTTAGGAATATCGACTAATCCCATGCAGTTTGGCCCCCAGAGTCGCATACCCGCTTTTTTGGCAATAGCCACACATTTATCTTGGAGAGCTTTGCCTTCGACACCAATTTCTGCAAATCCACCTGTCTGGATGATGGCGCCTTTGACGCCTTTTCTAGCACAAGAATTAAGGATTTCTGGGGTGTGATAAGCTGGGGCGAGAATAATGGCAATGTCTACATCATCGGGGATATCTTCCACCGAAGGATAGCAGCGTATGTTTAGGATCTCTTCATAATTTGGATTGACAGGATATATTCTATCTTTCCCTCCCATTAAGACATTAGTGATAAGATTTCGCCCTAGTAATTTTTGTGAGGCTCCAACTAAAGCTATGGAATTGGGTTCAAAGAAAAACTTCATTATTCTCAGCTTTGATAGTGATTTTAATATTTGCTTGGTTTCAGGGAGAGTCCAAGCATTTCTCTGGCCTGCTTGGGCGTTGCAATCTCCCGATTCATATCTCTAGCAATGCGCACGATCCGCTCTACGGCTTCAGCATTGCTCTTCAGGAGGCGACCGCGCTTCAAATAGACATTATCTTCCATTCCAACCCTTACATGCCCGCCTAGAATGATAGACATGACAGTCATCGGAATTTGATAATGGCCCACGCCCAGAACTTCAAAGACCGAATTAGCTGGCAATTCGTTCACGAAGGACAACAGATTGGCCGGTGTTGGGTAGAATCCTGATTGGAAACCCAGGACAAACTGGAAGATATAGGGAGGATCTAAAAGATTCTGACTTATCAAGTCCTCGAAGGCCCAATACATACCCGAGTGAGTGACCTCCATCTCGGGCTTAATCCCCTTTTCTTTCATGCGGCGGGCGTACATAGAAATTTCGGCGAAGTCGATTCCCGAGCATCCCACAAAGGAGGTTTCCGGACGTGGATAAAGGAGGGGAGGCTTACGTTCCTTAAATACGGTTCTCACCATGCTTGGACCCATATTCAGAGAAGCTACTTCAGGATTGGCATCAACAATACAGATGCGTTCTTCTTTCGTTAATCCAGGGCCACCTCCTGTTGTGTTGTTTATTACAACATCCGGGCACCTCTCTCTGATGAGAGCGTTGACCAGCCTATACTGTTTTGCTTCTCCGGAGCAGTTGGCCCAATTGTTTGGATTCCTGACATGTAAATGAATCATGGATGCGCCTGCCTTATAGGCCTCATAGGCCTGTGCAGCCTGTTCCTCTGGAGTTTCCGGCATGTTAGGATTTGCTTCCTTTCCGTGGATTCCCCCTGTAAGGGCACAGCAAATGATGATCGGAGGTAAAGATGATGTTCTTACCTTTTTCATCCATTCGTAAGGGTCTCGATAATTCCAGATGTGATCGAACTGTGTCATTTATCCTCCTTGATTGAACCCTTAATTCTTTGATCTTATCAAGTAAAAAATTATTTCGGAAAACTCCAGCTGCGGACATATCTGCAAAGATATTTTAAGGTGAGACATCTCAGACATTTTAGAAAGAGGTTATTGCATATTTGATTTAAATTTCCTTGATCTCATTGTAAGAAACCATTTTTACTAGGGATACTTTATGGCTTTTTTTGAATCAATCCCTCGCCTGCTAGCCGTCTCAGAGCTTCTCTGCCCGGAGTAATACTCACACCGAAAGACTCAGCAACTTCTGTTTCCAGGATTATTTGATTGGATTTAATTTTACCTTTAATGATGGGATCTTTTAGGTGAAGATAAATTCGCTCGGAAAGGGTTCTTGGAAATTCCATTTAATCCCCTAATAACTCATAGCTTATAAGCTATAACTTATGATCTTTGATGTCAAGTCTTTTATTCATTTTTTTCTATCACTGCTGTCCGATTAAGATTTTAAAATATTTTGTAACTCTATAAATATGTAAAAGGACCCCGCACTTACGCACGGGGTTTTAATCCAATGCAAACTTCGCTTGTCCTAAGTCTTCTTTTTCCTTATACCGAACATACCTCTCTATCATCTTTTCATCCAAGCCCACTGTCGGTACGAAATATCCAGCCGCCATATTCCTCCCCTGCCATAATATCTCTTGCATATCTCGTCCATCTTTTTTAGCAAGTACTTATTCACCCCCCTTACTAGTACCTTGTTGCGATATCTCGGTATCCAGACTGTATGGTACATGCACCTGTGGACACAGTGGGCCTGTCTCCGGATTCCCATGCCCTGATCTTATCATACTGAACGAAGACTTAGGAGCTATTTCCATCCCCGGACTTACGTCCGCGGAATTTAAACAGATAATATTAAATCATGGCTTGGCCTAAGAAGGTTGAGGTTGAAGTTTGAGAGGGCCGAGCGTCTGGGTCGTCTTTTAAGCGTTTTGGCATTAGCCTATATCTTACTCCTTTCTCTGGGGACCAGCCCCTCCGGCAAGCAGTTGTGAGATAGACTAGAAATTATTCGCACTAAAAAACGTCATGGTGCACGGCGAACTTCGAACGTGCTATCTATTGCCCTGTTGTTGGTAACAGATCCCCTGTTTCCTTCTCAAAGCAACTTGAGCACGTTGATAGCATATTGCCTATTGAGCTCATGTGAAGGGCAGATTTTTCATTATTCTTCATATGGATAGCAAGGATAACTATCCTAAATATTGAAAACTTTTCTCGCTCTTTATTGTTCATCGTCGATCAAATCTTCTAAATAAGTGAAACCGGGGTATCTTTTCTGTTCTCGTTGGAATAATGAAGAGTTCACTCCGTTATATCCAAAGAGACTCTTGCCTCCTTCTGTATTCAGAGATGACAAGAAATCGATGATAC
>Ga0180438_10012472_pt1 | contig 10109 bp, 10 predicted proteins | sample SS_ome_12_FD_132455 | JGI IMG/M metagenome (GOLD analysis project Ga0180438, IMG submission 132455) | Hypersaline lake sediment archaeal communities from the Salton Sea, California, USA - SS_3_D_2 metaG | ecosystem: Environmental > Aquatic > Non-marine Saline and Alkaline > Hypersaline >...
AGATTGTCCTTACAGCTGCGGTTGATTTCCCTTTTGAGGCTGAGCGCCAGGCTGCCAAGCTGATGGCATGGCCTAAGTTCATCCAGTTTCCTGAGGTGGAGAATATTACAGGGCGCAATGTTTTGGTGGTAGATGACGTATGGGGATCAGGCAGGACGATTACGGCTGTGAAGAATCGCATTTCATCTGCAGGGGGAAGGCCATATACTTGTGTTCTGCATTTCAACCCCTATCGAAGTCTGTTTTCTCAAGCTCGTCCAGATTACTTTGCAGCAATCACGGACGCGTATATTGTTTATCCCTGGGAAGTTGATCGCGGGGTAGATAAAATGCATTTGGATGAACCCGAGGGGTAACCCTTGTGAGAGGGATCCTGTTCAGTATTTTGCAGGTTCTAGGTTTGACAAGCACTTTTCCCATAGGTATAATCAATACGTTCGATTACGGTTCATTGTGCCGTTAACTGAGAAAGAAGAGGGGCAGGCCAGAAGAGAAGGTTATTAGTCCTCAGACAAGGGCGTCGGTAATAATGTGGGGCCTGGTCATTGTAAGATCATCTCGATCAGGCTTTTTCATTTCTTTGGAAGTGATATATGAAAGGCGCCAGGGACCAAGAAAATTTCTATACCTTGCTTGAAACGATCGGCGATGTGCAGAGAGGAAGTCTCTTGACGGGTCAGATCATCGCCATCGATCATTTGGGAGTCATTGTCGATCTTGGTCTTAAACGCGATGGAGTTATTCCATCCGCTGATTTGGATCGATTACCTTCTGAAGAAGCTCGTTTTCGGATCGGTGACGAAATCGATGTGATGGTTGTTGATCCCATCGATTCGGATGGAAACCTGGTTGTCTCCATCTCACAGGCACGTGAAAGTGAAGATTGGTTGGAAGCAAAACGCTTACTGGAGAATGATGAGATTTTTGAAGCATCTCCAGACAGCTTCAATCGAGGAGGCTTGATCGTTCCCTTTGGTCGGCTGCGGGGATTTGTCCCTGCCTCCCATTTGAGTGGCTTGCCACGAGGTCTGGATGAATCTGAAAGGGCTAACTTTTTAGAAAAGTATGTGGATAAGAAATTGCCCTTCAAGGTATTAGAGGTAGATCCCCAACGGCATCGCCTTGTCCTTTCTGAGCGGAAAGCGGTACGCCAATGGAGACAAGCACAGAAAGCAGAAATTATCAAAACCTTACGCGAAGGTGATGTTCGCAAAGGAATTGTCACCAGTTTACGGGAATTCGGCGCTTTTGTAGATATTGGTGGAGCGGATGGTTTGATCCATATCTCTGAATTGGCTTGGCGCCATATTGATAATCCTGGACAGGTGCTCGAGATCGGACAAGAAGTCGAGACTCTGATTTTACGCCTGGACTCGGAAGCCAACCGGATTGGACTTAGCCTGAAAAGGCTGCAAGAAAATCCATGGCAGAATATTGTGGACGTCATTCAGATTGGCATGGTGCTGGAAGGGACGGTTACAAGACATGTCACTTCTGGCTTATATGTGAACGTAGAAGATGGTATTGATGGATTGGTAAAGTCACAGCATACCCATGCTCTCCCTCAGGTTGGCGAGAGCGTTCATGTTCGAGTGATTTCTTTTGAACCCGAGCGTGAACGAATGGGATTAGAGATCGTCGGGATTGATTCGCTTATCCCACAATCTGCTTTAGCTGATGAAACCCTGGCATGAATGGAGGTGAGAACGTATGACGACAGTGATCCTGCGGCCAAATGAAAGTCAGGATCAATTGCTAAAACGCTTCCGTAAAAAAGTAGCCAAAAGTGGTATTCTTAGTACGGTGCGTCGAAAGCGTTGGTTTGTTTCGAAAAGCGAACTCCGAAGAATCCAACGCAAGAAAGCGATTCGTAGGCTGAAGAGGCGACAGAGGAAGATAGCCACACGCCACGAGTAAGTTTTTCTGAGTTTCATAGTGGGATGTACTTTCAAGATATCCCTTGGAGTTCTGAATGCCTAAAAAGGATGAGAAGATAGAGGTTGAGGGCACAGTGGTGGAAGCATTGCCAGCTACTCAATTCCGAGTCGAACTGGACAATGGACACCAGGTGTTAGCCTACCTCTCGGGGAAAATGCGAAAATACTATATCCGCATCCTATTAGGGGATCGGGTAAGAGTAGAGCTTTCACCCTATGATTTGACACGGGGCCGAATTACGTATCGCTTTAAAAAGCGCGGTCCCAGTGTCGCCGCAGATTAGACCAAACGCCTTTCAAGTTCGTTGGTTTAGACACGATACCGCCCATCATTCTGTGGGCGGTTATCGTTTAATCACCAACGCACGCCAATCATCCCTGGAGCGCGTTTCAACGATTTGAAGATCGGTTTCATTGCAGACCGTCTGGATTATCCCCACCTGATGATCGAGAATCCCGGAAAGAATGAGAGTGCCACCCGGACGAATTGTACTGCCTAATCCAGTACGTATCATCTCTTCCAACGTTTTCGTTATGATATTGGCAACAACTAAATCAGCAGGCACCCTTGAGGAGGGAAGTTCTTCTAACAATAGGTCTAATGAACCATGACTGATAACGACAATCTGACTGACGCCATTTAAATCGACGTTCTTGCGAGCATTTTTAAGCGCAATGGAGTCGATATCTAAAGCAAGTACCTGTCCTGCACCCAGCAGTGCAGCTGAAATACTCAATATGCCTGATCCGCAACCAATATCGATAACGGATTGATCCATTTGCAGATGGTCTTCAATCGCCTCCAGGCAGAGTTGTGTCGTGGGATGTGTGCCAGTCCCAAATGCCATTCCTGGATCCATGATGATGGGCAAGCGATCTGATTTCTCGAGCGGAATCCATGCAGGTTGGATCACCAGCCTTGTCCCGATGGGTATTGGTTTGTAGTGTGCCTTCCAGGCATTTTCCCAATCTTGTTCCTTAATGGTCCTGAATTGAGCTTGGGGGATGGGTTGAATTTGACTCAAGTGCCAAAGCCCCTCTTCAATTGCTCTTTTCCGCTCCTGCATGTGATCATCTACAGGGAGGAAAGCTCGTACCTGGATGCTTTGAGATGTTGACTGAGGATCCTGTTGATTTACGGCTTCGAGGGCAACACCGCCCGGTGCGTAACGCGAAAACAAGTCAGAGACAGGTTCGGCCAGCTCGCCTGAGAGGGAGATAGAAACCTCTAACCACATCAAAATTAGAGGCCTCCAAGAAGCTCTTTTAAGCGGTCGATCAGGCTCATCTCTTGGGGAAGAGCCTCTGTGCCCATCGTTTCCGCAAGTTTTTCAAAGATTTCTCTCTGTTCCGATGAAAGTGAGCGGGGTATTTCTACGGATAGGATCACCAGTTGGTCCCCCCGTCCATTTCGGCGCAGATGGGGTACACCTTTATCTTTCATCCGGATCATCTTCCCGGGTTGGGAACCGGGTTGGATTTTAATTTTTTCCTCACCATCCACAGTGGGGATGGTGACTTCTGCGCCTAATGTGGCTTGAGCCACATTAATGGCTAAGTCGAGCAGGATGTCATTATTCCTGCGACGAAAATATCGATGTGGTTTGACATGGATAACAATATAAAGATCCCCGGTAGGACCATTGTTTGCTCCCGGTTCGCCCTCTCCAGCCAAACGGATCTGGGTCCCCTCATCAACACCAGCAGGAATGGGGATAACCTTTTCAACTTTTTTTCTTTCCTGACCACGGCCATTACAATTCTGACAGGGAGTTGAGATGGTTTCGCCTCGGCCGCCACAAGTGGGGCATGTGCTCACATTGACGAGAGAACCCAGGAAGGTCTGGCGAGCCTGACGTACTTCGCCTGAACCATTACATGTGCTGCAGCGGATAGGTGAGGTTCCTGGTTCCGCACCGGAACCGTTACAAACGGAACAGATCTCCAGGCGCTGGAATTCAATTTCTTTATCAAGACCAAAGACAGCTTCTTCAAATTCGAGTGAGACATCATAGCGCAGATCCGCTCCTCGTCTGGGTGTGCGGGCTTGGCGCCGATTGCCCATTCCGAATCCGAAAAATTCACTGAATAGATCGCTGAATGGAAAGTCGAAGTTGAAATCGATGGGCATGCCTTCCAATCCGGCGTGTCCATATCGATCATATGCAGCTCGCCGCTCAGCATCTGAAAGGACGGCGTAAGCCTCGTTGATTTCTTTGAACTTGGCTTCTGCGTCTGAGCTTTTATTTACATCCGGGTGGTATTCCTTGGCAAGACCACGAAAGGCACGCCGAACCTCTTCGTGCGAAGCTCCGCGGTTGATTCCTAAAACCTCATAGTAATCACGCTTGTTAGCCATAAATACCTACAGCTGCCCTACGGAGATCATTAATCCAGATCATCCTTTATTCTGCTTCTTTGAATTCACCTTCGATAAAATCATCACCTTCCTCATTTGGATTGGATGCATCATCCGAAGGTTGCGCTTCGCCAGCAGGTTGCTGGTGCATATACGTTCCAACTTGCTGTATAAGTTCAAGGAGATCGCTGGTAGATTCCTTGATCATCTCCGCATTGTCCATGTCCAAACTTTGTTTTACGAGTTGGATTTTTTGTTCTAGATCTGACTGTTTCTCTTCCGGGATCCTATCCCCGTTCTCACGGATCAGTTTTTCAGCTGAATAGATCGCGTTATCGCCTGTGTTTCGAGCTTCTACCAATTCCCGTTTCTTGCGGTCTTCCTCTGCAAAACGTTCCGCATCCTTGCGCATCTGTTCTACTTCCGATTCATTAAGACCGGAAGAAGCCGTGATGGTAATATGCTGGCTGCGGTTGGTAGCCTTATCTGTAGCATTGACTTTCAGGATGCCGTCTGCATCGATATCAAAAGTCACCTCAATCTGTGGGATTCCTCGCGGGGCTGGGGGAATACCATCGAGCGTGAATTTCCCCAGGGATTTATTGTCGGCTGCCATCGGCCGTTCACCCTGGAGAACATGGATCTCGACCTCCTTCTGGTGATCGGATGCGGTGGAGAAGATCTGGCTTTTTCTTGTTGGGATGGTTGTATTTCTTTCGATCAATGCTGTTGCGACACCCCCTAATGTTTCAATGGAAAGGGTAAGGGGGGTGACATCAAGCAGAAGGACATCCTTTACTTCTCCACCCAACACACCAGCTTGTATGGCTGCACCCAGACCAACTACCTCATCGGGATTAACGCCTTTGTGAGGCTCCTTCTTGAAGATATTTCGTACGGATTCTCTGACGGCCGGCATTCGGGTCATCCCACCCACCAGGATTACTTCATCAATCTCCGAAGGATCAATCCCTGCATCTCGAATGGCTTGCTGGCAGGGATTGATGGAACGTTGGATCAGTTTTTCGGTAAGCTGCTCAAGTTTGGCACGGGTCAATTTCATGTTTAAATGTTTAGGTCCGGTTGCGTCAGCCGAGATGAAAGGCAGGTTCAATTCGGTTTCCATCACACTGGATAACTCGATCTTTGCTTTCTCTCCAGCTTCCTTGAGTCTTTGTAATGCCTGCCGATCGCTACGTAGATCAATCCCTTCCTGGCGTTGAAATTCATCCGCGATCCAATCGATGATGATTTGATCGAAGTCATCCCCTCCCAGGAAAGTGTCTCCGTTGGTAGACTTCACTTCAAAAACCCCATCCCCAACATCAAGAATCGAGATATCGAAGGTACCGCCTCCCAGGTCGTAAACTGCAATGGTTTCATCCCCTTTTTTATCTAAACCATATGCCAGAGAGGAAGCTGTGGGTTCATTGATGATGCGCAGGACCTGCAAACCAGCGATTTTCCCGGCATCCTTGGTAGCGTTTCTTTGGGAATCGTTGAAGTAAGCTGGGACAGTAATGACAGCCTGGGTGATAGGTTCCCCGGTATAGGCTTCAGCATCCGTTTTGATTTTACCCAGGATCATGGCTGAGATTTCGGGTGGCGAATACTCTTTGTCTCCCAGTATGACACGGATATCTCCATTGGGAGCTTCTGCAACCTTATACGGAACCAACTGTATCGCCCTTTGCACTTCTGGATCACTATATTTCCGTCCCATGAATCTTTTAATTGAAAAAATCGTATTTTCTGGATTGATAATTGCCTGGCGTCTAGCTACTTGCCCAATCATCCGTTCCCCGGTTTTAGGATTTACTGCGACAACGGACGGGAATAGCCTTCCGCCTTCTGACGATGGAATTACGGTCGGTTCTCCACCTTCCATAACAGCCGCCACTGAATTTGTGGTTCCAAGGTCAATACCAATAATCTTGCCCATCTACTTTTCTCCTATTTGGCAACCCTTACTAATGCCGGTCTAAGTACTCGGTCTCCTATCTTATATCCCTGCTGGATAACATCAAGGATTTCACCCTCGCTATGGTCATCTGACTCTTCGTGTGAGATGGCCTCGTGGAAATTTGGATCAAATGTCTCGCCCTGTGCTGAGATCAATTCGACTCCTTCCGCATCGAGGATAGAGGTCATCTTGCGGTAGATGAGATTGATGCCCTCAGCCCAGGATGCCATTTCCTGGTTTTCTGGACGTTCCTTCAGAGCGCGCTCGAAATCGTCCATAGCACTCAGAAAATGGAGGATGATCTCACCTGAAATCCGCGACCGATCTTCTGCCCTCTCACGTTCAATGCGCTTCTTGTAATTGGCAAATTCAGCACGAGCTCGTTGCCAACCGTCCAGATTTTCATCTGCCTGTCTGCGCGCCTCTTCCAATTCTTCCTGTAACTCATGCAGTTCTTCTTCTGAAATGAGTTGAGTGATGATGCTGTCTGTAATATCTTCAACCTCGTCAGCGATTTCACTCTCTCCAACATGATCTACATCGAACTTCTCCTGATTTTCATGTTCCACATCTGACAATGGAGCAGTCTCTTTATCATGAGATTCCTCGTTGTTGCTATCCGCGTGGCCATTATTTTCTAGATGTGTTCTTCTTTTCACTATCGTTTCACCTCATTCATCGCCGGGTAGTAGCAAAAGCATCCATTACCCTACGAAAGTTTCAATCACTAAATCGCTCATTAAACCTGCTACATAACGGACGGTAGAGATGGAGTGGCCATATGCCATTCGAATTGGACCTAAAACGCCAAGTGCGCCGGTTGCATAGCCCTGGGCACCGTACCTGGCCAGGATCATGGAGCAATCTTTAAGTTCTTCCCAGGCACCTTCGCCTCCAATCACGACATGAACCCCTCCAACTTGTGGACTTAGGGCTTTTGCCAGAACTTCATCCAGGAAACCACGACCTTCCAGCACGCGTAACGCCTGGCGAGCACTTTCAGAATCGGCAAATTCGGGTTGATTCAGTACATTGGAAAGCCCATCCCTATGAATCTCTCCAGATGAGACAGCATCGGTATGCGACATGACGTCGATCACCAATTTCACGACGTCTTGGGCAAGATCGGAGAATGAGGCCGATATTTTTCTTATGCCATCCACAAACTTGCCATAACACCTTGCGGTTATCTGGTTTGCAACCCTCGATAGATGGGTTTGATCCATCACCTCGGATAAGGTGAGCATTTGCTGCCGAACATCTCCACCTTGAAGCACCAGTACCAATAATACCTGCTGACCACTTGTATTGATCAATTCCAGGTGCTTGAAGATTGCCCTTTCAGGATGGGGGGCTGTCACAAGAGAGGCAACGTGTGATTGTTGGGCAAGGATCGAGGCTGCAAGTCGCACCCATTCGTCAACATCCGCTCGGGCTTGATGAAATTGATGGCTGATCTTCCGCTTCTCATCAGATGAGAGTCCCGTGTCTCGGAGCAGGCGGCGAACAAAATAACGGTAGCCCTCTTCTGTTGGTACCCTTCCAGCAGATGTATGCGGTTGACGGATGACATTGGCTTCCGTCAATGAGACCATTTCATTGCGAACGGTAGCGGAGCTAATCCCTAAATTGTATTTGGCAACCAACATCTTCGAACTGATTGGTTTGGCAGTCTCAATGTACTCGTGCACAATCAACGCCAGGATCGTCTCCTGCCGCTCTGTGAGCGATTGCATGTTCACCTCAATATATTAGCACTCTCGTTGGTAGAGTGCTAATAAAGATGGAAATCATGATACCATGGGGAATTTTGAGCGTCAAGCGGGGTATTTGCTTGACAAGGTGTGATTCAACTATTAGGATATCGAGCATGTGATTCCAGCAGGTTCTATTTATTTGAGAAGCATATGGTTGGGGGTTGTAGCTTATGGCATGTGAGAGTCGAGGGAGTGTTGAATGGCAAATCTACCAACCGTTAATGATGATACTTTTGAGAGCAAAATTCTTCAATCAGGAGAGCCAGTATTACTTGATTTAGGAGCAGAATGGTGCCATCCATGCAAGCAATTGGATCCCATTGTTGAGGAGTTAGCAGAGGAATGGGATGGACGCATTAAAGTATTCACCCTTGATATCGACGCTAATGTCAATACAACCATGCAATTGGGAGTAATGAGCGTTCCAACTCTCATCCTTTTTATGAAAGGGCAACCAGTTGAACGCATTACAGGATATCAACCAAAGGAGCGGATTCTAAAGAAACTAGAACCATATCTTGGGTTATAATGAGAATCAGGATGGATTTCTCATCCAAGCTTGTTTAAAAACCAGAATAAACTCGAAAGAAAAGCTGTGAAAAGGGCGAGTAAGCACCGTGACTGCGCTACAGCGAGGAGGGATTGGTGAGAGCTCTCCCTGTAAGACGGTGTTGAATGGGCCTTGGAGCTGCAGGGTGAACGAATTTTGCCAGTAGCCTGCGCCGGCTCTCCCACCGTTATCGGGACAGCGGATACCAAGTTCAACAGGGTATCCGGGTTGAGTGAGGCATGTGCCTCTTGGAACATCTGGGGTCATTCATTTCCAGGTTTGAGAGGACGGCCTAAGCGGGGTGGCACCGCGGGAAACTTATCGCCCGTCCCCACAAGGGAGGGCGATTTTGAGTTAATCAAGTTGTTTGGGATGTTGAGGTAGATTTTGCGAAAGAGGAGAAGATGCTCATCAGTATGCGGAGGGTTGGGCAGGATTGAAAAAAGGAGAATGAAATGAACGAGAAAAAGGGTAGGATCCTTACAGGAGATCGACCAACAGGAAGGATGCATCTGGGGCACTATGTCGGGTCGCTTCAAAATCGTCTTCGCCTTCAGGAAGAGTACGAGAGTTATTTCATCATCGCTGACCTGCGTACCCTGACGACAAAACCCGAGAAAGAGCATCTGCAAGAGTTAGAGGATAATATCCGCGAGATGGTCCTGGATTATCTTTCAACCGGCATCGACCCTGAGAAAAGTGTTATTTTCTTGCAATCAGCAATCCTGGAGACATTCGAGTTGAATCTGATCTTCGAGATGATGGTGACGGTACCGAGGTTGGAGCGGCTCCCGAGCTTGAAGGATATGGCCCGGGCAGCACATCTCGATTCGATGCCTTTTGGGTTGCTCGGTTATCCAGTCCTTCAAGCGGCTGATATCCTTCTCCCCAGGGCGACTTTGGTCCCTGTCGGAAAAGACAATGAAGCCCATGTGGAGATCAGCCGGGAAATTGCTCGAAGATTTAACCGGCTTTATGGTGAGGTTTTCCCAGTACCAGAAGCGATGATTGGGGATGTGCCGACCCTGGTAGGTACAGATGGCCAGGCCAAAATGAGTAAATCCTTGAACAACGCCATTTTGCTTGCAGATGATGCTAAAACGGTCGATGAGAAGGTGATGGGAATGTATACTGATCCTAAACGGATTAGAGCGGATATCCCAGGGACAGTTGAAGGAAATCCTGTGTTCATATATCATGATGCATTCAATCCTGATAAAGAAGAAGTGGATGATCTGAAAGAACGTTATGAGAAAGGTAAAGTGGGAGATGTAGAGGTTAAAAGGAAATTGGCCAAAGCGATCAACCAATTTCTTGACCCGTTACGTGAGCGTAGAGCACAATTATTGCAGGATCCTGGAAGGATCGATGAAGTCCTTTATTCCGGTACAAAAAGAATGAGTGATGAAGCGAAGAGAACCATGTCCGAAGTACATAAAGCCATGGGGATGTACCGGATTTCATTGTCTTAACATTTATATTCCATGTTGATGATCTTGCTAAAGAGAGACATTGGTTGTTGGCGTACAATGAGCAGATCAGA
>Ga0180438_10012473_pt1 | contig 10109 bp, 9 predicted proteins | sample SS_ome_12_FD_132455 | JGI IMG/M metagenome (GOLD analysis project Ga0180438, IMG submission 132455) | Hypersaline lake sediment archaeal communities from the Salton Sea, California, USA - SS_3_D_2 metaG | ecosystem: Environmental > Aquatic > Non-marine Saline and Alkaline > Hypersaline >...
AGCGCTTATCTTTGCCATCCTCAAGGCCAGCCCCACCCCTTTCTGCATCCTGGATGAGGTAGACGCCATGCTGGATGAAGTCAACATTGGCCGTTTCCGCAAGATGCTACAAGAACTGGCGGACCGTACGCAGTTCGCGGTCATCACCCACAATCGGGGCACCATTGAAGCGGCCAACACCATCTATGGCATATCCATGGGAGAGGACAGCGTGTCGAAGGTGATTTCTCTCAAGCTGGAGGGGGAGCATCTTGAAAAAGGAATTAGCTAATCTGTACCCGGATCAGGAATGTCTCTTCTGTGGAGAAAAGAATCCGGTCGGATTAAAGCTGAAATTTTATCTAGACGAGGAAACCGAAGAAGTCTCAACAGAATACCTGCCTTCCAAGCCATTTGTGGGGTTGGGCAATATCCTCCACGGTGGGATTCAAACCGGTCTCTTTGACGAGATCATGGGCTGGACAGCCCATAGCCTCACCGGAGAGATGGGTGTTACCTCAGAACTCAAGGTAAGATTCTTAAAGCCGGTATATTTGGGAAAGCGAGTAAAGGTCTACTGCCGTCTGACTTCTCAGAGTGGTCCCGAGGTTCATTTAGAGGCAAGGATTGAAACCCCTGACGGCGCTGTTTGCTCTGTGGCTACAGGCACCTACTATCTGTTACCTCAGGCTAGATTTCAGAAGCTAATCTATGGTCAAGAGTGAAAGACCCGAAGGGTTTTGGAAACCCTTCGGGTCTGGCGATCGGCCTGCGTGGCCGCCTGCCCGACGGAGGTGCCAGGTCTCTTGCCCAGAAGCTTGGACATTGCGATAAACGGTGGTTTTGCTTAAGAACAGGTCCTTGCCCAGGATGGTCTGCAAGGCCTCCAGGACGTCGGAGACGCCTCCATAGCTGAGACCCAATACATACAGCAAGACGCTGAAGGCTTTCAGGGCATCGGACTGTTGAGCCTGGCTGACTCCTTTCGGATAGACACGGAAAGCACGTTCACACCTCAGACAACGGCAGCGTTGTGCTTCCACGGTCTCATACTTGGGATCGCGAATGGCCTTGGCACAATGATCCTGGTGCTTCTCAAAGTGTTTGCCATCACAATGGGGGTGGGGACATCTCTCTGGCGGCTCATACACACCGGGCTCTACAGGGGAAATACGCACACTGAGACGCATCACAGGCCTCCTGGGTCAGGTTGGCCTATTGTACCCCAATTCCCACCAATTGTGAAACGGTCACGCGACTGAATCTATCTTGACATGTGATAGAGGATGTGGTATAATGACTATATAACCATACGATATGATAAGCCCATGTCCAGTGATGTGTAGAGACCTATTTAAGTGTCTTTGCTGGGAAAGGGTAGGCTGAATGATATACCACGAAGTAACGCGGGGAAGGCTGTATGAAGAGATCGTGAGCCAGATTCAGGATCTCATCATACAAGAGCAACTACAGCCCGGCGACAAACTACCTCCGGAACGTCAGTTGATCAAGCAATTTGGCGTCAGCCGGACGGTGGTAAGAGAAGCAATTAGGGCTTTAGAGGAAAAAGGGCTGGTCGAGGTCAAGCATGGCAGAGGGGTATATGTTGCTCAACTATCATCAGACAGCGTCTCTGAGTCGCTTGCCCTCCTCTTTCGGGTGCGGAAGAGTTCCCTTATGGCGCTCCTTGAAGTCAGGGAGATTCTTGAGGTCGAGATCGCGGGATTGGCAGCACAAAGGGCCACGGAAGAGGATAAGGAGGAAATGGAGCAGGCCCTGCGCCATGAGGCTGAACTCCTTGACTCGCTGGGTGAATATGTTGAGGCAGACTTACGATTTCACGAACTACTTACCAAGGCAGCACACAATGAGGTGTTGCCTATTTTGCTTAATCCACTTGCCGAGTTGTTACGAGAAAGCAGAAGAGTCACTAGTGAACCGCCGGGGAGTACCAAGCTATCGCTGCAAGGCCATAGGGAAATATTTAAAGCGGTCAAGAATGGGGATAAGGAACAAGCGCGGGAAGCGATGCGCCAACACTTTCACATGGTCAGAAAAACCCTTGGGACGCTTGGTTACACTGACGATGACAAGATAGATAAAGTATAGTGACTCGATTTCTGTGGCTCGTGGCTTGTTGGTGGTCGCCAGTAGGGTGATTGTCAATAATCAACGCAAAAGGCCGGCCGACTATAAAAACTCGGGTTTAGATAAAGCGTGACACACTCGGCGCGCGCCGAGATAAATCAGGCTCTTTAACAGTTGTGTTACGCCGATTTCGAGATAGGAAGGAGGGAAACCAAAGACTAAAAAGGCGTCTAAACGTTCTGTCAAGCTGTAACTCAAGGGAAGGAGAAAAATCTAAAATGAACAAGCATCTGAACGTTCTGTTTGTGGTAGTGGTGATTATGGCATTGGTAGTGACTGGTTGTGGTCCAACACCCACACCCACCAAGGTTTCGGTACCTACTGAAGCTCCAGCCCCCACACCTATGTCAGAGGGGAAGCCGGTCTCAGGGGGCACTCTGACAATGGCTATTCGAATGGAAATCTTGACGTTAGACCCCGTTTTCGCGACAAGCTGGCCTTTCACCCACAGTGCAAGTCACATCTTCGACGCTTTACTCTCCTCAGATAATGAGGGGAATATGTACCCGGCGCTCACCGAGAACTGGGAGGTCTCGGAAGATGCGATGCACTATACCTTCCACCTGCGCAAGGATGTCCAGTTTCATGACGGGACTCCTTTCAACGCTGAGGCGGTGAAGTACCACCTTGACCGTGTAAAGGACCCTGAATGGTGCTGTGGGAACGCCTACGAGTACGTGGGCCCCTACGAGTCCAGCGAGATCCTCGATGAATACACCATTAGGGTCAACTTCACCAAACCTTGGGGGCCTTTCGAGACCTATGCGGGCGATTTTTACACAATGTCCATAGTTTCGCCTGCAGCGGTTGAGGAGTGGGGTAGAGAAGTCGCTATGCACCCAGTAGGCACGGGCCCCTTCAAGTTCGTGGAATGGGTGCCCCAGGATCATCTCACCCTAGAGAGGAACCCGGATTATAATTGGGCCCCGGAGATCTTTGACCACCAAGGTCCAGCCTACCTAGACAAGATAGTGGTCAAGTTCATAGGTGAACCAGGGACCCGGTTGGCCTGCTTGCAGTCTGGGGAGTGCGATGTCATCAAGGACCCTTCATTCCCCGACATACAGGCACTAAGGGACGATCCGAATTTCCGGGTGATAAAGGTTCCTGAGAAGGGGGCTCCCTACAGTTGGAGCTTCAACACCGTCAAACCCCCAACCGACGATGTCTCGGTCCGTAAGGCGCTGAATTTGGCCGTCAATCGGGAGATGATAAATGAGTCGGTCTTCAACGGCGAGAGGGCTCCTTACTATACAGTTCTGACAAGCGCAACACCTGAATATTGGCCGGGATCCGCAGATCATATCTACTATGACCCGGAGGAGGCCAAGGCGATATTGGAGGAGTCTAGCTGGGTGGACACGGACGGCGATGGCATCCGGGAGAAGGATGGGCAGCCGCTGAAGATAGAGTTGGTTGCGTTCGGCGCTGCGGAGAACAACCCGCGCGTGATGATATGCGAGGTGATCCAGGCTAATCTCAAGGAGGTAGGGTGCGACGCTCATATCCAGATTGTACCCTTGGAGGATCACCCCGTTGTAGCCATGAGTAAAGAGTACAACCTGATATACTGTGGTATGGCCCATATCAACGCCACTGTACTCGGCGTCATGTACCACTCCAGGGAGGCCCCTAGCGAGGGCCACTACGGCATGGGGTGGACGTGGTTCCACGAGGACAACCCAGAGTTGTCGCAGAAGCTGGATGACCTGCTAGATGAGGCTGATCGCACCGCCGGCTTTGAGGAGAGGAAACAGCTTTACTGGGAGGCCCAGAAGATCATCGCTGAGAACCATCTGGCGATGCCGATTTCACAAGGTTACGAGATCTTCGCTGTGAGCGAGAGTGTCCACGATATCAAGTTCAACGGTGCAAACACTCCCTCCTTCTACGACACCTGGATCGAACAGTAGGTAGCGTCCTTCGACGGGGTCGGCAAGTCCCCACTCGTCATTTGCTGACCCCGTCCCTATATTCTTTGTGAGCTTCTACCTTGGACGGAGGCGCCTAGCGTGTTTTTATGTTCATAGAGTTTTTAGAGAGTCTTCGAGGGAGTAAGTCCTTCCATAAGTAGAAATCCTTTGCCTGGAGGCATAAGACCGTGACGAAATACATATTGCAGAGGCTATTTAGGTCTATCCCTGTGATCTTTGGGGTAACTGTTTTGGTCTACAGCATGCTTGAGTTTCTACCAGGGGATCCGGTTCTCTATATGTTTAGGGGAGCAGCCATATCAGCGGCAAATATAGCAAGGGCTCGCGAGGCTCTGGGACTCGATTTGCCGGTTCACATTCGATACCTTCGGTGGTTAGGTAACGCTTTGCGGGGTGACCTGGGTGTGTCCGTCGCAGCCAGCCGCCCAGTGTTCGAGTTGATAGTCACGGTATTTCCACAAACCATCAAACTCACCCTTTTCTCCATAGTGGTCGCCGTCCTGCTGGGCATGCCAGCAGGAACGGTGGCCGCTATCAAGCAGAATTCATGGTTGGACACTCTTAGCATGGTCTTCACCACTGTGGGGGTATCGATGCCCCTTTTCTGGATAGGGCTGTTGGTGCTTTGGTTCTTTGCAGTCCAGCACCGATGGTTTCCGGTGGCAGGAGGGTATGGCTGGAAGGGTCTGATATTGCCAGGTTTGACCATGGGGGTGCGCTCTTCTTGCCTTATAGCTCGGCTGACCCGCTCTAGTATGCTAGAGGTGCTTCGCCAAGATTACCTGACCACCGCTCGGGCCAAGGGGTTGGCTGAACGGGTGGTGCTCCTGAGGCATGCGATGAAGAATGCTCTCATCCCAGTGCTAACCGTTGTGGGGTTGCAAATTGGGTGGATGTTGGGTGGAGCCGTGATTGTGGAGAGCGTTTTCGCCCGCCCTGGAATCGGTCAACTCACGGTTATAGCGATTCAGGCCCATGATTTCCCTGTAGTGCAAGGGGCGATTTTGTTAGCAGCCGTGACTTACGTATCTGTTAACCTAGTGGTGGATGTATGCTATATGCATCTTGATCCGCGGATCCACTATGAGTAGGTAGTATGAAGTCGGGAGGTGATTGCTTGGCTGGAGGAGAGAAGCCAGGTGTTGCTTTGGACCTGGAAGTTGCTGAAATGGCAACCAATAGGCGAGTTAGTGAGTTTTCGATAATCTTCCGCCAATTCAAGAGGAACAGGGGGGCGATTATAGGGTTATGTATGTTGGTGCTTTTTGTATTATGCGGCATTTTTGCGGAGTTCCTCGCTCCTTTCGATCCGCTCGAGTTAGGCTCGGACCTCCTGGCGGAGCCAAGTTCTAAGCATCTGATGGGGACCGATCCCATGGGCAGGGATATGCTGAGTCGCATCTTGTTTGGCGCTAGAATATCTCTGACTGTGGGGTTCATCGCTGTTGGGATCGCGATCTTGGTTGGTACGACGATTGGGATGATTGGCGGCTATTTTGGAGGGCGTGCTGATGCGATTGTGGTGATGTTTCTGGATGTTATGTTGGCCTTTCCGGGTCTTCTCTTGGCCTTGACAATCGCGGCTACACTGGGGCCGAGCTTGAGGAATGTGATGATCGCGGTGGGGATTGGGAACGTCCCTACTTTCGCTCGGGTGATCCGTAGTAGCGCCTTGGTCGAGAAGGAGAGGGAATATGTCATAGCAGCCAAGGTCATCGGGTGTGGCCACGGCCGAATCATCGTCAGGCATATCTTCCCCAATTCCATCGCCTCACTGATAGTCCTCGCTACCCTCAATATCGGCTGGGCGATATTGAGCGCGGCCTCCTTGAGCTTCTTGGGGTTGGGAGCTCAACCTCCTACGCCCGAATGGGGAAACATGGCGAGCACCGGGCGTGAATACCTTCATAGAGCACCCTGGCTTATCGGATTTCCAGGTCTAGCGATTATGATAACGGTGCTAGCAGCAAACCTACTGGGGGATGGGCTGAGGGATGCTCTTGATCCCAGACTTAGGATGTGAAGAAGGCGTTGAGATCTGCTTGTGGGGGGTCCATCATAGGGACTGTCTTGAACTCTTAGGAGGTAGGTATGGCTGGTAAAAAAAAGAAGATTCTGAAGAGGGCTACTGCTGAAGGCATAGATATTGAGATTCCGCTGGGAGTGATAGAGAGTGCTCAGCCAGGGCCTACATTGTGCGTTATGGCTGGAGTGCATGGGACGGAATATGCAGGCATGGAAGCGGCGCTGCGATTGTTCCAAAGCATTGATCCCGAGGAGATCGCCGGAAAGGTGATGGTAGTTCTTGTGGCTGATACGCAGGCTCTATTTGACTGGAGCATGTTTGGGTCTCGTGTTGATGGGAAGAACCTTGCCAGAGTTTATCCAGGCAAGGAGGATGGTTCCTACAGTGAAGTTTTGGCTCATTTCTTGATGAAGGAAGTTGTTTCTCAGGCTGATTATCTGGTTGATCTGCATGGTGGAGAGCTCGTTGAAGCCATGAACCCCTTCGTTGGTTGCCCTAAGATCGGAGATGAGAAGATAGACGAGGCTTCATATGCAATGGCGGAGGTGTTCGACCTGCCTTACATCTCAATATCAGAGCGAAAAGGTAGCCTAGGCGACCTGTGTAGAATACCCTCCATCTATTCGGAGGTAGGTGGGCAGGGCAAGCGTGATGAAGAATTGGTAGAGCTTGACTTGAAAGGTTTGCTCAATGTGATGAAGTATCTAGGGATAATGAGGGGGGAACCTGAGCGGACTACCAAGCCAAGAGTCTTCGTCGATAACCATTGGCTGAAAGCTGAGATGACCGGTGTTTTCTATCCCAAGGTCAGCCTTGGCAAGTGGGTACTTAAGGGTCAGGTTATTGGAGAACTGAGGGATTTCTTTGGTCAGGTATTGCGGGAGGTTGTGGCTCCTGCGGGTTCAGTGGTCATGCATATTAATAGTGGTCGCGGGGTGAGGAAGGACAGTGTCCTAGTATGGTTGGGTGTTGTCTAAGCCTGAAAGGAGGACGTTCCATACTCTTTCTCAGCTTGTGGTGCTGAGATAATGTAGGGCAAGGGTAGCTGAGATAAGTATGAACGTCTCAAGATTTAGTCTATTTGGGGACGTGAGGGTAATTTAACGACGAGATCTTTATGAAGAAAGAAGTGCTGCTCAAGAACACACCGGGAACCTGTGTTTTGGTCCTGGGCAATGAGGCTATCGCCAGGGGAGCAATTGAGGCTGGCGTGCAGTTTGTCACTGGCTATCCAGGAACACCCTCTACAGAGATCATGGAGACCCTCATTGAGGCCGCTCCTCATCTAGGCTTCATCGCCTATTGGTCGGTCAACGAGAAAGTGGCCTTTGACGCCGTCACCGGTGCATCCTTCTCCGGGGTTCGCTCTATGGCTATCATGAAGCATGTGGGGCTGAACGTAGCCGCTGATTCCTTGCAGCAGCTCAAGCTCATAGATATCGCTGGCGGTTTCGTGGTGGTCTCTGTGGACGATCCCAGCGGCGTCAGTTCCAACAACGAGCAGGACAATCGCTGGTACGCCAAATTCGCCGGGCTGCCGGCCATCGAGCCGACTGACCTGAACGACGCTCGGGAGATGACTAAGCGAGCTTTCGAGATTTCAGAGGAACTGCACATGCCAGTCATCCTCCGCTCTGTCACCCGTATGGGCCACATGACCGGTGACCTGGAACTGGGAAGGATCGAACCCAGGGGGGAAGAACCCTACTTTGATAGCTCGCGTGAGTGGACCCCTTTTCCGTGCCTGGGGCCTGAACAAAGGCTTCGGGACAAGTTGCGTCGGGCGGAGGAGGTATTGGAACGCTATCAATTCGACCGGTATGAGGGGACGGGAAGCGAGAAGATCGGTGTCGTCGGGGCTGGCTTCGCCTTCAACTATGCCCAGGAAGCAGTTGACTGGTTGGGACTGAGGGGCAGGGTGGCCCTTTTGAAGGTTTCTACGGTAAACCCCCTGCCTAGCAAAATCATCCACCGTTTGCTGAGCCACGTCAGTCACGTCCTGATAGTCGAAGATGTCACCCCCTTCTTGGAGGAAGCTATCAAAGCAGAGGCGCAAGAGATTCAGCGCCCTATCCGTATATACGGTCGGAAATCAGGCGCTTTGCCAGAGGTGGGGGAGACCATCCTAGATGATGTGATATGGGCCCTGGCTGATATTGTACGACGGGAATCTCCTGAAACAGCCATCCCTGAGGATGCTCTGCCTTTGGCAGAAAGGACAGAGCAGGCAGCGGAAGTCAAGAAATTGATCCCCCGACGTCAGATAGGCTTTTGCGCCGGCTGTTCCCATCGGGCCACTTATTACGCCCTTACCCAGGCGTTGCAAAACATCGGTATCGAGGATCCGATCATCGTGGGCGATATCGGTTGTTACACTTTAGGATTCTATCCCCCCTTCAGTATCTTGCAGACCATGACCTCTATGGGAGCCAGCATGGGCACCGCCAATGCCCTGGCCCAACTCAACCCTGACCGCAAAGTCATTGCTTTCATCGGTGATTCGACTTTTTACCACGCTGGGATGCCCGGTCTGCTACAGATAGGCCATCAACAGAGACCCGTCCTGGTCATCGCTATGGACAACTCGGTCACCGCTTCCACGGGACAGCAGCCTCATCCCGGCACATGGCAGTTGGCCGATGAACGGACGGTGGTGCCCATTGAAGACATCGCGCGGGCCTACAAGATCCCTCACGTGAGGGTGGTCCGTTCTCTTCAGGTCAAGCGTCTGATCAAGGAACTGGAAGAGGCGCTGACCCTTGACGTCCCGGCCATGGTCGTTTCCCGACAGGCCTGCGCTCTGGAGCCTGGTGAGAGATGGCGGGAGAGGACTATCGTGGGCAAGATAGACCCGGCCAAATGTGATGGCTGTCTGGTTTGCATTGAGGAGTTCGGCTGTCCGGCTTTTATTGCCGCTAAAGAGGAAGGCAAAATCGCCATTGATCCGGTTCTTTGTAATGGCTGTGCTTCTTGCAAGATCGTTTGCCCCCAAGAGGCCATCTACTTTGAGCGTCTGGAGCAGTAAAGTGAAATGTGAAATGCAAAACATGAAAGGTCCTCTCAACCTGATCATTGCTGGTGTGGGCGGGCAAGGGACACTGTTTGCTTCGAAGGTGATTGCCCAGGCCGCTTTGCAGGAGGGTTTTTCGGTGCGCATTGCCGAGACCTATGGGGTGACCCAGCGAGGTGGGCCAGTGTACAGCCAGGTGCGGATTGGTCATCAGGTCTATGGTCCTCTGATACCAAGGGGAAGGTGTGATCTCATCCTGGGCCTGGAGCCTATTGAGACACTGCGCCGAGCGGCCGATTATCTGGCTCCAGGAGGGAGCGTGGCCATCAACACCCGTGCCAACGTTCCGTTGGAGACTAAACTGGGTAGACAGCCGGACCTGAGCTTTGAGACCATCGGGAAGGAATTGCAGAAATTGGGTGCGGGAGAGCTCCTTGCGGTAGATGCTCGAGCGATGGCTGAGCGAGCTGGTGGCGCGGGCAGTATGAATGTGTTCATGATTGGCACACTGTTTGGCTTTAATACCTTCCCTCTCAGCTATCATTCTGTAGAGGAAGCGATAAGGGCCATTACGCGCCCCCGTTTCCTGGAGGGGAATCTCCTTTCAGTGGCCAAGGGCAGGGAATACGCCCTGTCCGTCAAGGCGGGCCGGAGTTAAAGTTGGATATTATATAGAATTTGGGAGGACCTAAAAAGGGCAAGTCCAGCGCCGGTCGAGTAGGACCGAGGTGGCGTATCGAGGCCAAGCGGGCACCTAGAGAGCTGCTCGTTTGATTTCGGACCGTTTTGCTACTCAACCCAAGTCGCTACTCAATCGGCGTTCGCTTTGCCGGCATTTTGGATACGCCCGTTGAAGCTTGTGCCCTTGTTCGAGATACGATTCATCAATTAGCTAGTTTCTGTCTGGAAACCCATGTTCAAGCCATGGTTGCCGCAGGTCGCCGTTTCCGCCGACGCGGCTTGAGAATTGCCCGAGCAATAGCGATGAGATTGTTGACGATACAACCCCATC
>Ga0180438_10012474_pt1 | contig 10109 bp, 9 predicted proteins | sample SS_ome_12_FD_132455 | JGI IMG/M metagenome (GOLD analysis project Ga0180438, IMG submission 132455) | Hypersaline lake sediment archaeal communities from the Salton Sea, California, USA - SS_3_D_2 metaG | ecosystem: Environmental > Aquatic > Non-marine Saline and Alkaline > Hypersaline >...
AATTCGAACGTCGTAAACTCGAAGTGGGTTTCGATGGCCAGGAGGACATTGTGGTCTTTGAGCATTTGTTTCTGGGAGTGGAGTGCGAGTACTGACGCCTCGAGCAATTCTTCAGTTCTGGGATTATCCGGATTCCAGCGCATCAATCCGCCAGAACAGGATCGGACGATCCGGACACCCAGGATTTCAGCGTTTTGAGCCGCTTTCCTGTTGACCTCGAAGATATCTTTCCTAGCCCATGTCTGCATATTCAGTGGAATGTGCTGGCCCCCTCCCCATTCCAGATAGAGGTTGTTTTCTGAAGCGAATTGAGCGAGATCTTTGAGCCTAGCGCCGTCGACTCTGTAGCTCTCCTCAGGGGTAAGCCCGGAAAACTGCACGCCCTCAGCCCCGTTCGCCCTTGCCCACTCAAGAGTCTGAAAAATATCCAATTCCAGGGGGTACAATCCGTAATTATCGATACCGACTTTAAGTCTATGCATTTGTGAATGCTTTTACTGTAACTAAAGATGTCTTTTTGTCAAGATTCCGTTGGATTATTCATGCTGAAAATGGCGTGATTTTTTGATAAAATCCGAATCAAAAACGAACATGTCGATCTGGATCATCCTATCCGGCATAATCGCCCCGGCGATTTTCTGGCTCGGCTATCTTTATTTCAAGGACCGTGTCCAGCCCGAACCCTTACGTACGACCGGGATCACGTACATCCTGGGAATGTTGGCGGCCATCCTAGCGATCCAAATCTTCAAAGTACTGCCCCTGCTGGGTATCCCGGAGGATCCAAGCGCTCTTATGGATACGAACAGGTTGAAGTTCTTATGGTATTCGGTCGGTATCACGGGATTCTTCGAGGAATTTTGTAAGTTTCTTCCCTTTTTTTTCATCGTCTTGAGATTCAAGCCCTTCGATGAAGAGATCGATGGGATCATCTATTCATCTATCATCGGGCTCGGATTCGCCAGTTACGAAAATGCCCGATATCTTGTTTATATGGATGGTTTAGAACTCTTCGGCAGAGCCTTCACATCCCCACTGACCCACGCCATCTTCGCCTCGATCTGGGGTTACGTTGTCGGTGCGGCATGGTTCAAATCCCGCTCGATCCTCAAGGCGTCTTTGATGGGATTAGGACTGGCCGCACTCTGCCATGGATTCTTCAATTTTCTGACGACCTCGTCTGCCCTCCGTGTGGGTGCCTCCATTCTCATTTTGATAATATGGATATGGCAGATCCGTCTCATCGAGCGTCTCAGGCAACGATCGAATTGAATCCAAGAACTTTCTCTTCCGGTGTCTTTCGAAGGGCAAATTCATTCCGCAACTGCACCCAACACTCGCAAACGGTGCTTCTTCCTCAAAAAATCTTCAGTCTTTTCAGTATATGTATGGGATCAGAGCTTTCCTGTCCCTCGGATATTCATCAAAGTTGTTCCTGTACCACAAGTGATGTGACCGAGCTCTCGGCAAAAGATTGGCAACAGTCCATAGAGCGAACAACAATCCGGGAAAAGCCCAGAGGGCGATGGCCCAGCCGAACCACTGGATGATCTCGCCCAGATAATTCGGCCAGGATATCCAGCGAAAAAGGCCATTCTGGGGATAAGCATATTCAGCTCCTCCCGATCCACTCAAAAGCTGCAGCCTTCTGTCTGCATGCCTGTTGAGCGCTGCACCTCCGTAGTACAGCACGACTCCGAGTAAAAACCGTGGGTCTGTGATCCAATCGGTCGTGTAAGCCGTTTCAGGGGAAAGAGTGAAGATCCACCGCCCCTGAATATACGTGTTCACTATATTGAACATCACCGCAAAAAAAAACGACTGTCGACGGCATCGATCGTTTTTTCCGAAGCGTAAACGGATAAACAAATGCCCGGTAAATGTAATGGCTCTGCCACAGAACAAGGAACAGGATCGGCACGATTTCTGTTTTGCGCGCACCCACGAAAAAATAGACAAAAAAGAGCAGCGAGGCGGGAACCTCCATCAGAAGCCAGCCGGTTCTGTTAGAGATGCGGGGTCCCCAACCGGGTCTGGAATGGCGTCCGTACGGAGCGCTGATAGAGAACAAAAGGACAAAAATGACTGCAGCCATCCCTCCGAACACACAAAGCAAAATATTGAAAAACTGTAATTCCCTCATATCTCAATTGTAAAGGATTCGTGTGACACTGTATGCGGAGCTCACCTTAGGATTCGAAATAAACGTACCGGATGGAGGAGTTGCCGCAGTGGGCGAGAAATTTTTCAAAATCCGCAAAGGTTATCCCCACAGTGGCGGTGTTGACATTAGGGTGGAAATTCACATGGCTCACCTCTTTGAGATCCTTATCGATGATAACCACCACGTCGTTCTCCCTGTCGTTGATCAGACCGAATGGAGATACGGCTCCCGGTTCCAGCCCCAGGTATCGCATCATCCGTTCGGGTGAAGCGAAGCTCAAACGATCCTCCCCGAGACGAATGGTGAGAGCCTTTAGGTCCACTTTCTTGTCACTGCGAACGACAACGAGATAATGATTCTTTCCCTTCTTGTTGCGGAGGAAGAGATTTTTGCAGTGTGCTCCCGTGATGTTCCCCCAATGCTGTTCGGCTTCTTCGACGGTGTAAACGGGAGGATGTTTGTGTTTTGTGTAGTGAATGTCGAGTTCGCTCAATAGGTCATAGACCTTTTGCTCATTCATGTTCTCTCCTCCTCGCTCTTTCCAAATGGCTATCAGAATAGAGCTGTCGTGACACAGATATCTTCAAGACTTGCTGGGAAGATCACTCGCCCAGCAATTTTTTCATTTCACCGGATTTATTCAGAAGCTCATCATAGAGTCTATAAGCGGAAGCTTCATACTCTTCCCGAGGAGCGGCGGGCTTGAGGGCCAATTCATGGAGTTTGACGTATAGAGCATATATTTCTCTGAGTTTTTCATGAGCATATCTGTATTTTTCAGTAGGATTTTCGACTTTTTGCATAAAATCATCGATATTCATCTTGTTCATGTGAAACTGACCTTTCGCCTCTGCTCTCGCTGGCCCCAAGATGTGTTTTGCAGCGCTATCAAAATCCTCCCCAGTGACTCTAACATACTCCCAGACTGCGCTGTAAGCTTTGGTTTGATTGAGACAGGCCGAAGATTGCACGAGGATGACATCTGCAAGATCGCCGATTCTCTGAGCATAAATGGCCTCTTCTTTGGCTTTGTTTCGGCAACTTATATCGCAAAAAAAGATAGAAACAATCAAAACATAAAACAATAGGAATCGTCTACGCACGGATTCCCTCCTTGAGTTTCTATCGCAACTTCGGCGTCTCCATGTTCTCATCTAATCTATAAGATCGATGTTCAGAGACGCTTTGCCCTCGACCCGGCGTTCGAGATCAACGTAATCGGAGTTGCGGATCTTCTGGATCCTGAACGGGATGCGTTCTCCATTGACAATAACGGATCGAGCCTCCCTTTTTTCGGGCAAAAGAATATGGAATCGGCAATGGGATCCCTCGGTTCGGACTTCCAGATGAATGCGGTCCTTTTCGTAGTTCAGGCTGTAGCTGATATTGGCTCCGGAGCTTTCGTAGCAGACACGAACTTCTGCTTCGTTGACGCCTGCCGCATGCCACCGCGGAGAGATCCGGCATTTCTGGAAAAGCTTTTTCTCATCCTCGACTCCGGCCAATCCCTCGACCAACGCATAGAGCATTGCACTCGACCCCCAACCGTCTGCAGGTGAGGCCTCTGGGCTCGTGCTCTCCTCCTCTGTCAACGGACGGCCATCGGGGAAGTACCAGAGATAAGTCGCATCGGATTCGGTGGTCATCTGTGCGTATCGGAGAAGGATATCCACGCCATAAGCCTCGAAGCCGTGATCAAAGGCCGCTTTTGCCAGTTCGCCCCCCACCAATGGCATGATCCCCCCATTCACATACGCGCCTCCTTTAAGTCTTTCATCTCCAAAAACACCATCGGGAAAGGGGGGGTCTATGGAAAACCATTCGGCAAAAGCTTCGGTCTTCGTTCTCCTCCGGATATACTCCTGAAGAATAGAAGCAGCCATGAGATGAGTCGGCACTCCCCGGTTGATATCCATAGGATTGCTGAGGCTGAGCTGAGTGGATTCGTCCACTCCGGGAATATCGACTGGACTCAATTTCACAAAGTGCCAGTAAAAAGTCCCGTTCCAGCAGATCCTGTTCATATTGGTTCGAAGATCTTCAGCCCGGGTCCTCCAGATCCGAGCGACATCGTCCTTTTGAAAATATTCATAAATACCGGCAAGACGACGAAAAGCCTCATAATATCCGCTGTTATCACCGTGCATGATCCCCCAGTAGGTGTCGTCCGTCACCTGAAACTGGAGCCATTCGTGTGTTCCCGCTGTGTAAGCAAAATCCCAGGAGTCGATGGTGTAGGCTCTCTTGACGAGGCCTGTGCCCTCATCCCAGCGCCAGGGATGGGTAAGCACATAATGGAGAGCGCGTTCCATATGGGGGAGAAGATCGCAAATCCACGGATCGTCCCCTGTCGCTTGCCAGGCGAGATAGGCGGCCTTGACAAACCGATACTCCACATCAGCTTCGACTGGAACACGGACATACTTGGTCCAGTTTTCCCTCTCGCAGGGCCGCTTTTCGGGAAAAGTCGTGAAATAATCGAATATTCGTCCGTTGGATGCTTGTGTTTCGGCAAAATGCTCGACCATGCTTTTGAGGTCTCTTTCGAAATATTTGATGCCCCTGAGAATGTCGCTGAAATCCCTGATCCAGAGGGACTTGGCATCCGGCGACCGATAGCCCCGGATGGTTTTTCCGTCGATAACGACATCCATGGAATTCTGCTCTAAAAACGCTTTTATCCGGGGAATGAGGCCATCGAAAGTAGCCTGCCCAGTTTTAATATAAGTTCTTTCTCTGGTCGTGTTCACCGGTTCGGACACCTTATTTTCGAAGCTTTCGAAGCGAATCTCGGGCAGCACGCTCGACGAACAGGATATCCATACCCACTGTAATGAGTGTAAAGCCCTGTTCGATGGATGAAGATGCGCCTTCCGTGTCCAAACAAAAAATTCCCACAGGTAATTCTTCCCGTTTACAGGCATTTTTGACAAGCGTTATGCTCTTTTTAACCTGGGGATCTTCGATTTCTCCGAGTTTTCCCATACTACTGGAAAGATCATAGGGACCGATAAAGACGGCAGCTATTCCGGGAACTTTGATGATCTCTTCGACGTTTTGAACACCTTCTCTGTGTTCGATCTGTGGAATAACGGCGACAGATCGATTGGCATTTTTCACGTAGTCGTTGAAGCGTATTCCATACTTCTGTGCGCGCGACATGCCGACACTCCGCGAGCCATCCGGAGGGTAAAGACACGTGCGCACGAGGTAGCGGACTTCATCGGCGCTGTTGACATGGGGGATGATGACGCCGTTCGTGCCGGCATCGAGCACTTTTTTGAGCCAGGCCTCATCGCTACTGGGAACCCGGACTACACAGGCGCACGTGTCTCCGACCGCATGGAGGATGCGCTGGACATCTCCGACATCGAGGGTGGTGTGCTCCATATCCACAAAGAGCCAGTCGAATCCCAACTCTGCGAGTATCTCTGCGATTTCGGGAGAGGGAAGGGTCATGAATGTGCCGATCAGTAGATCCCCTTGTTTGAGCCGATCAAAGAAGTCCTGTTTCACACTGTTCTCCTCTTTGGAATGACTACCCGAATGTATTTATATAACACCCCCGCATAAAAACCAAGACAAAATGGGGACAGACACCTTTTTACAGGGGTAATTAAAAAAGTAGCTTTTCCCCTTTTCTCACGCTTCGTATTGACATTCAGATATGGGACCTGTAATAACTAAACACTGTAAAGGCACACCGATGCAAATATGGGGACTGCACGTCCTGGACGCTGGGATCATTCTTTGCTATATCGGCGTCATCCTCTGGCTTGGGAGATGGGCAGGTCAAAAGACCAAGGACACAGGCGACTTCTTTCTCGCAGGGCGTAAATTGGGGAGAACGACACAATTCTTCCTCAATTTTGGCTGTTCTACAAATGCGGACCAAGCCGTCGCAGTTTCTCGCGAGATCTACCGCCAGGGAATCGGAGGCATGTGGATCCAATTCTTGGTTCTGTTCCTCACGCCGTTTTACTGGTTCACAACATTCTTTTTTCGTCGTATCCGATTGACAACCATCGGCGACTACTTCACAGAGAGGTTCAACAGCAAATCGTTGGGCGCGAGCTATGCCATTTTTATACTTCTAATGTCTATTTTAGGCGGTGGGGTCGGCTACATGGTCGCTGCAAAGACCATGATGGCCATGACTCCAAAGCCTCCGGAAAAAATGACCCACGAAGAGCGCATCAGCGTAGAGCAGTTCCGTGAGTATCAAGGACTGAAAAGCCGGCTGAATGAAGGGCTCAGCGGCGAGGAAGAATCACGATACGCAGAGCTTGATGAATTGAACAAGCGTGGCGAGCTCCACTCCTTCATCTCCTATACAGACCCGATCTTCTTTTATTTCATTTACGCCATAATCGTCGGCATCTACACCATGATGGGCGGATTTCGCGCTGCAGCGATCACAGACACCATTCAAGGCGTTTTGATCATCCTCTTCTCTCTGATCCTCATCCCTCTCGGGTTAGCGAAGATCGGAGGGTTCTCTGGCCTTCACGCCACGGTCCCGGATTACATGTTCGAGCTCTTCGGTTCGGTCACCATGAGCGAGTATGCCTGGTACACCATATCGGCCATGGTGCTGGCCAATCTCGTTTCGATCATCGCAGTGGCTCCAGGAATGCAAACCGCAGGATCGGCCAAAGACGAGATGACAGCACGCTTCGGAATGATCGCTGGCATGTTCTTTAAGCGCTTCATCATGATCTTCTGGGCGCTCGCAGGACTCATAGCGATCGGCCTCTATTCGGGGATGCTCCATGATCCGGACCTCATTTGGGGATTCATGACGAAGGACCTGCTCGTTCCCGGTGCCATCGGATTGATGCTTGTCGGAATCCTAGCGGCCAACATGTCGACGCTGGACGCAAGCGCAGTCTCCTATTCGGCTCTTTTCATCAAAAATCTTTACCAGCCCTTCCTTCCAAAAAAGCCGGAAAGGCATTATTTGATCATCGGAAGGATCATCATTGCGATCACGTTGCTGGGCGGTATCGGCGTTGCGGTCTTTATCGACAACCTCTTGGAGCTCTTCAAATACATCATCTCCATACCCGCGATTTTCGGGGCATCCATCTGGTTGGGTTTCATGTGGCGGAGGCTCACAAAAGGAGCGGTCATCGTTCAGGTCGTCCTGTGCCTCCTCATCTATGCGCTCATACCGAATCTTTTTACGACTCTCAACTGGGCGAAAACCAACGAACATTTTTTGACAGAAACGAAAGCGAAAACTGTGACATTATCGACTAGCGCTCTCCATGGGGATGTGGAGAGCGGGAAAGCCGATTACGTCGGACAGACTATAGAGAAACAGCATGTGATCAGGCCTGTGGGGATCTTTTTCGATAGCGTCGCCCGGACCGATCCAGCCGATCCCGAATCTGTCAAAGTGGGCCTAGGACGATTTCATGCGGAGCTCTGGGTGTTGAGCTGGTTCGGTATCGATTTCTCGGGATCGACAAAAGCCCAACTGGTGGCTATCCGCTTCTTGTTCGATGCGTTGTTTCCTTTCGTGCTGCTCTTTCTGGTCTCTTTCTTGACCAAACCCGTGCGCAAGGATCATCTGGATAGGTTTTATGCCAAACTGCATACACCGGTCCAAAAGACCCCTGAGGAAGAACGAAAGGAACTCGAACGATCCTATCGAGATCCCGATCGGTTCAAGAAGGATTTACTCCTTCCCAACTCGAATTGGGAGGTCGAAAAGCCGACCAAAATGGATGCTCTCGGATTTGGCGGGAGTTGGCTCCTCGTAGGAGTGGTCATTTTCCTTCTCTGGATGGTTACCTCCCTTAAATAAGGTAGGGTCGGCTCCCCGGAGCTGACCGAATCTGGATTTACGTCCCGAGCCGTCCAGGACATTGGGGCCCGATCCCCGAACCTAGCGATTTTGGGCCGGTCTCCGACTGGACCGAAACAGAATCCCTTTCCAAGACAGAACATTCAAATGATCATCGGTTCCCGATGGAAATGAATTCGCAAAAAATGCCAGAATGTTTTAAGGCAACACCGCAAAAACCCGGGCGGGAGCGCCCGTTCCATCCTTGATGAGCATGGGCATCACATAGAGAGTTGCACCCTTCTCGGGCAATTTGTCTAGATTGGCGATGTTCTCCAAAGCCAGCTTATCCGCTGCGAACAGTATCCGATGGACTTTAAAGTCCTTGGATTTGCCGTAATCGATGCTGGGCGTGTCGATGGCGATACCGGTGAAGTTTCGTTCCTTCAATAAAAATTCGATGGATTCGGGTGAAAATCCGGGAAAGCTGAGCTCCGGCAGAGCCTCTTCGCCCGTTTTCTCAGTGCCTAAAACCTTCATTTTGTCCGGATAGTACTCGGTGTCGATCCCCGTGTACATGATCACCCATGCTCCCTCGGGAATCTGTCCATGCGTCTCCTCCCAGTCCGTGATGTCACCTACAGAAAGAAGATAATCCCGATTTTTCTTACATTTGTCTGTTACATCAATCTTGACGGCAGGCCCGATCCACTCCTCGAGGGGGATTTGATCCATGGTCCGCCCATTTTCTGCAAAATGGATTGGGGCGTCCGCGTGTGTCCCTCCATGTTCGGAAGCGCTGTACTCATTGGATGCATACCAATACCCCCCTTCTCCAACCTCCCATGCGATCTTTTTTAGCTCGAAACCTTTAGCTGTCGGCCAGTAAACAGTGTTTTCATCGTAGACATAAGTCATATCCAGTAGATTCTTTTCAGCGCGCTGACAGGCAGAGAACAAGATCAAAGTCAAACAAATGCACAGGTAACTCCCAACCGTTTTCACTCCATATTTTGGGTGTGTCAACTGACTCTCTCCTCTGTTGGATTACTTATGTATCATAGCACTGCCCATACCAAAACTCAAAATCTTGTGAAATTGTGAATCAAATGTTTTTGGATTCGAACGAGGATTCGCTGTATATTTTTTTTAACGGCTTGACTTGCTCGGCGAATCGTTTTATTTCTAGGATGATGGTGAGTTCCAAAGAACGTCTAGCCAAAGCCATGGACATGGAGGAGCCGGATTGTGTGCCCATCATGTGTCAGATGAGCATCGGCCACATGCTCCTCCAAACAGGCATTCGCCCCCTCGAGCTCTGGTTCTCCAAAGAAGTTTTTGCAGAAACGCTCCTCAAACTGCGAGAGATTTACCTCTTCGATGGCATCCTCATCAGCCTGCACGGACATTCGAGCGATTGGATGCGGCAGATCCTCAAGATCGAAAAAGAAAGGACCCAGGAAGTCATAACCTGGAAAAACGGCGACCGAACGGCATTTCCTCCAGACGACCTTCCAAGGCACTACCCAGCCGACATCGTTGCTAAACCGGCAATCGAAGATTTCGATCCAGAATCCCTCCCGCAGAACATCGAATTTATTCCGGTTTCCCAGGGACTGGATTTTCCCATCGATCCTCATCATGCGTACGATGTATTCCATTTGGTAAAGGAACGGGTAGGAGACCGCTTTTCCATCCATGGAGAGGTCACTTCGCCGTTCGATTATTTCCTCAGGCTTTTCGGTGTGAAAAATGCAATGATGCATCTCATCGAAAATCCTCTGAAATCCTTAGAAATCATGCAGAAATATGCTAGAGGAGTCACCAAAATCGCCCTCGACCAGGCAGAGATCGGCGTCGATGCCATAAAAATATCTTCGCCTTATGCAGGGGCGGGATTCATATCTCCGGAATTCTATCGCAGGTTCCTTCTGCCGTGCGAGAGTCAGATCGTGAAAGCGGTTCGCGATGCGGGCACGCATATTTATATCCACACATGCGGGGCGATCGATGACCGCCTGGAAATGATGGCCGAATCAGGAGTTTCAGGAATAGAATGTTTGGATCCTCCGCCGATCGGCAATGTTCGCCTGGAAGAGGCCAAGGAACGCGTGGGCCACAAAATCTTCATCAAGGGCAACATCGACCCCATAA
>Ga0180438_10012475_pt1 | contig 10108 bp, 7 predicted proteins | sample SS_ome_12_FD_132455 | JGI IMG/M metagenome (GOLD analysis project Ga0180438, IMG submission 132455) | Hypersaline lake sediment archaeal communities from the Salton Sea, California, USA - SS_3_D_2 metaG | ecosystem: Environmental > Aquatic > Non-marine Saline and Alkaline > Hypersaline >...
AGTCAAACAAGACCCAATCAACAGGATCCCGTCCGGCAGGCAGTGCCGGTACAGTGTCTGTATATTCAATATTCGTTCGAAGATATTCTGTTATCGCGACAGTTTGATCGAAAGGATTATTCAGACCAGAGGTAATTTGCTGGGCTAACTCAATTGTTTGGGGGGATATTGATTCTGGAATTTGAAGATATCTATCCGTAATCCATTCTGGATACTCCAGGTCAGCGTTTCTCAATTGATCTTCAGATAAATAACTCAGGGCAGCCTGTGCCATGTATGCCTGACCTGGATGGAGGTCAGGAGAAGCACGTATGGTGGACACATCAATTACACCATCTGGGTATTTAATTAATTCAACCAGTGAGTTGCGGCTTACCCAAATTGGTTGGGTTGGCAGAAAAAGGGTAGTGAGAGGTGTGGCTGAGATGAATTCAAATGTTCGCTTCAACCGTTCCTTAGAGTAAATAAATTGCAGATCTGTGTCTTCGGGATTAACCAGGCGGGTTTCATTCCCAGTGCTTTTCCACTGTCCGTTTGAATACTGGTCGTAACTTCTTGCTCTCCAATAAGCCCTGAATCCTTCTGGAAGTTCACCCTTGCTTATCACCGAGAACATGCGGGATTCATTTAAGGGTGTACCTCTCCCCAGTAAAGCATTTTTTCCATAATATTCCGAAACTGTCCCTGCTGAGGTCTTCAAGGAAGCAAATGCATTGGAGAATTTATCCTGTGTAATTAACCAGATTTCATCAACCGGTCTCCAGGCGTCTTCAACAGCGGGGATTGATTTCGCTAATACAGGCGCAGCCCACGTAAGGAAAATTATGACAATCACAGCCAGTATCGAAAATCGGATTACATCCATACCCAAATTAGGTGGTACAGCTGTATGATCAAGTTTCCACTTAACTTTATTCTGGATAAAAACCATACGGGCAATTAATATCAGGCTGAAGAATAAGAATGCAGCGATATACCAGTTTCCTTTAGTATTTTGGGCATCAAAAGCCTGTATCACAAGTATGGTAAATCCGATTGGCGCGACAGATAACCATGGATTGCCTTTTCGTATCAAACGAAAACTGGATGTAATACCCAATATCCAGAAAAGCATTGCCATGAGTATCAAAAAAAGTAATGAATCCTGGATAACCTCTTGCCGAAGGAGTTGTGAAATGATTGTTGATGAGCGGTTGGAGAGAATTTGCATTCGTTCGACCCATACCAGTTCATCGTCCAGTATGGAGCCTAATTGCCAGAAGACAATTACCAATCCATAGAGGACCGCTAAAACGAACGATACCCGTTTCGAGAATTGGCTGTAACCAAGGGCAGAACCTATAATAACTGCGAGCAGAGCGATTAGTTGGATAATATCCAGATGTCTTGTCCAACCGGTAGATACTAACCTGGTTGCAGCGGTTAAGATCGCGGCAACAAGAAGAAAAAATGCTGGTAAATCCCACCAGCGAAATTGTTTATTGTATTCAGTCATTGCTCTGTAGTATATGTTGCCAGAGATTCAGGCTTTTATTATTTATTTGTTATACACGATATTTTATTCTTCGGTTCAGTATTACTGATGTGCAACAGGTTAAGCAACAAATGTTATTCTTGTTTTTTATTTCAAACTCGAAAATTTTTGAATACTTTAACAATCATTTGTTTCAGTGATTATCAAAGTATCAATTGATAATATTTTATTATGGAAATTGAAAGAGGACAATTATTGCTAAATTTGTTTGGGTTATAATTTTGTGTGGTAAAATCTGTGCGATTGAGACCCTGGATAAGTCTGGGGGACTCTAAGTTTCACCGAAACCCTGAACCAGGAGAAGAAGAGAACCTATGCTTGATGAACATTGGTTGTACATCGGCGTGTTCCTCGTTCTCGCCCCAATTTTCGCAACGGTACCAATAATAATACCCAGGTTTATTGCACCTAAAAAACCTAATCCAATTAAGCTTGAAGCATACGAATGTGGAATTGAAACCGTGGGTGATACCTGGGTGCAATTCAGAGTCCAGTATTATATTTTTGCATTGGTATTTCTGATTTTTGACGTTGAAATTGTGTTCCTTTATCCGTGGGCAGTTGCATTTGATTTATTACCTTTATTTGCTATATTCGAGGGAATCCTATTCATATTAATATTACTGGCAGGGTTGATTTATCTTTGGAAGAGGGGTGCCCTGGAATGGACATAGGGAGATCACATTGCAAGTTAATAAGGCTGATGGAAATTTTTCCTCAGCCTTTTGTGTATTATTCAGGCTAAATGCGCTTCGGAAATTTACTGGTAAGAAAGAGTACCGCACTGGAGAGGTGCCAGGAGAAAATATGACGGATCCTATCACCTGGATCGCAAATTGGTTAGAAACGATTCTGGAAGGAATTGGTTTACCCGTTGGTATTATGGTTTTGATCCTGACCGTTCTTGGGGTGCTAATAGTTGTCATATTTGTCTTGGCAATAGATATCTTTCTGGTATGGATGGAAAGAAAGGTGGTTGCAAGATTTCAAGACAGGCTCGGACCAAATCGAGTAGGTCCATACGGGTTGATTCAACCAATCGCTGATGTAATTAAATTAATCATCAAGGAAGATACAACACCCAAGGGTGCGGATGTTTTGATTTATAACATTGCTCCAGTTATCGCACTTGCATCGGTATTAATTATCTGGGCAGTGATCCCATTCACACCTACACTGGTCGGAGCGGAAGTAAATATCGGGGTTCTTTTTATCGTCGCTTTTGGAGGTATCGGAACACTGGCGATCATCATGGCGGGCTGGTCATCGAATAATAAGTACGCGCTCCTAGGAGCATTCAGAACAGTTGCACAGGTTATATCCTATGAAATTCCAATGGTGATAGCTCTTTTGATTCCAGTAATATTTGCAGGCACCATGTCGATTCAAGGTATTGTAAACTCCCAGGAATTATGGAATATTGTTATTGCTCCAGTGGCGGCCGCGATTTTACTAGTATCCAGCATCGCTGAAATTGGCAGAACTCCTTTTGACCTGTTGGAAGCCGAATCGGAAATTGTTGCAGGCTTTCATATAGAATACAGCGGCATGAAATTCGGTCTTTTTTATGCCGGTGAGTTGCTGCATGCATTGACTATTGGCGCATTGTTCTCCACACTTTTCCTGGGGGGATGGAGGGGTCCTTTTGTGGAACAAATCCCTGTTCTGGGTATCTTCTACTTATTTGGAAAGGCTTTCCTGGTTTACTTCCTGATAATGTGGATTAGATATTCCCTGCCCAGAATCCGGATTGACCACATGTTAAATTTCAACTGGAAATTTTTAACACCCTTGGCTTTAATCGCGCTGATGGTCACAGCGATTCTGGATAAATTATTGACTGACTTTTCAAACATCACTTATGCAGTGATTATGCTGGTTGTCAATTTAGTGCTTATATGGGCGGTGATAATGGTTTTGCGAATCTATGCATCCGGTGAAAGAAAAAAGGTTGGGGAATTGAAGCCGACCGCAAATGCAGATGCTGTTCTTTCAACCTTTGGTAAGGATGTAAGTTCCGCTCAGGAAACATCTGGTGCTTCAACTTAAGTATAAATTGGAATGTGTAAATGAGTTTTGAACAGGTTGTATTTATTCTGGTTGCTGCAGGAACACTGGGTGCGGCTTTGCTTGTGGTCACAACTCGCAATCTAATCCATGCAGCCTTGTGGCTTATTGCTGCCCTTTTTGGCGTTGCAATTCTTTTCGTTTTTCTGAATGCCGGTTTTTTTGGAGTTGTCCAAATTGTTATTTATATTGGGGCAATTGCGATCCTCATGATTTTTGCCATAATGCTGACCAGGCAGATTTCCAGTGAAAAAAGCGCTAGGTTTAATAAGAATTGGTTGTGGGCCTTTTTTATATCAATCATTTTTTTTGCAGGAATTGCTTATATTTTGAGCTTGTGGCCAGAATTCGGAACCACAAAACCAATTCTTAGTGCAGAAATTGATCCGGTAAAACAACTCGGGGTTGCGCTTGTTTCACCACAGGCTTATCTGCTGGCTTTTGAGCTTGCATCAGTATTGTTGCTGGCGGCATTAATTGGCGCAGTGATAATTGCATGGGAGCAGAGGTAAGAAAAACGATGATCCCCATTTCCTGGTTTCTGATTTTTGCTGCAGCGTTATTCAGTATTGGTTTATTTGGCGTGCTTTCAAGAAAGAATGCGATATTAATTTTAATGGGAATCGAATTGATGCTGAATGCGGTAAACATAAATCTGATTGCATTCTGGCGGTACAGGGATTCATTGGATATTTCTGGTCAGGCTTTCGCTGTGATGGTATTCGCAGTTGCAGCGGCTGAAGTTGCTGTGGGCCTGGCGATATTTATATCAGTTTACCGCCGCAGAGGAACGATTTCGGCGGATGAAATTGACTTATTGAAGTGGTGATATCGAGAGAAAAAATAATGTCCGGAATGCTTTGTGGGTAATTTATGAATATTGAAACGATTGTCTGGCTGATTCCTCTCCCTCCACTGATCGCTTTTTTCCTGATTATTCTCATTACAAACCGCAGGAAGAGAGCCAGCCATATTATCGCCATTAGCGCAGCGGTCATATCCTGGTTTTTGAGCATGCTGGTTTACTGGTTTGCGTCCAGGGTGGATCATCTGGGGGAACATCCAATTGTTTCTTCAATCCCGTGGATACCAACAGGTGACGGCTGGCTTTTTATTGGTGTTCAAATTGACCCGCTATCCGCAGTGACGCTTTTCTTTGTCGCCTGGACGGTCCTGATGATTTTTATATACAGCGTGGGCTACCATAATTTTGGACAACCAAAAGGCGACCAGGACCGCCCGGGCTTACCACCACACGGAGCAACTGTTTCTGATGTCCAGGGGCATAAACATCTGGTTCCTTCAATTGAACCTCTCTATTCACGGTTTTTCGCATTTATCGGATTGTTCGCATTTGGGATGTATTTTCTGGTGGTATCCAATAATCTGCTCACATTGTTTATTGGATGGGAGATTATGGGGTTTTGTTCATATATCCTGATTGGCTTCTGGTATGCAAAACTTACCGCCAGAGCAGCAATGATAAAAGCATTTCTTACAACCCGTGTGGGTGATGTCTTTATGCTGTTAGGCATTGCTTATCTCTATTCAGAGACCGGGACATTATATTACCGGGATATTCTTTACAATCCTGAGGTCTTACAAGAACTTGGGACGACACCCTCCGGATTCCTAGGGTTCTCGGTTGCAGGATTGATTGGTTTGCTGATCTTTATCGGAGCAGTTGGAAAATCTGCCCAATGGCCGTTACATGTCTGGCTTCCTGATGCGATGGAGGGTCCGACTCCGGTTTCGGCGATGATCCATGCTGCGACAATGGTATCCGCTGGTGTTTATTTGACGTTGAGGATATTCCCTCTTCTGGCCGCAGGTATGGAACACGGGCATCCTACTCAGACAATGAATATCATTGCCTTTATAGGCACATTTACCGCGATTTTTGCTGCGACAATAGCAATTGCTCAGAAGGATATTAAACGTGTCCTGGCATACTCCACAATTTCCCAGCTCGGATTTATGTTTGCGGCAATTGGGATTGGTGCATATATAGCGGCAGTATTTCATTTAGTGATGCATGCTTTCTTCAAGGCTCTCCTGTTTCTCGGATCTGGTTCAGTCATTCATGGAATGGAACATGGGGTTTACCATACTGGTGACCACATTGACCCTCAGGATATGTTCAACATGGGTGGATTGCGTAAAAGAATGCCGGTAACCTTTATTACTTTTTTGATTGGCGGGCTTGCCCTGGCAGGTTTTCCACTGGTAACAGCAGGTTTCTGGTCGAAGGATGAAATTTTTGCAGACGCTTTTGGACACAACCATTGGCTTGTTTTTATTACACTGGCTCTGGCAGCGTTGTTGACGGCTTACTATACTATGCGTCAGATTACTTTAACATTCCTCGGAGAATCCAGAACAGATGCTGCAAAACATGCCAGTGAAAGTATCTGGACGATGACATTGCCTTTAATTATGCTCGCTGTATTTGCGGTTGCTCTCGGATGGGCAGGTATCCCAGAAGATTTTCCTTTGTTCGGAAATATTATCCCCAATTACGTCCATGAATTTGCAGGTGAAACACTGCTGGAGGAATCCAAACCTGTAAATTTCAATTTTATTCCTTTGGTCACATCCATTTTCGTCTCACTCGGAGGCTTGGGTATTGGCTGGTTGGTGTATAGAAGTATTAAATCTGGCGCTGTAGACCCAGCGAAAAAAGCGCTTGGCACAATTTTTGTGGTTTTAGAGAATAAATATTATTTTGATGAGTTGTATGATTTCCTTTTCGTAAAACCGGCTTACTGGGTCGCAGAGAATTTTTCATATAAATGGATGGATCGCAAGGTTATCGATGGGGCGATTCATTGGGTTGCCAGTACTTCACTTGTTATTGGTACCTTCTTAAGGAACTTTTTTGATGTGCCAGTTGTTAATGGTTTTGGCGATTGGGTTGGTGAATCAACCAAAAAATTGGGTACGGTTTTTCGTTCAATCCAAACAGGTCGTATACAACAGTACATGATTCTGGCATTGGTTACTGTGGCAGTTTTCACCGCTCTTCTATATTATCTACTCATTATCGGACGGTAAGGATGAATTTTCAATCAATATTTCGGGAGCTGCATTAATGGAATTGCTGCAAAATCATCTTCTCTCCCTTATCCTTTTCACTCCAGTTTTTGCAGCAGTGGTGCACATGTTTCTTCCGAAAGATTCTGATATTCTGCACCGCTGGACTGCTCTGGTTCTTTCGATTATTCCGCTTGTTTTATCAATTATTTTATGGTTTCTTTACAATCCTTCGATCTCAGGTTTCCAATTTCAAGAACAATACAGTTGGTACAGTCCAATTAATGCTTCTTACCATGTGGGTGTTGATGGAATATCATTGGTTCTGGTCCTGCTGACAACCATCCTGACTCCTCTGGCAATCCTTACCTCCTTCACAATTACAGATCGGGTCAAAATGTATATGATTTTGTTTTTCCTGCTGGAGATGGGGATGTTAGGTGTGTTCTTATCCCTGGACCTGTTGTTCTTCTTTATATTCTGGGAATTTGGACTCGTCCCGATGTATTTTATTATTAACCAGTGGGGAAGCGAAAAGGGAGAACGGGAAATCTGGGGAGGCAGGAAGGTTAAAGCCCGGAATTATGCCTCATTTAAATTTATGATTTTCACAATGGCAGGTTCGCTCGGGCTACTTTTGGCTGTTCAGTTGATTGGTGTGGTTGCCGGTACTTTTGATATTGTCCTAATCGCTGAACGGTGGTCTGCAATAGATACTTCATTATTTAATTTACCTGTACAAACGATCAAAGGAATAGTTTTCTGGGCGTTCGCAATTGCATTCCTGGTAAAAGTGCCGGTCTGGCCATTTCACACATGGCTGCCGGATGCACATACTGAGGCGCCGACTGCAGGCTCGATGTTGCTTGCAGGAGTTCTATTAAAACTCGGCGGATACGGATTTCTGCGACTGGTCCTTCCCTTTTTCCCGGAGGAGTCTAAATTTTTTGCGGGCGTTTTAGCGTTCCTGGCTGTAGCATCAATTATTCACGGAGCACTGGCAGCATATGGTCAGGATGACTTTAAGCGACTTGTTGCTTATTCTTCTGTAAACCATATGGGTTTTGTGATTCTTGGGATTGCTTCGGCAGCCTTCGCATATGGAACGCTGGATGCCACGATAGCACTGGAAGGGGCAGTTCTGCAAATGTTTAATCATGGCCTTTCGGCTGCAGGGATGTTCTTCCTGGTTGGAGTAATTTATGAAAGGACCCATACCCGCTCTCTAAGTGAGTTCGGCGGTTTGTTCCCATTAATCCCGGTTTACGGCGGAATCCTTATTTTCACATCAATGGCATCACTTGGATTACCTGGTTTAAATGGTTTTATTTCGGAATTTCTGGTGGTAAGAGGGTCATGGCCTGTTTTCACCGTCTTTACCGCCCTGGCAATGATAGGTCTCTTTTTTACTGGCGCATACATCCTGAAAGGAATCAAGATGGTATTGCACGGTCCTATAAATACCCATTGGCTTGATCATCTGGGTGAGATTAACCGGCGAGAATTACTTGTAATTATTCCCTTAATGATACTGATGTTGTGGATTGGTGTCTGGCCGGCCTGGATATTAAATGTAATAAATCAAACGGTGATTGCGCTTTACTAAGTCGATTCGTGGCACATGAGAATTTCATGTGAACGGAGAGGATGATGGAATTTCCAATTCTCAGTTTTGTTGTTTTTACGCCTATTGTTGCCGGGTTGATAATTTTCTTGATACCTGGCGACCGGAAAAATGAGATCCGGGTTGCGGCTTTAGCTGCTGGCTCACTTGCTTTATTACTATCTATCTGGGTTTATTTCTCCTATGATATTGAAGCAGGGGGATACCAGTTTGTTGAACAATATTCATGGCTGCCACAACTGGGCATTTCATATAACGTTGGAATAGATGGGATGAACGCCCCACTCGTTCTATTGACTGGAATCGTCATGTTTACAGGGGTGTTGATTTCGTGGGGTATAGATGACCGGCCGCGTGAATTTTTTGTATTTCTCTTTATATTAGCTACGGGAGTATTCGGAGTTTTTGTTGCGCTGGATCTATTCATGCTAATCTTCTTTTATGAGATTGCGGTGTTTCCGATGTATTTATTGATCGCGATCTGGGGATGGAAAGTTACTCGTGAATATGCAGCAATGAAACTCACCCTTTATCTCTTCATCGGCTCTGTAATCGCGCTGGTTGGCGCGCTTGCGATGTATTTTGCATCCGGGTTAGGCACCTTTAATATGGTCGTCCTTGAAGATGCAGGATTTTCAACAACTTTTCAAAGGTTCTGGTTCCCGTTTGTATTTTTCGGTTTTGCGGTTCTGGGTGGTATTTTTCCATTTCACAACTGGAGCCCGGATGGTCACGTTGCTGCACCGACTGCAGTGTCGATGTTCCATGCCGGTGTATTGATGAAATTAGGCGCCTTTGCCGCTTTGAGAGTCGGGATAATGCTTTTACCAGAAGGTGCATCTTTTCATATGCCCTGGATAATTTTATTAACACTGGTGAATGTTGTTTACGGGGCATTTATTGCTTCAGTTCAATCTGATTTTAAATATGTTATTGGTTTTTCTTCCGTATCACATATGGGCCTGGTGATTATGGGATTCGCCACATTAAATTCGACCGGGATGCTTGGCGCGGGCATTCAAATGTTTTCACATGGCATTATGACAGCTCTGTTTTTTGCGGTTGTTGGAATTGTTTACGATCGGGCACATACCCGCGAAATCAATCAACTGGGTGGTTTTCGAAAAGTAATGCCACTGGTGACACTAGCATTTATCATTGGCGGTCTTGTATCGATGGGTATGCCAGGTTTATCCGGATTTATTGCTGAATTCCCGATATTTATGGGTCTCTGGGAAAGCCATCCGTGGATCGCTGTTGTTGCTGCCATTTCTATCGTGATAACCGCTGCCTACATAATCAGAATAATCGGGCAGGTTTTCTTCGGTAAAATGCCTGAGAATTTTGTAGGCCATATTACACAAATAAATTCATTAGATAAAATCGCCCTTATTTTTCTCACTGTAGTTTTAGTACTGGTTGGTGTATATCCTCCAATTATGGTACCCCTTGTTAATTCCGGTGTGGAGAATATCATGCGAATTATAGGAGGAGCATAAAATGTATATTGATTATTCTATGCTCCTGGCAATTCTCCCGCAGATTTCGCTTGTGGTTCTGGGGGGGATTGTGTTGATTTTGGAACTGGTCCTGTCCAGGGATCAATATAGGAATATCGGGTGGGTAACTGCCATTGGGATGGGTTTTATTTTGCTTCTTACAATTCCAGCAATGCCTGAAGAAAGTTCTGAGGCAACCTGGGGTGGAATGATCAGGAATGATTGGATAAGTTATATATTTATTGTTATGGTGGTTTTTGGAGCAGGGATCAGCGGTCTTTTTGCAATGGATTTCCGATCACTTGGAAAACGGGGCGGATTTTTTGTGCTGCTTATCTCAGCCACATTAGG
>Ga0180438_10012477_pt1 | contig 10107 bp, 8 predicted proteins | sample SS_ome_12_FD_132455 | JGI IMG/M metagenome (GOLD analysis project Ga0180438, IMG submission 132455) | Hypersaline lake sediment archaeal communities from the Salton Sea, California, USA - SS_3_D_2 metaG | ecosystem: Environmental > Aquatic > Non-marine Saline and Alkaline > Hypersaline >...
ACCGGATGCAGGCCGCAGCTTAGCCCGTGACCCCGGCGATTCGGAACACGATCGACTGGATGAGCGACATCGTGGCGCTGCCGACCAAGAGACCCAGGAAGAATGGCAGCGCCCGGCGGTGAGCCCGCAGCCCCCCATACCCGAGCAAGAGCAGCTTGATCAGCCAGGAGATGATGATGGCGGGCAGCATCGCGTCTATCGGGAAGCAGAAGGCCAACGGAAACGCCACCGGGTGGAGCGGCCAGGCCGGAAACTGCAGCTTGACCGCCATGAGAAGAACGCTCCCCCCGAAGCCCACAGCGATGGCTTTGACCCCGCCCCAGTTCGGCCCCGCGGGGCTGCGCAGCGACGCATCCAGCTCGGTCGATGCCCCCTGAGCCACGAACACCAGATCCTGGCTGACCTTCGCCGTTCCCATTCCAATATGATAGCCGATGTGGAGGCTGGCCCAGAAATAGCACACCATCGTCAGAATCATGACCGCCATCAAGAGCCAGGCAAAGTGCGACGAACGTGTCTTGGTGCGCCCCGCCATTCGCAGCGCCTCGAGCTGGGCGGGAGTCGGGTTCGGTCGCTGCTCGCCAAGGAACGGCCGCAGCAGAGCGATCAGGCCGAGTGTGCGGTTGCCCATACCTCTCGTGCCGGGGAACTGTGTCAGCGCGTACGACGGCATGGCGCCGTAGAGCTCGTTGTTGGGCGGGCCCAGGTGCGCCCGGATCCGGCTGATCGCCATAGCCATGGCGAAGTACAGCACCAGGAAGCCGGCGACCACGCCGCCCGCCATCCCCGCCTTTGCCAGGAAGTGCCACAGAAATGCCAGCCCGACGAGCCCGCCGAAGACGGCCGTTCGGTAGCTGAAGGCCTCTCCGCTGTCATCGGCGTGAGAGCGCATTCCCAGCGCCTTCCGCGCCACCTGCGCCAAGTACTGCCGATCCAGCCAGATGACCGACACCATCAACGCAAGGTAGGCGCCGATGCTCTGCTGGTCGCCGTACGGAAAGCCGCTCCAGGGATCGATGGTCCAGCCCAGGGCTCGCGACACGACGTACTCCGCCCGCCACAGCAGGTTGAACACGATCATCGAGAAGGCCAGGTCCACCGGCATCAGATACGACAGCCCGATATGCCACGGCTCCCAGGAGAGGTAAGGCGTGCGAAGCGCATCCCACGGACGGTTGTTCGTGAGATAGGTCGTGATATCCATCCCGGTCGAGATGCCGGGAACCGCCGGCGCCAGCCGCGAGATCATGTTCAGCAGCCCGATGGCGACGGCAATGGTGATGCCGACCCACCACACATGGCTGCGGAACAGAGTGCCCTCAGATTCGGTCATCTGAAGCGGCAGTATGGTCATCGGAAACGGAAGCTGCTCTTCCTCCGACCATCGCCGGCGCACGATCACGTTCAAGCACAGCGACACCCAGGCCAGCGCCACCGCCCACCCGCTCCACCACATGGCGGGCCGCATCCAGGCGCGCAGCACCTCAGCGCTGTACGGGCTGCTCCCTCCCATGAAGAATTCCTCCAGGGCGTCGCGGTCTGTCACCGTCAGCCATGTCGGGAGATTCGGCCAGATCAGCCCCTCCCACTGATTCTCGGGCCCCGCGTTCCAGATGGGATACGTGATGACCGTCGTGATCGACCCGCCCCAGTCCCAGGCGCTCGACGTGATCCCCATGCTGATGACCAGTGCCATGTACACGGCGATCAGCTCGCCGGCCGAGAGAGCCCGGTGCGGACGCCACTTCCTCAAGGCGGCGTTGAGGGCGGTCAAAATCGCAAGCCCCGCGACCGCCGGCGCGATCAGCGAGTCGAGCGCGCCGGCCATTCCCGCCGTCCAGCAATTCCACACGCTGAAGAACACCGCCGCCGGAACGAGAACCACGATCAGAACAACGGCTCGTGCTCGAATGCCTCGCATTCCAGGCTCGGCCTCCACCCGTGTGCTCGTGCGGCATCTCAACGGACCAGACGTTGGTCCCATGGCAACGGCGAAACGGAATGCCGGAAGACGCTCGGCAGCCTCCCGGGACCGGTACGACCCCCTTCACTGGGTGCGTTGTCGCTTCGTCGCCCCGCGCCTGCCACCTTCTGCGTGCCCGCGATGGCGCCCTTCATCCAGACCATAGTCCATCAACAGCAGACGGCCGTTCATTTCGAGGATTGGGAGAACGTGATCTAATGGACAGTGCAGTATCGACTCGAAGGCAAGGAGAATCCCAAGGCTGACTGAGCGGCCGCGGCGCTCCCCCCAGCGCTCCGGCCGCTCTTCTGCGTATCTGCGGCACGGCAGACAACCGGCCCCTCCCTGCCGGCCGAGCCGCAGGCTTTCTCACACGTAGTTCATGCCAGGCATGGGAAACGGCACGGGGAACAAGGATGCAAGGACGCGGCCGAGCTCCCCAGGCACCTCCGGCGCCTCCGGCCCGCCGACCACGAGCGCAGCGGATTGGGCCAGGCTGAGTGCCACCTTCTGGTCCCCCAGGCGGAAGATGCAGCCATCCTCCTCCTGGAGGAACGACAGCCCACGAGCCTGCGACCGCGGCAGGCGCGCCGCGACGTAGGGTCCGAGCCGGCGCATCAAGCGATTCACGTCGAGAAGGCGAATCGTGTGGTCCTCCAGCGTGCCCGGCCTGAGGCCCAGCCCCCGCCTGGCGAAGATACCCGCGAGCTCGCCATCATGCGTGGGCACCGCCAACTCGATCTGCTCGTAGCCGCCGGCCTCGAAGAGTGCCGGCAGTCCCTCCGCAAGGGCCGCGCGCCAGCCGGCGTACTCAGCCACGACCCGGCGGCGGTCCTCCCGGGATGTCCCCCAATGTCGAGAGAGAACCACGTACGCCGCCGGCGATCCCTCCCAATCGATCACCCATGTCTCGCGGTGGGCGTGTTGAAAGCTCTGGCGGAAGAAGTCGGCCCGGCGCACGAACCGCACCGGCTCGGACTGATAGAGCGAGGCGCACGCAAACCAATCCTCGGCAGTCCCGCGGCGCGCCGTGAGCGGAGGTGGCCCAGGCTCGATCGAGGTGGGTGTCAGCCTCGCCTCCAGGGTTGGCCCCGCATCGACCGCGTGAGCGCGGCGGTAGATGCCCCGCTCTCCGGAGATCAGGAGAAGACTGGCGCCGGCGCGGGCGCTCTCCTTGATGCAGTGGTCGAGCAAGATGGTGGCCATCCCTTGCCCCCGATAGTCGGGATGGGTGCATACCCCACCTATGCTGGCGACTTTGACGCGGCATCCATACAGCGATACGGTGTTGTACGCGATCCTAATGTGCGACGCGAGGCGCCCATCGCGCGCCACAACCCAGGCGCCCGAGCGCACTGTCCACCGGGGGCGCCGCCGCCGGCGGCCGTGGCGCGGCCTCAACGCACCCCCAAAGGAGATCGTCATGAGGTCGCCCAGCTCGTCCAGCTCCTCCGGCCTGACGAGCCGAGGCCCATCCAGGCAAAGCTCCTCGCCCGACCTACTCTTCACCGCGATAGACCGGCCCCATCCGGCGGATGCCGTCGAGCAGCCTGCGGCGGTTCGACGGGCGGCACGGAATCCACATCGTCATGAGCAGTCCCTTCCCCCCGGCGCGCAGCACCGCTTCGCGGAAGGCGGCCGCCCCGGCCGCGCTCCGCGCCCCGGGCGCCCCCCACAGCTCGAATCCCAGCTTGGCGATGCGCTTGATAGAGGCGGCCGGCACGGCGTCGTACCGCCACAGCACCTGCACGATGTCCTTCGGGATCGCCGTCTCCGCCCTCAGCGACTTCTCCGCGTGGATCATCCCGCTGTCGTACTCGATTCCCGTGTCGTTCCAGATCAGCGCCCGCAGCTTTCGCTTCTTCAGCCCCGCGTGCAGCCCCTTGATGGTCTGGATGTACTGACTGTAGGAGCGATCGTGATCCTCGTCCATGCCCACGTGGAAGAACCGCTTCGGCTTGCACGCGCCGATCAGCTCGTCGATCAGCTCGAACCCCGTCTTCCACCAGGTCTCGTCATCGAAATGATAATACCATTCCTCCTTCGGCCCCAGCATCCAGTCGTTGTGATGGTGGAAGCCGCAGCTGCGCGAGAAGTTCAGCTTCGGCGCCACCTCCAGGCCCTTCCGCCGCGCCGCCGCCGCCAGCTTCTCCAACTGCTTCATCGGCACGCTGTACCGGCGCGCCAGCTCCGGATGGGACCGGTACTTCACCGCATCGGCGATGTCGATCGCCAGCAGATTGAACCCCTCCTCCGCCAGCGCATCGACCACCTCCAGCCCGAGGTCCAGGTCGAACGGCTTCTCCCGCGACTTACGCTTGTACCAGACCGGATCGTAATGGGTCAGATGGATCAGAAACCCTCGCACCGCCAGCGTCTTCCCAGTAGCCATTGCCATTCCTTTCTCTCCGCGCGCACCCTCCGCCGCGCCCCCACTGCCCCCCGCCCGCCGTCACCGCCCCTCGCCAGAGGTCACCCCGCGCTTCGTCGCGAAGCGAGCCCGTCCTTCCACTCACCATCTACCCACCGCCCATATCCAGACGTTCCTCCATAGATAGCGGACGGCCGTTCACCCATGGGCCCAACGCGGCGGCTCTCTTCATCGCTCCGGCCTCAGCTTCCGCTCTCCCTCCGAGTTGACACACCACACAACCGGCGGCTATCATCGGCTCTGATGACGACCGAAGAACAGCCCGGACGGTTCGCCGACAGAGCCGGCTTCCTCTCCTCCAACCTGGTCGCGCGAATCCAGGACGCCGGCACGCGCCTGCGTTTCCTGCTCGCCTTCCCCGCCGCCGCCATGCTCTTCGCATTGACCGACCGCGGCCCCATGTACCCGGGCGTCCTCGTCGCCCTCGCCGGCGAGGTATTCCAGTTGTGGGCCACCGCCCATCTCCGGAAGAATCTTCAGGTGGTCAAGTCCGGCCCCTACGCCTGGCTCCGCAACCCCATGTACTTCGGCCGCTTCTTCGTTGGCCTCGGGCTCACGCTGCTCACCTGGCGATGGTTCGTCATCCTCCCCTACGTCCTTCTGTACGCGCTCTACGCTCAGGCGCGCGTCCTGGGAGAGGAGCGACACCTCCGGAGCCTGTTCGAAGACGAGTACCTGCAATACTGCGCCGCGGTCCGGCGCTGGTTCCCCCTCCCGCCGAGGCAGAAGCTCTCCCACAATCGGTGGTCGTGGCAAGCGGTGTGGCGCAACCACGAGCTGCGCGTCGCCGTCGGCGTCGTCGTTGCCCTGGCCGTGCTCAAATGGCGGCTGGAGACCTTCGGGCAATTCTGGGGGCCTCGGTGAAGCTGGCGGGGAAGCTGAGGCGGATACACGGCCACCTCCTGCTCGCCCTCCTGGGACTGTGGCTGGCCCGTCCCAGCCTCGGCCTGAACCTCCTCGGGACCGCCGTCGTCCTCGTCGGAATGGCGCTTCGCGTGTGGGCGGCGGGGTATCTCGAGAAGGGCGGGGAGCTGTGCGCCGACGGCCCCTACCGCTATGTGCGGCACCCGCTCTACCTCGGCAGCCTTCTCGCGGCGCTCGGGTTCGCCGTCATGATAAACGCCGTCTGGGGATATGCCGCCGTGCTGCCTCTCTTCCTCGCGCTGTACGCGCTTCAGGTGCTGTCAGAGGAGCGCCACCTCGCCGCCACCTACGGCGCCACCCACGCCGACTTCGCCGCCGCCGTGCCGCTGCTGCTCCCCTGGCGCGGCCGCGCGGCGGAAGGAAAGGGCCGTCCCTGGAGGCTTTCTCAGGCCGCGGCAAACCGCGAGCACTATCACGTCGTCGTGACGCTCCTGCTGGCGGCGCTCTTCTTCCTCAAGTGGTATGCTGAACGCTAAGATGAACAGACTCATCCCCTTGGCGATCTCTCTCGCCGCCGCCGCCGTGCTCCTCTCCGGCTGCGCCGAGAGCGAGCGCCCCATCGAGCTGGAGCTCTGGATCACCGACTTCAACCAGGACACCCGCAACCTCATAGACGACGACCTCGTGCCCCGCTTCGAGGCCGCTCATCCGGGCGTCGCCGTCAACACCCAGTACATCTCCTGGACCCACATCGATGAGAAGCTGACCATCAGCTTCGCCGGGGGCGTCGCCCCCGACGTCTTCCAGGTCGGCGCCGAGTACGTCGGCGGACTCGCCTACCGCGGCATGGCCGCGCCCCTCGACGACTACATCGCCCAATGGGGTCAGGCCGACGATTTCTTCCCCGCCTCCTGGAGCACATGTGTCTACGAAGGCACTGTCTACGGCCTTCCCTACCTCTCCGCCCCCCGCATCCTCCTCTACCGAAAGGACCTCTTGCGCAAGGCCGGCTTCGACCATCCCCCCGACACCTGGGAGGAGCTTGCGAAGGCGGCCCGGCGCATGACCGTGAAGCGCGGCCCCATCTTCGAGGTCGCCGGCATGAACCTTCCCATCTCCTGGCAGGTCTTCGTCGAGTTCCTCTGGGAGAACGGCGGCCGCATCCTCAGCGAAGACGGCCGGCGCTCCATGCTCGACAGCCCCGCGGCGGTCGAGGCGCTCCAGTTCTACTGCGACCTCTATAACAAGCATCAGGTCTGCCCCACCGCGGGCATGCCCGTGGCCGGCGGCGGCATCCCCGTCTTCGCCTCCCGGAAATCCGCCATGGAGTTCATGAACCAGTTTGGGATCTACAACGTGAGGAAGTACGCCCCCGATCTCCTGCCCGAGGTCGGCATCGCGCCGACCCCGCGGCGCAAGGACCGCGTCGTCTCCGTCTATACCGACTGGCTCGCCATGTCGCCCCAGAGTCAGCACAAGGACCTCGCCTGGGAGCTGATGACCTTCCTCATGGAGCCGGAGACCCTCGCCGCCTACAACTCCACCCTCTTCTTCATCCCGCCCCGCCGCTCCGCCGCGGCCGCGGCCGAGTTCATGCAGGACAGCCCCCACCTCCAGGAGTTCGTGCTCCTCATGGATCGATACGGGCGCTCTCTTCCCGCCATCCCCGAGTGGTTCGAAATCCGCACCGGCCTCCAGCGCGCCGTCGAAGCCGCCGTCTACCAGACCAAGACCCCGGAGCAGGCACTGAGCGACTACTCCCGCGAGCTCGACGCCCTCCTCGCAGAGCGGGTGAGCGAACAGTGAAGAGCGTCATCCGCGCCCTGCGCTACCTCGCCCCCTACTGGCCCTGGCAGCTCGCCGCTCTCTCATCACTCCGCTGCAATCATCGTCAGAAGCCCCAAGAGCGAGTGAAGGGGGGCATAGGGGGAGCGAATCGCCGGTCGCTCCCCCCATGTGGCTCTTTCGGCCGGCATGAACATGCCGGGCATTGCCGCCACCCCTTCCCGCCCTGTCCCTCCCGCGCAGAACTTCCGGCAGGTCGCTCCCCCGCTTTCCCCGAAGCCATAAGATGGCAAGCTGACCGCGGGCCCAAATGAGGACCGCATGAGAATAATCATCGACACGGATATCGGCGAGAGCATCGATGACCTCCTCGCCGTAGCGTTCGCGCTCAGCTCACCCGAGTTCGAAGTCGTCGCCATCACCACCGTCAGCGGGGACACCCAGGCACGCTCCCGCATCGCCCGGCGGCTCACCTCCGCCTTCGGCAAGCCCCACATCCCCGTCGCCGCGGGCTACGGCGAAAGCATGCCTCGCGGAGGTTGCGGCAGCCACCGCGAAGCATCCGTCACACAGGGACGCCTCGCCGCCGACGAGGCGGGGCTTCCGGAACCCTCGCCCCTGCCGGCCGACGAGCTGATCGCGGGGCTGGCAGCCGAGCAGCCCGGCGAGATACACGTGCTGACCATCGGAGCGATGACGAACCTCGGCCACGCCTTCGTGCGCTTTCCGGAGACGGCGCTGAACCTGCGCGACGTCATAAGCTGTGGCGGCCGATTCGCCACGCCCCCAGTCTCGATCGGATGGAATCTGCGCCACGACCCCATCGCCGCGGCCGTGACGGCCTGCGCCGATGCCGACTGGACCCTTCTCTCGGAGGGCCTGATGTCGGAGGCGCCTCTTCGAGAAGAGGACATCCAACGCATTCGCGAAGCCGGACTCCCCACGACCGACCTCATCGCCGAGGCAATCGAGCTGTGGCAGAAGAACGAGCCGGACGCCGCGCCAACGCCGTGGCTCGACGATCTCACCGTGTTCTTCCACCTGCTCGACCCCGATTCGATCCGCGTGCGGGGCGGGCGGGCCATCATTGTCATTGCGCCCGACCGGATCGCAGAGCTCTGGGTCGAGCACGACCCGGGGGGGCCCCATGCGCTCGCGCGGCCTATCGATCAGCCGTGCGCGGAGGAGCTTCGGGACCTCTTCATGTCCCGCATCCTCGCGCCACCGCCCGGCTGATCGATCGTTTGGCCGCCGAACGCGACAAGGAAACCACAGAGCGCGTGGAACTAATGGATGTCGCCCAAAGAAGTAACGGGCGACATCCATCAGAAAGCCAGGAAATGCCTGAAGAAAGACGTTCGCGCAAGGTTATTTCATTGCGCGAACGTCGGTAAACACGGACGACCCAAAACGCGCGGCCCGCTGGCCGAGTGCGGCAAAGAGGGAGGCGAACGTGCGAATATCAGCGTTGATCGTCTGTCTGCTCATCACGGTAATTACACCGGCGCACGCCACCGAGTTCCGCTCCGGTGATTCCGTCTCGGTGGAGTCCGATGAAGTCATCGACGACGACCTCCTCATCGCCGGGAACAGTGTCATCATCGCCGGAGCCGTCACCGGCGACATCCTCGCCGCCGGACAGGCCGTCCGCATAACCGGACCCGTTGGGGGCAGCGTCATGGCCGCCGGGCAGGACGTCCGCGTCACTGGCGACGTCGCAGGAAGCGTCAGGGTCGCCGGCCAGACCGTCACTCTCGGCGGTGACGTGGGCCGCAACGCCGCCGCCGCCGGCCAGACCCTCTTGGTCGCCGAGACGGCCCGCGTGCAGCGGGACCTGCATGTTGCGGGCAACATCGTCGACGTGGATGGGGTCGTCGGCCGGAATGCCGGCATGGCGGCCGCCGCCGGCACCGTGCGAGGACAGATCGGCGAGGAACTGCGATTCGAGGGCGACACGCTCAAGCTCGGACCCTCCGCTCGGGTCGGCGGCAATCTGCTCCACCGAAGCTCGCAGCCGCTCGAGATCGCCAGCGGCGCCGTCATCTCGGGAGAGACGCATCAGCTCCCCCCCAGGCCCCGAGGCCCTGAGCGCCAGCCGTGGGCCCCGAACGTCCACAGGATCCTTCCCTTCCTGACTCTCATCAGCTTCCCAACAGTACTCGTCTTCGGCGTGGTCGGCCTCGCCCTCGGCCCGCGGCTCTTCCTCGCCTCCGCCAACGCCGTCGGCCGCCGTTCGTGGTGGAACGCGCTCCTCGGAATCGTGATTCTCCTCCTCGGCCCCGCCGCCGTCTTCGCGGTCATGGGCACCATCGTCGGCCTCCCCATCGGCCTGCTCGCCTTCATCGCCTGGATGACCGCGCTCCTGTTCAGCCAGGTGCCGGTCGCCACGTCCCTCGGCCGCTTCCTCGTCTCGCGCTTCACCGGGAGCGGCGTCTCGCCCTACCTCGGGCTGTTCGTCGGCCTCATCGCCCTCGCCGCGCTGGCCTGGGTGCCCATTATCGGAATCATCATAGGGGTCTTGACGGTGCTGCTCGGGCTGGGAGCCTACGCACGGGCGGCCAAGGGTATCATCGTCGAGATGAGACGCCACCCCGCCTAGAGCGCATTGCATAACCCTCACTCGCCTCGCTGTCCCTCCGCGGGGCAGAAGCTTCGTCTCCTGCCCGGGCGGTTGTCCGTCTTCCGTCCTGTACAGCAGGAACACCGATCCCCGCCGGCCGTTCTGTTGGGCAGGGGCTTGCCCCTGCCACTGTTTTCCCCTCCAACCGCATGTCGCCCGTACGTGCCAACCCTCCCCAAAATCGGGTTTGTCCCCTCCGATCGCGGGGCAGACTCCCAAACGACAGTTGAATAGGCGGGCGAGCCCGGCCCCTCGAAACTCTGCGGAGTGGGAACTCCTACGCTGATTGAGCTGCGGGGCCGGACTCGCGCCTGGCAGGCACACGCCGGCCAAAAAAGAGGGCCCGCGGCGAGCAAGAGGGGGGAATGCTCACAGCGAGCCCAAGTCCGCGGTGACGCGGACTCGTCAACCTCTATTCCGCAAGAGCGGCCTATCTCCCGCCTC
>Ga0180438_10012478_pt1 | contig 10107 bp, 8 predicted proteins | sample SS_ome_12_FD_132455 | JGI IMG/M metagenome (GOLD analysis project Ga0180438, IMG submission 132455) | Hypersaline lake sediment archaeal communities from the Salton Sea, California, USA - SS_3_D_2 metaG | ecosystem: Environmental > Aquatic > Non-marine Saline and Alkaline > Hypersaline >...
AACCTGGTTTCTGAGCCCCGTTGCAAAAAGTGTCCGGTAGTGAATACGGTACAACAAAACACCTGGATTGTCAAATACACCGCGAACCAGCGGTCGGCTCCAGCGCATTGTCAGGCTGCATGATGGCGGATCATCGAACAGACCGACGTCTTAGGAGCCGAGCCAAGATCCGCGGTTGGCGCATTTGCACGATCAGCGTCCCTACGCCGACCACAGCTAGCCCAAAGACTTCTTTTGCAGTGACCCATTCATGCAGAAACACAACGGCGAGCACTGGTATCCAGATGAGCATGGTGCCGTTGATGATGGTGGATTCCGTCGCAGAAAGCGTGCGGAGCGTATGGTTCCAGAGTGTGAAGGTAAAGGCCGTGTTGACAACGGCGAGCCAGGCAATGATGGCCCAGCTTCGCATACCGATGTTCGGGAGCCCTTGAACAGCGATGCCGGCTGCAAGCAGCGCAATCGAACCGATGCCCATGCTAACAACAGTCACGACGAGTGGATGAATGTCACCCTTACGGTTGACATCCCGACCAAGGATTGAAGCGCCGGCGTTGGCGAGAACGCCCAAGGCTGCGACCAAGACTCCGAATAGCTGGCTGGTCGGGAGTGCCACTGGATAGAAGTAAATCACCACGCCAAGCGTGGCGAGGCCCACGCCGAACCACTGAAACCGTGTCGGCCGTTCGGCAAGCCAGACGATACCCATCAGTGCGACAGTAACGCTACTAAAGCTCCAAACCAAGTTCACAGTCACAGCCGGCAAGTAAGCTAGGGCCACAAACACGGCGCCCTGCGTGACTGTGTAGAAGAGTAAGCCGAGGATAAGAAGACGCCCCCATGTTGGTCTCGATATCGAGCGAAGCGACGACAGTTGGCGGGAGAGAAGCACAACTGGCAAGAGACAGATGAATGCCAGGGTGTATCGCAAGCCGGCGAACGTAAGTGCCGGGATCTCCTCCAGCCCGATCTTGATGAATACCCAGGACGTGGCCCATAGGAACACAACGAATAGAGCCTGGACAACGGCCCGTAAATGAGAACCTTTACGAATCATTATCAAGGATGGCCTTTTGGCCCCTCAAACTTACTCTCAAGTTCAGGAAACGGCTCTCCTCTAGCCTTCACATTACCCCTGCTGGCAATATGAGCCAGCCCTGATGCCAGAAACAGCCACATTCGGCGTCTTTCACTGCCAGCAGAAAGCTCTGGAAAGATGATTATAGCGAGCGCTACGAAAGGAACACGATATCGTGCGGATACTTTTTCATCTTGAGCGTATTACGTTTTACCTCAACCAGACTGTCAAGTCTTACAAAGTCTTGCTCGCTTACGACAAAGAAATACGGGTTGCCGCTATCAAAAAAGCCCTTCAAACTTATTTGACCGCTCCCTTTTGGACTGACATCAAGATCGTTTCGCAGAGCTTCCCAATATCGCTCCATGTTTTTCCGATACCAATGTTTTATAACCCTTCGAAACAAGTACGGATAAATTTCATGGTCATCTGTAATCTTGCGGAGGGTTGTGATATGAACCCCCTCAACCGTTTTGTCATATAGCCAGATATTGGGCAGCTTTTGCTTGCTTTGTTTGTAGGAATGCGCTTGCTGCGCGGCCTCAACCTGTGCTTGCCGCGCGGCTTCAGCCAGTTTCTCCCTGAGCTTCCCAGGTAATGTCATAAAGAAATACGGATAAACGAGGCCCTTTCTTAACAACTGATAATTGGTACTCTTTTCTATTCGGCTCAGCAGTTTGTCCAGTGTTAATCGAACACCGTCTCGCTCAGGTGCAGAACCGGGAAATACCCAGGCAATAGGTCTCCCATTTTTTTCAACATCTCCGGTCACAACATAGCCGGGAATGTTATCTCCATGCTTCTTTTCGACACAGATGTCTTTGCCCCGCTTTTCCATATAGACCCTGCTGATCCACGTGTTTTTGCCCCAACTCTGCCATTCCACCTTCTTGATTCCCAACAGATGCATGAATTCGTCTGTCGCTTGCTGGCCTAACTCAACCGGCTGTTTGTGGCCGCCCGGGTCTGGCTCCTTCAGCGTCCTGGACCCCTTTCGCTCAAGGTCCTTCGGTGTGGGCAGCGATTCGGGCGTATAGTGTGTCTCAAGCGCATCAACGCCTTGCAAACGCAGCGTGATGACGCCATCCTCAGCGGCAAGCTTTTCCTCGAACGTCTCCCGATATTCGGTACTGATCTTGTTCCAATGCGCTATATTATTGGCCTTAAACTTGATCGAGTCCCCATCCGGTGAATAGCCGACAACGTGAAAGGTACCCTTAATAAGTGTGTACTTCATGCCCCCCCTGTTGAGTTGCATCTCTCTGTGCTAAAGATCCCCAACCCGCGGCAGGCGCTTCCCAGGCTCAAACCGGGAGCGAGCTTCTCTGAGGATCTCCTCGTAAAGCGCCAAATTGCGGTCCTCCAGGTGGTCGAAAATCTGCGGGCTCTTGCTGCCCCACGTCACATAGCGCAGCGGGTCGGGGTCGAGCTTGGCAGCGATGATCTCCTCACCGCCCCGGGCCTGGGCCAATCGCCAGGCGATAGGGTTGACGATCATGCTGTGACCGAAGTAATAGCTGCCGCCAGCGTCCGGCCCCACCGAATTGGTGGCGACCACGTAGACGTGGTTGTCGTAGGCACGAGCGGCGTTGGTGATGTGCCAGATGTCGAAACTGCGCAGCAAAGCCGATGGGCGGACGATGACCTCGGCCCCCTTCACCGCCAGCAGGCGCGAAAGCTCTGGAAAGTCGCCGTCGTAGCAGATGATCATGCCAATGCTGCCCAGGGCCGTCTCATAGACATCGGCGCGGTTGCCGACCGTCACCCAGCCACCGCAGTCGCACCGTTCCAGCGGGAAGGGGTGCGTCTTGTCATAGATGCCGATGATCTCCCCGTCCGCCCCGATCAGTATCGCCGAATTGTAGACCACGCCTCGCTCCGGCCCACGCCGGTAAGTCGGCCAGACCACATGGACGCCCAGTGACTTGGCGGCTGACTGGACGTCGTGGGTGATGCGACCAGGGGCCTCATCCACCAAATCCCACAGCGCCTCTGCATCCAGGCCGGTCACAAAGCTGGTGGTCACCGTCTCCGGGAAGACGACCAATTCGGCCCCGTATTCGCTGACGGCCTTTTCCAGCCAGGCAACTCCCTTGTCCACATTGGCCTGCACGTCGTTGGGTGTGACGGCAATTTGCACGCAAGCAGCAGTAAACTCTTTCATAATTATATCCTCTCTCAGAACCGATCTCATCCCCCGCTGAAGGTAGGGTAGAGGCCCACTTCTTGGCCGTCCTTCAAGGTCCGATCCAACGGTACCTGTGCGCCATCAACTATGACAAGGCAAGCTCGCGGGTCGAGTAGGGGTGACGTCTCGCGGAGGGCCTCGATTACCCCCGCTACGTCGGTCCCATCAGGCAAGGTCAATTCGATCAGGCCATCGGGGGCCTCAACCCCAATCCTGAGCCAGCCATGCAGCGTGACTCGAATCCGCATTTCATCCCTATCCCCTCATTCGCTCCAGGATTGCCATCAACCTCTCGTTGCCACCGGCTGGGGGCCGCCAGTCCACCTGAATCACCGGGGCGTCCTGAGCCACCAGGCTCTCGGTGAAGGACTCCAGGCCAACGTTGATGGCCGCCAGGGGTTGATGCAACACGGCCAGGTCCACGCTCTTTAGGTGCAACGCACTTGGCAAGTGCGTTGCACCTACGGGTTGGTCAAGGGCCTGAACCAACCGCCCTACATAGCGCACGGCGGCTTCGTTGCTGGTTTCCACTTTTGCCCCGGCCGCTTCGAGTTGCTGCACCTGTGCGTCAAAGCCCTGTGGGTCCTCGTCGGTGCCGACCACGACGACGACTACCTCCAGGTGTCGCCCGGCTTCTTCTGCGCTCACGCGGGCCCTGGCAATGGCCGGGGCCAGTTCGCCGGCTGGGTCGGGGTGAGCGCCGTAGCCCAGCACCACATCCAGCAGGATAACGGCCACCTCTGGGTCGTCGGCTTCCTGTCCCAGCCGCCGGATGCGGAGGTCGTTGTCCATCATGGGATGCAGACGGCCCACGGTGAATTCGTCCTCACCCAAGTCAACGATGGTATGCTCTTGGCTGACCATCGAGTTGGCCAAGCGGTATTCTTTGTTCAGCGGGACGTTCGAATAGACCGCGGGGAGATAGTCTTGCAGGATAAGCAGGGCTTCATAGGCCAGGGTGCCACCGGAGAAGAGGCCACGCAGGTAGCGTTGGCCTGGCGCGAAGGGGTCCAGGTTCAGGTCTGGGAAAGGTTCTGTGCCAGATGTTGAGGCGGCCAACTGCACGGCCAGGTCGGCGGCCTCGTCGAGGGTGGTGGCAAAGTGGAGGTTGTCTACCTGGCGGGCCGAGGGGGAATAGCCGATGAAATCTACCACGATCGGCTTGCCCGCCGACCGGGCGGCTCTCAGCAACTCATCGGCGACAGCAGGAGAGGGTGGTTTGGAGATGAGCACGATGACTTGCGTCTCGGGGTCACGGCTGAGGAGGTCAAGGCCCTGGCGGGCCGTCACTGCGCCCACCGCCTGGGAGAGATCGCGCCCGCCAGTTCCCAGGGCATGGGCGAGGCCACTCCCCAACTGGTGGATGCGGGCGCTCACTTGCTGTAACCCAGTTCCCGAGGCGGCGACCAGCCCAATCGGCCCCCGGCGCACCCGGTTGGCAAAGCCCAGCCCCACCCCGTTGACGATAGCGCTGCCGCAGTCCGGCCCCATGACCAATAGGCCCTTTTCAGCCGAGGTCTGCTTGAGGGCAATCTCGTCATCCAGGGAGACGTTGTCGCTGTAAAGGAAGACGTTCTTGTCCAGGTGTAACGCCTGGCGGGCCACGCCAGCGGCATAGCGACCTGGAACTGAGACGAGCACCCACTGGGCCTCGGGCAGCATCTGAACCGCCGATTCCAGGCTCTTGGGGCGGTAATCCTGCTCGACGCCCCCCCGGCGACGGGTGAGGAGTTCATCCACCTGGCCCAGTGCAGCGCGAGCTGCGGCCTCGTCTTCGGCCCGAACCACAATGACCAGGTCATCGGCCGTGGCGGCCTGGGCTTCCGGCGTCAGCAAGTCACTCTGGGCCAGGATGTCCTTGTTAGCAACGGTTCCCATCACTACGCCAGCGTCGAGGACGCCAGGCAAGGCAGCCAGAGAGCGCTGCAACTGCATCAGGATCACAGAGTCGTAGTAAGCTCCAGACCGGACTTTCGCTTCAGCGACTGCCATAGCAACTCCAGGCATCTTCATAAAGCCAAATTCTTGACCCCTTTGTCAAGAATTTGGCTGTCATGCCAAGCCCTTCGACTACCCCTTCGACTTTGCTCAGGACGGGCTTTGTTCGCTCCGCTCGCTCGGAATGACACGATTTGGTTTGTCGGTTTGATGCCGAGCTTCAATAGAGGATTTGGCCAGCTACGTTGCAGGTTGGCCTTCTAACACCTTTCACCTGCTGCGCAGGCCCGCTTTATTTGGCAGCCGCGTCGGCGAGATCCAAGGCTTTGTCAATGACAGCCAGGCCGTCCTTGAGCTGCGACTCGGTGATGCACAAGGGCGGCACGGCAAAGATCCAACTCCAGCGGACAAAGGTGTAGAGACCGTTGTCGCGCAAGAACTTGGCCACATCGGCCATAGCCCCCATCTCCGAGGCTTTGGCATTCCAGGGGGCCATGGGTTCCTTGGTCTCTTTGTCCTTGACGACCTCGATGACGGAGAACAGACCAATGTAGCGCACATCGCCCACCGAGGGGTGTTTGGCCTTCATCTCTTCCAGCTCTTCGCCCAGCACCTTGCCCATGGCTTTGGTGTTCTCGAGCAGCTTGTCCTCTTTGTAAACGTTAATGGTAGCTATGGCGGTAGCGCAGGCCAAAGGATGGGCACTGTAGGTCAGGCCCAGGGGCAGCATCCGGTCCTCAAAGCTATCGGCAATGCTTTTCGAGACAACCACGGCCCCCAGAGGCACATAGCCCGAGGTCAAGCCCTTGGCCATGGTCATAACATCGGGTACCACACCATAGTTGTCAATGCCAAACCACTCCCCTGTGCGCCCGAAGCCGCTCATCACTTCGTCATCTACCAGCAGGATACCATATTTGTCAGCGATTTCCCTCAAACGCGGCCAGTATTCGGGCGGATAGATCAGGATGCCGCTGGAACCGGACACGCCCTCGTTGATGATAGCTGCCACGTTCTCCGGCCCTTCAAACAGGATGACCTGTTCCACGTGGTCAATACATTCGCGGTGGCAAGTCTCCAGCGTCCAGCCGAAGGGGCAGCGGTAGCAGTAAGGGTCTTGTACGTGGACCACGCCGGGGATGCCCGGTTCCACCGGCAATCGCCTCGGGTCGCCCGAGGCAGTAATGGCCCCATAAGTGGCGCCATGGTACGAGCGGTAACGGGCGATAATCTTGTGGCGGCCAGTGTACAGCCGGGCCAACTTGATGGCGTTGTCAATGGCCTCGGCTCCGCCCAGGGTAAAGAAGGTCTTTTTCAGATCACCCGGGCTGATTTCGGCCAGCAACTGCCCCAATTTGCCTCTCACATCGGTAGCTATGCCTGGATAGACGTAGCACAACTTGTCGGCCTGGTCTTTAATGGCCTGGACGACTCTGGGATGCTGGTGGCCGATATTGACGTTCATGAGCTGAGAAGCAAAGTCAATGTAGCGTTTGCCGTCCACGTCCCAGAAATAGGCCCCTTCAGCCCGCTCTACGGGAATGGGGCTCACGGCCGACTGCACCGACCAGGAGAAAAATGTGTACTCACGGTTCAGAGCGACTATCTCTTGAGCACTCGTCTTTTTTGACAAGGGATTCATCAGAAACTCCTCTTTTCGTTTCAAGGGCGGGGGAGCTCCCCCGCCCTTGCGGCTAGAGATTTTTATTCTTCGCCCAGGTAAGCCTTGCGCACCATTTCGTTGGCGGCCAGTTCTTGGGCCGTTCCCTCCAGGACGATCTGTCCGGTTTGCAGGACGTAGCCCCGGTCGGCCACTTCCAGGGCCATCAGCGCGTTTTGCTCGACCAGCAGGATGGTAGTGCCTTCTTGGTTGATGCGTTGGATGGTTTCGAAAATGGCTTCCACCAGCACCGGGGCCAGACCCATGGATGGCTCGTCCATCATCATCAGGCGCGGATGACCCATCAACGCCCGGCCAATGGCTAGCATCTGCTGCTCACCGCCCGACAGGGTGCCACCCTTTTGGTTCAGTCGTTCCTCAAGGCGAGGGAACAGAGCGAAGACGCGCTCAAAGTCCTCCTGGATACCTTCTTTGTCGGCACGGACAAAAGCGCCCATCTGCAAATTCTCCAGCACCGTCAGTTTGGAGAAAATCCAGCGCCCCTCCGGTGCCTGGCCTACGCCCATGCCGACGATTCTGTGAGCTGGCACGCCGTCAATGCGTTGTCCTTCCAGCCAGACCTCACCATGGCGAGGGCTCATCAAACCAGAGATGGTGTGGATGGTGGTGCTTTTGCCCGCCCCGTTGGAGCCGATGAGGGTCACGATCTCGCCCTCGTCAACGGTCAGCGAGATGCCCTTGAGTGCGTGAATGTTGCCATAGTAGGAGTGGACGTCTTTTACTTCTAACATAGCCATGGTTATATCTATCTCCCTACTTAATTGCTCTGGTGCCCAGGTAGGCCTCAATGACCCGCGGGTCGCGCTGGATCTCGGCCGGTGTGCCCTCGGCGATCTTTTTGCCATAGTCCAGCACGGACACCCGATCCGAGATACCCATCACCACTCTCATGTCGTGCTCGATAAGCAGGATGGTCAGTTCCTGCTCATCACGTAGTTTCTGGATGAGGCTCATCAGGTCAACGGTTTCGAGGGGGTTCATGCCGGCCGAGGGCTCATCCAAAAGCAGCAGCTTGGGATCCGAAGCCAGGGCGCGGGCGATTTCTAATCTCCGCTGCATACCATAGGGCAAGTTCTTGGCAAAGTTCTCTTCCTGACCCTTCAGTCCCATGTATTCCAGGAGCTTGTAGGCTTTCTCACGGACCTCACGTTCTTCGGTCACCACATTGGGCGGGCGCAACAAGGCCCCGACCCAACTGGACTTCATCCGGCAATTCTGGCCGACGAGCACGTTATCCAGCACTGTCATATTGGCGAACAGGCGAATGTTCTGAAAAGTGCGCGAGATACCCAGCCTGGTGACCTGATTGGGCTGCAACGCTTTGATCTCTGTGTTGTACTCCCCCCGGCTAAAGACCTTTTCCACAAAGAAACGCCCCAGGGGGGCCATAGGCCCTGACAGGTAGGGGATATCGGCTTCGGTCTGGGCCAGGAGGAGCTTGCCATCAAACATCAGGCGTCCAGAGGTAGGTGGGTAGATGCCGGTCATCAAGTTGAAGAAGGTGGTTTTGCCAGCTCCATTGGGGCCGATCAGTCCGGCGATCATGCCTTCCTCGATGAAAAGGTCTACCTCGTCCACAGCGGTCAGGCCGCCGAATTTTTTGGTCGCTTCGTAGGATTCAAATAGAGCCATAGCTAACTTCCCTCCGCCCGTTGTTCTTTCAGGTCTAGGGTGGATATCTCTTCCTCGCCCGCGTGCAGTTCAGCTTGGCGTGCCCTGGAGGGGAACAGCCCTTCCGGCCGCAGAATCATCATGGCGATCAGGCCGCTGGCATACATCACCCAGCGCCACCGCTGGAGCACATCACCGCCCGGCACGTATTGGGGCACGATCTGGGCCAGGATCACCCGGTCGAACACGGAGATGATCAGGCTGCCCATCAACACACCCCAGATGTTGCCCATGCCGCTGACGATGACGAGAATGATCAGGAACACTGACATCAAGAAGCTGAACAACTCGGGGAAGATGGCCTGGATCATGGCCGCAAAGATAGATCCGGCAAAGCCCGAGAACGACGCGCCCAGGGCAAAGGCCAAAATCTTGGTTCTGATCGGATCCACGCCCATAGCGTCGGCCGCCGTCTCGTCCTCGCGGATAGCCATCCAGGCCCGCCCCAGACGCGAGTTTTCCAGCCGATAGGTGGCAAAGAGGACCACCGCGCCGATGACCATGATCAGGTACGACCATTGCATGGGGCCCTCTATGGCATACCCCAGCAAATTCACCGGATTAACGCCCACTTCGTGGCCCAAGATCTGGGGGCGGCCTACAGGGTTCATCCCCTGCGGGCCGTTGGTCAGGTTGAACTCTTCGACCAGCACCCATCTTTGCTCGGTCAGGCCCACGGCGTTTAGCACCAGGTTGCCACCTTGCCACAGCACGACGAAAATCAAGACAAAGGCCAAGATCACTGCCCCCGTCTGTAGAAGTGAGGGGCCTCCTTCTCGTTCTCCATCAGTTCTTCTCAGAGCCAGCCAGGTCCGAAGGGGGACCATGGCCAGCAGGGCAATGAGCAAGGCGAGGAGCACGACAATGAATCGAGCGCTGAAGGCAATGTTAATGTCCCACAATTCGCGGATGAGACGGGGCACAATCTCGCCAAAGGCCAGGGTGACGATGGCCAGGTAGTCGCCGCGCAGGCGCAGGGTGGGCGCGCCGATGATCATGCCAAAGACGGCCGATAGAACGGCACTGATCCAGATCACGATCCAAAAGCTCCACTCCATCCTGAGATTGGGCCAGGTGAACACTCCTAGCGTGTAGGCGCCAATGGCGAAAAAGGCGGCGTAGCCCAGGTCCAACAGCCCGGCAAAGCCGACTACGATGTTGAGACCCAGGGCCAGCACCACAAACAACAGGCCGACGTTCAAAGTGACGAGCAGCGACAGATCGGTTTGTTGTTCAAAGACCCTGACCAGGAATGGAGCGACCAGCAGGCCAACCACGACCAAACCAATGAGAACCGGGCGGAGCGATTGGCCTGACAGGGCTGCCGACCAGTCTCGTCTTTCGGCCGGTGCGCTCTTTGCTTCCTTGGCGCTGGTCCGGATCATTTTGGCCGGGACGTCAAAGAGGCGGAAGGAAAGGTCGAGCCCCTGGCGCAGGTAACTCGTGGCTGCGTCCAGGATCCTTCGGGTGATGGGTTCTTCAGCGAACCCGAAGAACGTCAGCACTTCGTGTGAATTGAGATCGGCCCTGGAGTGTCCAAAGTAGAACCCC
>Ga0180438_10012479_pt1 | contig 10107 bp, 5 predicted proteins | sample SS_ome_12_FD_132455 | JGI IMG/M metagenome (GOLD analysis project Ga0180438, IMG submission 132455) | Hypersaline lake sediment archaeal communities from the Salton Sea, California, USA - SS_3_D_2 metaG | ecosystem: Environmental > Aquatic > Non-marine Saline and Alkaline > Hypersaline >...
CAGCAGCTTCCTGAAGAGGCGTGGTGCCACGACGCCGAGGGCAACTTGATCGAAGCGCCCCGCCGCCGGCTTAGCCCGGAAGCCCCCGACAAAATCTTTCACGACGCCGCGGCGCTGAGCATCGAGGCACTCGATAAGATCCGCGCCAAGGCACCGATTGCGATGGTGCTCAACGGCGGGGAGTACGCCCTGGGGGTGTTCGGCTTCTGCGGGGAAGCCTGGGGGCAGGACCCCGAGGTGCTCCGGGCCAAAGGCGACCGCGATTGGTTCGACTACCTCTCAGAGCGGAAGGCCGACCAGGAGCGAGTCATCAGCGACGCCGTCCGCCGGGCCGTGCCCGACCGCCTGCTTTACATCTACTACCACACCAGCGGCTGCCCCCATCGTGAGAAGAACACCACCTGGTGGCACTGGGCTTGGGACTACCGTTGGATGAAGCCGGTCTCGGACATCGCCAACAGCTCGATCTACTACAAGCAGTTCAACAGCGGCTGGACCGGCGGTGACGACATGCTCACGCAGCAGCTCAACGCCGTCGGCCGCAACATCGCCCTCGGCGAGCCGCTCTCCTACAACTGGCTCTGCGCCGGCTGGACCCAGGAAAAGCTGGGCGACGAGGCGTTCTCGGACATGCAGCACTACATGGGCTATTTGAAGTGCTGCTACACGGCCGGGATGATCGGCGGCGTAGCGGGCTACTTCTCGTATCCGAAAGGCGGGTTCGACCAGGACCTGGGCGACGAGATGCCGAGCTGGCTGGCCCAGCAGGTCGTGCTGGCCCACGCCCACGCCCTGTTTTCGCATCACGAAGAGATGCTTCGCCAGGGCGATCTGCTCCCCGGGCCGGAAAAGCACCGCTACTCGGAAGACCAGCCGGCCTATGAACTGCCGACCGGCGATCCGGATCTTCGCGTGCTGGCCCGCAAACATCGCCGCCGCGACGAGTGGCTGATCACCGCCTGGGCCGCCGGCGGCGAGGACCGCTCGGCCACGGTGACGATCCCCGGTCTCGGCGACGTGACGCCGGAGGCCAGGGCCTGCGGGTCCGTCTATCGGGCGACGATCCACGCCGGCCGGCCGTCGCTGGAGCTGCTCGACCCAAACGGCATGTATCCTACGGCGCGTTGAGGCCGGCCACTCGCACCCCTCAACCCTCAAGCCTCCACTCCCCTACGACCGCTCGACTGCGACGTTCGGCAGCGCGTCTTTCAGCGCGTCAATGGCCTCGTCGGAGACGTTCACGGTCCTGAGGTTGATCGTCTTGAGGTTCTCGAGCCCGTGGAGCTTCTCCAGGCCGGCGTCGGTGATTTTCAACAGCTCCAGGTCGAGGGTTTCGAGGCTGGAGATCTTGGCCACTTCGGCGAGGCCCTCGTCGCCGATCGCCGTGTCGGTGAGGCGGAGCCACTTGAGATTCGGCAGGTCGGCCAGGTGCGCCATGCCCGCGTCGGTCACCTGCGTGTGCCAGAGATCGAGCCAGGCGAGGTTTTTCATTTGGGCGACGTGCGCCAGGGCGTCGTCATTGGCGCTGGTCTCGCTCAGATCGAGCTTACCGAGGTTCTTGGCGCCGACTACATGCTTCAGCCCTGAGCCGTCGATGTACGTGTCGCGAAGCGAGAGCTGGGTGAGCTTGGGCAACTGGGCCAGCGGCTCCAGCCCGGCGTCGGTGATGCCGTAGCAGCGGAAGATCGACAGGTCGCCCAGCTCCGGGAAATTCCCGAGGACTTTGAGCCCCTCGTCGGTAATGGAGCAGTCCTCGATCGAGAGGCTGACGAGGTTGCCGAGCCCCTTGAGATATTCCATGCCCGTGTCGCTCATGGCCGGGTTGCGGAGCTTCAGCGCGCGGAGGTTCGTAAGCGTGCCGACATGCTCCATTCCGGCATCGCTCACCAGCACGCAGCCGCGAAGGTCCAAAAGCCGCAGTTTCTCCAGCTTCTTCAGTGGCTCCACCCCCTGGTCCGAGATGTTGTTGTAGAGCAGCTCGAGGTACTGGAGGTTGGGCAGCTCGGCCACCTGCGCCATGGCCGCGTCGCTCATGTCGGTCGTGCGGCGAAGGTTCAGCGACTTCAGGGCCTTGATCTGGCAGACCTTGGCGACGCCCTCGTCGGTGATGCTCGTGTTCTCCAGCGTCAGGTCCACGAGATTCGGCAGCGTCAGCAGGTAGTCGATCGCCGCATCGGTGACGTCGGCGCCCCAGATGACCAGCACGCGGAGATCCTTCAGTTCGGCCAGGAGCTTGACGTCGTCATCGTTGATCATGACCTCGAAGAGGTCGACGCCGACGATCTTGTCGCCGTCGGTCTCGACGGCGCCCTGGCGCTTCTGGACGAAGGCCACGGCGTCGGCCACGGCCTGTGGGTCGAGCTGGACGGCCTCGGCGGCCGGCGGCTGGGGCGGCGAGGGGGCCTCGGGCGCTTCGGGCGGGGCGGCGGGAGGCGGAGGTTCGCTCGGCGGAGGAGCAGGAGCACATCCGCCCAGGCAAGTCACGGCCAGCAAAGTGGAGACCAAAAGCCACGTGGAAAGTCTCATGGCGTCGCTACTCCGGGGAGAAAGAATCAGACCATTGGGGGTGGCACTGACGTAGGACTTTCAGCCTAGCGGAATCGGCGGGCCTTCGTAAGGCCCCCCGCGTCGGGCCTCGCCGGGGAGATGGCACGATCCACCAGTCGGAGGGGATCGCGGAAGGCGTCGGCGATGGCCGCTTTCGGCGCCCGCCGCAGCTTTCCTCGGCTACCCAGTCGGGCGCGACCCTTGCGACCGGCCGTCGCGGAGGTTATCGTGGTTGCCGGTGCTCTGCACCAAGGCGAGAGGTGTTGATAGAACCCAACTGAAAAGCGGGAAGGAGTGATTCTCATGCCCAAGAACACGCGTCGTGAGTTTCTGAAGGCGACGACTGCCACGGGGATCGGCTTCTGGGTGGCGGGCGGTCTTCGTGCTCAGGAAAGCAAGTCCCCCAACGAGAAGATCGCAATGGCCAGCGTCGGCGTCGGGGGCAAGGGCTCGAGCGATTCGGCCGACGCCAGCAAGCACGGCGAAATGGTGGCGATTTGCGACGTCGACGTGGCGCGGCTGGACGGGGCGGGCAACAAGTGGCCGGGCGCGAAGAAATACACCGATTTCCGCAAAATGCTCGAAGAGCTGGGCGACAAGATCGACGCGGTCACCGTCAGCACGCCCGACCACACCCACGCCCCCGCCGCGCTGATGGCCATGCGAATGGGCAAGCACTGCTTCTGCCAGAAGCCGATGACCCACTCGATCTACGAGGCCCGCCTGATGGGCAAGGTCGCCCGCGAATTGAAGCTCGCCACACAAATGGGCAACCAGGGCACCGCCAAGGACGATCTGCGGAAGGCGGCCGGGATGATCCGGGCCGGGCGGCTGGGGAAGGTGACCGAGGTCCACGTCTGGACGAACCGTCCGATCTGGCCGCAGGGTGGGGAGCGAGCGGAGCCGCAGGACCCGCCCGACACGTTGGAGTGGGATTTGTTTCTCGGGCCGGCGCCCGTGCGGCCCTACGCGCTGGGCTATCACCCCTTTGCCTGGCGGGGCTGGTGGGATTTCGGCACCGGCGCCTTGGGCGACATGGCCTGCCACACGATGAACATGCCCTTCATGGGGCTCGATCTCCGCGATCCGCTCTCCGTCCAGGCCGAGACCTCCGGCCACAACGGCGACAGCTATCCGAAGTGGTCGGTCATCGAGTACCAGTTCGCGGCCAATGATTTCCGCCCCGCCGTGAAGCTCTTCTGGTACGACGGCGGCAAGCTGCCCGACCCGGCCATTCTCGACGGCGACGCGCCCAAGAAAAGCGGCTGCATCGTGATCGGCGAGAAGGGCAAGCTTTACTCGGGCAACGACTACGGCGGGATCGACAAGCTCTACGGCGACGTCGACGACTCGGAGGTCGAGTTTGAGAAGTCGCCCGGCCACTTCGAGGAGTGGGTCAACGCCATCCGCGGGGGCCCGCCCGCCCGCTCCAACTTCCCCGACTACGCCAGCGCCCTCACCGAGACCGTGCTCTTGGGCAACCTGGCCGTCTGGGCCGCCAAGGGCGGGCAAGGCCCGAAAGTCGAGTGGGACGCCAAGAACCTCAAGGCCAAGAACGTGGCCGGCCTGGAAGAGATCATCAAGCCGGTCTACCGCGAAGGGTACGTGCTCGACGTGTAAGCCCGTAGCAGGCACACTCCGTGTGCCATCCGCTTCCGCTGCCGCCACAAGGCCCATTTTCGACACTCGGCCGCCGGCAATCGACGACCTCGGTTGCCGGCGGCCGTTCTTTCTGGCGCCGCGAACTCGAATTCCCGCACGTCGCCGTTGGACGTAGAATGAATAGGGAGTTCGATTGATGAGCGAGAACGCCACACCCGACGACAACTCGCCGGCGGCCGAAAAGGTCCGCTCGTTTCCGCATGCGCCGGGCGTGTACCTGATGAAGGACACGGCCGGCAGAGTGATCTACGTGGGCAAGGCCAAGGACCTGCGGAGCCGCGCCGGCAGCTACTTCCTCAAGGCGGCCACCGAAGATCCCCGCACCGCCCGCCTTGTCCGCGAGATCCGCGACGTCGATTACCTTCGGACCGAAAGCGAGGTCGACGCCCTTTTGGCCGAGGCGCGGCTCATCAAAGACATCCAGCCCAAGTACAACCAGGATCTCAAAGACGACAAGACCTTTCCCTACCTGGAGATCCGCACGCGGGAGGATTTCCCCCGCGTGGCCGTCACGCGGGAGCCGAAGTCGCGGAGCACGAGGCTCTACGGCCCGTTTGCCAGCGCCGGCGGCTTGCGGGGAGCGGTGCAGGTGCTCCAGAAGATCTTCAAGTTCCGCACCTGCACCCTGGAAATTCGCGAAGGCGACGATCGCTGGCGTTGGTTTCGGCCCTGCCTCCTGGCCTCCATCGAGCAGTGCACCGCGCCGTGCGCGATGCGGATTTCCAAGGAAGAGTATCGCAAGGACATCCGCCGGTTTCAGCAGGTTCTGGAGGGCAAGCGCACGTCGCTCTTGAAGGAGATGCGGGGGGAGATGGAGGCGGCGGCCGCCGCGCGCCGCTTCGAGGAGGCCGCCCGGCTGCGGGACGAGATCCGCGCGTTGGAGACGCTCGACGAACGGGGCGAGCTGGAGACGCACGTCCAGCCCGAGGTCTTTCCCATCGACCCCAAAAAGGGCCTGGCCGGACTGCAAAAGATCCTCAAGCTCCCGAAAAGGCCGCGGACCATCGAAGGCGTCGACGTCGCGCACCTGGGCGGGATGGAAACGGTGGCCGGCCTGGTGCGGTTCATCGACGGGCTGCCGTTCAAGCCCGGCTACAAGCGATACAAGATCCGCGCCATCGGCCAAGGGCCTGAGGGGGCCTCCGGCGGCGATGATTTCGCCGCCATCGGTGAAGTGGTCGCCCGGCGCTTCCAGCGGCTTGCCGACGAGGGCGACGTCTTCCCCGACGTTTTGCTGGTCGACGGCGGCAAGGGACAGCTCCACGCCGCCACGGCCGCGTTCGAGTCGCTCCAGATCGCGCCGCCGCTGGTCATCTCGCTGGCCAAGCGCGACGAGGAGCTCTTCGTACCGGGGGCCGACGAGCCGCTGCGGCTGAGCCGGCACTCTTACGCCCTGCGGCTCTTGCAGTACGTCCGCGACGAGGCCCACCGCTTCGCCCAGCACTACCACCGCATCCTCCGCCGCCGCTCCACGCTGGGTGAGTAACGGGCTTCATCGGAACGCCGCTTCCTGCCGCGAAATCACTCCACGCCTTGCTGAAAGGATACCGTTTTGCAGCCCTCGTACTTCCAGCTCGGTTGTCTTCCATGGTTGCCGGCGCTGGTCGCGGCCCTGGCCGCCGGCGGCGCGGTGGCCACGCAGGCAGCGGAGGCGAAAGCAACCATGGCTTCGGTCGACGCCGACGCGGTCCGCGACGAGTTGCTTCGCGGCGTCGAGGCAATCGCCGTGCCGCAGTGGACCAACCATCTGGCAGTCTACGGCCCCAAGGCGGTGGGCGTGATCCACGACGGCCACTACGACCCGATGCTGGCCGCCTCGACTTGGGGCCGGGGCCGGCTCGTGCTCTTCGGCCGGCGGAGCTGGATCGCGCTCGGCGTCCACGCCCAAATTGCCGACACGGGCACGCTCTACCACAACTGCATCCGCTGGGCCAGCCGCGGCGCCGCTGGCCCGCGGATCGTCACCAACCATGTCGCCGCCGTCGACTGGCTCCGCCGGCAGGGTTTCCAACGGGCCGAGCGCGAGGTGAACTGGGAGGCGCATCTGGAGGGCGCCGACCTCGTGATCCTCGAGATGCCGAGGAAGCTCTCCTTCGTGCAACAGCAGCGGCTGGCGAAGTTCGTTACCGGCGGCGGCGGTCTGCTGGCCGGATACGGCGACGGGGGTGAGACGCTCGACGCCAATCGGCTTTTCCGTCCGGCGGGCGTCGGCTGGGCCGAGGGTTTCCGCTATCTGGAAAGCCCCTGCCGGATCGCGCGGTGTACGGACCGGGCCAACGCCGAGGCCGTCTTCGACCTGGTGGCCGAAGGCCGCGCCGCAGACGGCGAGGCGCTGGCCGAGACGCGGGCCGCGCTATTGAACATGCTCGAAGTGCTCGCGCCCGACGACCCGCTCCTCACGACGTTCGACGACGCGTTGGCGGCGCACTACCGCAGACTGTTTCCCTCTCCCGGCCGGCCCGTCTCGAAACCGATGGACCATCTGCTGCTGCACTGGGAAGCCGAGATGGTGCGGGCCGCGCCGGTTGAGCGGATTGAGCCGCATCGCACCGCCGAGGCGGTCTACGGCTCGATTGCGGACGACGCTCCACGCGTGAAGCGGACCGTGCGGCTGGAGAGCTCGCATCGCCACGACCGCGACGTTTGGCTGAGCACGGGGCTCTACGCGGCACCCGGCGAGGTGGTGCACGTCACCGTGCCGTACAGCGTGCTGCACGCGGACTTGCTGGTCCGCATCGGCAGCCACACGGGGCACGTGCTCCGGCGGGAACATTGGATGCGGATGCCGACCGGCATCAGCCGCACGTTTCCGCTCGAACAGCGGACGACGCCGGCCGCGGGCGCTTACGGCGGAATGATCTATATCGAAGTGTCCGAAGGCGAGGTGCCCGGCAAGTTCGAAGTGACCGTGGAGGGGGCGCTGGAGGCGCCGTGGTTCCTGCTGGGTGAAACCGGCGACCGGGAGTGGGTCGAGCGGGCGCGGGATCTGCCCGCCCCCTACGCCGAGCTGGCTTGCGGCCGCCTGATCTTCTCGCTGCCGTCGAAGCTCATCCGCAAGCTGGATCAACCGACCGAGCTGATGAGCTATTGGGAGACGGTCGTGCGGGCGCAGGACGAGCTGGCGGGCGTCCGGCGGCACTACGCTCTGCGGGGAAACGTCGACGTGCAGGTCGGTTTCGGGGCCGCCTACGCGGGCTATCCGATCCAGGCGCCCATCCGGTGGGGAGCTGCCGCCGTAGACCTCCAGAAGCTGCGAGAACACGGCTCATGGGGCTGGTTCCACGAGCTCGGACACATGCACCAGAGCCCGTTCTGGACGTTCGACGGCACCAGCGAGGTCACCGTAAACATCTTCTCGATGGCCGCCTTCGACGCCGTGGACGCTCGACCCGACAGCCGCTGGCGAGTGATGTGGGAGCCGGTCGAGCGGGCGGCGCTGGCGGAGAGCTTTCTGGCGGCCGGGCTCGACTACAGCCAAAGCGACAAGTACGACCAGAAGCTCGTTCCCTTCGCCCAGCTCAGCGCGGCTTTCGGCTCGAGGCCTTTTGAGGAGTTCTTCGATCAATACCTCCACCGGCCGCCGGACGATCTGCCCGAGAACAACCAGGAGAAGATCGACCAGTGGCTGGTGCGGTTTTCTGAGATTACCGGCCGCAACCTCACGCCATTCTTCGAGGCTTGGCGTTGGCCGCTCAGCGCCGACGCGAGGCGCGACGTGGAACACCTGCCCGAGTGGACGATGATCGAGCAACTTCAAAGCACCGTCGAACTGGAGGTGCCGGCGGACGAAGACACGGTGGTCGAAGGGCTGCTGGCGACCGTCTACGACATGACGGGCGGGCCGCTGGAGGTCCGGATCGATTCGCCGCCGAGCCACGGCAACCTGGCCCCCCGCGGCGAGGGCGAATTCATCTACAAGCCGCGTCCCGGCTACCGCGGCCGGGACGAGTTCCGTTATCAGATCAGCAATCCTGTGGGCGGCCGCGCCCAGGGCACCATGCAACTGCACGTCGTCGACGCCGGCCCCCGCTGAAGGCAGCCGAGCGATTGGCGCCCCGGCCTTCAGATGCTCTTGATCTTCCCGGCCGACGTCAAATACTCGATCACTTCGCCGGCCAGCTCTTCGGCCGTCTTGGTGGCGGCATCGAGCACCAGCTCGGGTCTCTTGGGGGGCTCGTAGGGGTCGTCGATGCCGGTGAAGCCTTTGAGTTCTCCGGCCCTGGCCTTTTTATAAAGCCCCTTGGGATCGCGAGCCTCGCATACCTCCAAAGGGGCGTCTACGAGGATCTCTACGAAGTCTCCGTCGGCCAGGCTGGCGCGGACGCGGTCCCGGTCGACCCGATAGGGGCTGATAAACGCCGTGATCGCCACAATTCCCGCCTCGCAAAAGAGCTTGGCGACCGTGCCGATGCGGCGAATGTTCTCTTCGCGATCCTGGGCGGAGAAGCCCAGCCCGAAACGCGTGGCGAACTCGTTGCCGTGCTTTTCCCGCAGCATGCCGGGCCCCGCGTTCAAGCCGTGGCGGATGTTATCCCCGTCCAAGACGTAGCTATGGACCCCCATCGAGTGCAGCCTGTGGTCGACCAGATTGGCGACCGTGCTCTTGCCACAGGCGCTGAGTCCGGTGAACCACACCACGCAGCCCCGGTGGCCGTTGAGTTCTTCCCGCTCCTTTCGAACCACCGCGTGGTCGTGCCAGTGAACTTGAACGTGGGAATCTTGCGTCATCAGCAGGTCTACTCCTCTCAAGTTGTGCTTTAATGTCAAGGACCCTTGTCATTTTTAAGAGGGTCCATCATACTGCCAAACCGTTTGCCGCCGCAACCGGAGACGTGCGAGCCGTGGCCGAGTGGCGGAGAAGACCCGGCGGGGAACCGTGGGGCGACGTGCGATGGGCGGGCGACTGTGCCAACCCCCTGATCGAGGCGGCCTGAGTTTGGGGTCGCCGGATCTTAAACCCTCCGCTATAATCTGCCGTTTTGGCCAAGCTGGCACCCTCTCTTCCTGCGCTGAAGTCGAACCATGAGCCAGACCGGCATGCTTCCCAGGAGCTCGGCCCCCAGCACTTCGGTCGTGGGGCTTACCGCCGAGACGCTTTACGATAAATGTATGGCTCTGGCCAGCAACCTCTGGTGGAGCTGGCACCCTGAGGTAACCAACCTCTTTCGCGATCTCGATCCGATTCGCTGGAGGCAGCTCGATCACAATCCGATCGCGCTGTTGAAAGAATTCACTCCCGAGCGACTCGAGACGCGGGCGGCGGAGTTGGTGCTTTACAGCCGTATCAACCATGCTTTCCGCCGTCTTAAAGAATACCTGGTGGAGACCCCAATTTGGGGAAGGACTCACGCCGGCGTCCTCGGCTCGAAGCCGGTCGCCTACTTCTCGCTGGAGTTTGGCGTCCACGAGTCGATCCCTATCTACTCCGGCGGCCTGGGCGTGCTTTCCGGAGACCACGTGAAGAGCGCCAGCGGGCTGGGCGTCCCCCTCGTGGCCGTCGGCCTCTACTACGACCAGGGGTACTTCAAACAGCAACTGGACAAGGACGGCTGGCAGCACGAGGAGTACGTCGACACGAAAGTCGAGAACCTGCCGCTGGAGCCGGCGCTGGGCCCCGACGGCAAGCCGGTCACCGTGGAAATCTGCACCCGCGCCGGCTGCATGCTGGTCAAGGTCCGCCTCCTTCGTCTGGGCAGGGTGAACTTGTACCTCTTGGACTGCGACGTGGACGGCAACAGCCCTGAAGACCGCGAGCTCACCAGCCGGCTCTACGGCGGCGACAACCGCACGCGGATCCGGCAAGAGCTGGTGGCGGGGGTGGGCGGCATCCGCGCGCTGTCGGCCCTGGGAATCGCCCCCGGCGTCTTCCATCTCAACGAGGGCCACAGCGCCTTTGCC
>Ga0180438_10012482_pt1 | contig 10104 bp, 9 predicted proteins | sample SS_ome_12_FD_132455 | JGI IMG/M metagenome (GOLD analysis project Ga0180438, IMG submission 132455) | Hypersaline lake sediment archaeal communities from the Salton Sea, California, USA - SS_3_D_2 metaG | ecosystem: Environmental > Aquatic > Non-marine Saline and Alkaline > Hypersaline >...
AGCTTCCGTCTTTGCTAAGGCTTCCGTCTTCGCCAAGGCTACGCCGGACAAGATGGCGGGCCAGGGAGGGGGGAAGAGAGAGGTCAGCCGCCTTCGCTTGGAATAAAGGCCACGATTCGCCGCGGAGATACCGCGGAGATTTCAGATTAGCCACAGACACACGCTGACCTTCACAGACAGGATTACAGGATATACGGGATCGACCAAGACCACTTCGTGAGACAGTAAAGCAGAAATAAGCCAGCTTCCTTCTGCTTCACCCGCCTCCCTCAGGTTCCCTCCAGCAAGTCGTGGGGACCCCTGCTCCGCAGGGGCTTGGTCCGTTTGCCACTCCATATAGAAGAAGGGGACGGGGAAAATGCGTTCAACTACTTCGATTCGAGAATCTTTTGAAGTTCAGTGATCAAAGGTGGGAAGTCGGCCGGGACGGTCTTCCACAAGACATCTTGATTGATATGTGAAATCGAGATTCGGCCTTGCAACTCTCATTCACACCTTTCGATCTGATCGGACATGAACCCTCAGTGGGAGCCCTGCCAGTTCATGATTGGGCGAGCGATACTTGAAAATTTGGGGAGCGACTAGAGTCGGTATTTCCACATTTCCAGTGCAAGTTAATGGGTGAGAATGCATCGAAGCATAGTAAACTGGCCTCATCCTTGACACACAAGCGAAGATTCCCTTATATTCCCGCACACCTGAAGCGAGTCCTCATCACCGACCTCATCAAAGTCATTTGCATCCAAGAACGGAAGGGGGTAGAATAAAATCATGGAATCTGTGGAACTTAAACTTAGGGAGATCGACAACGACCAATTCGTCGTCGGCTACACCAAAAGGATCGTGGAGATACTCGGTGAGCCCGAACTGAGCTTAGAGGTTAAGGCTGGACAGATCAGCGAAGATGTGTCCCGGTTAGTTGAGTCGCTGGGCTACCATGTTGCAGCCAAGAAAGCTATGGACGGCTGGATCAGGCTGAAGGCTGTGAAACTAAACAAGTAGGGAAAATCGGGAGGTCGGGAGAGGCAAAACGCTTATAAAATTATAGCATTCTTCCCGACACCCGGTCCTTCTCCTCTAGCTGGGTTGAGGGGACGTTCTTAAAATGTTGACTAAATTATATCTATCTCTCGCCCGTTCGCTTCACTCACTAGAGTCGGTGAGCAACCAGAGAAAGAAAAGACCGCGTAGGTTTTAGATTAGCCACAGACCCACACTGACCAACACAGACAGAATCACAAGATGTACCGGATCTTTTTTCAAAAGCGCATGGGCCCCGCGAAGCGGTGCTCCCAATGCATTGGCATTGGGAATAAGGAAAGGCACCTGACGTCAAAAATAAGTGAACTTGATTTTCCGGTCAGGGCGCTTTCCAATCTCCATGCGCTGCTGGAACTCCAATCCTAATCCCTTCCATCGGGAACTCGGTTGACTCTGTGGCTCCCTTCGATTTCCCTCCCTTCGACCGTGTCCAGGGTCTAGGACAGGGCCAGAGGCAGGGCAGCCATAAAGGCCAAACATAGAAAGGGTTGACGAGAAGCCTTTTATCTAATATTTATTACCCCTCCACACCCGTATTCCAGAAGAGCCGTCCAGTCCCTAGGGTGAGAAGCAAGCCATAGCCATATTATCTATAAGTTACAAAGTTACAGAAACGAGGTGTGAAGCGACCGTCCGTGGGTTTTTAGATCTTTTTAGCGGTAAAATCTTAAAAGGGGGTAAGACTATGAAAAGAAAAGGATTGGGACTCACAGCATTAATTTTCTTTTGTTTCGGAATCGTGACTTTGCAGTTTATGGCTGTTCCGGGTAAAGCCGTGGCGGGCGAGATCCAGCTGGGAGCGCTGATTCCGCTGACAGGATTTGCCTCGGGCTTCGGCCAAAACCAGAAGGTGGCGCTCGACCTGGCCGTAGAGGAGATCAACAAAGCCGGAGGGATCAAGGGGAACACCCTGAGTGTGATTACCTACGACACTGAAAGCAAAGGTGAAAAAGCCATTTTCGGCTTCAGGAAATTGGCCACCCAGGACAAAGTCCTTGCTGTGCTCGGCCCATTTCTCAGCACGGAAGCCGAGGTCTGTTTTCCCCTGGCAAACAAGTACAGCATCGTGTCCATTTCCGCCTCTGCAGCCAAACCCGGTCTGGCAGCAAAGCACCGGCCTTACGGCTTCACAAACTCCACCTCTGACTTGAACACGCTCCCTCCTGCCGTGGATTACTGGGAAAAGAAGCACAACATTAAAAAAGTCTGTATTGTCACGGACATAAAAGACGCTTTGAACAAGAGCACCGGGAAGATCGTTTTCCCCAAGCTTTTCGGAGCCAAGGGCATTGAAGTCATCGGAACCTCCGACTTCGTGACCGGGGAGATGGATTTCAGCGCCCATGTCTCCAAATTCAAGGGGATGAATCCGGATGGGGTGGCGGTGTCGTGCACGGTTGCCGACGCGGCCGGCTTCATCAAGGAAGCCATAAAACAGGGGCTGGAAAAACCCTTCATAGGCGGTGTGGCCATTCAAACACCCAAATTCTTGGAACTTGCCGGGAAGGACGCGAACGGGACCGTGACCAGCGCAAGCTTCTGGGTGGAGAATCCTGTGCCGAAAAGCATGGCTTTCGTGGAGGAGTTCAAAAAAAGGTACGGCGGCAAGGCCCCAAATCCTTTTGCAGCCAACATGCACGAGAACGTCTACATCATGAAGCACCTCATAGAGACCATGGGTGTCACCAACAAGTCCGGAGATTTGACCTCTGATCGAGAGAAGATTCAGAAAGGGCTTGCTTCCTTGAAGAATTTCGATGGTGTGACAGGGACCTTCTCCATGCTCGACACGGGCACCGTGGACAAATCAGGCTATGTTCTTATGGCCATGGATGGGGAGTGGGTGCGTCCATAGTCTTCAGCGGTATGGGTTACGGCCTGCCGGAAAGCGGGCTGTGACCCCCCTTTTTTCAGTCAGCAACAACGACATGATGATTTTTATTCAGCAGATCCTCAACGGTTTAATGCTGGGCTGCACGTATGCCCTGGTTGCGTTGGGATACACGCTCATTTTCGGCCTTCTCCGCCTGATCCACATGGCTCACGGCGAAGTTTTGATGATCGGCGCTTATGTGGCACTGACCATTATCGCCTACCTGAGCGGCAACCTCTTCATCGCCATGATCGGGTCCATGATCCTCACGGCGGCTCTTGGCATCACCATCTATTTTGCCTCCATTCGGCAAGTCGAAAAGGGAGGGCATCTGTCTCCCCTTGTGAGCACCATCGGCGTGGCGATCATCCTTCAGGAAATCTTCACCAAACTGTTTACGGGCGAAAAAATCGCCTTTCCTGAGACGATTGTCTCCAAGAACATCACCCTCGGCGACATTTCCTTCAACACCGTCCAGATTTTCATCATAGTCCTTTCCTTCGCAACCATGTTCATCCTCTACCGGGTCCTGAAAGGGACCATGATCGGCAAGTGCATCCGCGCTGTATCCGAAAACACCGTGACCGCCCAACTCCTGGGGGTTCCCGTTTTGTGGATCATTGTGGTCACCTTTGGTATTGCGTCCGTCCTGGCAGGAATCGCCGGTGTTCTGGTCGGCATCGCCTACCACAACGTCTATCCCTTGATGGGCATTGAAATCGGCTTGAAGGGGCTGGCCATTATCATTATCGGCGGCATGGGAAATGCGCGGGGTGCCATGTTCAGCGGGCTTCTCGTGGGGCTCATGGAAATCTTCAGTGTGGCCTATATCAGCTCCTCCTACAAAGACGCCTTCACCTTCGGCTTGATGGTGGTCATTCTCATCTGGAAGCCGGGGGGTCTTTTCGGCACTGTAGCGGAAAAGAGAACATGATTGATCCGTACATAGAATCGGTCCTCATTTTCGTGGGAATCAACGCCATCCTGGCGTACAGCTTTTTTATTCCCATGAAAACGAACCAGATTTCAGGGGGACAAGGGGCCTTCATGGCCATTGGCGCCTATTTTTCCGCTGCCATGACGGTAAACTTCCACATCCCGTTTCCCGTTGCCTTGGTTGCAAGCGGCCTCATAGCAGGGCTCGTGGGCGTGCTGGTCGGTTTTCCGGCCCTGCGGATCAGGGGCCTCTATCTGGTCATTATGACCCTGGGTTTTGCCGAAGTGGTCCGCGTTTTTTTCCTGACGAGCGACTATTTCGGCGCTGCCTACGGCTTCAGCGGCATACAAGAACTCACCAACCTGAGCAACGTGTACGTGGTGCTGGCTGTCTCGATCTTTTTTCTTTACCGGTTGGAAAAATCGTATCTGGGACGGGCTTTTGAAGCCATCAAAGAAAACGACCTTGCAGGGGAAACCCTGGGCATCAACGTCACCAAAATTAAGGTGATCGGCTTCGGCTTGGGCGCGGCTTCCGCCGGGCTCGGTGGCGCATTGTACGCCCATTACGCGCTTTTCATCGACTCAAACAACTTCGGTTTTCACCGTTCCATTGAGATGGTCATATTCGCCATTTTCGGCGGCATCAACTCCCTGTGGGGACCGGTCATCGGTGCAGCCATTTTGACGGTGGTCCCGGAAGTACTGAGGTTTATCCAGGAATGGCGGATGATCTTCTATGGAATGCTTATTGTATTGCTCATGACGTTCAGGCCCGAGGGTTTGATCGCAAAGCACACGCTCCAAGATATCTCGAACCTTGTGAGAAAAACGAAACGTGATGAAAATCCTTGAGACAAAAAAGGTGTCCAAGAGCTTCAACGGTTTTCGTGCGCTTCAAGACGTTGACCTCTCCCTTGAAGCCGGCGACATACACGCCATCATTGGACCCAATGGGGCCGGAAAGACCACCTTCTTCAATCTGATCAGCGGCGTTTACCCGGCCACGACAGGGGCGGTTCACTTCCTACAGAAAGACATCACCCGATTGAAGCCTTACCAGATCTCCATCATGGGGATGGCAAGAACCTTCCAGAACATATGCCTTTTCCCCGGCATGACGGTCCTGGAAAATGTGATGGTAGGCCGCCACGCTTACAACGAATCCAGCATCTTCAAGATATTTCTTCGCTTACCCTTTAGGAAGCTGGGGGGCGAGCAGAGGATCCTTGAAAAGGCCAAAGAGATTCTCGACTTTGTCGGACTGTACACACAGCGGGACCAAATGGCCTCCGGTCTTCCCTACGGAGATCAAAGGCGCCTGGAAATTGCCCGGGCATTGGCCACAGAGCCCAAGCTGCTGCTGCTGGATGAGCCGGCGGCCGGGATGAATACCAGCGAAACAGAGGGTATCCTCGAGCTGATCGGCAAGATCGACAAAATGGGCATCACCATTTTGCTCATTGAACACGACATGAAACTCGTCATGGGGATTGCGCGAACCATCACTGTACTCAACTTCGGCCAGAAGATTGCTGAAGGAACACCGGATGAAATTCAGAACAACGAAAAAGTTATTGAGGCTTATCTCGGAAGCGAATAAAAGCTCCCTGGACATTGAAGACCTCCACGTCGCTTACGGGGAGATCAGGGCGATCAAAGGGATCTCCATGGCGGTTCGCTCCGGTGAGGTGGTCAGCATCATCGGGGCCAACGGGGCTGGAAAGTCCACGCTCCTGAAAACGATCTCGGGTCTCATCAAGCCCAGGAAAGGTCTCATCACCTTCTGCGATTTCTCTCTGGCCGGAATCAGTCCAGAGAAGATCACGCGGCTGGGCCTCGTGCATGTGCCTGAAGGACGACAGATTCTGACCACCATGACGGTCCGGGAAAACCTGGAACTCGGAACCCTCAGCCTGAGAAGCCCTGTTGAGATCAGCAAGAAGTTCGAGGAGGTTTTTCAGTACTTTCCCCCCCTGGCCGGAAAGCTCGACCAACTCGGGGGAACCCTTTCGGGTGGGGAGCAACAGATGCTTGCCATCGGAAGGGCGCTCATGGGTGAGCCGAAGCTGCTCATGTTGGATGAACCTTCCCTGGGTCTAGCCCCTATCCTGGTGGTGGAGATTTTCAATATCATCGATGTGATGCGAAAGGAGAAAAAGACCCTTTTGCTCGTTGAGCAAAATGCACGAAAAGCCCTCCTGGCATCCGACCGGTCCTATCTCCTGGAAAACGGCGTGATTGCCATTGCCGGTGCATCGTCCGAAATGATGAACGACGAAAAAATCAAGGCGGCTTATCTCGGGGCCGGATAATGGGCGGGCTTCCGGCCGTGGCCATTCCCGGCAAAAGCTTCGCTCAACCCTATTCGGACAAAGGACATTGGAGGTCCCCATGATTGAAATTCCCGAAAAGCTCAACATCACCGCCTACTACCTGGATTCCAACCTGGAAAAAGGAAAGGGCGATAAAGTCGCTGTGTACTACCGAGACGAGAAGATCACCTACGGTGAGATCGCAGCGCTGACCAACAAAGTGGGCCATGTATTGAAGGAACTGGGCGTCGAGGCTGAAGACCGGGTGCTTCTCGCTCTGAACGATTCTCCGGAATTCATTGCCAGCTGGTTCGGAATCATCAAGATCGGTGCCGTCGCAACGGATGTTTACTCCTTCCTGCAACCCAAGGACTATGCATATTTTCTGAACTACACCCGGGCCAAAGTGGCTATCGTCGATGCGTCCACGTTGCAAAAGTTCGAGCAGGCGACCGCGAGCTCTAGGCACCTGAAGCATGTTCTCGTTGTGGGCGAAGGCGCCACAGGAGGCGTCCTGTCCTACCATGACCTGGTCGAGAAGGCCTCGGATAAACTCCAGGCTGAAGACACCCATGCCGATGATGTTGCTCTGTGGAAATTCACGTCCGGCACGACGGGCCAACCCAAAGGTGTGGCCCTCACCCACCGAAACTCCGTCTACAATTTCCTCTGTTATGGGAGGCAGATTCTTCAATACGGGGAAGAGGACATTACCCTGTCCGTGCCCAAGCTCTTTTTCGGGTATGCCAGGGATGCAGGCGTTGTCTACGCTTTTGGAAGCAGTGCGGCGGCCGCCATTTTCCCTGAACGGTCCACTGCGGAAAGAATTTTCGAGATGATCGAGAAGCACAGGCCCACTGTTCTGATCAATGTGCCCACCATGATCAATTCCATGCTGACCACGCCCGGGGCAAAGGATCGTGACCTGAGTTCCATCCGCTTTTCAACCTCTGCCGGCGAAGCGCTGCCCGCTGAACTCTATCACCGATGGAAAGAAACCTTTGGGTCGGAGGTTCTGGATTTCATTGGCTCAGCGGAGCTCTATCACGGGTATCTTTCCAACGCTCTGGGCGACGTGAAACCCGGAAGCCTGGGAAAACCCGTTCCCGGTTATGAAGCCAAGGTGGTGGATGCCGAAGGCCATGAGGTTCCTGATGGGGAAGTCGGTGTTCTCTGGGTCAAAGGCGACAGCGCCGGTCTCCTGTATTGGAACGCTTATGAAAAGAGCAAAAGGACCTTCCACGGGGAGTGGGTCAACACAGGGGATCTGTTCCGAAAAGACAGCGAAGGCTATTACTGGTTCGCCGGCCGCGGTGAAGATGTTCTCAAAGTAGGCGGCATCTTTGTTGCCCCTCTCGAAATCGAAAACTGCCTCCTGGGTCATGCCGCGGTCAAGGAATGTGCTGTCATCGGGGCTCCCGACGAGCAGGGATTGATCAAGCCAAAGGCTTTCATTGTCCCCAGGGAGGGCCATGAGAAGAGCGACGCTTTGGCCAAGGAAATCCAGGATTACGTGAAGAACACCCTGGCGCCTTACAAATACCCCCGCTGGGTGGAATTTATCGATGAACTCCCCAAGGATGACCGGGGTAAAGTGCGAAAACGGGCCTTGAAGGAAAAATCAATATCGTGAATTTGGATTTCTAAATTGCGGAGGTTATAGAAATGCTTCTTACGCCCATTTGGGACCCCGAAAAGGGAAAGATGCGTGTTGCAGGGCTGGTGTCCGGGTCAGGCAAAAGCCTGGTCACCATTATCGAGGAGCAGGCCAGAATGGAAGCGGAAGGGAGTGCCCCTTACGAGGTTGTCGGCCTATTTTCCGACAACCCAAAGAGCAAGGCCGAAGAAATCGGCAAGCAATACAGCATCCCTGTTTTCACGAATGACATTCGCAGCTTCTACAAAAGCCGTGGCAAGAAGATCACCGATCGCAGGGTCCGCGAGGAATTTGACCGAGAAGCGGTCGAGGCCTTGAAATCAATCAAGACTGACGTCCTTGCCTATGCGGGCTATGTGTGGGCGACCACTGCCCCTCTGGTCAATGCGTTCTTAGGAATCAATGGTCATCCAGCCGACCTTTCCATCATGGAAGGTGGAAGGCGGAAGTTTGCCGGGGCCCAAGGTGTGCGGGATGCGCTGCTGGCAGGGGAGACGGCACTGGCCAGCACCGTCCACATTGTAACGACCGAGGTTGACGGGGGGCCGATTCTGATGATCTCGGAGCCGGTCCAAGTAGAAAAGCACGAAGGCCTGTCGTTAGAGGACATGTCGCGCCATTATCTGCGCTTGCTCAATGAAAAGACGAGAGCACTATTTCCCCGGGTCATCAAGGATCTCGCTCAAGGAACCTTCAAACGTGATGAGAAGGGGGGACTTTACTACGGAGAAACCCCCATTCCCAAGGGGTACCGACTCTAGGGATTCTCTGAAGAACTATCTCTCTCTTCCGTACAGCCCGCGCCGGGTGTTTACGCGCTTGTCTTTCACAAACCCCTGAACATCTTCCACCACAAAATCAGAGAGCAACTTCAGAATCTTCTCTCCCTCTTCGACAGAGGCCTCTGCGGGATTCCCGCAGTATGCCTCGGGCATGCCAAAGGCTTGAAAGTCATCCAATCCTTCGTTGAAGATCTTCTCAACGAGATTGATGGGAAGATAGGGCAGGGATTTTCTTCTCTCTTCATTGACCAGAGACGGGTCGATGGCCATCATGATCGATGTTTCGTACTTGTCCGCATGGCTCTGGCCCATCTGGAATACGTCAGTCAGCCTCGATGAGTACCTTTTCCTCGTAATGTCGGTAAAGAGGACCTTTGCTCCCGTCTTTTCTTCCACATGCTGGATGGCGTCATAAATACACGTCACATGAACCGGCTCAAAGTGACTGTTGAATAGGCATATTTTATCCATTCCGTCTGCCACCAGGGAAAGACAAACATCTACTATGAGGCCCTTGTCCACATCGGGGGATATGGATATGGTTCCTGGAAACTTGCGAGCGCATTCCGTGACAGCGTAAGACAGGGGGGGCAACACATACGCCCGATAATGTAATTTCTGAAGCCTTTCAGCCGCCTTCAGGCAAACTTCCAACGATATGGAAATATCAGTTGAAAGGGGGGCGTGAGGTCCGTGACTCTCCGTGGAACCGACAGGAAGCAGCAAGACGAACCGAGAATCCTCCTTTATTTCTTCTACATCTTTCCAGTTCAGGTTGGCGAACATGTAAGGGACTGTCTTCAGGATGGCCATGTGAGAAACTCCCTCTGTTTTTGCGTCCCCGTCAAGATAGACCACTCTGCCAATATTTTCAACCAGATCACAAAATGGGGGATGGACGGGTAAAGGGCCCATCTTAAAATGTTGACTAAATTGACTGAATCGGGACGCGGATGAACGCGGATCGCCTCAGATTGTTATCTCTCGCCGACTCCCGCTTCATTAGAGCCCCTCAGGCCGTAAAGCTGACATTCTATGATTTTGTGGCTTTCTTGCTTTTGGTGTACTTAGCCTTTGGTTCTTTGACTTCGAAGCCAATGCGTCGCTTCGGCTTTTCAGCTTCTTCCATCAACTGTTTTATGGCTTCGAACACGACCCTAAATTGGCGATCGTATTTCCTTTCCATCGCTTCGATTTTTCTTTTCAACTCCTCATGGGTCGAAAGCATCTGACGCAAACGCGTAAATGCCCTCATGATCAAAATATTCACCTGGATGGCTCTGTCGCTATTTAGGACGCTAGAAAGCATGGCCACACCTTGCTCGGTGAAGACAAAAGGAAGGTATTTGGAGTGCTGGCCCCGCTTTAAGGTCACATTTTGTGACCTTAAAGCCCGGTTTTCATCTTCGGTTAACTCAAACATAAAATCTTCTGGAAAGCGTGTGTTGTTTCTCCGCACCGCTTGCTTTAATACTTTCGTCTTGACACCATAGAGTTCAG